>Ga0209824_10001684_pt1 | contig 12112 bp, 10 predicted proteins | sample VDWuncwatermetaG_FD_184124 | JGI IMG/M metagenome (GOLD analysis project Ga0209824, IMG submission 184124) | Wastewater microbial communities from Netherlands to study Microbial Dark Matter (Phase II) - VDW unchlorinated drinking water (SPAdes)... ... | reverse complement strand
GGCCTGGCCATGGTGTGCGCCGTCAAAGGCTACAAGATCATCTTGACGATGCCGGAGACGATGAGCGCGGAGCGCATCCAGATCCTCAAGGGCTACGGGGCGGAGCTCGTGCTGACGCCGGCCAAGGAAGGGATGGTGGGGGCGGTCAAGCGGGCGGAGGAGATTGTCAAGAAAACGCCCGGGGCGTTCATGCCGCAACAGTTCAACAACCCGGCGAATCCTGAGGTCCACCGGCGCACCACGGCGCAGGAGATCCTCCGTGCGACCGACGGGGAACTCGACGCATTCGTCGCGGGCGTCGGCACCGGCGGCACGATTACGGGCGTGGGCGAAGTCCTGAAGAAGCGCGACCCTCAGGTCAAAATCGTCGCCGTGGAGCCCAAGGGTTCGCCGGTCCTCTCCGGCGGCGCGCCGGGTCCCCACATGATCCAGGGGATCGGGGCCGGGTTTGTCCCGGAGGTCTTGAACCTCGCGGTCATTGATGCGATCATGACCGTCTCAGAGGAGGATGCGCACGCGGTCTCGCGGCGCCTGGTGCGTGAGGAAGGACTGTTTGTCGGGATCTCCGCCGGGGCGGCGTGCTGGGCTGCGTTAAAAGTGGCGAGGGAGCTCGGCGCCGGGAAGACCGTCGTGACGGTGCTGCCGGATACCGGCGAGCGATACCTCAGCATCCAACCCTACTTCGAGAGCTAACCTCATGGAACCCGAACCCTCGGTCCAAAAGCTCCGGGTGGACCAGTCACTGGACTTGCGCGGGACGGAGCGCGTCGCCGCGTATCTCAAAGCCCGGGAGCGGCTGCAGGCCATGGCGGAGAACCACGTCCTCGAGCTCCACCTCGACGAGGGCGAGCCGCTGCGCAGCATCCCCTTCGGGCTGCGGGCCGAGGGCCATGAGATCGTCGTGAGCGAGCCGGCGAACCCCGGGGTGCGACTGCTGGTCCGAAAGAGATTGCTGCTAACCTGAGGAAGCCGCGTTTGTGTAATGTGGATTGTGTAATGTGTAATGTACCCGTTCACAGCGGGTTCTTCCATTACACATTACACATCGAACATTACACAGTCCACATGGGTGTTGCTCGATGAGTTATATGGTCGGCCTCAAGTGCCGTGAGTGCGGCCGGACCTATCCCAAAGAGGTCGTGTTCGTCTGCGAGTACTGCTTCGGCAGCGTCGAGGTGGACTATGACTACGACGCCATCCGACGCGTCCTCACGAAAGCCGCGCTGGCGAGCCGCCCGAAGTCGCTGTGGCGCTACCGCGAACTCCTGCCGATCGAAGGGGATCCCACCGTCGGACTCTTCTCCGGGTTCACTCCGCTCTTCCGCGCGGAGCGGCTCGCCGACATCCTGGGGATGGAGGAGCTCTACATCAAGGATGACTCGGTGTCGCATCCGACCCTCTCCTTCAAGGACCGCGTCGTGTCCATTGCGCTCACCCGCGCCAAGGAGCTTGGCTTTGACACGGTGGCCTGTGCGTCGACCGGGAATCTGGCCAACTCCGTCGCGGCGCTCTCGGCGCGTGCGGGGTTGAAGCGCTACATCTTCATCCCGTCGGACCTCGAAATGGGGAAGGTCGTGGCCTCCCTCATCTACCACCCGACGCTGGTGGCGGTGGAAGGCACGTATGACGAGGTCAACCGGCTCTGCGCCGAGATCGGGGCCAAATACCCCTGGGCGTTCGTCAACATCAACATCCGTCCCTACTATGCCGAGGGGTCCAAGACCTACGGGTTTGAGATCGCCGAGCAGCTCGGCTGGCGCACCCCGCAGCATGTCGTCGTTCCGGCGGCGGGCGGGTCGCTCATCACGAAGATCGCCAAGGCGTTCAAGGAGCTCAAGCTCCTGGGCTTGTTGAGCGAGGTGCGCACGAAGCTCCACGTCGCGCAGGCGACGGGCTGTGCGCCCATCGTGACTGCGGTCAAGGCGCGCTCAGAGATCATCAAGCCGGTGAAGCCGAAGACGATCGCGAAGTCACTCGCCATCGGGAACCCAGCCGACGGGTACTACGCCACGAGGACCGTGCTGGATTCCGGCGGAGGGGCCGAGTCGGCGAGCGATGAAGAAATTGTCGACGCGATGAAGCTCTTGGCGGAGACCGAAGGGGTCTTCACGGAGACCGCCGGCGGCGTGACCCTCGCGGTCACCAAGAAACTCATCGCCCAGGGTGTCATCCCGCGCGATGAGTCGGTCGTCGTATGCATCACCGGCAACGGCCTCAAGACGCAGGAACCGTTGGCGAATCGGTTGGGGCAGGCGGCACGGATTAAGCCGACCCTGGCGTCGTTTGAGTCGGAGCTCGCCGCACAACTCGCCGAGGCGCCGACCCGTCGCTAACGAGCCCACCACGAAGAGGAGGACGGTATGGCTGTCACGGTTCGGATCCCCACCCCGCTCCAACGGTTGACCAACGGGCAAGCCGAGGTCCAGTGCGCCGGCCAGACCGTGACCGAGCTCTTGGGCGACCTCGAGCGCCGCTATCCTGGGATCAAGGAGCGGATTTGCGACGAGCAAGGGAAGCTGCGGCGGTTCGTGAACATCTTCGTCAACGAGGAGGACATCCGGTTCGCGCAGGGAGACCAGACCGCCGTGAAGGACGGCGATGAGGTGTCCATCATCCCCGCGATCGCTGGTGGTTGACGTGGGTTAACCGGTTGACTGGTGTACCAGTGTACCGGTACACCAGTACACCCGTTCACCGGTTTACGACCAATGAGTCTTTCTAACGATCAAATTCTGCGGTACAGCCGGCAGCTCATCCTGCCTGAGGTTGGCGTCGCAGGCCAGGAACGGTTGCTGCGCTCGTCGGTACTCGTCATCGGTGCGGGCGGACTCGGGTGCCCGGCGGCGCTCTACCTGGCCGCTGCGGGGGTGGGGCGCCTCGGGATCATCGACCGGGAAACCGTCGCCCTCAGCAACCTCCATCGGCAGATCCTGCACTCGACCGCCGGTCTCGGCACGCCCAAGAGCCAGTCGGCCAAACAGCGGCTCGGCGCGCTGAATCCCGAGGTCGAAGTCGTCGCCATACAGGGCAGCGTGACGTCGGAGAACGCGCTGCGCCTTGTGCAGGACTACGACGTGGTGCTCGATGGCTCCGACAACTTCTCGACCCGGTACGTGGTGAACGACGCGTGCGTGCTGTCGGGAAAACCGCTGGTGTACGGCGGGGTCGTCCATGTCCGCGGGCAGGTGATGACGATCCTGCCACGGCGCAGCGCGTGTTTTCGCTGCGTCTTCCCAGAGCCCCCGGCGCCGGGGGACATCCCGAGCTGCCAGGAGGCCGGGGTGTTAGGCAGCACCGCCGGGGTGCTGGGCAGCCTCATGGCGCATGAAGCGCTGAAGGTGCTCCTTGGCTTGGGGGAGCCGCTCGTCAACCGGCTGCTCGTCTTCGACGGGCATGCCAGCCGCGTTCGTGAGGTGCCGGTGCGGCGCCATCCGTCATGTGCCGTGTGCGGGGAAGCCCCCAGCATCCGGGAACTGGTCCAGGGTGAAGAACCGTCGTGTGCGAGCGCACCGCCGTCAGCGGTCGCGGTCGTTGACGTCCGGCCGCTGCGCGGCTAACAGGAGGGAAGATGGCGAAGAAACAGGTGACCTTGATTTTTCCGCAGCATCTGATCAAGGAGCCCGTGATCTACATGATGGCGAAGGACTACGAAGTGGTTCCCAACATCCGGCGCGCGAAGGTTACGGAGAGCGTCGGGGAAGTTACCCTGGAACTTGAAGGGTCTGAGGAGGGGCTCAAGAAAGCGGTCGCCTTCCTCGAGAAGAAGGGCATCAAGGTCGAGCCCGTCGTCGGCGACGTCGTTAGTTAGCGCCGCTCTTGCGCGTTCCCCATGCCGACGCCCCCCGCCCCACTGGGCGAACCCGCCGCATCCCCACGACCTGTCAGACGGCCAGGAACGCTGGCCCTCTTCAGGGATTACGGGATCTTCATCGCGGCCCTGGTACTCACCGGGCAGTGGGTGGTGATCCATCGCGTGGCCCATGGGGCGCTCGGGCCCGTGTGGGAGACGGTCCTCCCGGGGCTGGCCGTCTTCGGCGCGGCGACCCTGCTCTCCTGGGCGGCCGAGCTGGCACAACTTGAGATCTCCCAAGCGCTCGCCCTCGCGTTTCTCGCCTTAGTGGCGGTCCTCCCCGAGTACGCGGTCGACATGTACCTCGCCTGGACCGCGGCCAAGCACCCGGCGTACACCGCCTTCGCGGCCGCCAACATGACCGGGGCCAACCGACTGCTCATTGGCCTGGGCTGGTCGACGGTGCTGTTCGCCTACTGGGCGACGACGCGCAAGCGGGAAATCCGCGTCCAGCCAGCGCAGCGGTTGGAACTCCTCACGCTCCTCGTGGCCACCGGCTACGCGTTTTTCATCCCGCTCAAGCGCACCCTGTCGATCATTGATACAGTCTTTTTCATTGGTCTGTTCATCATCTACATCCGCAAGGCGAGTCAGGGCCATGTGGAAGAACCCGGGCTGGCGGGTCCCTCTGAGCGGCTCGCGTTCCTGCCGCGTTCCTGGCGCCGTCTCGTGACGTTGCTGCTCTTTCTGTTGCCAGCCTATACGATCTTCATTGCGGCCGAGCCGTTCGCTAACGGCCTCCTCCACAACGCCCGGCGCCTGGGGATTGAGGAGTTCATCCTCATCCAGTGGCTGGCGCCGCTCGCCTCCGAGGCCCCGGAGTTCATCCTCGCCATCATCTTTGCCCTCCGGAACAACCCGACCGCAGGGCTCGGGACGCTCGTGTCCTCCAAGGTGAACCAGTGGACCCTGCTCATCGGGATGCTGCCGCTCGTGTACGCCATCTCCGGCGGTCACCTCCAGCCCATGGCGCTCGATGGGCGGCAGGTCGAAGAGATCTTCCTGACGGCGGCGCAATCCCTCACCGCCATCGTCGTGTTGGCCAATCTCCGGTTTGGGCTGGGGGAAGCAATCCTCCTCTTAGGGCTCTTCCTCCTGCAGTTCCTCTTCCCCTCGCCGGAGATCCGCATGTGGCTGGGGGCGGGATACCTCGCGGTGGCGGTCGGCTATCTCCTTACGCGGACCTTCCGGCGCTCGCTGGTCGAACTGATCCGGTACGGCTGGCGACGGTGAGGGATTTTCGTTTACGCGTTTCCAGCGCCGCGCTATAATAGCCACGCTGTGAGGCCCAACGGTTTCGTGACGCATCTGGGAGGCAACAAGTATGGCACGCAGGGGATCATCCCAGCGGCTCGCAGCGCGTTCGTCTCTCAAGAAACGGACTCGCCCGCCGGTCGCAGCACGTAAGCCCCGCACCACCGCACGCCGTCCCCGGCGTCTCACCGCGCTGGTCACCGCCATCCAAGCCCGTGCCAGCTCGCTGGTGCGCCGGCGAGCGCGTTCTGTGCCCACCGCAGGTTCAGCCCCTCGCCCCATCGCTGCTCAGCGCAGCGCCGCCCGGCGCTCCTCGGCGCAGGCCGTGCATCCCGTCTCACGGCGCTCGACGGTGCGGAAGCCGCCGCGCGGTCCCACGCGCCGCGCGGTACGACAGGCGCCGCCACCGACGGCCTCCCCAGGCCCCGCGACCCGGGTCGTCGGACGCGTCGCCACCCCGGATCGCCCACCCCAATGGGACACGGCGGTGGCACCAGGTGTGGCGGCTGGTCAAGCGCCTCAACGCATCGGCCGGACGGGATGGGAAGAGCAGTTCTCGATCCCCACCGGATACGGCGAAGACCGCATCGTCCTCATGGTCAAGGACCCGTGGTGGATTTTCGCGTATTGGGAAATTCAGCCGAAGACCGAACGCGCCGCACGCAGCCAGCTCCTTCCCGAGGAGATCGCCGGCCTCCAGAGCGTCTTGCGTGTCTACGACGTGACCGGCATGGATGGGTCAGCCCAGCCTGCCCACGGTGCATTTGACATCGGCCTCTCAGGGTTGGCGACGAACTGGTACATCCACACCAACGCGCCGCACCATGCCTTCGTCGTGGAGATCGGCCTCTTAACGAGCCGCGGACGGTTTTTGCCGTTGGCACGCTCGAACCGTGTGACCACCCCCCGCTTCGGGCCCTCGGACGTAATCGATGCGTCGTGGATCACCACGGATGAGGCCTACTGGAAATTGTTTGGCGCCTCCGCCGGCGTCGGGATCGGCGCCAGTCCCTTGGCGTGGTCGCAGGTACTCGCCCAGCAGCTGTTTTCCGGGAACTGGTCATCGCCGAGCCCAGTCGGCCCCAGCCGCCACTCCGCGGTGCGGGGGTTCTGGGTCCGGGTCAATGCTGACCTGGTGATCCATGGGGCGACCGAGCCCCGGGCCTCCGTCGCGATCGAGGGCCAACCCGTGGCGGTGCGCCCCGACGGGACGTTCAGCCTGCGCGTGGCCTTGCCAGCCGGGACGCAGACCATCACGATTGATGTCACCGCCCCTGATGGGCGCCAAACGCGTACGGTCACCCCGGTGGTGACGCTGGCCTGGGCCGGGTCATTGACGCCGGAGACGACGACGCCGAAAGCGCAGTTGCACCACCCGCGGCCCGGAAGTCCCTGATGGAGCCCCAAGGGTTCCTGGCGATTGTCTTGCACACCCACCTCCCCTTCATCCGCCACCCCGAGCACGCCGAGTTCCTCGAGGAGCGGTGGCTGTTCGAAGCGATCACGGAGACGTACCTCCCGCTCCTCGAGCGGTTCCAGCGGCTGGCGAATGACGGGGTCCCCTACCGTCTCACGATGTCCTTTACGCCGACGTTGCTCGCCATGCTCTCCGATGGGTTGCTCCAGGCGCGCTACCTCAGGCACTTGGAGAAGTTGATCGAGCTCTCCGAAAAGGAAATTGAGCGGACGCGCTGGATGCCCCCATTCCATCGGCTCGCGCTGCTCTACCACCATCGGTTCACGAGCGCCCGCCGCCTCTACGTCGACGGCTTCCACCGGAACCTCATTCAACCGTTCCGCGAGCTCAGCGATCGCGGCTACCTGGAACCGATCGCCTCCTGCGCCACCCACGGCTTCCTGCCGCTCATGAATGAGCAGCGGACGGCGGTGCGTGCCCAGATCCACGTCGGGGTGCAGGTCTTTGAGCAGGCGTTCGGGAAGCGTCCGGTCGGATTCTGGCTCCCCGAGTGCGGCTACCATCCCGGGCATGATGCGTTCCTCAAGCCATTTGGGATCCGCTACTTCCTCACCGATGCGCACGGCATCCTGTTCGGGTCGCCACGCCCCAAGTACGGCGTCTACGCGCCGGCCATCTGCCCCAGCGGGGTGGCGGCGTTTGGCCGTGACCTGGAATCCTCCAAGAGCGTCTGGAGCGCTGAGGCAGGCTATCCCGGGGATGTGGATTACCGGGAGTTTTACCGCGACATCGGCTACGACCTGGAGTACGACTACGTGCGGCCCTATCTTAACGGCGACGGGTCACGGCTGAACACCGGCATCAAGTACTACCGCATCACCGGGACGACGAGCGACAAGCAGCCCTACGACCCGGACCGCGCCCTCGACACGGCGTCGCAGCACGCGGGCAATTTCATGTGCAACCGGGAGAAACAGATTGCATTCCTCCGCACGGTGATGGATCGCGCCCCCATCGTGGTCAGCCCGTATGACGCGGAGCTCTTCGGGCACTGGTGGTTTGAGGGGCCGGACTGGCTGGAGTTCCTCATCCGCAAGGTCCATTTCGACCAGAAGACCTTCCAACTCATCACCCCGTCCGACTACTTCCAGCGCTACCCGATCAACCAGCAGCTCGAGCCCTCGATGTCGAGCTGGGGGAACGGCGGCTATAACGACGTGTGGCTCAACGGCTCGAACGACTGGCTCTACTGCCATCTGCATCAGATGGCCGAACGGATGACCGAGCAGGCGAAGGCGCACCACCAGCCGGATCCGCTGACGCACCGGGCGCTCAACCAGATGGCACGGGAACTCCTCCTCGCGCAGTCATCCGACTGGGCCTTCATCCTCAAGACGCAGACGCACACCGCGTACGCCTATCGACGGTTCCGCGATCACCTCGCGCGCTTCACCGTGCTCGACGACGCCCTGCGCCGACAGGCCATTGATGAGCCGTGGCTTGCCGAGCGCGAAGCGGCGGACAACCTCTTCCCCCGCCTCGATTACCGCATTTACGCCACTTGACCCTCTCAGGTCGCGCCGGCTTCACACCTTCCACGCGGATGGGTTGCATTCCAGCGTGCCTGGGTTCTCGTAGCCCATGAACATCCTGTGTGTCGCCTCTGAGGTTGAGCCGTTTGCGAAGACCGGCGGCTTGGCTGATGTGGCGGGTGCGCTGCCGGCTGCCCTGGCAGCCTTGGGTCACGAGGTCCGCCTCGCCATGCCGCTCTACCGGCAGGTGGACCCTCGCCGGTGGGGCTTCCGGCCGACGGAGATCCGCGTCGAGGTGCCTGTCGGGACGCGTGCGGTCGAGGCCCGCGTCTGGGAAGGCGCGCTGCCACGCCGGGCCGTGCCAATCTACTGCCTTGAGGCCCCAGCGCTCTTCGACCGCGACGGGCTCTACCAGGATGCTCACGGTGCGGATTACCCTGACAACCTCGAGCGGTTCAGCGTCTTCTCACAGGCCTCACTGCGCATGCTGCCGTTGGTGGGATGGCGGCCCGACGTGATCCATTGCCACGATTGGCAGGCGGCCCTCGGCTGCGCCCACCTGGCGCTGGGGCCGCTGGGCCAGGAGCCGTTTTTTTCATCGGTCGGGACGGTGTTCACCGTCCACAACCTGGCGTACCAAGGGCTGTTTCCGGCAACGCAGTGGCCGTTGACCGCCTTGCCCCCGTCGGCGTTCACCATGCAGGGGCTGGAGTTTTACGGACAGGTCAACTGCCTCAAGGGCGGCCTCGTGTCCGCCGGCGTCCTCACCACGGTGAGCCCGACCTACAGCCGAGAGATTCAGACGCCGAAGTTCGGCTGCGGGCTTGACGGGGTGCTCCGCACGCGCGCCGGCGACCTCACGGGGATCTTGAACGGGATCGACCCGGAGGTCTGGGACCCGACGACCGATCCACACCTGGCCTCCCGCTACACCGCGGAGAAACTGGCCGGCAAGTCACTCTGCAAGCTGGCCCTGCAGCAGCGCCAGCGCCTGCCCGAGCGGCATGAGCTCCTCATCGGCATGGTCCAGCGGCTCGTGGAGCAGAAGGGGATCGACATCCTCCTGCAGGCGCTGGAACCCCTCATGGCCCTCCCGTTGCAGCTCGTCATCCTGGGAACCGGGGAGGCCGCCTACGAGCGGTCATTGCGGCAATGGGCTCGGCGGTTCCCGGATCGTCTGGCGGTCGCGTTGGCGTTCGACAACGCCCTGGCCCACCAGATCGAAGCCGGGGCAGACGCGTTCCTCATGCCGTCACGCTTCGAGCCCTGCGGGCTGAATCAGATGTACAGCATGCGGTTTGGGACGGTGCCGATCGTCCGGCGGGTCGGCGGGTTGGCCGACACCGTGGTGGATGTGAATCCGACGACGGCGGCGAAGACCGCGACGGGCTTTGTGTTTGAGGAGTACTCAGCCGAGGCCCTCGTGGACGCGGTGCGGCGGGCCATGACCGCGTTCCGCGACCACGCCCTGTGGACACGCCTCATGCGGACAGGGATGCGGCAGGATTTTTCCTGGGCCCGCTCCGCCAGAGACTACATCACGGTCTACGAGCGCGCCATCGCCAAACGGCGGGCGGCTCCCTCGTCATGAAGTGGGACCCCGGTCGTCCGATGACCCTTCGACGTTGCTCAGGGTCATGGTGAGCGAGCGGAAGCGAGTCGAACCATGATCGCCACCGTCACCCTGAACCCATCGCTCGATGAGTGGCTGCAGCTGGACACCCTGCGGGTGGGCGACCTCAACCGTGCGACCGACTTCGCCCGCTACCCCGGCGGCAAGGGGATCAATGTCGCTCGCGTCATCCATGAGCTGGGCGGGTCCACGGTCGCGTATGGCGTCGCCGGCGGCGAGGATGGCTTGATCCTCCGGGAACTGATGAACCGCTTGGCCATTCCACACCAGTTTCTTACGGTGCGGGGAGCGACGAGGAACAACTACAAAATCCGCACCGCGCGTCCACGCGCCCTCACCGAAATCAACGCGGCAGGCCCGAGGGTCTCCGCGGCGCACCTCAGCGCGCTCGCGCGGCGCTTCTTGGACCGCCAGCCGCCGTACCGTTGCGTCACCTTCTGCGGCAGCCTCCCGCCCGGCGTCCCGTCGACGATCTACCGGCGCTGGATCCGCGCCTTGCGCCTGCGGGGCATCCCTACCGTCCTGGACGCTTCGGGCGCGGCGCTGCATCACGGGCTCGCTGGGCGGCCGTGGTGCATCAAGCCGAACCGCCAGGAAGCCGAGGAGCTCTTGGGACGACGCTTGGCGAGCACCAAGAGGCTCATCGACGCGGCGCAAACACTCCTCGGGCGCGGCCCGTCGGTCGTCATCCTCTCGCTGGGCCGTGAGGGGGCGGTCTTCGCTGCTGCAGACCCGCGGGGGGTATGGATGGCCCGTCCGCCCATCGTCAAGGTGGCATCCGCGGTGGGCGCGGGGGATTCGCTCGTGGGTGGGTTCCTCGTCGGCTGGGCGAGGGGATTGACGGGGCTCGAGTCGTTTCGGTTGGGTGTCGCGTGCGGCACGGCGTCGGCTATGACCCCGGGAACGGAGCTCTGCCACCGGGCCGACGTCGAGCGGCTGTGTCCGCGCGTGGCGATCCGTCGGGTGGCCTGAGATGAGGCGCAGCGCTGTGCGCGGGCTCGTGCTCGATGGGGTCCTCGTGACCAGTTGGCTCATCGTGGTCGGGTTGGTGGTCCTGCATGAGCGGGGGGCGCTGTGGGGGGGTGTCGGGAACCCCGCGGCGTCCTTGCGAGCGACGGTCGACGCCCAGGAGCAGTGGTTCGGCTTCTACTATCAGGGCCAGAAGATCGGCTATTCCCACACGATGATGATGCCGGAAGAGCAGGACGGTGTCCCCGGCGTGAGCGTCATCGACAAGGGCCGGTTATCCTTCAACCTCCTGGGGACGCCCCAGCAGCTTGAGGTGTCCTCGTACGCGTTTATCGATGCGGACTGGCGGCTGCGCACCTTCACCGCCGCGGTGCGCTCGTCGACCTCCCGCCTGCAGTGGTCTGGACAACGCCGTGGCGATCGCCTGCTAGTCACGGTGACGACCCCAACGAACGCCTTGACCAAGCAGATCAAGGATCCCCTCGGCAGCGCCATGGTCAATGGCCTCTCCTCCTGGGCGGCCTTCCACCGGCTCCGCGTCGGGCAGTCCGGAAAAGCCTGGGTGCTCAATCCGCTGGCCTTGAGCCCAGAACCGGTCTACTTCATCGTCCGACGCAGTGAAGTGGTCGACGGGAAGGACGCGCTGGTCGTCGAAACCGACGTGAGCGGCCTGACGACGACGAGTTGGGTCACCCCGATGGGTGAGGTGTTGAAAGAGACCTCGCCGCTCGGATGGGAGCTGCGTCGAGAATCCAGCGAACAGGCATTGCAGCCGGTCCCGGCACTCTCCCCAGCCCTGGATCTGCTCTCGGCCACCGCCGTGCCGGTGGACCGCCCCCTGGACAACCCGCAGGCCGTGAGCCGTCTCGTCCTCCTCCTCGAGGGAATCGAGGGGAGCGAGCTCGCGGTGCGACGGCCGTGGCAAACGCTCCTGCCAGCGGACCGCTTGCACGACTATGGGCTCAGTGTCCCTGAAGGACCGTGGTGTCTAGTGCAGTTGGATCGGCCCACCGACGCGCCGCATCACGAGGTCCCCCTGCCGTCCGCCCTCACCCGCTACCGGCAGCCGAGCCTCTTTGTGCAGTCGGCCGACCCGCGCATCATGACCAAGGCCGCCCAGATCATCGGCGCACGGACCGATCCGTGGGACCGTGTGACGGCGATCCACCAATGGGTCTATCAGACGCTGACCAAACAGCTCACGATCGGGCTGCCCTCCGCCGTCGATATCCTGGCGACCCCGGTCGGGGACTGCCATGAGCATACCATCCTGTTTACCGCGCTCACCCGGAGCGTGAACATTCCAACACGGATGGTCGCGGGACTAGTCTATCAGCGCGGCCGCTTCTACTACCACGCCTGGCCGGAGGTCTGGCTGGGTGAGTGGCTGCCGACCGACCCAACGCTGGGCCAGCCCCTCGCCGACGTGACGCATCTGGGCTTGGTGGAAGCGGAAG
>Ga0209824_10001683_pt1 | contig 12115 bp, 12 predicted proteins | sample VDWuncwatermetaG_FD_184124 | JGI IMG/M metagenome (GOLD analysis project Ga0209824, IMG submission 184124) | Wastewater microbial communities from Netherlands to study Microbial Dark Matter (Phase II) - VDW unchlorinated drinking water (SPAdes)... ... | reverse complement strand
CCTCTCGATGCTGCTCGCCGTGCTGGAACGGCGTGTCGGGTTCCACCAGCTGACCCAGCAGGACGTGTTTGTCTCGTCGCTCGGCGGGGTGCGGCTCTTGGAGCCGGGTGCGGATCTCGGGGTCGCCATTGCGATCGCCTCGAGCCTGAAGGAGCGGCCGACGAGCCGGAGGGATCTTGCGATCGGCGAGGTAGGTCTGACGGGGGAAGTCCGCCCCGTGACGAATATCTCGCAGCGGCTCCATGAGGCCCGGCGGGTCGGGTTTGAGCGGTGCTTTGTCGCTGCCCAGCGGGGCCTCGGCCCCGTCGAGGGCATGGAGGTTATTGGGGTGCGCCATGTCCGCGAGGCCGTCGCCAAGGCGTTAGAATAATACGTGTGTAATGTTGAATGTGTAATGTGTAATGGATGACGAGGAGAGCGCGTATCTGACGACAATCTTAGGATCGTGTTGTCCGTTGACACTGGAGCATTTGCATTACACATTACACAATCCACATTACACATATCATATGTGTCTCGACTGAGGAGTGAGTGGTCATGGATCTGAGGTTTGTACGGATTGGGTTCATCATCATCAGCGCGCTCCTCGGCTCACAGGTGATCGGGCGGGAGGGCGGCATGACGATCGGCCTGCGCCTCGCCGCGGGCGCCGCGGCCGGGGTCATCCTCGTCTTGATCGAAGCGGCGATTCATCGTGTGGGCCGCGTGTCGGTCCGGGGGTTCTCCGCCGCGGTGTTCGGCCTGCTCTTCGGGCTCATCATGGCGAAGCTGGTGTCGGACGCCGTGGCGCTGATCCCCTTTGACCCGGGGACGGCCGCGAGCATTCGCGTGGTGCTCACGTGGGCGTTCTGCTACCTCGGCATGGCGATGGCGCTGCGGGGGCGCGATGAGTTCAACGTCATCATCCCCTACGTCCGGCTCACGCGCCGGGACCGCGGGGAAGAGGCGTACCTCGTGGACACGAGCGCGGTCATCGACGGGCGGATCCTGGACCTCTGCAAGACCCGGTTCATCGAGGGACGGCTCCTCGTGCCGAAGTTTGTCTTGAAGGAACTGCAGGCGGTGGCAGACAGCACCGACCCCATCAAGCGCAGCCGCGGCCGGCGGGGTCTGGACGTCCTCAACGAGCTGCGGCAGGTGCCCACCATTGACGTGCGGATCCACGAAGAAGACCTGCCGGGCATCGCCGAGACGGATGCGAAACTGGTCAAGCTCGCCCAGCTCCTCGAGACCCGGGTGATCACGACCGACTACAACCTGAACCGGGTCGCGGAGTTTCAGAACGTGAGCGTCCTGAACGTCAATGAGCTCGCGCAGTCCCTGCGGCCGGTGGTGCTGCCGGGCGAGACGCTGGAGCTCAAGCCCATCAAGGAAGGGAAGGAGCACAACCAGGCGGTCGCCTACCTCGACGACGGGACGATGGTCGTCGTGGAGAACGGCCGGCCGTTGATCGGACAGAGTATCCGAGGGACCGTGACGAGCGTGCTCCAGACGGCGGCGGGACGCATGGTGTTTGTCCGGCCCGAGGGCGCCCCGGTGAAGCGCTAATGTGCTGGCGTAGTCCACAGTCCACAGTCCATGGTCCACGGTCAGGGCAACGTCGCTCTGTGGTCTGTGGACTATCGACTATGGACTCCGCGCAGGTGTTCCTTTGAGATGGGCGCGAATGTCGCGGCGATCGTGCCGTCGGCCGGGGACGGACGGCGGATCGGGGGGCGGATCAGCAAGCCGTTCCTTGAGCTGGGCGGCCGGCCGCTGCTGGTGTACACCCTGCGCGCGCTCCAGGAGAGCCCGGCGATTCGGTGGATTATCCTCGTCGTGCGCCCGGCTGACCGCCGTCGTGCGGCAGCCCTCCTGAAGCGCCATCGCATCACGAAAGCACTCCCGCCCTGCCCTGGGGGGGCTTCGCGTGCCGAGTCCGTCGCGAGGGGGTTTGCCGCGCTGCCGCGATTGGCGCATTGGGTGCTCGTGCATGATGCCGCGCGGCCCTGCGTCAGCCGACGGCTCATCCGGCAAGCCATCGGCGCCGCGAAGCGCCATGGGGCGGTGGCGTGCGGGCTGCCCGCGTCACTCACGGTGAAGGCGGTGGATGGCCGCGGCCAGGTCCGCATGACGCTGGACCGCGATCAGTTGTGGTTTGTGCAGACCCCGCAAGTGTTTCGCCGGGACTGGTTCGCCGAAGCGCTGGCGCGGGCCAACGGGAGCCTGGCGCAGTTCCCGGATGACGCCGCCATCGTGGAGGCGGGAGGGTTCCCGGTGCGCATGATCCCCGGCGACCCGTTAAACCTCAAGGTCACGACGCCCGAGGATCTCATCCTAGCCGAGGCGATTCTCAAGAGGATGAAGGGCGCTCAATAGCGCAATGGCTGAATAGCTCAATGGCTCAATAGTTCTCAAACAGCTATTGAGCGATTGCGCCATTGAGCCAGTGAGCGCAGTTAACGATGCGTATTGGAATCGGGTACGATGTCCATCGTTTTAACGGGAAGCCTGCCTGCCGCGCCAAAGGGTCGCGCAGCCGGCGCGGCGCAGGCAGGCGCCCGCTCAAACTGGGGGGCGTGACGATCCCCTTTGCGCGCGGGCTCTCGGGCCATTCCGACGCGGACGTGCTGCTGCACGCCCTCACGGATGCCCTCCTCGGGGCTATCAGCGCGCCGGACCTCGGTGAGCAGTTCCCATCGGGGGACCGGCGCTACCGGAACGCCGACAGCCGCACGTTCGTCGAGGCCGCCTGCACCCAGGTTCGCCGCCGCGGGTGGGCCGTGGGCAACGTGGACGCGACGGTGATTGCGGATGCACCGAAGCTGACCGGGTACAAAATCAGGATGCGCCGCGCGATCAGCCAGCTGCTTGGCATTGAGGCCTCCCGCGTGTCCGTCAAAGCGAAGACGACCGAGGGATTTGCGCCAGGCGCAAGAGGCATCGCCGCCCAGGCCGTCGTCTTGCTGAAGGCTGCCCCTCGCACCCGGCGCGGTCGGACGGTCTCAGGGAGCGCTCGATGATCACCGGACTCCTGTGGATCGTGGGGACATTGATCGTCGCCGGAGTCGTGATCCGTCTGGCGTTTGCCCCCGAGGTGACGGCGTGCTTTGAGCGCGACCCGGCGGCCCGGAACCTGGTCGAAGTCCTCCTGACTTACTCCGGGCTGCATGTGCTCATCGCCTACCGCATCGCGCATGCGCTGGACCGGATGCGGATCCCGGTGGCGCCGCGCCTCCTCATGACCCTGGCGCGGTGGCTGACCGGCATCGAGATCCACCCGTCAGCGACGATTGGCCGCGGGCTCTTCATCGACCACGGCACCGGCGTGGTGATTGGGGAGACGGCGGTGATCGGCGACGATGTCACGCTTTTCCAGGGCGTGACGCTTGGGGGGACCGGCAAGCAGCGCGGCAAGCGCCACCCGACGATCGGCGACCACGTCGTGATCGGCGCAGGCGCCAAGGTGCTTGGCGACATCCACATCGGCAGGGAATCGATCATTGGGGCCAACGCCGTGGTGATCCGTGACGTGCCGGAGCATTCCACGGTGGTGGGGGTGCCCGGGCGCATTGCGAAGATCAAGGACAAGCAGTTCCACGGCATCAACCTCGACCACACCCATCTCCCCGACCCGCTGACCGAGCGGCTCGAACGGCTCCAGCACGAGATCGACAGCATCGAGCAGCATCTCAAAGAACACCGCAAGTCGCAGACGCCCTCTCCGTGACCCCACCACCCGTCCAACCATATTCGGCCATCTTAGCTCTGAAGATGGGCGACGCCTCGTTGTCGGTCCGCGTTCCGCGGACCGAGGACAGGTGGTGGGGTCATCCCACCACTTGCCAATCAAGACGGTGAGCGGCAAATGAGTTGCGGCCGTCTTGATCATCGTCTGGCCTTTTTTGTAGGTTCTTTTTGGCAGGTGGTGGGATGAGCCTCTGCCTCTACAATACCCTCACCAAGACGGTCGAGCCGTTTCAGCCCCTCGACCCGCCGAACGTGACGATGTACGTCTGCGGCCCGACGGTTTACGACGTACCGCACATCGGCCACGCCCGCAGCGCCTACATCTTCGATGTCCTGTATCGCTACCTTCAGCATCGAAAGCACAAGGTCCGCTTCGTCCGCAACGTGACGGATGTGGATGACAAGATCATTGAGAGAGCCCGCCAAGAACTCGGGGCGGGGGATCTCAAGGCCAAATGCCGGGAAGTGACTGAGCGCTATCTCAAGAGTTACCACGATGCGCTCGATCAGTTAGGCCTTCATCACCCTGATTGGGAGCCGAAAGCAACGGAGCACGTCATCCCAGATCCAACGAACGTTGAAGCCACGAGAAAGATCGACGCCTCGATGACAGGATTTATCGCCCAGTTGATGACCAAGAACATGGCGTATCCTGCGGGAGGCGATGTCTATTTTTCAGTACGCAAGTTTCCCGCCTACGGCAAGCTGTCGAACCGCTCCCTCGATGAGTTACAGGCCGGAGCGCGGGTCGAGCCAGGGGAACACAAGGAAGACCCTCTTGATTTTGCGCTCTGGAAAGCGGCAAAACCCGACGAGCCGTCGTGGAACAGCCCCTGGGGACCTGGGCGTCCCGGGTGGCACATTGAATGCTCGGTGATGAGCACCGCGCTGTTAGGAGACGCGTTCGACATCCATGGCGGGGGGCTCGATCTCGTGTTTCCTCATCACGAGAACGAAATCGCGCAAGCGCAGGCGCTAGACAAACCGTTCGCCAAGTACTGGGTGCACCACGGCTTGCTGACAGTGAATGGCGAGAAGATGTCGAAGTCGCTCGGCAACTACATCACGGTCGATCAAGCGCTCAAGGACTGTGGCCAACATTCTGCTTCTGATATTTTAAAACTGTTCTTCCTGAGCGCGCACTATCGCAGCCCGATTAACTACATGCTGGCGAGCGTGGCGGCTTCCAAACAGCGCTATGACAATTACCGTAATCTAATAGATCTGGCAAAGAACCCAGTAGTTAGGACAGGAGTTAAGGAGTACGTGACTCCGATAGCAAAAGTTGAGGACCTGAAGCGAACGTTTTTCAGTGCTCTTGACGATGATCTCAATACCCCTCAAGCACTCTCAGCGCTTGATGGGATGCGTAGCTTGGGCTGGCAACTATGGGACGAGGTTCTACATGGAGTAGAAGAAAGCAAAGGAGTATTTCTGTCTGTGGTCGCGGTATTGAAAGAGCACGGGGAACTCCTCGGTCTTTTTAAAAAACTGGAAAAGACAGATCTTTCCAAACAAATTGACGACGTTGTGGAGACTTCTGTGGAAGCTCAAGTGAATGCTCTTGTGAGTGCTCGGGAAGAAGATCGTCGACAAAAGAATTTTTCCGCCGCAGATCGTCGTCGACAAAAAATTAACGATTTGGGATATACGGTCGAGGATACTCCCCAAGGTCCGATCGTGCGAAAACAATGATCAAAAATAGATCGGCCCCTGCACTCAAAAGAGGGCTGACCCCTAGCGCAGCGATGCCTGATCATCGAGGATTGTTTATCTCCCTTGACGGCCCCGAAGGCTCAGGCAAGTCGAGCCAGGCGAGGCGATTGGTCAGCGCGTTGCGCCGCGCGGGCTACCGTGTCGTCTTTCTCAGAGATCCAGGCTCGACGGCGCTTGGTCGTGCGCTGCGTCGGGTGCTCCTCCATACCTCGGGTCGGCTCTCGCCGCTCACAGAGGCGCTGCTGTTTATCGGCGGCCGTGTCCAGTTGGTGGAAGAACGCATCCACCCCGCGCTCGTCAAGCGGAAGGTAGTCGTCTGCGACCGGTTCCATGACGCGACCATCGCCTACCAGGGCTTCGGGGGCGGGCTGGAGGTCCCATGGCTGGACCGGCTCGGGCAAAGGGCAATTCACGGGGTGATGCCGTCACTGACGATCGTGCTCGACGTGGCGACGCAGGCGGGTTTCGCGCGGCTGCACCGCTCCCACGACCGCATGGAACGCAAAGCGGCGGTGTTCCATCGCCGCGTACGACGGGGTTACCTGCGCTTGGCGAAGCGCGAGCCCAAGCGGATGGTGGTGGTGGACGCCTCAGGCGCTCCTGAGGAGGTCCGGCGGCGGATCTGGATGATTGTGGCGCGGCGGCTCCGGTTGGCATATTGAGCATGGCGTGGGACGACGTGTGGGGACAAGAGTTCGCGAAACGCGTGTTGCAGACGCATCTGGCGGACGCCTGCGTGGCGAACGCCTATCTCCTCGTCGGTCCGGAGGGAATCGGGAAACGCCGGCTTGCGCTCGAGATGGCGAAGGCGCTCAACTGCACCGCAGTCGGGAGCCGGCCGTGCGACCGGTGTTCCACGTGTGCGCAGATCCTCCGGGGCAGCCATCCGGATGTGCACCTGCTCGTGCCTGGCGGGGCCTCGGAGCAGATCGGGATTGACCGCATTCGCCACCTCCTCGGGCGGATCGCCCTCCGGCCGTTCAGCGCCGCCGTGCAGGTCGCCCTCATCGATGGCGCGGAGCGCCTCACCGAAGAGGCGGCCAACAGTTTGCTGAAGTCGCTGGAAGAGCCGTCGGCGCACACGCGGTTCCTGCTGACGACGTCCCAGCTCAGCCACTGCCTGCCGACGATCATCTCCCGGTGCCAGCTCCTCCGGTGCCAGCCGCTCCCGCGCGAGGTGGTGCAGCGCATCCTCACAGACACGCAGGGCTGCGACCCGAAGGTCGCAGAGACGGTCGCGAGGTTGTGCCGTGGGAGCGCCTCGCAGGCGATCGGATTGGCGGCGCGATGGGAAGATTATCAAGGGATTGTGGCACGGCTCGCCGCGGAGCCCGCGTCCTCATGGATGGAGCGGCCGATGCCGGAGACGCGCCAAGAGGTCATGGGCCTCCTCGATGGCATGATCGGGTGGCTTCGGGATGTCAGCATGGCTGCGGTGAGTGCGCGGGCGGAAACCGCAGAACCGGCGGAGTCAGGCTGGCTCGCGCACACGGCGCAGAAGGATTCACTGCGCAATCAGGCGCGCACGATTGACGCCGACCGCTGCGTCGAGACATCCTTTGAGCTCATGGACCTGCGCAACTCGTTGGACGCGTTCGTCAGCCCACGCCTCGTCGCCGCCCTCGCCCGCGAAAAATGGCTTGCCTTGCAGTCGCAGTCCATAGTCGATAGTCCATAGTCCATGGCCAGCCGCGGTTGGAAGGTTCTTACTATGGACTGTCGACCGTGGACTATGGACTAAACGCTATGTCCAAGATTATTTACATCACGACGCCCTTGTATTACGTGAACGCGCCCCCGCACATCGGCCACTCCTACACCAATGTCGCGGCCGACTGCCTGGCACGCTACCACCGCCTGAAAGGCGCGGAGGTCTTCTTGCTGACCGGGACCGATGAGCACGGCCAGAAGATCTCGCAGGCCGCGGCGGCCGCCGGGCAGGCCCCCCAGGCGTTTGTCGACGGCGTCGTCGAGCGTTTCACCGCGCTCTGGAAGACGCTGCAGATTACGTATGACGATTTTATCCGCACGACCCAGCCCCGGCACGTCACGGCGGTGCAGACCATCCTGACGAGACTCTACGAGGAGGGCAAGCTGCAACGCACCGCCTATCAGGGGTGGTACTGCACGCCGGACGAAACCTTCTGGACCGAGGCGGAGCTGGCCCAACCGCCGGGCGCGAGTTCCCCGATCTGCCCGACGTGCCATCGGCCGCTCGAGCCGGCCAACGAGGAGGGGTGGTATCTCCAGCTGCGCGCCCACCAGCCGTGGCTCAAGGCCTTTGTCAGAGCACATCCGGGTTTTGTCCGTCCGGAGAGCCGCTACAATGAGCTGGCGAGTCTGCTCGAGCAGCCGCTTCCTGACTACCTGTGCATTACGCGCCCCCGCAGCCGCGTGAGCTGGGGGATCCCGGTGCCGTTCAGCCCGGACCATGTGACCTACGTGTGGTTCGACGCCCTCCTCAACTACATCACCGTGCCCGGCTATGTGGAGGATCGCACGCGGTTTGCGCGCCTTTGGCCGGCCGACGTGCACTTCATTGGGAAAGACATCCTGCGCCACCATGCCGTTTACTGGCCCATTATGCTGCATGCCCTGGGGCTCGCCGACGACCAGATGCCGCAGATGATCTTCGCCCATGGGTGGTGGAAGATCGGCGAGCAGAAGATGTCGAAATCGCTGGGCAACATCGTGGACCCGTCGGTGGTGATCGGCGCCGTGCTCAAGGACCAGCCCTACGCGGCGGACGTGTACCGATACTTCCTCTTGCGGGAAGTGCCCTTCGGCCAGGACGGGCACTTCTCGGAGGAGGCACTCTTCACGCGGCTCCAGGCGGATCTGGCGAACGATTTGGGAAACCTCGTCCACCGGTCTCTCTCCATGATCGAGCGGTACTGCGATGGGAGGATCCCTGTGGCGCACTCCCCGGGGTGCGCGGTGGAGGATCAGCCGCTCCGGGACGCCGCGGTGGCGCTGCCGGGTCTCGTCGACCTGGCGATGGCGCAGGTGGAATTCTCAAGCGCGCTGGAAGCCATCATGCGCCTCGTGAGCCAGGCCAACCGATACGTTGAAACTCAAGCCCCATGGAACCTGGCGAAGCAGGCGCACCATGATCGTCTTGAGACGGTTTTGAACATGCTGGCGGAAATCATCCGGGTCATGGCGATCACGTTGGAACCCTTCATGCCCTCCATCGCTGGCGCGATGTGGGAGCAGCTGGGCTGCGGGGCGGCCCCTCGCCGTCTTCAGGACGCCGCCCGCTGGCCGGGGCTCGCGCCGGGGCAGGCGATCGGGCGGCGCCAGGTGCTGTTCCCACGGGCTGACACGGCGGGCCGGCCCTAATGCAGCGTCTCCTGCGCGGGCGGGCGTTCTATCTGCTCCTTGGCGCGCTGGTGATCTTTCTCTACGTCCGTACGGTTTCCCTGCGGTCCGTGGAGTCCCTTGAGCTGCCGCATTCTGAGGAGACCATGGGTGGGCCTGGGTGGTGGACGGAGTCGCTGGACACCCAGGAGCTCACTCGCGCGGCGCAGCACGCCGGCCCCATCGGGGCGGCCGCGGTCCTCCTCGGCGTACTCTTTCTAGGCCTCGTCGCGGGCGGGATCATCGTCACAGTCCGAGGTGTCGTCACAGGGGCGTTCCGCTCCGTATGGCGCTTTCCATCGATGGTGCAGTCCGTCTGGTCATTCGGGGAGTTGGGACGGATCATCTTCTTGATCCTGGCCGTCGCGCTGTTGATGCCGTTTGTCCGGGTGGCGCTCCTGGCGACCCAGCCCGCCTGGTCGCTGGATGCCCACCTCTGGATCACCGTCTCGATGCTGGTGCTGGACACGCTGGCGGTCGTCATCATCCTCACCTTCGCGGAAGGCAAGGGGCGGCCGGCATGGGGGGCGTTTGGTTGCTCCCATCGCGCCGCGTGGCGTTCGATTAGGACCGGACTGCTCGGCTACCTCGCCGTGTTCCCGTGGCTGCTGGTCGTGTTTTTCCTGGTGGTCGAGGCCTCGCGTCGCCTTGGCTACCAGCCGCCGCTCGAGCCCATCCACCGGCTCTTGTTCGAGGAGCACCGGACGAGCGTCCTCGCGCTGACCGGACTGCTCGCCTGCGCCGTCGGCCCGATCGCTGAGGAGCTTTTTTTCCGCGGGGTGGTCTATGCGACGATTCGCCGCCGCGTCTCCCGGCCCCTCGCGATGCTCATCAGCGGAGCGCTCTTCTCGCTCATCCATACGAACGTCGTGGGGTTCCTTCCCATCCTGGTGCTGGGGGGCCTCTTGGCCTACCTCTACGAGCGGACCGGGTCGCTCATTACGCCGATCACGGTGCACGTGTTGCACAACACCCTGCTCTTGAGTCTCGCGATCGTGTTCCGGCAGTTGGCGCCGTTCGGGTGATCATGCACACCGTGCAGACCCTCGGCGAGGTGCGGTTGATTGCGAGGATGCGTCGGCGCCTGGGGCGGCGGCCGCCACGAACACGCCGTCGCCATGGCGGGTGGACGGTACAGGCGGGGATCGGCGATGACGCCGCGGTGCTTCGCGCTCCCGGCGGGCGCTGGCTGCTCTTTGCGAGCGACATGCTCGTGGAAGGGGTGCATTTCCGCCTGCCTGCCGCGCCGAACGCACAGAGAAGGCCTCGCGCGGCGCAGGCAGGCCGCCAGACCCTCCCGGCGCGCTGGATCGGGTGGAAGGCGCTCGCCTGCAATGTGAGCGATGTCGCCGCCATGGGAGGGCGTCCGGTCGCCGCGGTGGTCTCCCTGGGGGTGCCGCCGAAGACCCCGCTGCGCTTCATCGACGGACTCTACGCGGGACTTGCGCAGTGCGCGCGCCGCTTCGATCTTGCGATCGTCGGGGGCGATACGGTCCGGGCGCCCCAGGTGGTCGTGGATGTCGCGATCCTCGGGACAGTGCATCCGGCGCACGTGACCCTGCGCAGCGGCGCCCGGGTGGGCGACGATCTCTTTGTGACCGGGCGGCTCGGGGGCTCACTCCGAAGTGGGCGGCATGCCCGGTTTATGCCGCGCGTGGCGGAAGCCCAACAGCTGGTCAGACGCGTGAAGGTCCACGCCATGATGGATCTGTCTGATGGCTTGGCCTCCGACCTCTGGCAGATGAGCCGCGCGAGCAGGGTCGTCCTGCGCGTCGAGCGTGCGCGGATTCCGGTCTCGCGCGCGGCGGGAAGCATCACCCGCGCCCTGATGGATGGGGAGGATTTTGAGCTGCTCTTTGCGGTGAGTGCGCAGGAGGCGCGCCGCGTGCCAAGGCGTCTCGGGACGTGTCCCGTGACGCGGATCGGCAAGGTCGTGGGCCGTGGCGTGCGCGTGGAGCAGCAATACCCCAGTGGCCGTCTCGAGCCGCTCGTGCCCATGGGGTTTAGGCATTTTTAAATGAGAAAGAGTCGAAACGTCCCCGAGGTTGAAATGGTGACCAGCTCCGCTGAGGAAACCCAAGCGCTCGGTGAACGGCTGGGCCGCGCGCTGCGGGCGGGCGACGTGGTCGCCCTGCAGGGGGAACTCGGCAGCGGCAAGACGACGCTCATCCAAGGCCTCGCACGCGGGTTGGGGCGCGGCCCGGATACGGTCAAGAGCCCGACGTTCGTCCTGATGCGCGAATACCCTGGCGAGATCCCGCTGATCCATATCGACGGCTACCGGCTGAGCGGGGCCCCGCAAGTCTCCTGGCTGGACACGGACCTGATGTTTTCCCCTCACAAGATCACCGTCATCGAATGGGCGGAACGCTTCGAGGGGCTGCTGCCCGAACAGCACGTCGCGATCCACCTCGCCCATGTGAGCGCAAACCGCCGCCGGCTGCGCGTGACCGCGACGGGAACACGCGCGACAGCTATCCTCCGCCAACTGCAGCACGAGGAAGAGGCCCATGCCGATCCTGGCCATTGAAACCTCCACGCGGCAGCTTGGCACCGCAGTCGTCGAAGGCGGTGAGCTGCTCGCCTCCTACGAGCTGCTGGCGGACTACCCGCATTCCGTCGAGCTGCCGGATGCCGTCACCCGTGTCCTGAAAGAAGCCCGCACCACCCTGGCGCAGGTGCAGGGCGTTGTAGTGGATCTCGGGCCGGGCTCGTTTACCGGATTGCGCATCGGCCTTGCCTTTGTTAAGGCGCTGGTGTTCCCACGGAAGCAGCCGGTCGTCGGGATCCCCTCCCTGGATGTCCTGGCAGCCAACCTGCCGTTCGCTCAGCAGCCGGTCTGCCCACTGCTCGATGCGAAGCAGAAGAATGTCTACGCCGCGCTCTACCGCTGGGAGGCGGGGGCGCCCAAGCGGCAGACCGACTACCTGTTGGCGCCGGTGGAGGAGGTCCTTGCGCTCGTGACCGAGCCGGTCGTCTTCCTCGGGGATGGATGCGCGCGCTACCGCGAACGGATTGTCGAGCGGTTGGGCACGAAGGCGCAGTTTGCCGCTGTGGAACTCTGGCTGCCGCGGGCGGCCACGCTCGCCCGCCTCGGGCAAGCGCGGTTGGCCGCAGGAGGGCAGGATGACCCCGCAAGCCTCGTGCCGATGTACCTCTATCCCAAGGAGTGCTCCATCAACCCAATCGATCGTCCTTCCGGCTCACCCCGGAGCGCCCCCCAAACGGTCTAACCCTTCTCCCAGCGTCCCGGTTCCTCCTTTCGAGACCTCCCCGTCAGTGCTATAATATACGGCTACAATGGCGACGA
>Ga0209824_10001682_pt1 | contig 12130 bp, 7 predicted proteins | sample VDWuncwatermetaG_FD_184124 | JGI IMG/M metagenome (GOLD analysis project Ga0209824, IMG submission 184124) | Wastewater microbial communities from Netherlands to study Microbial Dark Matter (Phase II) - VDW unchlorinated drinking water (SPAdes)... ... | reverse complement strand
CTCTAACTATCTTTATAATTTGCTTATAATTTCCAGTTTTCTTTATGCTCACATTAGTGACTATGTACAATTGCGGATGAATATACGGAACAGTGTTAGGGAAAATACTCTCAAATATTCCAAGTACGTTTAATTTCCCAACCTCTCCAGGAGAGGCATAATCACAGACATGTATAAAATTAATTTTTGGTTCCATTTTTAAAGAGTATTTACTTATTATTTAATATCATCATCTCTCTTTCCCAAATCTGCAACCTGAATTGGGCTTTGAATTTGCGGTGGTGTCATGTCGATTTCCCCAAATTGTTTTTCATAATTTTCAATTTGTTTGTTCATCCAAATTGAGATGCTTTTCATCATTTGTGGTGTTGCTGCAAAGGAATCTAGGTTATTCCCCGAAGTAATTGCGAAAGAGAAAACCTCTTTACCAAAGCCGCCTAAAGCTCCGTCACAAAACTTCTTAGGTAGCTGATTAATATCTATTTTTGTTGGGTCTATCATATTGGAACTATACAATTTATCAATACTGCTTGCAAGGCTTTTGGTTTTGAGTGCAGTACGAGACGACTGCGAGACAAAGGTCGACTTAAGGACACGAAATTTTTAGTGGAAGACAAGGCGACAAAGGTGCAACACCCGCGAGCCGTACATGACGTACGGTGAGCGGGTTTGCGCCCGCAGGCAACGCCGTATTACGCAAAAATTTCGTGTCCGACTACCATTCGAGGGCGCCGCCGGTCTTATATTCCGTAACTCTAGTCTCAAAAAAGTTCTTCTCCTTACTCAGGTCAATCGCCTCACTCATCCACGGGAATGGATTTTCTACTCTATACTGTAGTGGGAGTCCTACCGATTCTAAACGTCGGTCAGCGATATGTTCTATATATTGCTTGAAGCCCTGAGCATTCATTCCAAAAATTCCTCGCGGGAAAACTTCTGCTGCAAATGTGTATTCAAGCACCACAGCTTTTTTTATAAGGTCAACAATTCTATTCTGAAACTCTGGTGTCCAAAGTTCTGGCTGCTCCACCTTTATTGTGTTGATAAGGTTGATACCGAAGTTTAGATGCTGAGATTCGTCACGCATAATGTACTGAATCTGCTCCGCGGAGCCTGTGAGCTTGTTTTGCCTCTGGAAACCAAACATCACGGCAAAAGATGAGTAGAAGAAAATGCCTTCCATAATGAGCGAGAAAACAGCGATGTTTTCCAAAAACTTCTGGTCATTTTCAAATGTGCCAGTCTTAAAATTTGGATCAAAGATACCCTCATTAAAACCAAGGATGAAGTTGTCCTTATTGTAAATAGACTCAACTTGTCTATACATATTGAATATCTTACTTTCATCCATACCTAGCGACTCCACGATGTACTGATATGCGTGCGTGTGAATAGCCTCCTCAAAACCTTGTCGCAAAAGGTACATACGGCACTCGGGAGAAGTGATGTGCTTGTAGAAACCGAGGACGACGTTGTTTGCAGCGATGGAGTCTGCCGTGGTAAAAAAACCGAGCACAGTTTCAAAAGCCTGGCGCTCGTCTGGAGTGAGGGCGTCCTTTGAGCGCCACTGCTCAATATCCCTCTGCATACTTATTTCTGTAGGGAGCCAGTGGTTTGCATTGCCTGTGTTATATGCGTCCCACGCAAAAGTGTGCTTCATTGGATAGAGCTGAATCACATCCGCATCAGCGCCGTTTATAATACGGCGATTGTTAATATTTACTGGCTTGTCTCCTTTTGCAATTGGCATGGTTGATTTTATTTGAGCGAAGCGAAGTTTAAAATCTCCACCCAGCCCCACTTCTATTTTTTTGCTGTTGAATTTTTGAGATAAAAAATTTCTTTAAATTTTTTAATCTTAAAATTCTTTGCAAAAATACAGAAGTGGGGCTGGGTAATAGAAATTATAGTCGCGTTGCTCCTTAATTACTAATTACCCCTGACACGACTCGCATATCCCCACCTCCTCGCCTCTTGCCACTCGCGCCATAAACTCTTCGTCACTTATTTTCTGTGAGCCAACGGCCACCCCACCAGCACTCACTGCTATCGCCTCTTTTATAGCTACTACAGCCTCCTCTGCCTTCACTGCGAAATCTCTTTTGTGAGTAGACCCATATTCTGCCACAGACACTGTAGATTTTTCAACTTGTGAAGCACCTAGAGACCGAAGGTAGTATGTGGTCTTTAGCCCCATTTCCCAAGCGTGAAAGTACACTTCTGAAAGCTCCTTTCCAGACGTACCACGGAAAAAGATATTTAGAGACTGGGATTGGTCTATCCATTTTGCCCTACGTGCTGCTGCATCTATAAGCCACCTTGAGTCAATCTCAAACACTTCTTTGTATTTCTTGCGTAGGTCGCGAGGAATTTCTGCGATGTTTTGGATACTACCGTCAAAATACTTTATTTTGTTTAGAACATCACGGCTCCATAGGCCAAGGCGCTTCAAGTCTTCTACGAGATATTTGTTTACAACCACAAAGTCACCTTCTTTGTTGGACTTCACATAAATATTTTTATAGATTGGCTCTACACAAGGGATACACCCCACGAGGTTTGCCGTGCTTGCTGTTGGTGCGATAGCCATTGTATTTGAGTTTCGCATTCCATACTTTTTGACGCTCTCGCGTACAGGCGTCCAATCCAGTACCCCGCCTCGCTCCACCAAAATCTTTTCCCCACGCTCTTTTTCAAGCAGATCAACAGTGTCTTGTGGCAAAAGCCCACGGTCCCACTTTGAGCCTTTGTAGGAAGAATAAACTCCTCGCTCTTTTGCAAGCTCTGATGATGCTAAAATTGTATAATACGCCACAACCTCCATACTTTCATCTGCAAACTTTACCGCCTCCTCGGAGTCAAAATCAATGCCTAGCATATAGAGCGCGTCGTGGTACCCACGCACACCTAAACCCACGGGGCGGTGGTTTGTGCTACCTCTTCGCGCATCCTCTGTTGGGTAGAAGTTTATGTCTATAACATTGTCCAACATTCTTATTGCGCTTTTTGTAACACTCTTCACAAGCTCGTGGTCAAACTTGCCATCCTTAACAAACTTCGCAAAATTGAGCGAGCCCAAAGTACACACTGCAGTTTCATCGGCAGATGTATTGAGCGTAATTTCTGTACAAAGATTGGAACTATGTACAGTACCCTCGTGATCCTGCGGAGAACGCACATTGCAAGGGTCTTTGAACGTAATCCAAGGATGCCCAGTCTCAAAAAGCATAGAAATCATTTTTTTCCATAAATCTCCTGCTGGGATTCGCTTCCAAAGTTTAATTTCGCCCCTATCCGCCATTGCCTCATATTCCTGATAGCGTTTTTCAAACTTGCTTCCATATATTTCGTGCAAATCAGGCGTCTCGTTTGGTGAAAAAAGTGTCCATTCCTTGCCATCACGAACACGCTTCATAAATAGGTCTGGAATCCAGTTTGCGGTATTCACATCGTGTGTGCGACGTCGTTCATCTCCTGTGTTTTTGCGGAGCTCAAGAAAGTCCTCAATATCCAAGTGCCATGTTTCCAAATACACACAGCCTGCGCCACGGCGTTTCCCGCTTCTGTTGATGGCTAAGTTTACATCGTTTGCGATTTTGAGGAAAGGAATAACACCCTGGCTCCCCACGCCAGTACCCGCAATGTATCCGCCAGTCGCCCTGAGTGGCGTCCAGCTCGTGCCTGTGCCACCTGACCACTTCAAATACTGCGCATTGTCTCCAAAAGTTTTGAAAATAGCGTCTAGGGAGTCTGGAACAACATTCAAGAAACAGTTTGCAAGCTGAGCCTTTTTTGCGCCAGCCTGAAATAGCGTACGCCCTCCAGGTGTATACAAAAACTTTGAAAGCACATTGTAAAACTCTAATGCTACACGCTCGCGGTCTTCCTTTTTCTCGGCAATAGCAGTACCCATAGCTATACGCATCCAAAACATCTGTGGTGTCTCTACTGGCTTCATTGTTTTTGGGTTCTCCTGAAAATATCTTGAAGAAAGTATTTCAAGTCCCATATATTCAAAAAGCTCATCATTCTCAAGCTCAAACTTCTTTGCCAACTTATTCAAATCAAAATCAAGCATCTTTGCGTCTAGGTGGCCCTCTGCAACAGCATTCTTTATGTTCTCAGGAAATGCCTTTGCGTGCGCGGAAAGAATGTTAGCTGGATCAAAATCACTACCAAATACATCACTGTATAGCTTTTGTAGAAGCAAACGCGCAGCAACTTTTGAATAAGCAGGGTCGAGCTCAATCATTGAGCGTACAACCATAATAATAGCTTTAGTGATTTCTGCAGTAGTAATGTTTTCATACACATTGAGCTTAAGCTGACTCAAAACCGCATTTACATCGATTGCATTTTCGTATCCGTGCATTGCACGCGCAAGGGTTTTTTTGATCTTTGCCTCTGAAAAATGCTCTTTTTTCCCAGAACGCTTGGTGATAGAGAGTTTTTTCTCGTCAATCTTCTCAACAATCTCCTCCTGCTTCTTTACGCGAATTTTTTCATGCTCGTAGCGATAAATAATGTACGCTTTTGCCACCTCGTGATAGCCGGCATTCATAATTACAAGCTCCACAACGTCCTGAATCTTCTCAACAGACGGAATTTGCCCATATCCGCCGTCATTTATCGCTGTAAGTACAGCTTTAGTCATTTCCGAAAGCTCTTCCTCAGTAATGGCAACATTGCAGGCGAGGAAAGCCTTACTAACTGCACTAGTGATTTTATCTGAAGAAAAATCTACTATAGTACCGTTTCGTTTTTTGACCTGATTCATATGATATTTGTTTGTTTACTGTTGATTAAAAATGCTCTCACGTTGTGTGTAAGATTGCTTCATTAAAATACGCGCCGCAGACCTCCTTACTTGTTTATTTTAGCATAATTCAAAAATAGAATGGAAGTGGAAAGCTATGATTTTTAGTTCACACCACACACCAAAAAAAATGTCTAAAATGTCCCAAAAAAATGCTTAAAATTACGTACTCTACAGATGACCAATCCATTCTTTTATTTTTTTCTTGTCACGAGATAGCCACCCTGCTCTCGTATAGATACGTTCATAAACTTGTTCCAGGGTTCTAGCAGAACCAGGAGCGGGGTTTTTTGCAAAAAAGCGCTCAAACTCCAATACCTTACTCTTGTCTCCAAAAACTCCGAGAGACGAGACCAAGCTAGACATACTCTTGCTACCACCATAACGATTAAGAAACACTGGCCACTCTTTTTTTATAAATTTCCAGGCCAAAACCATACCTTTTCTATTAGAAAAAACCGCGCCAACAAGACTTATTGTGTCCTGCTCACGAACATCTGTGGAAAGAGCAAAATGCAGAGTTCTTTCAAGAAGAATTTCGTCATCAAAATACGCTAGAGCGCGCCCGATTCTGCTCTTTTCCTCGTGAAGCGACGCGAGCGCGTGCATTTCCAACAACTTTTCATACTCTGCCAGTCCCCCGTGTCGCGCGACAGTATTGTAGACCACGGCGCGCAAGTCCGCAGGGATAGGATTTTTGTTATTTTTGATACTACCGAATAAATCTCGAGACTTTGCAATCACACTTTCATCCCCATATTTCCCTCCATTTGAAAGTACGAGCTCACGAAGCAAAATATCAGAATGTCCATCTCCATTCCTCTGCCTCCATCCCACTTTTTCAACCATAGGCGCAAAAATACTTTGACAATATTTTTTATACTTATCAACAAAGGGCTCGTTTTGCAAAAGCATGTCGACCATTGCAAGCCCTCTAGCAAGCTCATTCCATACAGCATAATTTGTTTCGTTTTTGTAAGCGGACACAAAATCAAGGGCTGTCGACGTGTCTATTCCTCCCGACATTGCCAAATCAAAACTGTCACGTATAAGACCAAGTCTGTCCACTACAGAAAGACTTTTTTCTGAAACAGGTGTCTCTAAAAGTTTCCAAAGTTCCTTGGAGTAGTTTACCCTCACTAAAGATGACTCTCCAGAGTTTAGTTTGAGCCACCCATTTTCAAAAACTGTGACTACTTTAGTACTTCTTTTGTTAAGCACATACTCCTCCTTCTCAATTTTATTTTCTCCAATTATGCTTAACGGTACCTGCCACACGGTACTGTCTCCTGCTTCCTCTTTTGAAATTGTGCTTCTAAAAAATCTACTTTGGTGGATTTCGAGCTCATCACCATTACGTGATACGTTTAAAACTGGGTATCCAGGCTTCCCAGTCCACGCACTCATCATTTTTGTAACAGGTTTTTTTGAGGTTCTTTCAAAAGACTCCCAGAGATGCGCTGTTTCAGTATTTTTGTAACTATATTTTTTCAAATAGTAGCGTAGCCCATCACGAAAGTCCTTTTCTCCGAGGTATTCCGCGAGCATACGAATGACGCTCGCTCCTTTTGCGTAGCTTACGGCATCGAAAATCTCACTGATCTCGTCTGGATGATTAACTGCGACCTCTATAGGGTGCGTATGTTTTAAAGAATCCAGGGAAAGCGCCCCACCAAAATCGTTTGAAACAAATTCAGTCCACATATCCCATTCTGGGAAGATATGATTTACCGCAAGATATTCAATATATGAGGCAAACCCTTCATTAAGCCACAGATGCGTCCACCACTCCATCGTCACTAGGTTTCCAAACCACTGATGAGAAAGCTCGTGCGCCACGACTGTCGCTACCCACTGCCTTTGAGATGCCGAGGAGCTATCATTGTCTATTAAAAGTGCCGCCTCACGATATGTAACTGCTCCCCAGTTCTCCATTGCACCAGATGCAAAATCTGGTATTGCAACCATATCCAAAACTGGCATTGGGTATGGAATATTGAAATACTCTGTAAAAAATGAAAGCGTCTTTACTGCGCATTCTAAAGCAAACTCCGCCTGGTGCTTCTTCCCAGGTGTTGTAAAGACACGCACAAGTACCCCTTCCTTGGTTTTCTTCTCTATGTATTCTAGATCACCCACGATAAACGCCACTAGGTATGTGGACATTTTGGGTGTTGGAGAAAACTCTACCACCTGATACCCAACACTATGCTCACGAATTGAGATCGGCATCGTATTTGAGATAGCAATGCTTTTGTTTGGCACAATGAGCTTTATATCAAACACAGCTTTTGCGGAAGGCTCGTCAAAACATGGAAAGGCCCTGCGTGCATCGGTAGCCTCAAACTGAGTTGTCGCCATATGGTACTCCTTTCCTGCCACCTCATAGCGACTTCTATAAAACCCATGCATTTTATCATTCAATATTCCCCTAAACACAAGTGTGAGCTTTGACTTTCCAATATCCAAAGATTTTGGAAATGAAAAAGATGCAGTTTCAGATTTCTCATCATACGAAATCACCAGGGCAAATGTCTTAACCTTGTTTTGAACGATAAATGCGCTCTCTATTTCAAGACCCACAGAGTGGAGAGTAATTTCTTTTACCTTCTTAGAAAGCACGATTGAAATAACCTCTTCTCCTTCAAACACAAACGCATCCAGGTCGGGCTTTAGCGATATTTTGTATCTTGTAGGCTTTATGTGCGAAGCAAGCCGAACATTCTTAGAAGTCTTTTTCATCAGCTGTATTGTAGCATATCACCCTACTCCACCTTAAACTTCATCATCATCCCAGCTTCAATGTGTTCAAGAATGTGGCAATGGGCCATCCACGTGCCTGGGTTTGAGGCATCTAAAATAATATCTACATATTCACCAGCAGGCACAAGCACAGTATCTTTCCATACGAGGTTTGTCTGTGGTACGCCATTTTTATTTATGACCAAAAAACGCTGTCCATGAAAATGTATTGGGTGTTGCATTGGGTGCATTGATGTTGCATCATTTTCAATGCGTATTTTTACAGGGCCACGCTTAAACGACCAATCAATATCCATATTCTTTTTGCCTGTGTCTTGGTCAATTATATTCCAGGCCATACTAGTAGCGCTAGATATCATATTTATTGCAGACATATCTGTATCCTCCCATTCAATACCACCCTTTGGCATACTCGTACTCATACTTCCACCCATCATCACACCTCCTGGCATTATGTGACCACCCATATTTGAGCTACCCATCATATCCACCGAAAGTTTGATGAAGCGTTGGTGTGGGATATTAAAATATCCACGAAATGAGTCAATACTTTTGATAACCTCGGGGTGCGGCCGAAGAGTAGAAAACGATTTTACTGAGTCCGAAATCGCCGAGTCGCCTGAAACCACAAATGTCCCTAGTGTATATGTTTTGTCTGGTGTCTTATTTTGAAGCGTGTACTCGCCTGTAGTATCAAAAAGCACCTCAACAATCACGCGCTCGGATGGGTTAATCATTACAGAGTCCTGCCACGTGTCTCTTTCATACAAACCGCTATCTCCCCCGACTAGTTTTAGTTTTATACCATCTATCGCAAGATTGAATGGTCGCACGTTTGCGTTATTCGTAAAGTAGAAACGTACTACCTCGCCCCTCTTTACTGCGAGCTTGTAGTCAGTCTCCCCATTCACAAACATTGTATTTCCGTAGCGACCCATAAGAGTCCGCACAGCACCACTCTTGCTGAATGGGACAATACCACCATCTTCGAGAAGGATGTCATCAATAAAAATTGGCACCTCTCTGTCAACAGAGTTCCATGAAGATCCCTGTTTTGGCACTACTAGGAAATTACCATAAAGCCCTAGCTCAATATTATAGTCATCGCGAATATGCGGGTGATACCAGTATGCACCAGCATCAGGAAATGAGAGCGTGTATTTAAATGTACCACCGACTGGTACTTCTTTTTGTGTAATGCCCGGAACGCCGTCAAATTCATTTTTCATCCGCACGCCATGCGAGTGTAGCGTGTTTGGCATATCCGTGTCATTTTTGAAATTAATCGTTACTGTCGCCCCCTGGGGTACTTTCAAAGCTGGCCCAGGAATTGAGCCATTGTACGCAAGCATACGAACATCATTTCCATTTATATTTTTCTTCACAAAGCTTGCAGTGAGATCAAAAGTATCGCCATCCCTGAGCTCTACGACTTGAGACACTTTTGCCTCTGGTAAACCCCATATATTCGTGGAAAACTCCTTTCTGCCGTATCCATTCGAGAGTAGTCCAAATAAAATAAATGCAACCACAGTGACACTCGCCATAAAATAATTCTTCTTCATTTACATATGCTATCACACACGCCTCCTAAAATAAAAGTAAATAACACCACTAAGTAAAGCAGCAAAAAAGCACCACACCGACACATATGACGCAGTGTAAAAATGATAAGTTATAACAAATGACACAACTGCGAGGACACCTAAAATATTTATAATTCTGTGGCTTGAAAAAAGGCAGCTAACGCAAGTCGCCAGCAGATACATCCCTACCAAAAATACGCCATATTGCGATGGCATAGAGTAGATAATGCTCTTCCCTACAATTTGAGATACTACTGGGGCATTTATTATAAAATATAAAAGATACACGCCAATAGCGACACCGATAACCTGAAACGCATAAAGTATGTTTTTCCTATGTGGGTCGGTTTCTAGTAGGCCAACAGAGAATGGCACGAGTATCGGCCACAGTACGTACACAAACCCTAGATATGCGTACGTAGCAATCTGATTTAGAAATGAGAATCCATACTGAAATGACAGCCATACCCCTCCCTCAATAAATTGCTGCACCCCAAAAAAGAGAGGTATCGAGGCCAAAGGAATCTCTGACTTTTTTCTCGCTTTTTTTATGGTTGCGACACCGACAACAGAAAGTATTGCTCCTGCCGTAAAACTCGCTGTTACTGAAAAACACATAGTGCGTAAACTATATCACACTCAAACTCTTTCTACGTAGTAAAAGCGCATTAAAAGCAACAATAACTGTGGAGATACTCATAAATACCGCGGCGACAGCAGGCTCCAGAATGATACCTTTGTAATAAAGCACACCAGCAGCGAGCGGAAGTGCGAGAATATTGTACCCTGTCGCCCAAAAAAGATTTTGTATCATTTTTGTATATGTGAGCTGAGACAGACGAATGATTTTAGGAATATCTCGTGGGTCATTTTTGACTAAAATAATTCCCGCGGACTCTATTGCAACATTTGTCCCTGCTCCTATGGCGATGCCCAAGTCTGCCTGCATAAGCGCAGGCGCATCGTTTACTCCGTCACCAACCATAGCAACCTTGTGTCCCTGTGCCTGGAGAAGCTTTACCTTTCCCACCTTTTCGTGAGGCAAGACTCGCGCAAAATATTCGTCTATTCCGAGCTCTTTCGCAACCCACTTTGCCACGTCAATGGAGTCCCCCGTAATCATAGCTGTGCGAAGACCGAGAGCGTGGAGTGTAGCAATAGTCTCTCGTGACTCCTCGCGAATAATATCTGCAAGTGCTATTGCACCTACAAGCTGGCCCTTTTTAGCAACAAAAATGACAGTCTTACCCTCACCCTCTATTAAGTGTGTTCTTGCAAGGACTTCATCTGGCAGAGCAACACTAGACTCATTCATAAATGACTCATTGCCCAAAGTCACTGCCTCCCCACCTACATCTCCACGCGCACCCTTCCCTGCCACACGCTCAAAATTTTTCATTATGGGCAAAATAATTCCTCGTTTCTGTGCTTCCGCCACAATAGCCTTTGCAAGTGGATGCTCGGAACCTTGGTCTAGCCCAGCACCACTCACCAGCACATCATTTTCTGCAAAAGTGCCACTTGGAATAATTTCGTACACACCAAACGTACCCTCTGTAAGCGTTCCTGTTTTGTCAAAAAGTACCACGTCAATTGTACGCGCAGACTCAAGCGCAATACGTCGCCTTACCAGAAAGCCGTTTCTCGCTGCCATAGTGGTAGAGATGGAGGCAACAAGTGGCACAGCGAGTCCCAGAGCGTGCGGGCAAGTGATTACAAGCACAGCCACAAGACGCTCTGTTGCAAACACCAGCCCAGCATCTTCCAATATCCAGACCACAAAAGTCGTAGCGCCTGCCACTATAGCGATAACAGTGAGATAAAGCGCAGCACGATCTGAAAGAATTTGTAAACGCGACTTTGATGCCTCTGCTTCACTAACCAATCGCATCACTCCAGCTAAAAAAGTTGCCTCGCCTATTTTTTTTACTTCCACGGTGAGACTACCATCTCCATTTATAGAGCCGGCGATTACTTCCGATCCATTTGTTTTTGAAATAAGTTTTGATTCACCAGTAATTATAGATTCGTTTACTGAAGATAGGCCCTCTACGATTACTCCGTCGGCGGGGATCCTCGCACCGGGTCTTACAAGCACGTAGTCTCCTACACGAAGCTCGGATATTGAAACCACCGCAGCGACACCATCACGCACGACTTCTGCCGTATCTGGCAAGAGTTTTGCAAGCTCGCCAAGTGCGTCGCTCGCACCACGCACTGCCTTCATTTCTATCCAATGCCCCAAAAGCATTATTGCAATAAGAGTAGAAAGCTCCCAAAAAAGAGTATGCTCCCTTCCTGTTAACACAGAAAATATGCTAAAAGAGTAAGCGGAAGTAATAGCTAGCGCAATGAGCGTCATCATCCCTGGGAGCCTTGCGCGAAGCTCCCTGTATGCACCAGTCAAAAAAACAGAACCTCCATAAAAAAATACAAATGACCCGAGAGAAAGTATTACGTATTGGACACCTGCAAAAGTTGGCACACTAAAACCAAAAGCTATTTCAAAAATTTCAGAATACAGGAGAATTGGCACAGTGAATATAAGTACTATCCAAAACTTTTTCAGAAAGTCTTCTGTATGGTGGCCCGCGTGTTTATTAATCGTATTGTGATCGTGTCCCTCTTCTGACTTTTGGGCTACGAGCGCCATTCCACACAAAGGACACATCCCCGGTACATCACGCGAAATATTTGGATGCATTGGGCAAGTGTAGTGCATATTTTTTGTACAACGATATTATTCGTAGCTGAGAACTATTTTGTCTTTGTCCTTCATATGATATTTTTCAAATTCGGTGTTCTCTACACCGTTAACTGTCATCTTTATATTCGTACCAAATGACCTTATGTCCTTTTTCCATACTCTAAAAAATTCTCCGAGCACTAAATCGTCCTGACGCACAATTCCAGGAAATTCCATATGTATGATATTTGGCTCATTGTCGTGTGTGTGGACAGGATT
>Ga0209824_10001680_pt1 | contig 12140 bp, 13 predicted proteins | sample VDWuncwatermetaG_FD_184124 | JGI IMG/M metagenome (GOLD analysis project Ga0209824, IMG submission 184124) | Wastewater microbial communities from Netherlands to study Microbial Dark Matter (Phase II) - VDW unchlorinated drinking water (SPAdes)... ... | reverse complement strand
TTTAAGCCTCACTCTTTTCGAAAAAACACCACTCGATCAATTACTTAAAAATGTGGAGCAACAAATGAATCTTTCAAAAGATACTAACCAATTGAATTTATTTAATTAAATGTCCGGACACTACTGATTAAAAATATTGAATAACATTTTCCCTGCTAAAGCTAACAGCAGCAGCGCGAAAATTTTTCGTAATAAACCCATCTCCATGCGATGCGTCATTTTCGCACCCAGTGGCGCAGTCACCACGCTGGCCAACGCTACCCATAACAGCGCGGGCCCATACACCAGACCCATGCTGGCAGCGGGCAAATTTTCCATACTTAGACCCACAAAAATATAGCCTAGCGTGCCGCCCACAGCCACGGGGAATCCTATCGCGGCCGATGTCCCTATGGCATGACGCAACGGTGTGTTACACCAAAGTAGAAAAGGCACAACAATCGTGCCGCCACCGATAGAAACCAAGCTGCTCAGCCATCCTGTGAGTACGCCGGTAAAGGTCATGCCGACCAGCCCAGGTAGTTGTCGCGATGCTTGGGGGCGAATGTTGAATAAAATTTGTGCGGCAGCAAACAATACAAACAGCGCGAAAAAAATAGCGAGTGCCGTCGGCGCAATCGCCGCCGCAAACAAGGTGCCGAGCAAGGTGCCGAATAAAATACCAGGGGTGATGGCGCGCACTACTTGCCAGTTCACTGCGTGGTGCTGGTGATGCTTACGCAGACTAGCCAGCGCGGTGAAGATAATAATAGACATCGACGTGCCGAGGGCTAAGTGCATCAAATGTTCCGCATGAAAATGCTGTCGCTCAAATAATAAAAACAGCACCGGAACCAACAACGTGCCGCCGCCAATGCCAAACATGCCGCCGAATAATCCGGCGATGGCACCGAGTAGTAGGTAGGCGAGTATCGATTCCATGTTAAGTGTGAAAGAGATCAATCACGGGCAAGGCGTGACACTATAAATTCCCACTCAGCCGGATCAACCGGCGTAATAGAAAGCCTGTTGCCACGTTGCAAGATACGCAGTCTTTCTAACTGTGGGTGACTGCGCAACTCGGACAGAGAAATGAATTTAATTTTTTTAACCAATTGCACATCTACGTTAAACCAGCGAGGCGTTTCGGGCGTGGCTTTCGCATCAAAATATTTGCTGTGCGCATCAAATTGTGTGGCATCGGGATAGGCTACCGTGGCCACACGCGCAATGCCGGCAATGCCTGGAATTGCGCAACCAGAATGGTAAAAGAGCACGCCATCACCTACGCTCATTTGATCGCGCATGAAATTACGCGCCTGATAATTTCGCACGCCATACCATGCCACCGATTGCTCTGGCAGCGTAGCTAAGTCGTCGATACTGACATCGTCTGGCTCCGTTTTCATCAACCAGTAGCGCATCGAAATGTTCTCCACATGTGGCTGTAGCAACCAAAAATTTAGGCAAAAATAATGCGGCTCAGTATTGCTCTGCGCCGCATATAAAAAGAAGCCCCCCGCCTGTGCCGTTGACCCAATATCTTGAACCTAGGTTCAAGTGAGCCGGTTCCCAGTTACATCAGGTATATCCGCAGGGGACACGCACAACAGTAACGTTAAGGGTCGCGGCTTAAGCTATGCTTATTGGTCCAAAGAATGATGAGCCTGACGAACACCGCAGGGGACAAACTAGAACAGGTCATCTTGCTCCGCAACAGCTGTGTCGATGATTGCCTGCATGGACGCAATTCTACGCTTAAACTCACCTATGTCAAAACCTGTTCCTAGACGAGTGGCTAACAACTCGTGTGCAATATTCAGCGCGGCCATAATGGCCATGCGTTCGACGGTGACCACCTTCCCCGCATCACGAATTTCGTGCATTTTTTTATCGACATAGGCGACGGATTCGGCCAATTCTGCGCGCTGCTCTTCCGAACAAGTGACGCGAAATTCACGATCTAATATTGTGACATCCAAATAGCCTGTGGGTGGCGGGTTGGTGGGCTTGTTATTACTCATAGCCGTTCTTCCGGGATTTGCGCCAGCAGCTTTTCAAGGCGTAGCGTGGCAGCATCAATTTTGTCATGGCAGTGGCGATTTTCGCTGAGTGCTTGAGCGAGTTCTTGTCGTAAACGTAAATTTTCTGCGCGCAAACGCTGGCTCAATTGCACCAATTGAGTCAGTTTATTTTCCAGCGTGTGGAGTTCCCCTTGCATACGGCGAACTATAGTTTAAAAAAGTGTGTCTAGTCAATTGCTAACGATGTGTTTTGAAGGCTATTTATAAAATAAATAGCCGGCGGTTAAGTCAATTTTACTTGCGCTTGAAATAACCTGAGTAACCCAAATTTACGGAGACATGATTTGAGTGCACCATGTTGTGGCAAGCAATCGGATAGAATGTCCCCATTCATTTATACGAATAAACTATGGTTCCTCACCTTACAACCGCGCAAAACGGCACGTTGCTTGATTTAGAGCATCGCATACTGAAGGCGCAACCCACAATTGAACATTGGTTTCGTTTGCAATGGTTAGAGCATGCCGTGCCTTTTTATACCTCGGTCGATTTACGCAATAGCGGCTTCAAGCTCGCCCCGGTTGATACCAATTTATTTCCGGGCGGCTTTAATAATTTGAATGTGGATTTTTTGCCACTGTGTGTGCAAGCCGCACAAAGCGCGATAGAAAAAATTTGTCCCGAAGCGCGCGGCGTTTTGTTGATTCCAGAAAATCACACGCGTAATCTTTTTTACCTGCAAAACGTCGCGCAATTAGTCTTGATTCTTAAGCAAGCTGGGATGAAAGTACGCATCGGTTCATTGTTGCCGGACATCATCCAGCCCACCCAATTGCCCTTGCCCAATGGTATGCATATCACGCTGGAACCCTTGCTGAGAAAGGGTAACCGCCTGCTGGTTGAGGGTTTTGATCCGTGTGTCGTGCTGCTGAATAATGATCTGTCGGCAGGCGTGCCCGATATTTTAAAAAATCTGGAACAGGCTACGCTGCCGCCGTTGGCAGCAGGCTGGACGACGCGGCGCAAATCGCAACATTTCAGCGCGTACGATGAGGTGGCGGCAGAGTTTGCCCGCTTGATTGAGATTGATCCGTGGTTGATCAACCCGTATTTTTCACGATGCGGCAAAATTGATTTTATGGCGCGAGATGGCGAGGAATGTCTGGCGCGCGAGGTTGATAACATTCTCAATAAAATTCGGCTGAAATATATTGAATATGGCGTTAAAGAAGACCCGTTTGTAATTGTCAAAGCTGACGCAGGTACTTACGGCATGGGTATCATGACCGTGAAAGATGCCAGTGAGGTGCGTGACTTAAACCGTAAGCAGCGTAATAAAATGGCTGTGGTTAAAGAGGGTTTGCAGGTATCGGATGTGTTGGTGCAAGAAGGCGTTTACACGTTCGAAAGCATTAACGAAGCGGTGGCTGAGCCGGTGGTGTATATGATGGATCACTTCGTGGTCGGCGGTTTTTATCGCGTGCATACCGAGCGTCGCGTGGATGAAAATTTGAATGCGCCTGGTATGCATTTTGTACCGCTGGCGTTCGATACCAGTTGTAATCTGCCCAACCCGGAAGGCTCGCCGGATGATGCGCCGAACCGCTTTTATGCGTATGGCGTAATCGCTAGGCTAGCCATGTTAGCCGCAGCGGTGGAGCTAGAAAAAATGGAAAACTAGGCTTGATGACAAGGTTGCTTGTAGTTTTAAAATTAAATTGGGCGATGTTGGGTTTAACGATATTGGGCCTCGTTGTTTTGGGTTTGGTTGGATGCAGCAAACCCTTGTTGTATCAGGAGCAAGGCTACGTGTTCGGCACGCGGGTGGAGGTCAGCATTTATGGCGCGAGCGACGCGCATGCCCAGCAAGCTACCGCCGAAATCATGCAAGAATTTCAACGGCTACATAATGTGTTCCACGCGTGGAAACCGAGTGCGCTGAGTGATTTGAATAGGGCTTTTGCTCAAGGCCAATCCAAAGTTGTTTTGCCAGAGCTCGCCAATATTTTACTGGATGCCACACAACTATCCACCCAATCTGGCGGGCTGTTTAATCCGGCGATAGGCGGCATAGTCAAGCTGTGGGGCTTTCATGCGGATGAGTTTAAGCCCGCGCTGCCCGATCAAAAACAGCTTTCCGCATGGGTCGCAAAAAACGTGCGAATGCGCGATATAAATTTTTTTAACCATCAAATAAGCAGCCGCAACTCAGCGGTGCAACTTGACTTGGGCGGTTATGCTAAAGGCTACGCGCTGGATCGCGCTGCGGCGATACTCAAGCAAAAAGGAATTAATCACGCGCTTATTAACATTGGCGGCAATGTGCTGGCATTGGGCAAACATGGCGCACGCGCTTGGCGTGTCGGCATCCAACACCCGCGTAAACCTAGTCCCATCGCCACACTGGAGCTGCATGATGGTGAGGCTATCGGTACCTCGGGCGATTATCAGCGATATTTTATGGTGGGGGACAAGCGTTATTGTCATTTAATTGACCCGCGCAATGGTCAGCCCGTGCAAGGCGTGCAAGCGGTAACGGTGTTGACGTACGGAGCGAATGCGGGCGTGCGTTCAGATGTTACCTCCAAACCTTTATTTGTTGCAGGTGCAACAGGTTGGCGCGATGCGGCAGTCCAAATGAATTTAAGCCACGCCTTGTTGATTGATGAAAATAGTACAATCCACACCACAGCCGAAATGCGGAAGCGTCTGGTGTTCAGCGAAAAGTGAAAGTAAAGGAGGCGAGCGGTGATTGGTATTTTATTAGTCACGCACAACGGGCTGGGCGATAGCTTGGCGGATTGCGTCAGGCACGTGATGGGCAGCGTGCCACCCAATCTTAAAGTGCTGCCAGTGTTGGCGAGTGATGACATACAGCAAAAAGTGGCCGAGGGACACGCGCTCATTACGCAGCTCGACACCGGGGAGGGCGTACTGTTGTTGATTGATGTATTTGGTGCAACCCCGTGCAACATTGCGCGGCAGTTGTGCCAACCCGACCACGTCGCGGGCGTAACGGGCGTTAACTTGCCCATGCTATTGCGCGTAATCGGTTACAGCCAGCTGCCACTGGCCGAGGTGATGCAGAAGGCCACAGCCGGTGGGCGTGAAAATATTGTGTTACTAAATTAAAAAATTTAAATCTGGAAGGAAACCATGTTGCAACAAGAGGTGCCGATCATCAACAAGCTGGGACTCCATGCACGCGCCTCCTCTAAATTAACGCAGTTGGCCTCACGCTATCCCTGCGAAGTATGGGTGTCTAGGGCGGGGCGGCGGGTTAACGCAAAAAGCATTATGGGCGTAATGATGTTGGCGGCGGCCAAAGGTAGCAGCATCAACATTGAAACCCATGGCGAAAATGAGCAAGAGGCGATGACTGCGATTGTGACCTTAATCAACGATTATTTCGGAGAAGGTGAATGAGCTTTACCCTGCACGGGATCCCTGTTTCAAGTGGCATTGCCATCGGTTATGCCCATCTTCTGTCGCACGTTGCGCTGGAAGTGGCACACTATACGTTACCCAAAAAAATGATCGCAGAAGAGGTGGCGCGTTTCGACGCGGCATTGGAAAAAACGCGTCTCGGATTAGTCGCGTTGCGCAGCAATCGTCCCGCACAAGCAGCGGCAGAGTTTGACGCTTTCTTGGATGTGCATTTAATGATTTTGGCAGATACGCACATCAATCAAGCGCCGCGCGAGATGATAGAGCGCGAACACTGCAATGCCGAGTGGGCACTCAAGGTGCAAATGGATGCGCTGGTGACGCAATTTGAATCTTTTGAAGATGCATATTTGCGCGAACGAAAAGCCGACGTGGTGCAGGTGGTCGAACGCATTCTTAAAACGCTGGCCGGGCAGCCGGGCTATGTGCCGCCGGCTATTCAGCACGATAGCGATGTTATTTTAATTGCTCACGACATTAGCCCGGCAGACCTTATCCAACTCAAGCCACAACTATTTACCGCCATTCTTATGGATTTAGGCGGCGCTACTTCGCATACCGCGATTGTTGTGCGCGGGCTGAATAAACCTTGCGTAGTGGGCTTGCATAACGCCCGCGAACTTGCTCGCGAAAATGATTTGCTGATTGTGGATGGCACGCGAGGCATTGTCATTATTAACCCCGATAAAGATGAGCTGGCTGAATATAAGCAACAGCAAGCTGTTTGGGAAAAAGCGCAACAAAAACTAAAACGGCTCAAAACAAAGCCAGCGGTTACCCTGGATGGCATCACCATCGAGCTTCATGCCAACATTGAGTTGCCGCACGATATTGCGGATGTTAAAGAAACGGGTGCAAGGGGCATTGGTTTATTTCGTAGTGAATTTTTATTCCTCAACCGCGATGATCTGCCCGGCGAAGAAGAGCAGCTTGCCGCGTATAAATTCGTGTTGGAAGGGATGGCCGGATTGCCCGTTACCATACGTACATTTGATTTGGGTGCGGATAAACAAATCAATGGCGCACAGCGCGTGGCAAATAATCCCGCGTTAGGGTTGCGTGCCATTCGACTATGTTTGGCCGAACCGCAATTATTTCACACCCAGTTGCGTGCGCTGCTGCGTGCCTCGGTGTACGGCAACTTGAAAATATTAGTGCCCATGCTTTCTGGCTCTGGTGAGATTAATCAAACGCTACGCTCCATTGCCGCAGCCAAGGCCAGTCTCGACCAAGACAGTATTCCCTACAACTCCGCCACGCAAATTGGCGGCATGATAGAAGTCCCAGCAGCGGCGTTAGCCCTTAAAGCCTTTACCAAAAATATGGATTTTCTTTCCATCGGCACGAACGATTTAATTCAATACACTTTGGCAATAGATCGTACCGATGAAGACGTGGCCCATCTGTATGACCCGTTGCACCCTGCTGTTTTGTACTTGCTGGCGCACACAATTAGTGTTTCCAACAAAGCGGGGATAGATATTTCTGTGTGTGGCGAAATGGCCGGAGAAATTGCCTATACGCGGCTATTATTGGGCTTGGGGCTACGCCAATTTTCCATGAATGCCGCTCAGCTTCCCAGCATCAAGCATCGCATCTTGCACACCAACTTAGGGCAAACCGAAGCTATCGCACAGCAAATATTACGTGCAGATGACCCTCTTAAAATACGTGAATTGTTGAGCAGTTTGAATGCATGATGGTTAAATAAAGTGGGTAAGTTAGTGGACTCGTTTAAAGAGGTGTTGAGCAGCAGCGCAGGCTATATAAGCGGGCTATTTCACCCCTCCCCAGCGGACGAAAGATACCAGTTTCCTTAAATTATCTTTTATCTATATAATGCGCGTCCTTCTAAAGGGGGCAAAGATAGCTGAAAGGCGAATGGTGCTGCTGTAGTTAGCACTGTACTCCCCTGTGTAATCTTAGAAGGTCAAAGTAGGGCTCGGTAGCTCAGTCGGTAGAGCAGAGGATTGACAACCAGTTTGCCGCAGGCAAAGCTTGTTGCGGCGAAGACTAACCTGCTAAGCAGGTTAAGCGCGTAGCGCGGTCGTAGCCAAAATCCTTGTGTAGTTTGAAGAGAAGTAAAAAGTGACGGCTCGGTAGCTCAGTCGGTAGAGCAGAGGATTGAAAATCCTTGTGTCGGTGGTTCGATTCCGCCCCGAGCCACCAAATCTAAAGGCTTGCAGCGATGTAGGCCTTTTTGTTTTTCTACAATTTCACGGTATTTTCTACAATTATTGTAAGTGCTGTAAGTGCGCGCACTATTTGGCACTAATTTGAGCACTATTTGGTACACAACCAAATGGAATTCAAGTGTTGCTTTCGTGCAAATCGTTAAAATAATCCCCCCATCACGCACGGCTCATAATTTGTAATCACCAGTTCGCGGCTTTCAGTTGGTTGACCGTGCGCGTTGGCGACGCTGTACTTAATCCCCAATTCATGCATCTTAAGGTCGGCAAATGCGCTCCGAATGTCAGGGTGGTCGTTGATGCTGACCATCATTTTACCGCTGCAATTACGCATAATGGCGGCCATCGCTGGAGTCTATGCGCTTGAGAATTTTTTAACTGCGCAAATTGTCGTTGGCGAAGTGCAACTAAATTTAGTTGCGGAATTTTTAGCTATTGGGTAGGATTTACACATGGCAAAACATGAAAAGCTGGTCGCACGCTTTAAGTCCCGTCCGAAAGATTTCACCTTTCAGGAGCTAACCACGCTGATGCAAGGGCTGGGCTATACGCTTAACCAGCGCGGCAACGGTTCGCGGGTGCGCTTTGAACATGATGCACATCCGCCAGTGTTGTTGCATAAGCCGCACCCGTCGCCCGTGTTGAAGCCTTACTTGGTTAACATGGTGTTAGAAGTTTTGAAAGAGGAGGGTTTGCTATGAAGAATACGATGGAATACAAGGGCTATCTTGGCGCAGTGGAATACAGCGATGAAGATGGTATTTTTTTTGGTAAGGTGCAGTTTGTGCGCGCGCTCATCAGTTATGAGGGCAATGACGTGCAAGGCTTGCGCGAAGATTTTCACAATGCAGTAGATGACTATTTGGCACTGTGTAAAGAAAAAAATATAACGCCTGAGCAGCCTTTCAAAGGATCATTCAATGTGCGTGTCGGGCGGAATCTGCATCGTAAGCTAGCTATTGAAGCCGAGCAGCGCGGCATGAGTTTGAATAGCCTGATTGTTGCGGTTTTAGAGAAAGAAACACACCACGCAGCCTAGGAATTTCCTTCTACAATTATTTGGGAGGGGTCGAAGGGACTGGGTTACAAGCACGGAGGAATTAGATAATTGTAGAAAGGTAGCGGGTTATCCGGCTGTATTATAAGGATACTGATGCAGCTTGAAAATCCTTGTGTCGGTGGTTCGATTCCGCCCCGAGCCACCAAAATTTAAGGCCAACCGTAAAGTTGGCCTTTTTCTTTTCATTAGGACTACTTATTAACTTAGTGGGCGATACCTTGGTCGCGCAAATATTCTTCGTAAGTGCCGTGGTAATCCGTTACGCCTTTTTCGCTGATTTCCATAATGCGTGTGGCCAATGATGAAACAAATTCGCGGTCATGGCTGACAAAAATCAGCGTACCTTTATATTCCAGCAAGGCCGTGTTGAGTGATTCGATAGATTCCATGTCCATGTGATTGGTGGGCTCATCCATCAACAGCACGTTGGGTTTTTGCAACATGAGTTTGCCGAACAGCATGCGCCCCTTTTCGCCACCCGAAAGAATTTTTACATTCTTTTTCACATCATCCCCAGAAAACAGCAATCGCCCTAGTGTGCCACGCACCACTTGGTCGTCATCATTGGGGCCGCGCCAGTAAGTCATCCAGTCAGTTAAATTTTGGTCTTTGGCAAACTCATGCGCATGATCCTGCGCGTAGTAACCGAGCTTGGCTTTGTCGGTCCACTTGATGGTGCCGGTGTCAGGTGTTAGATCGCCCGCCAGGCAGCGCAGCAAGGTTGTTTTACCAATACCGTTAGAGCCAATAATGGCGACTCTCTCGCCCGCATCGAAACGGAAATTGACGTTGGAAAACAGGTTGCGATCAAAGCCTTTGGACATTTTTTGTACTTCAACTGCGGTGCGATGCAGCTTTTCACGCTCGTCGTATTCAAAGCGAATAAAAGGATATTGGCGGCTGGAGGGTTTGATGTCTTCAACTTTTATTTTTTCAATTTGACGCGCGCGTGACGTGGCCTGTTTGGCCTTAGAGGCATTGGCAGAAAATCGTGCCACGAAGGCTTTTAATTCGGCAATTTTCTCTTTGGCTTTGACATTGTCCGATTGTTGCTGAGTGCGCGCTTGCGTTGAGGCAAACATATAGTCGTCGTAAGTACCCGGATAAATCGTGATTTTGCCGAAATCTAAATCAGCCATGTGGGTGCAGACGCTATTTAAAAAATGGCGATCATGCGAGATGATGACCATGGTTGAGTTGCGCGCATTGAGCACCTCTTCCAGCCAGCGTATGGAGTTGATGTCGAGGTTGTTGGTGGGCTCGTCCAATAATAAAATGTCTGGATCTGAAAATAATGCTTGTGCCAACAGCACGCGTAATTTAAATCCGGGGGCAATTTCGCGCATAAGCCCCGGATGTAATTCAATCGGAATGCCCACGCCTGCCAACAGTTCCCCGGCACGCGCTTCGGCTGTGTAGCCATCATATTCGGCGACGGTCGCCTCCAAGTTGGCGGCGCGCATGTAATCTTCCTCGGACGCGTCGGGATTGGCATAAATAGCATCACGCTCAGACAGCACTGCCCATAGCTCGGCGTGCCCCATCATGACGACATCCAGCACGCGCATTTCTTCAAAAGCAAACTGATCTTGGCGTAACTTTCCCAGACGTTCGCCTCTATCCAACATCACCTCGCCAGAGCTTTGCTCCAAATCTTTACCGAGAATCTTCATGAAGGTAGACTTGCCACAACCGTTGGCACCAATTAAGCCGTAGCGGTTGCCATCGCTAAATTTGACAGATACGTTTTCGAAAAGTGGCTTAGCACCAAATTGCATGGTAATGTTTGCAGTAGAAAGCATGAGTATTCGGAGAGGGACTTAAAAAATAGAAGCGCACATTCTAGCATTGAGTGCGGTTTGACATGAGCGCAGCTTTAAATTGTGTGGCGTAAAGGCGGAGATTGATGGGTCTAGAGAGCCTGTCTAAACTACAAACTCACCATAATCAATGTTGTATGTTTACGCCTTAAATAACCCAATACAACTACCACATTCTACTTGGGTAATGGGTTCAATTTTCTATTGACACCCACAACATTACCTGCAGCGACACTCCTTTCTGTAAAAAGTTCACAAAAATATTGACAAGCGCAATGCTCCAGAATACGATTCCTCCAGTATTTAATTAGTAGGTGTTTTATCCCTCTGTTTTTGAGCTATTGAGCGGCACGAAAAATGCCAAGAGTCGTTGCTCGGTGCGGCTAAGCAGGGGGGTCTGGGGATCATTCTGGGGGGGTTACTAACCACTGAAGTGCTGTCCAGGCATGCTCTAGCAGATATTACTTTTAAAGTTTTATGGGCTTTGTGGGCGTTGCTAGTTAAGCGAGGCAGGTAATTTCAAAGTTGTTCTTAAGCGGTAATGATTTTTTGTTTTTTCCAGAGAATTTTTAAAATTTTTAAAGGGGTTAAATTATGTCTTCACCAGCACCAGCAGCACCTAAAGCAGATATTGGTCCAGTGCCACTGGATTATCTGCCGGGTCTTAAGCAAAACGCCAAGTTTGACATCGTGGCGGGATTTATTCTTTTTCTGATCGCTTTACCGCTCAGCTTGGCCATTGCCCTCGCATCCGGCGTGCCGGCTGTGGCGGGCGTGCTAACCGCGATGGTCGGCGGGATGGTCGGCGGTCTGTTGGGCGGTTCTTACGTCACCATCAACGGTCCAGCAGCCGGACTGATTGTTATTGTGCTGGGTGCGGTTGCCGAGTTGGGCGCGCTGAATCCGGGCGACCCACTAGCGGGATATAAATACATGCTAGCGGTTGGCGTAGTGATGGGTGTCATTCAGATCATACTGGGCATCATCAAGGCCGGCCCGATGACCAACGTGTTTCCGTTCTCGGTGGTGGAGGGTATGGTGGCAGGTATCGGTATCATCATCATGGCCAAGCAAATCCACGTGGTGTTGGGCGTGAAAGCAACGGGCAGCATGCTTGCTGTCATTGCGGCCATCCCCAGTAGCTTTGCTAACATGGCTCCTCAGGCAGCCATGCTAGGAGGCATTGCGATGGTTATTATGATCCTGTGGCCGAAGTTTCCTAAACTGGCGAAAATCATTCCTGCACCGCTGGCCATTATGATGATCACCATCCCGCTGGCGGCTTCTTTCGGCCTAGACGCTGAAGGCAAGTCGGTGGTGAAGTTGGTGAGCGTACCGTTGAGTTTTGGCGATTCCTTCGCGTTTCCTGATTTTTCTAAAATCATGGATCCTATCTCCATCAAATACATTCTCACTTTCGTGATCGTGGGTTCGTTGGAGTCCTTGCTCACCGCATCAGCTATCGAGAAGAAAGATCCGTGGAAGCGTCGGAACAACATGAACCGCGAGTTCTGGAGCAAAGGGATAGCTAACTCGGTGTCCTGCGGAATCGGTGGTATCCCCATGATTGCAGAAGTTGTTCGTAGCTCAACCAATGTAATGGTGGGTGCGCGTACTC
>Ga0209824_10001679_pt1 | contig 12141 bp, 12 predicted proteins | sample VDWuncwatermetaG_FD_184124 | JGI IMG/M metagenome (GOLD analysis project Ga0209824, IMG submission 184124) | Wastewater microbial communities from Netherlands to study Microbial Dark Matter (Phase II) - VDW unchlorinated drinking water (SPAdes)... ... | reverse complement strand
GGATCAACCGATCCCTTCTCTGACCGCCAAGACGGCGGCCTCAGTGCGGTTTTTTACCTGGAGTTTGCGAAAGAGCCCTTTCAGATGCATCTTGATGGTTTCACGAGCGAGGTTAATGAGACGGCTCATCTCCTCATTGCTCAGCCCCTCGGCAAGGAGGTGGAGAATCTTTAGCTCCTGCTCGGTGAGGCCGTATTTCTGGCTGAACTGCCTTTTTCTCTCTTCTTCGGAGAGGTCCACATGGCTTGGGACTCGGTTGAGGGTGAGGTTGGCCAAGTATGGGGAAGAGTGGCTTTTGCCCAAGTGGGTGTGGCGGATAATCTCGATGAAGTCCTTTTGATCTGCGTCCTTGAGAATGTAACCGGTCGCCCCGGCTCTTAAGGCGGAGATAATCTTTTCATCATCGTCATGGATGGAAAGCATGAGGATCTTGGTCTTTGGGGCCAAGCTCGATATGAGTTTAGCCGCCTTGATCCCGTCCATCTTGGGCATTCTCACGTCCAGGAGGGCTATGTCCGGCTCTTTTTCCTGGGCCTTAAGGACCGCCTCCTGGCCATCTCCCGCTTCGGCGATTACCTTGATATCCTTCGTACTCTCCAGTAGTTTTCTGAGGCTCTGGCGGAACAACCTTTCATCGTCGGCAATCAGCACCTTAAGTGCCATAGGCCTTCTGCCCCTCTGCTGCGTTAGTCGGCAAGACCACGGAGACCACGAACCCTCCGCCGCTTCGGCTCTGCGCAAAGATTTTTCCTCCGTGGGACTCGGCTACGAGCTTACAATAAGGAAGTCCTAGCCCTGTGCCCGTCTCTACCGTTCCCTGATCCCGGGAGAAAAAAGAATCGAAAATCCTGGGCAAGTCTTCCTCAGGTATACCCATGCCTTCGTCTTCCACACGTAGGAGCAACCCAGTTCCTGACTTCCCGTCGGCCTCTAGCCGGACGGTGGAAACATAGATGCGACCGTGATCCGCAGAAAACTTAATGGCGTTACTGAGCAGATTGATGAGTAGACGGGTCAGTCTTTTTTTATCGGCGACCACGGAGATATGGGCAGGGTCGGAACGGCTTAAGACTTGGAGTTTCTTCTCCTCCAACTCCGGGCCTAAGATGCGCAGGCCCGTTTGGATCGGCTCCTCCATGGAAAAGCGGGTCAGGGAAAGGGGCAGCTCACCGAAGTCCGATCGGTAAAGGTCCAGCATCTCGTTCACCATGCCGATGACCAAATCACCCGCGCTTAAGAGGTCCGTAAGAATTTTCTTTTTCTGATCTCCGTCGAACTCGGGGGAAATATCCTCCAGTCGTTCCAGGGTTTTTTTGATGCCCAACAGCGGGTTTTTGAGATCATGCGCGATCATGTGCGCCATGGCCGCTCTCTTCTTCTCTGTCTCTTTCAGTTCTTCGCCCCGCTCGGCGAATTTTCTCTCTAGCTCCTCGCGATAGCTTTCCACCTCGGCCTTCGATTTGCGGAGTTCTTCCAGCATGCAGTTGAACGAGCCCGCCAGGGCGCCGATTTCATCCTTGGAGTCCGTATGGACGGTGGCAGAATAGTTACCTGCGGCAACTTGCTCGGTCCCCCTGACCAACTCTTTTAACGGTCTAGTCAATCGCTGGCTCAAGATCCAGGAGATGGAAAAGGCCAGCGCAGTACCCAGTAGCGCAACTGAGAATAGGGCCTTTTGCAGGCTACCGATCGCCGCTGTCATCTCCCGGGAAGGGAAGAAAATGGAGATGGCCCCCTCCGTTCCGCGATCAGTTTCCACCGGTAGACGGATCTCCAGCGAGGGCGATGGCTCATTCCGATGCCATCGGGATTCCTGGCCATTAATACTTTCAGCCAATACGCTTGATCTTTCATGGACTGGCTGGCCCGGCCCGTCAGCCGTGTAGAGACGATTGCCGATGGCGATAACAACTTTTCCGCCGGCTATTTGCTCTAGTTTTTTGACCAGGTCGCGGTTCAGCGCGTAGCCGGCACTGACCACACCCAGAATGTCGTTCCCCTCAATACTCTCTGCGGCGCGAAGATATGCCCTGCCGTCACGCTCTTCGACTCCATAGTTGGATAGGTCACCTGTCCCTCGAAGGAGAGCTTGGATATCTTTTGCCGGCGTTGGGTCGTCACCGTAGCGTGAGGGGTCATGAACGCGTAGGAAGATCTTGCCATCGGGGTCTAGAATCTCGATGAAATCCATCTGGACCGAGCCAACCAATGGGAGGAGATGTTGAAACAGTCTCGCGCGATCCCTTTTCCTAAGCGCATCTCTAACCCCTGGCATCTCCGCTATCCAGTGGACCACCCCGGTCGCCGTCTCCTGTTTTTCTTTCAAAAGGAGCTTGACCTGTTCGGCTTGGGCTGTAGACTTTTCCGCGAAACGGCGCTCGAGAATCGTGGACAAAGTTTTTGAGGTCCATAGAATCGCCAAACCCATGGGCAGGAGAATAATAAGCAAAGAGGAAAGCAGGAGTTTGTAGAGGAGGCTCCTCATCCGCGGCCCTCCGGTCCGGCGCCGTGGTTAGCGAATTTTGCAAACCCGAGCATCCACTCCTGGACGGTGCCGTTTGCTCCAGCTTTGGAAATCAAAAGTTGCGGCCGGGTGAATGGATAGAGCCCCTCACGGATATTTGTTGCCGTGGGAAGCTTTCCGTCGACTCCCAAGACCTTGACTCCCTCAGCTTGGGCCTCTTCCATGCGGACGATGCCGTAACCCAGCGATCCCCGGACGCGCTTGATAGTTCTCAGGACTTTGTCCTTACTGGCGCGCAAGATGAATGCTTTTTCCTGTCCGTTGAAGCCCTTGCCAAAGAGGCGGTCGATGAAGGTGCCGTGGAGAGCCGAACTATTCTCACGCGTGAGCGGCACAATTCCCTTGTCCTCGCCACCGACTTCGCGCCAATTGGTGATTTTTCCTAAATAGATTTTTTGAAGCTGTTCCAGGGTGAGGCCGGTGACTGGGTTCCAGGGATAGCTGAGCAGGATCATGGCATCGTGACCCATCGATTCGACACGGAGTTCGGCCTTTTCAGCGACGCTAAGATTACGGGTTACGAGGCCGATCTGGATATCCCCGTTTCGCGCCGCGTTGACGGCGTAGTTGGAGTTCCCACGCCGGATTTCGATCTCGATCCCCGGATGGTCTTTACGAAATTGGGCCGAAAACTTCTCTGCCAATGGGGTAAGCGATTGGGCGCCGCCGATGATGATCTTCTGCGGCTCTAGGGCCCGAAGCGATGAGGGAATCGTCAGGAAAAAGAGGATTAGGAAGAAATTCAAAATTGAGAGGCTCCCTGCCATAAGGATTTCCCCTTAAGAGGGGACTACCTATATTGCACCGCCGGGTCACTGTCAAGGTCAGATGAAGAGGCAGCCGGAAGGTATCAGTCCGTAGGGGTTAGAATCAATACCTGCCATTGCCGCATCTCTTCCTCATCGTAGGCCAGCCGGATGTATTCATCGCGCCTCCATAGCTCTATCTGGTCTTCATAGTGGGGGGAAAAGCAATATCCGGATTGCCCTGAGGGGAGGATAAAGCGAGAACGTTCCCAATCTCCGAGATCGATAATCATTCTCAACGACGGCCCTACCACATGCTCAAATGGGTTGGAGTGGCGATAAAAGCCCATGTTGATAGTGACCCCATCGCCCGAGGACGGGAATGGACCAAGGGAAAAGATAGGAGCGAGGATTTTGCTTCGATCGAAGGGATGATGCAGGGTTAGAGTGTGAAGTTTTCCCCAGTTCCATTGTTCCCGATCGGCTCCCAGGCGTTGAGTGAGTTCTTCCTCAGCATCACGTAAACTCTTTTCCACTACGGTGCGGCGCGAACGGGAATCGAACCAAGGCGAGTGAGGATCCTTGAGGATACGGTCTGTCGGCACAAGGGATTGATTAAAGATTTCAGTGTAGGCCAGGAATAGCTCTTGGCCTAGATCGGGGACGAGGAGGTTTTTCAAGAGCCATTGGTGGAATGCATGGAAGAGACTAGCCTCGATGCTGTTCTCGGAGCAGTTGCCATCCCAGCGGATGAGCCCCTCTATGGCTCTCTTCAGAGAGACTTCTTTGGCGGCGATCTCTTCAAGGTCAGCTTTAAGGATTTCGATCAACTCTCTCGCATGTAGGGAGACGACGTCTTTTTGGATCTCAGCCATATCTTCCAGGGAGAATTTTTGCTTCCCGGTTAAAAGCCCCTTGATGCGCCGTATGCGGTAGGGAGGGTCAAAGAGATCCGAGAGATAATAGGGGTAAGATGCATCGGCAATACGGTTGTTCGCCGTGGCGATGACACCTTCTGGGGGGTTATAGAGACGGGGGAGCTCGCTAAAGGGGACATAGCCTTGCCATTCGAATGCTCCGCTCCAGCCGGGAAGAGGAAGGAGCGAGCGGGAATAGGAGCGCAGAGGGACCTTCCCGGCGAGGCTGTAGCCGATGTTGCCTGTATTGTCTGCGTAGACATAGTTGAGCGTCGGGGCGGTTTGATAAGAGAGACTTTCAATAAACTCATCCCAGTTACGCGCGCAATTCACTCCATACAAGCAGCGCATCTCCTCGCTTGGATCATGGGCAGTCCATTTGAAAGCAAGCACTTCCTCGGCTGGGCCGTCCTGGCCCTGCGTGAAATCGCTGATGACAGGGCCGTGACGGGTGAAGCGGACCCTTTTTTTAATCTCCCTCCCTCCTCGTACTGTTATTTTTTCCTCTTCGCATGCCATTTTTGCCCATTGATTGCCTACTAGATAGAGATCAGGCTCTTTTGGATGGATCTTTTCTCGATACAGATCGCCATCGTCACAGATGGCCGCCGTCACTCCCCAGGCGATCCGGCGGTTGTGACCGAGGTGGATGCATGGCGAACCTGGAATCGAGGCGCCCCACACATCGAATGGACTCTCCGCTTTGTGGTTAGAGGCTGCCTTCAGGTGCATGAGATACCAGACCGACGGGAGTGTCAGTCTGAGATGGGGGTCATTGCAAAGAATGGGCTTCCCCGTTGAGGAGCGCCAAGGGGCGATGACCCAGTTGTTGCTCCCTTGTCCCCCTAAGGCCCAGTCACTCTGCTGGAAAGTCCCGTTCATGAAGCGGAGGATTTCCCGCGCTGCGTCTGCGACAGGACGAGTGATGCTGGGCTCGCCCTCGGGGTAGCTCGGCGCGAGAGACTTCAGTTTGGCCTCCTGATCCCTTAATTTCTCCGTGACGGCGCTCCAGGTGAGGCGCGTGAAAAGAGAAGTAGAGAGAAAAAAGGCAAAACCTTTCCCAACGGTAAGGCTGTCCTCGGGACGCCAAGGCACTGGCTGGTAGCGCAGCAGACGGAATTCCAGCGGCAGACGCTTGAGGCAGCTCTCGATGTAGCGATTGACGCCTTTGCTGTACGCCACTAGTCGGTCAACAAATTCCTCCGGTAAGAGCTTGAGTGAAGCGCAGGCCGTCCGGCGGATTCCCATCAGGCGAATGAAAAAATCCAGCTCCACGGTGTTTTTGCCCCGGAAGCGGATCGAGAGCTCCCGCCAAGGGACAGGGTTTTCACCCAAGATCTCAGTTAGTCGCCCGCTAAAAAAGCGGCGACTCAAATCCATCTGCCAGAGTCTTTCCTGCGCATGCAGGTATCCCTGAGCCATGAATAGATCGCGCTCATTGGCAGCGAAGATGTGAGGGATCGCGTGTGGGCCCCAGAAAACTTTGACTTTTCCGTCTAAGTCGGGGATCAGGACGGTGCCGTGAGTTTTAGGGGCCGCTTTGCGGACCCAATAGCGGAGCAGCGGCCGGACGATGAAAGAGCTGAAGGCCACCTCTCTTTTTTATTAGATGATGGCCCGCACCGAAGGGCGTTCTTTCATCTTCTGCAGCCACTTTCCCAGCCGGGGTAAAGAGGGATCAGGCAGGACGCCAAACCCTTCCATGCGCAGGAAGCGGGGAATGAGCGCTGCATCGACGAGGGAAAAATCTCCCGCCAGATAAGGCTGGTCTCCGATCTCGCGCTCGAAGCGCCGCAAGAGATTTTTGAGCTCCTTTTTGGCGCCTTCAATCACTTCCTGATTTCTTTCCTTGGAATCTTTCATGAGTTCCTGGCGGAGCTTCTGGTAAGGGGCGTCGAGATGAGCTAGGCCATAATCGGTAAGGATGCGGATCTTGGCCTTCTTCGCCGGCTCCTTGGGCATCAAAGACGGCTCAGGGTATTTTTCCTCCAGGTATTCGTTGATGACGCAGGATTCGTAGAGCACGGTTGCGCCGTCGATGATAACGGGCACCTTCCCGTAAGGATTGAGCTTGAGATAGTCCGGTTTCTTTTGATCGCCTTTCTTAAGATCGACCGGAACTATTTCGAAAGGAAGTTTCTTTTCCGCCAATACAACCTTTACCCGTTGGCAATTGGGTGAAGTGGCAAAATCGTAAAGCTTGATAGCCATACTTTTCCTCCTTTATTTTTCTATTGGTTTAACTCAGGAAGGTCGTAAAGGCAAGTCGCTTGAGGTTATTCATATCACCTTTTATGCCTTCAGTAACGTCCAGACCCCAATGCCTATGAAACCAACTCCGGCGATGACGTGAAGATGATTTTCGCTTATGAACTGCGAAATAAGACCACCCGCGGCAACACCGATCGCCGAGGTGAGCACAAGGGCCAGTGACGCACCCAGGAATACAGCGAATTTGCTGACTTCCTTGTCCGCTGCAAACAATAATGTTGCGAGCTGAGTCTTGTCACCGAGTTCCGCTACGAAAACGGTACTCAAGACTGCGAGCAAGATCTTTCAGTCCATATATTAGCCTTTCGATTCTTATGGCGGCCTAACGACTAAGGTGAGGGGCGCCGCACGCTTTTTGCGGTGTCCCTCTCGACCGTAATGTTAGAGCAGGACAATTTACGAGAATCCCTTTATCTGGAGCCTCGCTGGCAATACGCGCTCAGAAACAGAGTACGGTTTCATTTCGACGTTTTGAAACTCCACTCTTACTTCAATCTCTCTGTTCGCATATTTAGGGTCGAGGTGAGCTAAGAAAAAATCACCGGCTGGTTTTCCTTGTTTGAAGCTTTCAGCGTGGATCGGTAGCCCCTCACCAGACCGCAGGACAGGGATGCTATCAGGGAACCGAACTGAGATTTCAAATTCTTTGTCAATGATGATTTCGTTGATTCGGACATTTAGTGCCACGCCCGATCCAACATTGGACACGACGAAGTTGTTCTTCTGCGGCTCCACGACGACAAATGGTCGAAGCTGAAGCTCTCTCTGGGCAAATGCCGCTTCGCGAAGTTGCATGGTTTCCCATGTATACCAAATGATGACAATACCAGCGAGAATTACCGCCCATGTTTGAAGCGCTGTCCAATTATCTTTGTAGGTGAGATAGGCGATACCAATTCCTGCAACGTAGAGAGCCATTGCAGTCCAAAGAACAAGAGTAGATTTTCGCGAGGTCATCACTTTCAAGCTCTAACGCAGCGGCGGGTGAGCCGCCGCTGCGGTGCGCCGAAAGCGAGCAACCGTTGCGAAGCAACGGCCGCGAGCGTCGGCGCATCTAGAAATAGACTGCCTATTGAAAACTGCCAACACTGCAATGATTGCAGCCTATTCCGCGACTGCAAAACATTTCCGATAAGCGCATTTCTCCTTTAGCTCCTAACGCTACTTCAACCCTAGCACTCCGTCAACCGTTTTTTGGTGGATTAAAAATAACTACGGATAGGTTAAACTGGCAGTCCGTGAGACATCACCAATTATCTGCGGATCAGATCTTGATTTCGTCGGCTTGATCTGTCGGATTTTTGGTGTTATCGGCTAGACATTATTGAGTAGGGGTTTGCGAGATTTAAAGCGTGAGCTTACTAGCTAGCTAGTCGTAGCCCATGCAGATAGATATCGAGTTTAATTCTGGCGCGCAATTGCCGATGGATGCGATCCCCGGCCTCGCTCAACTGGCTGAGGCCCATGGTTTTGGCTGTGCCTGGGGAGGGGAGGCGAATAACAAAGATCCCACGGTGATGCTGGCCGCTATTGCCGCGGTCACGAAGCGCCTCAAGATTGGCTCGGCGGTTTATCACATTCTCGGTCGCACGCCTGCCACACTCGCCCTCCAGGCCGTCGGTCTCGACGAGTTGTCACAGGGGCGATTCCTCCTGGGAATCGGCGTGTCCAATCCGACGATAGCGAAGTGGCACGGCCTCCCTTTCGACCGCCCTCTCACGCGTGTGAAAGAGTATCTGGAGGTTGTCCGCCTCGCGATGCGGGGGGAAAAACTGAACTTCGACGGAGAGTTCTTTTCCGCTCACGGCTTCAAACTGGCATTTAAACCGTCGGGCAGAAAGATACCGGTCTACCTCGCGGCCTTCGGCCCGAAGATGAGCCGGCTGGCGGGCAAAGTTACGGACGGTGTGCTGATCAATATGGCGAACCCGCAAGAGATCCGGCGCATCGTTGACGATGTAAGAAGCGGCGCTGAGGAGGCAGGGAAAGATCCCGATGCCGTAGAGATTATCTGCAAGGTGCGTTGTTCCATCGCCGAAGATTACAACATGGCCCACGATGCCCTGAGCCATGCCCTGACTTACTACGCGCTGGCAGACTACTACCGTAATCTTTTGACTCGCATGGGCTTCGGTGCAGAGGTTGAAGCCATGAGGGCTGCCTGGCAAACAGGAGGGTTTCATGCTGCCAGGGCGTTAGTTACGGATCGCCTGTTCGAGGAGCTTCCCCTGGTCGCGGCAACATCAGTGGCGGAGGTTCAGGAGAAGATCAAGCCGTATGCAGAGGCTGGCGCCAGCCGTATCATTTTACCGTACGTTTCGGCGTCCAAAGATGTAGTGGGAGAAATGAAAAATTTTATCTCTGCCTGGAATCCCGTAAAATGATGAGATTAAGGAGACCGTCATGCCTTTCGAGTTATTGAATCCTGCCGGATTGGAGCGCCCAGTCGGCTACTCCCATGTGGCGAGAATCTCCTCCGGCAAGATCGTCTTCGTTGCCGGTCAAGCCCCTTTTGATGCTGATGGTTCTGTTGTTGGCAGGGGGGATTTCGTCGCCCAGTTCCGACAGGTGATGCGCAAGTGATGCGCAAGCTGAAACTGGCAGTCGAGGGCGCAGGGGGACGGCCAAATCAGTTCGCCGTACTGACGATTTATGTTACGGACTTACCGGCCTATCTCGCGAATAAAAAGGCGATAGGTGCTGCTTACCGCAGCGTCTTTGGCAAGTATTTTCCCGCCGTTACGCTGGTGGAGGTGAAGAGCCTTTACCATCCGGATTGTATGGTAGAGATCTCGGGGGTCGCTGTGGTTGACTGATTGTCCGGATCGGCCCTGCCGTGCTGTCTAAGCCAGTTTGGTCCTATCGAGTACAAATTTCGCCAAATTTTGGCAATTTTGTCTAGTTATTTATAGTTTCACCTTCTATTTGCTGGTTCCGAGATTCGGTATTTCGCATGGTTAGAAATCTGGCACATAGATTGCTTGATTTTTTTCCACATGAAGTACAACGAAACCATCCGTAGAGAATGGGAAGAGGATGCTTTAGAGCAACCCACCGAAGAAGAGATCATCTGCCTTTGGAGTTCGCTTAAGTCAGGTGGTCTCTCAGCAGACGAGGCGTGGCATGCCATCGTCACCGGCATGGCTCTGGACATGGCATTCGGGCGGAGCAAAAATCGAAGGCCGCTGGAGCATTAATCAAAGCTTCGTTGTCCTCACTGCCTGTACACTTTTTCGATAAAACCGCTCTTTTCCAGTTCCCTTACAATACTTTCGTCCACTATATCTTCGAACCGGAGGCTAGCGCCGGGTTTGCGAGCGAGCGCCTCCTTGAGCTGGACCTCTACACCAGCCCTGGTCACCAGCGGTACCCGCTCGTAGAGTTTTGCCATCGCGTTGTACGAACCTTCTAGATAGCCTTCGTTGTTTTGTTTGCTGTATTTGGCAATGATTTTCTTGCTCTCTTCCTTTCGCGTCTTGAAAAAGCGGGTCGCTTCTATCAATGCCATCACAACTCTCTTTACCGTGTCTCTTTGGCTGGTCAAAAAGCCCCTGGTTGTGTTCGCGCATATATAGGGGAATTCGAAGCGCTTTTGAAAATCTGCCGTGCTGATCAGGATCCTGTGGGGCATGTCCTTGGCCAGATTGATGATCCCGGGGGGCGAGGGGAAACCCACGATCTTTCCCGTGCGGAAGGCCGCCGCCCTTTCTGATGGGCCGCCAACTTGTATGATAGGAACTTCCTTGACTGGCTCCAGCCCCAGACCCTTGACGAGGACGTGGGCGGCCGTGTCCGAGGCGCTGCCTACCCGGCTGATCCCGATGCTTTTCCCTTTCAAGTCTTCAGCCGATTTGACGGACTCATGGACGACGAGCTCGTAGGGGAGGGTGTTAATATAGCACGCGACCGTGACAAGGTTGGCCCCTGCGACCGCGGCGCTGGCAATCGCGCCTCCTGTCGCGTTGGCGACTTTGACATCCCCGGCCAAGAGGCTGGTGACGCTCGTTGTCGTGCTGAGGATGAAGATCAACTCTGCATCCAGACCATGCTTTTTATAGAGGTTCTGCTCCTGCGCGACAAAATAAACCGCGTTGGTCGTATCCGCGGAGCTGTAAGAAAGCTTGATCTTTTCTTGCGCCCGCGTTTTCTCCCAGGAGAGCGCCTGAAACAGCAATAGTAGTGCCCCGAAAAGTAGCACACCTCGTAGGGTTCTCATGGTTCCTCCTGATGCAAATGTAAGAGGCGGTCTCAAAGAAATTTTTTCTTTTAAAGTGGCTGGGGTTAGCTTTGTGTCGCTTGAGGGTCCGCGCGCGCGACAAGATCCAGCAGGATCTCCTTATGCGGCAATTGCGCGGCCACGACCCTTCTTAAAAGATCGCTGATCTCCGGAACCTCGTCCGCCAGACGAACGGCCTGTTCTAAGAAGGAATTCTCCAGGGTCTTTTGATCCTCTAGATCCTGTACCATCCTGTCCCAGTGGTTTTTGCCCGATTTGATGATTGGTTGGGGTCCCTCCGACTCGTGCCCTAAGCTCAGGATTTTTTCCTTGAGAATGGCTGCGTTTTTTTGCTTCTCAAAGGCTATCTGCCGTAGGCGCTGCGCTACATGAGGGTAGGGGGCCCGTTCCGCATGGGCACCGATTTGCTCGGCCAGTCGCTGTAGATCGTGATAATCTCTTCTGAGGATCTCTACCGGTTCGAAGACTTTTGGTTTTCCATTGCTTGCCGACACGGGTCTGAGAATCGCCTGAAGCCTCTTCCATAGCTCGCGGATCATCAAATATTTCTCTCCTCTTGTGGGGAAAAGATAGGGTTAACAGTGAGTGTTGTCAAGGCTTTCGTCTGAAACGGAAGATGTGTCGTGGCAACGTCAATATGTCAGGTTAACAGCAACATAAAAATGTCAGGGTGATAGTTCATACAGATTTGCCGTGGTAGTGGTTTGAGGTCCATAGCTGGACACCTCCCGAGCTCCGTTCGTTCGATATAAGCCAAATGCGTGAGCCGTTTTGGGATCGAACTGGGCAATTTTCTCTCCCTGGTAGAAAAACTCCACTCGCCCATCCAAAAGCACGTGCACATCGATTCTCTTGCCAGCATAAGAGCGACAAGGAGATCCTTTGGGGATCTGAAAGACGGCTGCTTCAAAAGACACGGTGTTGTCCTTAGCCACCACCCGTTGGTACTTAAAGCACAGGGCTTGTTGTAGGGCTTTAGAGTCCACCTGGCGCCAGGCTGGCTTGGTCTCACTGGCAGACTTGAGCCGAACCTACGATTGTGCTGAGGGAGGTAGCGATCCAGTATGGCTTGAGCCTGCTGTTTAGTCTTAGCCCCTTCAAGCCTCAACTCACTTACGAGCCGGTCCTGAAAGGTCCCCCATAATCTCTCTACCCTCCCTTTGGCCTGAGGGGAGCCCGCAGGGATAAGTGTGATCCCTAACTGCTCTAAGGCCCTTCCCACCTGAGTCCTGGGACGCTTGTCCGCCAACTGCTCCTCTATCGTGGGCTGCCTATCGGTAAAGAAGATCTTGTGACGATCCGAATAGACAGAGTGAGGGAGTCCTTTTTTCTTAAAGACTCCCAAGAAAAGCTTCAAATAGGCCCAGCTACTCTCGGCCTCTACAAAGAAGGCCCCAGGGACTTGGCTGGTGGCGTCATCGATCGCCCCCACCAACGTGAGATAGG
>Ga0209824_10001678_pt1 | contig 12145 bp, 13 predicted proteins | sample VDWuncwatermetaG_FD_184124 | JGI IMG/M metagenome (GOLD analysis project Ga0209824, IMG submission 184124) | Wastewater microbial communities from Netherlands to study Microbial Dark Matter (Phase II) - VDW unchlorinated drinking water (SPAdes)... ... | reverse complement strand
CGGAAGTCGCCGTAGAGGCGGCAGCCCCCGAAGGTCGCGGCCCTCGTGGCGGTCGTGGACGCGGCGGCGGCGATCGCGGTGGCCAGCGCGGCGGCCGTGACGGCAATCGCGGGCGTCGCGACGATCGTCGCGGCCAGAATACCGAAGAAGGCGGCGAAGAGCTGATCGAAAAGCTCGTCCATATCAACCGTGTTTCGAAGACGGTGAAGGGCGGCAAACGCTTCGGCTTTGCAGCGCTCGTCGTCGTTGGCGATGGCAAGGGCCGGGTCGGTCATGGCCATGGCAAGGCACGCGAAGTGCCCGAAGCGATCCAGAAGGCGACGGCTGCGGCCAAGAAGGCGATGATCCGCGTTCCCCTGCGAGAAGGCCGGACCTTGCATCACGATGGCCGCGGCCATTTCGGTGCAGGTCTCGTCCATGTCCGCTCGGCGCCTCAGGGAACCGGCATCATCGCTGGCGGCCCGATGCGCGCGGTGTTCGAATCGCTTGGCGTCGCCGATGTGGTGACCAAGTCGACCGGAACGTCGAACCCCTACAACATGATCCGGGCGACTTTCGAGGCCTTGAAGGAACAGACCAGCCCGAAATCGGTGGCGCAGCGTCGCGGCAAGAAGATCGCCGACCTGCTCGGTCGTGGCGGTTCGCAGACTGCCGATGCCGATGCCGAAGCGGTTGTGGAGTAAGCAAGATGGCGAAGATCAAGATCAAGCAGACGGGCTCGCCCATCCGCCGCACCAAGGACCAGCGCGCAACGCTGGTCGGCCTTGGCCTCAACAAGATGCACAAGGTCTCCGAACTGGAGGACAGCCCGGAAGTTCAGGGCATGATCCGCAAGATCCGGCATATGGTGGAAGTTGTCGGCTAACGGCTTGTCACTCTTCCGTTGTTACATTCGCGGGGAAAACTTTCCGGGCGAGCTGATACAACAGAAGGGTCTATACGGCTTCTACACAACACGATGGGTTGAGGCTGACTCGGCGGAACAGGCTGAACTGTTGGCCCTTGAAATGCTCAAGGGCGAAAAGACATTTCAGTTGAAGAGCCCGAAGCTGCGAGAGCAGTCAAAGGCGAAGGTTTATTTTGAGGAGATTGTCCCGGTTCGAATGACGAAGCAAAAGCGTATAAACGCTGGAGCAGCGTGGTTCGAGATGGAACAACAGGCGCGAACATAGCGAAAGCGAGTGCAAGACATGAAACTGAATGAAATCCGCGATAATGATGGTGCCCGCAAGGGCCGCATGCGCGTCGGCCGGGGCATCGGTTCCGGCAAGGGCAAGACTTCGGGCCGTGGCCAGAAGGGCCAGACGAGCCGCTCGGGCGTCTCGATCAACGGCTTTGAAGGCGGCCAGATGCCGCTCCACATGCGTTTGCCGAAGCGTGGCTTCAACAACATCTTCGCCAAGGATTATGCCGAAGTGAACCTTGGCGCGATCCAGAAGCTGGTCGATGCCAAGGCGCTCGATACCAAGGCCGTGATTGATCACGCGGCCCTGAAGGCCGCCGGCGTTGCCCGGGGCGGCAAGGACGGCGTGCGTATCCTCGGCAAGGGCGAATTTTCGGCCAAGCTCAAGTTCAACGTTGCTGGCGTCTCCGCAGGGGCCAAGGCTGCTATCGAAAAGGCCGGTGGTTCGGTCGATGTGATCGTGGTCGTTCCTGCTGCCGAAAAGGCTGCTGCCAAAAAGGGCAAGGTGCGGGCCGCCCGGATTGCCGCCCAAAAGGCTTGAGCTTTCTCGCATCCGCGCCTTTCCATGCGCGGATCAGGCACTATATAGGGGCGGCGCGGGACTGATCTGGTTTTGTCGCCGCCTTTTCATTCAAGGGTCATTCCAGCTTTATGGCATCTTCTGCTGATCAAATGGCCGCGAGCCTCAGTCTCAACAATTTCGCGCAGGCAACCGAACTCAAGAAGCGGATCTGGTTCACGCTGGCCGCGCTGATCGTGTTCCGCTTGCTGAGCCATGTGCCGCTGCCCGGCATCGATCCGGTCGCGCTCCAGGCTCAGTTCGATACGACCAAGGGCGGCGTGCTCGATTTCTTCAACATGTTTTCGGGCGGCGCGCTTGAGCGCATGAGCCTGATTGCTTTGGGCGTGATGCCCTACATCACCTCTTCGATCGTGGTGCAGCTTGCCACTTCGCTTTCCCCCGCGCTCGGTGCGCTCAAGAAAGAAGGCGAGAGCGGGCGCAAGAAACTCAACCAATACACCCGTTACGGCACGGTCGCCCTCACCATCATCCAGGGTTATTTCATAGCCGTGGGCCTGGAAAGCTGGGGTGCGACCTCCGGCCAGTCCGCCGTCGTCGAACCTGGCCTCCTGTTCCGGATCGCAGCCGTCACGGCGCTTCTGGGCGGCACAATGTTCCTGATGTGGCTGGGCGAACAGATCACCAGCCGCGGCATCGGCAACGGTATTTCGCTGATCGTCATGGCGGGCATCGTCTCGCAATTGCCGGCAGCACTTGTGAACGTGTTCGAAGGCGGGCGCACAGGCACCATGTCTCCGCTGCTGATCGTTGGCATCCTGATCCTGGTTGTTGGGCTGATTGCCTTTATCTGCTTCATGGAACGCGCACAGCGCCGCGTACTGATCCAGTATCCCAAGCGCCAGACCGCGCGCGGCATGATGCAGTCGGATAAATCGTTCCTGCCGCTGAAGATCAATACCGCAAACGTCATTCCGCCGATCTTCGCCTCATCGCTGCTGCTGATGCCGCTAACGCTGGTTCAGTTCGCGGGCAGCCAGGTGGCGGGGGAAAGTATGTGGGGCGATATCGTCCTCGGGATCACGACCAATTTGCAGCATGGGTCTCCGCTGTTCATGGCGCTTTATGCGGCCGGGATCATCTTCTTCTGCTTCTTTTATACGGCGGTGGTCTTCAACCCTGAGGAAACCGCCGATAATCTGAAGCGCTATGGCGGGTTCATCCCCGGCATCCGGCCCGGCAAGAATACCGAGATCTATCTGGACTACGTCCTGACGCGGATTACGGTGCTGGGTGCGGCCTATCTGACCTTCATCTGCCTCGTGCCCGAATATCTCGTCACGGCGCTGGGCATTCCCTTCTATCTAGGCGGGACCAGCCTGTTGATCGTGGTCAATGTGACGATCGACACCGTGACGCAGATCCAGAGCCACTTGCTCGCGCACCAATATGGTGACTTGATCAAGAAGTCGAAGCTGAAGGGCGGCCTGCGCCGCTGAACCCGAACGGGCTTGTGGGGGATCGAGACTCATGAACATCATTCTGCTTGGTCCACCGGGGGCGGGGAAAGGCACACAGGCCGGCCGCCTCGTCGATGAACGCGCGATGGTCCAGCTTTCGACCGGAGACATGCTGCGCGCTGCCGTCAAGGCAGGCACAGCCACCGGACTCAAGGCAAAGGCCGTAATGGATGCGGGCGAACTGGTGTCGGACGAGATCGTCTCGGGCATCATTGGCGAGGCGCTCGACGATCTGAAACCGGAAACCGGGGTGATCTTCGACGGTTATCCGCGCACCGCCGCACAGGCTGTGGCGCTCGACACCATCCTCGCAGACCGCAAGCGCACGCTCGATCATGTGATTGAACTCGATGTTGATGAGGATGCGCTGGTTGAGCGCATCACCGGGCGTTTCACCTGCGCCGTGTGCAACGAAGGTTATCACGACAAATTCAAGCAACCCAGGGTTGCCGGTGTGTGCGACGAATGCGGCGCGACCGAATTCAAGCGCCGCCCGGATGACAATGAAGAAACCGTCCGCACCCGCATGGTTGAATATCGTGCAAAGACGGCACCGATCCTGCCAATTTACGAAGCACGCGGCCTTGTCCGGCGCGTCGATGGCATGGCCGACATCGCGCATGTCACGCAGGCGATCGAATCAATCCTCGACGGCTGAACTATTGCGGCAATTTGTGCGCGCCAACTCCTAATGCAGCGAGAGCGCGTCCTTGATCCTGAGCTTTTCTTTCTTGAGTTGGGCGATCCGCGCGGCATCCGGGGCGGGGCGGCGGGTCTCTTCTTCGATAAGGCGATCGAGACCTGCATGTCTGGCTTGAAGGCTGTGAGCAAGGCTGGCTTCCATCAGCGACTCTCCATTGTTGACTGCGGGTGCGAGTAAATCACTAAAAGTCTTGCCTGTCTCGTATTCATTATGGTGAATGCGACCAATTGAAGACGTGAATCGGCAAAGCGGGGTTGATCGGGTGGCAGGAGGCTTGGAAACACAGGAGATCGAACTGCGGCTTGGCCTGCTGCGCGAAGAACATCGCGATCTCGATGCTGCCATCATGGCCCTGCTTGGAGGCGGCAGCACCGACCAGCTTCAGGTGGCGCGGATGAAGCGCCGGAAATTGCGCATAAAGGACGAAATCCAGCTGCTTGAAAGCCGGCTCGTACCGGACATCATCGCCTGATTCGCCTTGAAGGCGGGAGGCAGCATTTACCTTCAATGGCAATTCCCTGAAGAGGTTGGTTATGGCATGGGTCGTTGTGGCAGAACCCAGAGAGTCGGACATGAAGCCAGCCAGTGCCCTGACGGAAAAACTTATCGATTCGCTTTATCTCGAAGCCATGGTGCTGGCGGATGAGACGCGTGGCTATTTCGATCAGTTCGGGCGCGATGCGCGCGCCAACATGACGCCGCTGCAACGGGTCAGCTTTTCATGCGAATCGCTCAAGGTTACGACGCGGCTGATGCACAGCACGGCATGGCTTCTGGCGCAGCGCGCGCCTCGCAGCACGGTCAACCCGCTTGCGGCAGCCGCGCCAAGCGAAGCGGCAACGGTCGCCAGCCTGCCTGAAGAAGCTCAGCAACTGATCCGGGCAAGCGAAGATCTTTACGCGCGCATCCAGCGGCTCGACACCAAGCTTGCCCGGCCTACGACCGAGCCCAATCCCGCGCTGTATTTGCGCGCACGACTTGAGCAGGCGTTCTGACCGCTCCGGATTGCCGGGGGCGGACGCGCATGGCATAGCGACGACAGCTGCGGCCGGGGGAGCGTCTTGACCAAGTTCACCGTCAATAACCAGCCGGTCGAATACCGGATGGATCCCGAAACGCCGCTGCTTTGGGCACTGCGTGACGCCTCCAACCTGACGGGCACCAAATATGGCTGCGGGTCGGGGGATTGCGGCGCCTGCACCGTGGACATTGACGGCCGCGCGGTCCGTTCGTGCCAGATCACGATCGCGGCCGCCGAAGGGACGATCGTGACAACGATCGAAGGCCTGTCGCGTGATCGCAGTCATCCGGCGCAACAGGCCTGGGCTGCCGAAGGCGTGCCGCAATGCGGTTATTGCCAGTCGGGCATGATCATGGCGGCGGCGCTGCTATTGAAGGCCAACCCCAATCCGACCGACGGCGATATTGACACGGCGATCACCAATATTTGCCGCTGCGGAACCTATCCGCGGATACGTCGGGCGATCCGTCGCGCAGCGGCGATGGCCGCAGGCAGGGAGGTCATCGTGGCAGCGCCGCCGCCGGGAATTGCGCCGGGCGACGCGGCCCGGGCGGTGCCGGCCCTGACCCCACCGGGGCGCTGACAGCTTTCTGCTTGCTTTCATTGCCATTAAGCCTTGGCTCATCTTGCGAGTCGCACAAAGGATGGCAGGCACGACGTCAGTGGATCGTGCAAGGAGTGTCCGACGATGCGTATGTTGACCCTGGCCTTGATGATGGCATCCGCCGCACCAATTCCCGCTTACGCCCAGTTTCGCGGCCATGGGGCTCGTGAGGAGGGGCAGGTGAGTATTTCGCAACCCATCGATGAGGCGCGCGCTGCGCGCCATGAACGCAGGGAGGAAGAGCGCGCTGCCCGCAGTGAGCAAGAGGCCCAGCCTGCTCCCGACACTCGACGGCGGGGCCGATGGGGCGGTGGCCAGCAAACGCCTCCGGTGGTGGGTGCGCCGCAGCCACGGGGCAATCAGGGCCAATGGGACGGAAATCACCGCTGGCAGGGCCGTCGCGATGTGATGACGCCGAACACGCCCGAAGCGCCCTCCCTCCCGCACAATCGGCGCTGGCAAGATCATCGGAACGACGGCCGGAACTGGAGCGATCACGGCCATGACGGGGAGGGCCAGGTTGGTACCCCGCAGGGCGACCGCCGCCGCCGGGATGGTGACCGGCACGATGGCCGGCGCTGGGATGGCCATCGCGACAATGGCGGGTTCGACAGGGGCCATCGCGGCGATCATGATCGCAACTGGAACAATGGATCGCACCATCGCGACTGGAACCGAACTTGGCGCAGCGACCGGCGGTATGATTGGCAGCGTCATCGCCATCAGTATCATCACCATTACAGGGCGCCACGTTACTATAATCCCTATGGCTATCGTTACGGCTACCGGCGCTTCGGGATCGGGATTTATCTCGACTCGCTCTTTTTCAGCAACCGCTACTGGCTGAGCGATCCATGGGAATATCGCCTGCCGCCGGCGCCCTATGGCACCCGCTGGGTGCGTTATTATGACGATGTCCTGCTGGTCGATATCCGTTCGGGCTATGTCGTCGACGTGATCCACAACTTCTTCTGGTAGGAGGTCTGCCGGAAAGCCGGGGCCCGGAGTCGAAAGACTTCCGGGCCCTTTTCTTTTCCGGCTTGCGTGCATCGCGCCCCTGTTCCATCCCGAACGGCAAAACAGAGGATTCCGACTATGCTGAAACCCACGCTCGCTTTTGCCACGCTGATCGCTCTTGCTGCTCCGGCATCGGCCGAAACTGTGCTCATCCTTGCGGGCCACGTCATTACCGACGCATCGAAACCCATGCGCGGCCCATCGACGATTACCGTCACCGACGGTCGGATCACCGCCATTGTCGACGGGCTTGCCCGGGCCGCGCCTGGCACGCGCGTGATCGACCTTTCGGCCAAGACCGTGTTGCCGGGGTTGATCGATGTACATGTTCATCTGACCGGCGATCCGGGCGGCGATTTCCGTAACGAAGCCGTGGACTCAACCGAATCGACTGTCGTGACCGGTGCAAAGAATGCCCGCATCACGGCCCTTGCCGGATTCACGACCGTGCGTGATCTGGGCTCGGCCCCGCTTGCCGGATTCGCGCTGCGCGACGGGACGGCGAAGGGCTTCATTCAGGGGCCGCGCATCCTGTCCGCCGGGTCGGCGATTTCGATCATCGGCGGGCATGGCGATGTTTCCGGCTTCCGGCCCGAGGTGAATGCCGTGCTCGACGGGGGAAACACCTGCACCGGCGCGGAGCAATGCGCGGCGCGCGTACGTGAGATGTCGAAGCGCGGGGCGGACGTCATCAAGATCACGGCAACGGGAGGAGTGCTTTCGCAGCAGGGGCGTGGTCTTGGCAAGCATTTCACCGATGAGGAAATGGTCTCGATCGTTTCGACGACGCACAGTCTTGGCCTCAAGGTCGCCGCCCATGCACATGGAGCGAGCGGGATCGAAGGGGCGGCGCGCGCAGGGGTCGATTCGATCGAACACGGGACCTTCGCCGATGCGGCAGGCCTCAAGGAAATGAAGGCGCATGGCAGCTGGTTCGTACCCACGCTGATGGCCTTTACCGGAGTCCGCGAGCGGTTGGGCAAGAACATCTATACCCCGACGGTTGAAGCCAAGGTGCGCGAAACCCTAAGCCATATTGGCGAGGCCCTGAAGGCTGCGCGCGCCCTCGGTGTGCGGGTGGCTTTTGGCACTGATGCCGGCGTGTTCGAGCATGGCCGCAATGCTGAGGAATTTGCGCAGCTTGTCTCCTTTGGCGGGATGACTCCCGCACAGGCACTGGCAAGTGCCACGACCGATGCGGCAGAACTGCTCGGGCTTGAAAATCAGGTGGGCCGGATTGCGCCCGGCTATTCGGCCGATATGATTGCGGTCGATGGCGATCCGTTCAGCAATGTGCGGGTGCTGGAAAAGGTGCAGTTCGTGATGGTGCGGGGGCAGGTGATCGAGTGAATGCAGCTGCGACGAAGGCAAAGCTGGGGTCGGGCAGACTCGCCCATATCAGCAAGAGTGTGCGCAAACGGCTGATCCGGCACGAGCGAGTGGAAGTCGTGTCATCCGGCCTCCTCGATCTCTATATTGTTCAGGGTTTCATGACCGCGCAGGAATGCGCTGACCTGGTTGCCCTGATCGATGCGACCAGCCGCCCATCGACGCTCTATCAGGACACTCATATTGACGGTTTTCGCACCAGCTACAGCGGTGACCTTGATCCCTTTCACCCGCTTGTCCAGATTATTGAGGGACGCATCTGCAATCTGATGGGCATCGACAAGCGTTGTGGCGAGACGCTGCAGGGGCAGCGCTACGCGGTCGGCCAGCAGTTCAAACCCCATCACGATTATTTTCACATCAGCCAGGCGTACTGGCAGAAGGAAAAGACGCGCGGCGGGCAGCGCAGCTGGACAGCGATGATCTATCTCAACGAGCCCGAAGGTGGCGGAGAGACAAATTTTCCCAATGCCGGCCTGTGCGTTTCGCCGCGCACGGCGATGCTCGTTCTGTGGAACAATATGGACGAAATGGGAGCGCCGAACGACCTGACCCTGCACGAGGGATGCCCGGTGACGGGCGGGACCAAATATGTCGTCACCAAATGGTTTCGGGAGCATTTCTGGGGATAGGGCGATTCCAGCCGCGATCGATGGGTTGAGCATCCAAATCACTGGCCTGCACGTAGTCGATGAAGCGCATTCGGAATCGAAAGACAGCCATCATGCTTCAGTATAGCCTCAAACCTGCGTTCAAGATTGCCGTGCGACTGGGGGCGGCCATAATCTTCATGCTGGCGGGTCATGCCGCTTCTGCCACGCCGACTTTCGATCCGGTGCGGGTCGAGGGCTATGTCGATGGCCTCATGCGCACGGGCATGGAGAGGTATGACGTTGCGGGTGCCACGATCGCGGTTGTGCAGGACGGGCGGGTGCTTTTGGCCAAGGGCTATGGCCAGGCCCGGATCACGCCGCGCGCCCGCGCAACCGATACCGATACGCTTTTCCAGGTCGCTTCAACATCCAAAATTCCGACCTATATGGCGATCATGCAGCTTGTGGAGGCGGGCAAGCTCAGGCTCGACGATCCGGTCAATGCGCACCTTCCAGCCGATCTGCGCATTCCCGATCAGGGATTTCGCAAGCCGATCCTGATCGCGCATCTGATGTCGCATTCGGCGGGATTCGAGGATACGGAGTTTGGCCATGATATGTTCAACGCGCCGCAACGGCTGATGCCGATCCACCGGTTTCTGGCTCGCTACCGCCCGGACCGGGTCCGCGAAGCGGGCGTTCAGGCGGCCTATTCGAACTATTCGGTCGTGCTGCTTGGAGCCGTGATCGAACATGAAACGGGGATGGATTTCCCGACCTATATGGAAATCCATATATTGCGCCCCCTGGGTATGACGAGGTCAACCTATCGAGATCCCTATTCCGCGGCACTCGGCAAGGGGCTTGGCCTTCCGGCGCCAATGGATGCGCGCGTGGCACAAAACATCACGCAGCAACTCGGCGGCACGATCCGCGATTGGCGCGAGCTTGGCCCCGAATATATGACAATGCTTGCACCAGCGGGCGGGTTGCGCGCGTCAGCCAATGACATGGCCCGTTTTGTCCTTGCGCTCTCCGACCCGGCGCGGCTCGAGGCGGCTGGAGTGCTCAAGGCATCGACATTTGCCGAGATGATGAAACCCACGCTATCGATGCCGGTGACCACGCGGCACGGTTTCCTGAATTATCGTTTCCAGGGTGGCCGCGAAGGCTTTGGACACGGCGGGACAATGTACTACGGAGATACCGAAATGGTTATCGTGCCGGGACTGAAACTGGGCATATTTGTATCGACGAATGGCATCGACGGCCAGGCAATCACCAACAATGTCGCCCGGCGCATCCTTTCCGACTTTGCCCCGCTTCCCGAAACGGCTGCGGTGAGAACGCCGGAGATCAAAGCGCTCGCGCGTGAGCTTGGCGGGGACTGGATGTTCAACAGACGCTCCTGGCACCGGACCGAAGCGGCGTTCAACTATTTTGCCGCGGGTCTCACGGTTGCGTCGCAGAAGAATGGCGATCTTATGGTTGGTAGTTTTATCGGGAACAAGAGTAAGCTGGAACCAATGGGCAAGGGTGTTTGGCAATTGGCGGGCCGGGACCCGCAATTATTTTTTGCGGCAAAGGATGCTGAAGGCCGGATGGAATTGTGGCATGGGAGTGGGGGCGTCAGCGCGTCGCGCGCCGGTTTGTTCCAACACCCGCTTCACACGCTCATTGTATTCGTTCTGACCGTTCTTTCCGGAACCGTGGTCGCACTCAGAGGTGTCAGGCATTTTTGGCGTGCCGCTCCCGCAGGCCGGTTCGAGCGTTACGCCAGCCGAAGCGTCCGCCTCGCGGGGTTTGCCTGGGCTACCGGATTGGGGGGCTTCCTTGCAATTCTGGTGCAGGCGTTGGCAGACAAAACCGTAAGTCTTAACATGAATTATCCCGGCCCGGTCTTCTACATCGCCTGGATCGTCGCGCTGGCGGTCGTACTGACTCTGGCCACCCTTCCGGGCCTCGCCGTCCTGGGCCAATCAGGAGGATGGACACGTTGGCGCAAGGCGCGCCATGCGGCGTTGCTGCTGCTGTTCTCGGTTGCTGCCGTCTATGCCTGGCAGATCGGGCTGGTAGGATATTCCGGTTTCGCCTAAACAGGCCGCATGTTCGTCGGCCATTACAGTGCAGCCTTTGCCGCCGCAGCGCTTCCGAAGGCTCCGCGCCTTGGCACTCTGTTCGTGGCGGCCCAGCTCATTGATCTGGGCTTTTTCAGCTTCGTTCTGACAGGCGCCGAACATATGCGGTTGACGCCCGGCATCACCGTCATGAACAACATGGACCTTTACGACATGCCCTGGACGCACAGCCTCGCCGGGGCGAGCGGCTGGGCGCTGGCGTTCGGGCTGATCGTCGCGTTCTGGCTTCGCAGCCGCGCGGCGGGGGTCATCGCGGGGGCGGTTGTCCTGTCACACTGGCTGCTCGACCTGCTCGTCCACCAGCCCGACCTGACTCTGGCGGGCAGCCCGCCCAAGCTGGGCGTTGGTCTGTGGAACTATCCGGCAATCGAAATGCCGCTCGAAATCGGGCTGCTGCTTGGGAGCGCCTGGCTCTTCGCGCGAGCAACCAAGGGCAGAATCTGGCCGCTTGCGGCCCTGCTGGCCGTCCTGCTCGGCCTTCAGGCGTTCAACTGGTTTGCGCCGCAGCCAACCGAGCTCGATGCCAGCCAGTCGATCCTTGGCCTTGTCGCCTATGCGCTCGCCGCAATCCTCGCCTGGTGGGTTGCGCGCGGACGATCGGATGCTCTTGCCGGATAGGGGCTAGGCGGAAACGGCGTGGCCCGCTAAGGCGCCGCGCATGCCCCAGATCACGCCCGAAATCGTGGCCGAACACGGCCTTTCCCCCGAAGAGTATCAGCGCGTCCTCGCCGCGATGGGGCGCGAGCCGAACATCACCGAACTGGGCATCTTTTCGGTGATGTGGTCCGAGCATTGCTCGTACAAATCCTCGCGCATCCACCTGAAGAAATTGCCGACAACCGGGCCGCAGGTCATTTGCGGCCCCGGTGAAAATGCCGGTGTGGTCGATATCGGGGACGGGCAGGCGGCGATCTTCAAGATGGAGAGCCACAACCATCCCTCCTATATCGAACCCTATCAGGGTGCGGCGACGGGCGTGGGCGGCATTTTGCGCGACGTCTTCACGATGGGCGCGCGGCCGATCGCGAACCTCAATGCGCTGCGCTTCGGGCGGCCCGATCATCCCAAGATGCGGCATCTGATCTCCGGCGTCGTGCGCGGCATTGGCGGGTATGGCAATTGCGTCGGTGTGCCGACGGTTGGCGGCGAAGTGAATTTCCACAAGGCCTATGACGGCAACATCCTTGTGAACGCGATGACGGTGGGCATCGCCGATACGGACAAGATCTTCTATTCGGCGGCGAGCGGCCCCGGCAATTCGATCGTCTATGTAGGTTCCAAGACCGGGCGCGACGGCATCCACGGTGCGACGATGGCGAGCGCGGATTTCTCCGAAGACAGCGAGGAAAAGCGCCCGACGGTGCAGGTCGGCGACCCCTTCACCGAGAAACTGCTGATCGAGGCCTGCCTCGAACTCATGGCCTCCGACGCGATCGTCGCGATCCAGGATATGGGTG
>Ga0209824_10001677_pt1 | contig 12145 bp, 14 predicted proteins | sample VDWuncwatermetaG_FD_184124 | JGI IMG/M metagenome (GOLD analysis project Ga0209824, IMG submission 184124) | Wastewater microbial communities from Netherlands to study Microbial Dark Matter (Phase II) - VDW unchlorinated drinking water (SPAdes)... ... | reverse complement strand
AAGTTCTACCATCAAGGAAAACTCATCAAGGTTTACCGCTATCCGGTCAACAAAGACTAAATCTGTGAACGATGTCCTGCTACTTCTATGTAATAAAAAAGTGTTACCGATGTTATGCTATACGACACCTATCATTTAGAGATTGGACCCACGATCAGGATGGGACGATCTGTTGAGCAGCCAAGTCGATTTTGGCAACATAGAACTCCAGAAATGAGACGGGGGGAGTACTTCCCGGCGCGGTGGTGCCGAGGAACCCTCCAACGGTCAAGTTGGGAGGCAGAGTGCCCAGCCTGTCCCGAACTATCTTCTCGAACTTCTCGCGAGCGCTCACGGACTTATGTGCAATCGCATTTCTTATGAGTCGAACTTCGTCCAGCACGCTCTGATTCCCTCTAAGCACAGGAGCGAACGGGCGCCCCGCCTTGAAAAAGCGTTCGGCCCGTTCGCGGACGTGTTGTGCGTCAGTCCATTGTGCGTAATCGCGCCCCTCAGGGATTAGCCACGCCATCGCAGTTTTTTGGTCGGGGGGGAACGCGTAGCGGTTAGGCGCACGACCACGCGGTGGCTTCTGCCCCCATAGATAAAGAATGAACGACTCCTCCACCAAAATTTCCCAGGCTTGGAAGGCACGGAGGAAGGCCATCTCCGTCATGTAATCGCGCCTCTTCCGAGATATGTACGGACGCGCCCCATGCGCGCCCGGCAGAGACCACAGGTGAGCGTCAGCGGCAAGCCGCTTGCATTCTTGCAGGCTGCGCAAAAACTCAGATAAGACGGTTCGTAGCTGGCGCTGCGCCACAGAGCTAGCTCCTCAGCGCTTTTACAAGTTGCTTGCAAATGTACTCGGTCAGGATCGTTCTCTTGTCGGCGTGCACCCAATGCTCACTGTAGGCATCGTAGAACTTCCGCTCTTCTACCGAGAGTGTTATATCCTCGTGGTTATCCTCGGCAGCTGCTATCCTGTCGATGAGGTCGTCTACCTGCTCCAGAGCTATTTTCAGCTTCGGATAATCGCCGACTTTGAAAGACGACCTTGCCGCACGGAGTCTCCACATGCGGAACTTTAGATGGAAGACGGCGCAGAAGAGAGGGTAAAACAGCCTGGTCGCACTGAACTCTAGTGTAGTGTCCCTAACGCTTCTTTACATTTGGCGATTTTGGCCAATATTTGCTCTACAGGGGCGCTCCATACAAACACCTGAGGGTTCTGATTATGATTGTCCAAATAGTCTTTGATAGCAGTGATCAGCACGGGCACGTTGCGGAAGCTACCGCGACGGATTCGTTTGTCGGTAAGCTCACGGAACCAACGCTCGACCAAGTTAAGCCAGGAACTCGAAGTCGGAATAAAGTGCAGATGGAACCGAGGATGGCGTCGTAGCCAGGATTTTACACGGGGATGTTTGTGAGTGCCGTAATTGTCCACGATCAGATGCAGGTTGAGCCCAGCCGGGGTTTCACCGTCGATCCTGTTGAGGAAACGGATAAATTCCTGATGCCGGTGGCGTGGCATACAGTCACCGATCACCTTGCCGTCGAGCATGCTGAGCGCCGCAAACAAGGTGGTCGTGCCGTGGCGCTTGTAGTCGTGGGTCATGGTCCCCAAGCGGCCCTTCTTCAGCGGCAGGCCCGGCTGGGTGCGCTCCAGAGCTTGGATTTGGCTCTTCTCGTCCACACACAAGACCAGGGACTTCTCTGGAGGATTCAGATACAAACCCACCACATCGTAGAGCTTCTCGACGAAGTGCTTGTCCCGGCTGAGCTTGAAGGTCTTGAGCAGATGGGGCTTGAGGTTGTGCTGCTTCCAGATGCGCTGGACAGTCGTCCGACTGATTCCTTGGGCCTTGGCCATGCTGCGTACGCTCCAGTGCGTCGCCTGGGAAGGTGTGGTGTGCAGGGTGGCTTCAACGACGGCATAGATTTTTCGTGCCGACAGTCTCGGAATCCGACCAGGCCGAGGGGCGTCCTTTTCCAGGCCTGGCAATCGAAGGGCCAAAAAACGCTGACGCCAAAGTTGTACCGTAGGACGCGAGACTTGAAGCCTGCGAGCGATCTCTTGACTCAGCACTCCGTCGGCGGCCATCTCAATCATCTTGGCACGCTGTACCAGCCGCAACGCAAGGCTTCTGCTGCGTACCCAGGCAGTTAACGTGGAGCGCTCTTTGGGTGACAAGACAATAGGGGCTGTGGTTCTGCTCATAATATGTAAACATACAGGCCCTCTCAATATAAGTCAAGTTATTTATGGGACACTACACTAGCTGCGGCAGATCCTCACCAACGATTCCTCCGATCACGTCCATTGCTTCGCGGAATCGCTTTTCGTGCACCCTGCGGTTGGGGAACTTGTCGTCATACTTCTTGTAGCAGTTGTCGATGACGCGTTTCGAGCGTTCCCGGATTCCTTCCTGCATGGCAAGGAGCAGTTCCGAGATGAACTCCGCTTCGGCCATGCGCAGGATTTGCTTCGAGGAGAACACCCCGTTGGTTGCGAAAAAGGTGGAGAATTCCTTCGCTAGCAGATAGACGGAGGACTTGAACTCGCCGAACCACTTAGCGTTACGTAATTCTTGATCCTTCAGCTTCTCGGCGTAGGTGTTGATGCGGGCGAATAAATCGTAGACCTCGTTGTCAGGCATGTCCTGGAGGAGATCCACGACGAACTCGTACTTTAGGATATCGCGCTGGGTTCCCTTGTCCAGACCACTGAAGTACTCTCCCCCGAAATCCTCGTGGTGAGCCTTGCTAATCTTGAATCCGTCCTTGATAAAGGTCAGCACGGTTTGAAGCCGCTGCTGGCCATCGACGATCTCACGCGTCGTGCGCCGAGTCTCCGGATTTATGTCTTGGCGCATGTAGATCTTCGGGATTGGTTTGCCGCGAACAATCGTATCGATGAGGTAAGAACGCGCTTTGGGACTCCAGACCTCTCGACGTTGAAACTTCGGGGCGAGCACGAGTTCGCCTCTCTCACGCCACTCTTCAAAATCGCGAACGCTGTAATTCCTTGTGTTGAAACGCTGCTGCATATTTCCTCCCGCGGTGCGCTATGTTATGCGCTATGACTTTTGTGAGTACATGTTCCGAAGGACCACGATTGTCTCGGAGGCGCTTCCCATAATGCCGCGTCGAACTCTTCTCTCGTTGGGAATGGTCTCGGTGTGCTCCAAAACCTGCGAATATCCGCCGATCTCCTCTGTGGCAATACGAGATACCACTTGGGGCAAGTCCCCTCTGGCAACCCGGCTACATGCATCGCCGATGACCAACACGCAGCAGTGATAGGGCTTGAGAACCGTCTTCCATATGGTGAAGCAGCGACGCATGAGATCTAGGAATGTATCCTCGCGCGGAGAGACGACTCTGTCGAGAGAATGCCAATCATGCGTGCCTAGAAACCAGAGCCTCAGTCGATTGTCTCTGCCATAGTCCAACAGGCGCATGTAGGGAGGACTCGTGATAATAACATCGACAGGTTCCGGGGGAACCAACGCGCCCGCATCTTCGGAGAAACACACCCTGGCGACATCAAAATCTAAATCCGGCACTCGGCGAAATGCGCGCTGTACCTTTGCCTCTAGGCGCTCGCGGAGGGAACGGTATTTGTAAAGCTCAGGGAAGCGGAAACGTGGAAACTTCTTCACGCGCAAGTAAGGAACTGTGTGACTGCTTGGAAATGAGAGGAAACCGGGACGCTGGTGGTGCAGGATACCTAGTAAGGACGCCAGCAAAAACCAATGATGCCGACGGCTAAGGACGCCGGCCCAAGCGACCGTTTCGCGCAAGGTCTCGGGGTGAAAGAACTGCCGCACCCATCGTGGGACCTTCCTAAGGTCAACATCAGCTCGCAGCTCGGTTGCTTCAGCGCTGGCACGCTCAATATCACCGAGAGCATCGTCGAACGAGCGGTAAGGAAAGAGTTTTGCTCGTGTCAACAGGTAGGCGTACGGACTGAGATCGTTGGCTACGACACGACGTCTGGCAACCCAGGCCTCCAACGCGACCGTGCCAGACCCTGAGAAAGGATCATAGACTAGATCGCCGTCATTCGTGAACTGCGAAACAACGGAGGCAGCCATAGACGATTTAATCTTTCCGATGTACGGCGAGAGCTGGTGAAGCGTGCTTTCATTGTTGCAGACGCTCCCGGCCCAGTTGCAGATCAGATTCTGCGTGACGCTGGTATGATCCATCCTACAGCCAGCTAATTAAAAGCCTTGTAATCCAATCCGGAGGCAGATGTACAACCTTATAGCAGGTCGGCGCTCAGGTTAACATAACCGTAGCTTGTAGGGTTTCACTGATAGCAATTCTAGTTCTCGCCGGCTGATCCTAAACCAGAAATTCCGATGATTCATTAAAGCTTCAGACCTTGAGGAAAAAAGAGGCTCTCTATATCGGGCCGTCGATCCAAAATCCCCTGCTGGATCTGATACTCAATGAGGGTCGTTAGGGATCTCCTGGCACAGCCCGGTCCATCACTTCTACCATCTTTGGATAGGTCACGCCGCTTTGCGTCTTGCTCGCTTGGCTGGCTCTAACCTGATTCTGCACCCCATCGCGGACAAAACATCCATGACGGTCCCGATCCTTGGATGCCTGCCCTTTGAAAGCGCCTTATAAAGGCTCTCCCGATTGAGGCCAGTAGCTTCAGCGATATGCGTGAAGCCATAGACCCGCGCGACGTCTCGAAGACCCAAAAGCAAAAGATCTGGATCATTTTCTTCGAGAATGGCATTCAGATACCCAACTGCGTATTCCGGATTCTTGAGGCGTTCATCCAAACCTTCCTTGTAGGCTCTGCTCGCCGGATAGACCTTTTTTTGTCTTTCTTTCATCTCAAAGTCCTTTCCTTCCAATTCTTCCAATATCGCCTCGCTTCCTTGATCGCTTTTTCCTGCCTCTTTTTCGTGCTTCCGCAAAGCAAAATGACCAGTGTCGCTCCGTGTTCACCGAAGTAGATGCGGTAGCCAGGTCCGTAGTCCAAAACTATTTCCTGCACGCCTTCCCCGACGGATTTATGTCGTCCCAGATTGCCCAGCCGGACTTTGGCGATTGTCTTGTCTATAAGCACCCTTGCCCGCTGATCCGCCAGCCCGTCCAGCCATTCCTGAAACAGATCCTCTCCATCGCGTGTCACGTAGACTTCGACTTTCCTCGCAGTGGCTTCTGGCATACACCGATCGACTGTAGCCAATTGGCTACAACCTGTCAATGGTCTCTTTCTAGAAAGATGTTGGGAAGCTTGACCTAGCTCCCAAAACCGGGCCGGTAAATGGGGGCAGGTCAGTAGAATAATCTGGTCGCATTTCTTTGCTCCCCAGAGCCAAAAATGGAGGGTGAGTGATGGGGTTGGAAATTCTAAAGATCCAATGCCTCAGGGAAAAAGAGGCTCTCTATGTCGGGTCGTCGATCCAGAATCCCCTGCTGGATCTGATACTCTATCAGCGTCGCCAGAGATCTCCGGGCACAACCCTTTTTTAAACTGTAAGAAAAGTCTTCACCCATCACTTTTCTCTCCCAAGCCGCCTCCGCCTTTTGCTTCTCGTTGCGATAGCGATCCGCTGCGGCTTCCGCCTGACGAAAGGCGGTGAGCAGACTCTCGACGGCCCAAGGATGAGCCTCTGCGCTATCTTCACGCAAGGCAAACAGATGGTTGATTGTAAAAGTGCCGGTGCGGCGGAAGTAGTCTTCTTCAGCCTTGCGGTAGTCTCGGATGAGGTGGCGCAGCTTGGGGTTGGAGGCGAGGGCGGGATAAGGCTCGAGGGCGGCATTGATCTCTCCCTGTTCGAGCAGTTCGATGGCATGTTCCCGGGTGCGGGGCGGGGAAATAAAGCGCACTCGGATCTCGGGCGGAGGAGCATGGAGGGCCTCCTCGGCGATATCGGGCTCGGCCACAAACCATTCGACGTCATGGGGTTTTACTCCATACTCGTTTTGCAGGATGCCTTTTAGCCAAACTGGGGTCGTTGCATTGTAACGGTGGACGGTGACTTTTTTTCCCGCCAGCTCTGAAGGGTGGTGTAGCGGGGCATCCGCTCGACAGTGCATGCAGCGCAGGCGGAAGCGGCGCGAGAGGAAGACCGGCAAGGCTCTTAGCTTCACCCCTCTCAGCCGGGCCAAGATAAAGGAGGATATGGAGAGCTCGCCGCCGTTGATCTCGCCCTTAATGATGGATCGGTGTCGGGCGCCGACGTTGTCGAGCCCCTCACCGAACTGGGATTGAAGATGAAGCTCTATCCCTTTGGGTTGAACCGTCCGGTCAAAAAGGGCCTGGGTGTTTGGAGCGGGATTGAATCCTAAGGTGAGGGAGATGTCAGGCATGATCTTTTTAAGGAGCGGCCAGCGCGCCGCGCTCCATTTCTGAGATGATCTCTCGCACCGCGCTCAGGGGATCCTTAGCCTCCATGATCGGTCGCCCGACCACGATGTAGTCAACCCCTGCACGTATCGCCTCCTCCGGGGTCATCACCCTTCGTTGGTCGTTACGCTTCCCCCTTTGGGGCCGGACGCCGGGGGAAACGATAATAAAGCGACGGCCGCAGGCTGTGCGAATGGGGGCGACCTCTTGGGGAGAAGCTACGACGCCATCCATGCCGGCTTCCTTGGTCAAGAGTGCCAGGCGAATGACTTGATCGGTCACCTCTCCGTCTACCCCCACCTTTTCAAGATCGCTTTTATTCAGACTGGTCAGCACGGTGACCGCCAGCATCATTGGCTTCCTCAGGTTTTCCTGGCGGCAGACCCGGCTCACCTCTCTGACCGTGAGACGCATCATCTCCAGGCTCCCGGAGGCATGGACGTTGAACATCTTTACCCCGAGGCGGGTCGCCTCGATCGCCGCTTTGGCCACGGTGTTCGGGATGTCGTGAAATTTGAGGTCCAGGAAGACCTCGCCCCCCATGTCCTGGATCAATTTCACCGCTTGTGGTCCCGCGTGGGTGAAGAGCTGCTTGCCGACCTTGAACATCCCTACCTCGCTCGCCAGAAGCCTGACGGATTCCTTCACTCTCTCAAGATCGTCTACGTCGAGAGCGAGGATCAGCCGCTCTCGGATCGAGCCCGGAGAGCGAACGAGCTGTAGATTCGACGCCATTCTCTAGAACCTCAGTGCCTCAGTAACCAGCAAATGGATTTTTGCTGCCGCCTCGCTCACCGGAATCTCTTCAGTCTTTCCCTCACGGCGCCAGCGCAGCTCAATACAACCTCTCTCCAATCCCTTCGCGCCCACGGTAACCCTGAGGGGAATGCCAATGAGATCCGCGTCCTTGAACTTGACTCCCGGCCGCTCATCCCGATCATCCAGCAGAACCTCAATCCCGCACTTTAAAAGCTCGTCGTAAAGGCTGTCAACTACATCGCGGATCGCCTGCTCTCTATAGTTGATTGGAAGGAGCAATACGTGAAAAGGGGTAATGGCAAAGGGCCATATGATGCCGTTGGCGTCGTGGTTCTGCTCAATGGCCGCAGCGAGCAGGCGGGTGATGCCGATCCCGTAGCATCCCATCTCCAACGGCCGCTCCCTTCCCTCGGCATCCAGGTAGGTCGCGCCCATGGCCTCGCTGTATTTTTTCCCTAAGTAGAAAACCTGCCCTACCTCTATACCGCGATAGGACTCGAGAGAGCCCCGTTCGCATCGAGGGCAAGGATCTCCCGCCACCGCCATCCTTAAATCGGCAAAGGCTGAAGGCGTGAAATCTCTCTCCTGATCGACTTCGACATAGTGGAAATTCGGCTCGTTGGCGCCTGTGACCGCGCCACGGATACCTTGGACGGCCTGGTCGGCAACGGTACGCAGCCCGAGTCCGATCGGTCCTAGAAAACCAGGAGCGATGCGGCTCTTCTCTTCCACTTCGGCTTCATCCGCCAGGATCACCTCCTGACAGTTTAGAACCGACTTAAGCTTTAATTCATTGATCTCATGGTCTCCGCGCACCAAAACAGCCACCAGCTCTTTGTGGTCTACCTTGTAGAGTAATGTCTTAACGAATTTCTCCGCAGGGAGGGATAGAAAATCAGCAACTTCAGCCACGCTTTTCTTCCCTGGGGTAACAACTTTTCTCAAGGGCGGCGAGTTCTCTTTCAGGTTGCGTCCCGAGAGTCTCTGCGCCCTCACCTCCGCCTTCAAGACATTGGCTGCATAATCGCAGCTGTTGCAGCTTACCAGGGCATCCTCTCCGGAGTCGGCGAGCACTTGAAATTCATGCGATAGGCTACCCCCGATGGCCCCGGTGTCCGCCTCTACCGGACGGAAGTTCAGGCCGCAGCGGGTGAAGATTCTCTTGTAGGTCTGAAACATATTCTCATATTCACGCCGGGAGTCCTCGGCGTCCGCATGAAAGCTATAGGCGTCCTTCATGATAAACTCGCGTCCCCGCATCAGGCCGAAGCGCGGGCGCACTTCATCGCGGAACTTGGTCTGAATTTGGTACAGGTTAAAAGGAATTTCGCGGTACGAACGCACCACGCGGCGGACCAGGTCCGTGATAACTTCCTCGTGCGTGGGCCCGAGACAGAAGTCTCTCTCGTGGCGATCCTTAAAACGGAGCAGCTCCTTGCCGTAGACTTCCCAGCGGCCACTCTCCTGCCATAACTCCGCAGGGGAGGCGATAGGCAGCAGGAGCTCTTGTGCCCCGGCCCGGTCCATCTCTTCTCTCACGATGGTTTCGAGCTTGCGAATGACCTTCAGCGCCAGCGGCAAGTAGTCGTAGATTCCCCGGCTGACTTGCCGTATCATGCCGGCGCGCACCAAGAGCTTGTGGCTGACCACCTCTGCGTCAGCGGGATCTTCTTTGAGCGTGGGGATGAAAGTGGTGCTCCAGCGCACGATTGTCACAGTGAAAGGAAACCGATTGGGTCAACCAGAGGGCTAATCGTCCGGAGAAGCTGCCCTCGCCGCCTCTTTCTCAGCCACAAGCTTTTCCACCTCTTCCATCAGCGCCTCGACGATCTTAGCCTCCGGTACCTTGCGGATCACTTTGCCCTTTCTAAAGATGAGGCCGATTCCCTTTCCGCCGGCGACGCCGATGTCGGCGGCGCGCGCCTCTCCGGGACCGTTCACCTCGCAGCCCATGACGGCTACGTGGATATCCTTGTTGCTGAAGGGGATCATTCGTTGTTCCACTTCCTTGGCCAAGCCTACTAGGTCGATATCCGCGCGCCCGCAAGAAGGACAGGCAACGAAGGTCAGCCCCTCCCTCCTGAGGGCCAGTGATTTCAGGATTTCCATCCCCACTCGTACTTCCTCGACCGGGTCCGCCGAAAGGGAGACGCGAATGGTGTCGCCGATACCTTCAGCCAAAAGAGTACCAATCCCGACCGATGACTTGATAGTGCCCGTCGTCGGAGTGCCTGCCTCAGTAACTCCCAAATGGAAGGGATAGTCCACCTTCTCAGCCAGCATCCGGTAAGCTTCAATCATCATCAGTGGATCTGAGGCTTTGAGAGAGACCTTGGTCTCCTGGTAGCCGAGATCTTCCAGAATATGGATGTGACGCAACGCGCTATCCACCATCCCTTGAGCCGTCGGGCCGTCGAATTTTTGCAGCAGATCCTTTTCCAGCGAGCCCGCGTTGACCCCGATCCGAATCGGGATCTTGCGCTCGGAAGCGATCTTGACTACCTCCTCGACGCACCAGCGGGCGCCGATATTGCCGGGATTGAGGCGGAGCCCGTCCACCCCCTGACCCAAGGCGATAACGGCGAGCTTGTAGTTGAAATGGATGTCGGCGATGAGTGGGATGCGGATCTGTTTTCTGATTTCCTCAAGTTTTTCCGCTGCCTCCCGCACTGGAACCGCGACCCTGACGATATCGCAACCCGCCGCCTCGAGGGCCCAGATCTGATCGACCGTGGCAGCCACATCCCGGGTGTCGGTTTTGGTCATGGATTGGACCGTAACCGGCGCATCCCCGCCTATTTTGATATTGCCGATCTGAATCTGCCTGGTTTTACGCCGCTGGGTCATGATCCCACTATAATGGACCAAGCGAAGGGGTGTCAACAAAGCCTGTCGGCTTAAAGCCGACAGGCGGTTTCGGGTTTTGAGTTTCTAGTTCCGAGTTGGAGAAACATTATCATTCTCAACTCGAGACCCGAGACTCGAAACTCGCAACTATCATTTCTTTCTCGGCAGCGGGAGGATCATCGACACGCGTCGCCGATACTCCCTGTAGGCTTCGCCAAAGAAGTTCATAAGGTCGCGTTCTTCCAAGCAAATACCGATGAAGATATAGGCTGTCGTGGCAAGCGCGAATACCAGGTGGCCAAGCGTCATCACCGGTGTCGACCAAAAGGCGATGATGAAGCCCATCATAATGGGGTGGCGGACGTACTGGTAGAGCCCGGACATCTTGAATTTCGCCGGGGGATACTCCTTGCCGCGCAGATAGAGGTAGACTTGCTGCAATCCAAAGAGATCGAAGTGGCCAATCATGAAGGTCGAAAGGAGGACGATCAGCCAGCCAAGCCAAAAAAGGGCTTCTAGAATGAGCTGGGTGGTAGGGTCGCCGACTTCCCAAACGACCCCCGGCATCGGCCGCCACTGCCAGAAAAGGAGGATAAGCAACAGACTGGCAATCAGCACGTAGGTGCTGCGCTCCACCGGCTTTGGGACAAGCTGTGTCCACCATTTTTTGAAACCCTGGCGCGCCATCACGCTGTGCTGAATGGCGAAGAGACCGAGCAACACGGCATTGATGAGCAGCGCCTGACCGATCGGCCCTTCCGTGCCCGAGTCAATCGACTTGGGCACTACTACGTTGCCGACAAATCCGATCGCGTACAGAAACGTCACGAAGAAGACCGCGTACGCAACCAATCCATAAATGAAGGCAATGGTTCTAGCCATAACGTGCACCTCCTTTTAGGTTAATGCTTCGGCGGCTATTTATTCTTCTTACGCGGCACCAAGGGCATCATCTCGCGACATAGTAAGGCTCTGCCGTTCCGAGGATTGCCTTGCGGCGTATCCAGTTATCGCTCCGTTCAACGGCTCTCCGGCTAATGAGGTCCACTTTTCTGCCGAAAATGGCTGATAGCTCCTCCTCCATCTTCACATGGTCGAACAGGCTCCATTCCGCTCGCGGAGCGAAAGTCACGAGCATATCCACATCGCTATCCGGCCTGAAGTCATCCCGTAGCACGGAGCCGAAGAGAGAAAGCTCTGTGATCTTCCATTTCTTGCAGAACTCGGCAATCTTTTCTTTAGGCATCTCGATTTTTGTTCTGTTCATAGCTTTCTTCTGTGATTGGCACCAGCAGGTTTAGAGTGCACTGCTGACGAATATATCATTTTGCAACTGTATCCCGCCAACACTCTGAGACCGGCTCAGATTGACATAATACGTTCTTATCGGATACAGTCCGCTCCAAAATCGCGATCCGGGTCCGCCCTGCTCTCTCCGGTAGCCACTCGGGCTTCTCGAAGGTGGGCGACCACATGGCCTCGGGGCAATTTTTGTGCTCTCGGTGTTGGCACACGAAAAGGAACTTCCTATCATTAAGACATCGCCTTCGGCGCGGTCCGCGATCCAATCAAAGCGCTTGTCGAAACCAGCACGAGCCGTGATGTGCGAATGGTGATCGTGGATGGGGAGGTCCTGGTCGATAACAGCAAGTATCTTCGACTCAACGAAGATGAGCTGCTGGACAAAGTCCAAGCCAAAGGAGAAGAGGTCTGGCAGAGCGTCCCCAAATGGCACTGGACAGGAAAGAGCGTCGACGACGTCCTGCCGCCGGTGTTTCAAATTAAATAGTCTGTTCGAGGCGTTTAAATCGTTCAAATCGTTAACGGATTGGCGGCTTGAACGTGCTGAACCGTTACTGGGTCTTCAGAAGTCTCTCAAGCCTGTTGACCAGACCCCGGATCTCCTCGAAGCCCTTTTGCCAAAATTACAGATCGGCCCCCGCTTCAGTTTAAAGCCTATTATGAAAGCCATTTCTTCCTCCCCCCTACCCAATTCCTTCCAAAATTATACACTAAATGATACATGAGCACTCTCCAAGTTTTTCGACGATTTTGCCTCTTGACAAGCCACACAGGGGGGGGGTAAGGAAAACCCCTAAGCCTCACGGGGATACCGAGGCGTGGCCCGGCAAGGAACGGGGACAAATCGGCGCTGGCCAGTTGGAGTAGGATTAT
>Ga0209824_10001676_pt1 | contig 12146 bp, 7 predicted proteins | sample VDWuncwatermetaG_FD_184124 | JGI IMG/M metagenome (GOLD analysis project Ga0209824, IMG submission 184124) | Wastewater microbial communities from Netherlands to study Microbial Dark Matter (Phase II) - VDW unchlorinated drinking water (SPAdes)... ... | reverse complement strand
GGGTGAGGGCGTTGCGCGAAGTCGGCATCCGGCCTACGGTGTGGCACATCAACGAGGGTCACGCGGCTTTTATGATGTTGGAGAGGATGCGCGATTTGGTGCGCGGGGGGCTGGACGGGGGATTAGACGGGGGATTAGACTTCGCCAGCGCGGTGGAAGCGGTGGCGGTCAATACCGTCTTCACCACGCATACTGCCGTGCCCGCCGGTCACGACCATTTCCCAGAGGGCATGATGCAGGCTTATTTCGAGCGTTTTTATCACGATCTGAATATCAGCCGCGAGGCCTTCATGGGCATGGGTCATGTGCCCGGCAACAGCGATTTCAACATGACCGCGCTGGCGATCCGCGCCTCGCGGTCTCACAACGGGGTCAGCCGCATACACGGCGAAGTGTCGTCGCGCATTTGCCAGGGGTTGTGGCCGCAAATTGAAGCGACGGAAAACCCGATGCAGTATGTGACCAACGGGGTGCATGTGCCGACTTTTCTGGCGCAGGAATGGTCGGATTTGTTCGACCGTTACCTGGGTCACGAGTGGCGCAACAAAGTGTGCGATGCCGATTACTGGTCGCGCATCAAGGATATTCCCGATCACCTGTTTTGGAGCGTGCGCCAGTCGCTCAAATCGCAAATGCTCTACGGGGTGCGCCACCGGCTCACGGGGCAGCATTTCCGCAACCACGGCTCGGAGGCGCATCTCGACCGCCTGTTGAAACATACCGACCCCAGCAACCCCAATGTGCTGGTGCTGGGGTTTGCGCGTCGCTTCGCCACCTACAAACGCGCGACCCTATTATTCGAAAATCTCGATTGGCTGCGCCAAATCATGCTCGACGAAGAGCGTCCGGTGTTGCTGATTTTTGCCGGCAAGGCGCACCCCGCCGACGGCCCCGGGCACGATCTGATCCGCCGCGTCAGCGAAATTGCGCGCCTGCCGGAATTTGAAGGCCGCTTGCTGTTGACCGAGGGTTATGACATGCGTCTGGCGCGGCGGCTGGTGGCGGGCGTGGATGTGTGGCTCAACAGCCCGGTGTATCCGCTCGAAGCCAGCGGCACCTCCGGCATGAAAGCGGGCATCAACGGCACTCTCAATTTGAGCGTGCTCGACGGCTGGTGGGGAGAAGGCTTTGATGACGGCTCGCGCGGCAAAAACGGCTGGGCGGTCAAGCCAGGCCCAGAGGGCATGGAGGCGAGGTTGCGCGATCAGGAAGAAAGCCAGACCTTCTACGAAATCCTGCAAGACCAGGTGGTGCCGCTCTATTATGATCGCAACAAACTGGGCTATTCGCCCGGCTGGCTGGCGATGGCCAAACATTCCATGGCGACGCTGTTGCCGAAATACAACGCGACGCGCATGGTGGGCGAGTATCTGCACCGCTTTTATGAGCCGGCCAGCCGCCAGGGCGAGCGCTATACCCGCGATGGCTACGACAACGCAAAAAAAATCGCAACTTGGAAAGCGCGCGTGCGCTCCGGTTGGGGCGGCGTGTCGTTGCGCCGCGCCGACACCGCGGTCAAACGCATTTCTTTTGGAGAGGGCTTGAAATTCAGCGTCGCCGCAAAGCTTAACGGGCTGTTGCCGGAAGATGTGGTGGTGGAGTTATTGATTTGCCGCCAGAGCAAAAATAATTACCTGCACGACGCGCAGCATTTAAAATTTGAATTTAGCGGCAAGCTGGAATCCGGCGAGCATAGCTTTGAACTGGATTTGAATCCGGTGCTGTGCGGCAGACTCGAATACCACATCCGGATTTATCCGCACCACGCCCTGCTGACGCATCCGCTGGAAATGGGCATGATGGTGTGGCTTTGATCAGAGGACAGAGGACAGAGGACAGAGGACAGAGGACAGAGAATGCGCGGGTAGGGGCGCAATTTATTACGCCCGAAAGCTTTTGTAGGTCGGGCTACGCCCGACAACGGTGTCAGTTGATGGCGGTACGATGTCGGGCAAAGCCCGACCTACAAATGCAACTGAAGTCAGCCCGACAGGCGTTGCGCGATCATCGCTTCGGCCTGCTCCCAGTCGCGAGCTGCCGCATCGGAGCCGCCCTCAAAATTTCTTTCCAGCGCCAGAAAATACGCACATTCTTCGACCATTTGTCGGCATTGTTCTGCGGGCACTTTTTTGGCAGACTTCGCGGGGGCGGGTGCGGGCGTTGCGGTCTGCATCGCGGTCGGCTTAGCGGTCTGCCCGGGCTTGCCGGAGAGAGCCATTTTGGCGCGGGGCGCGGGGGTCTTTGATTTGGCTTCCTTGACGGTGGTGCTCCTCGGTGCAGGTTTCGGCGCGGCGCGGGGGCTGTGTAGGGTTTGCATGGCGTTCATTTTTCAGTTCTCCAAATAAATCGCATTAAAGTGCCAAGGCCGTTTCATGCGCGGGGTGTCGGGCTGCTGCAGCCAGCTTGCTCGTTGGCAAATAACCCTCCTCGTAGCGGTGCAGCATGATCCGGGCGTGCAGGATTTGTCTGTAGGGGCCGATGTAAAGGGCGGCCTGATCGTAGGCGGTCACTTCCGCATCATCGGGCCACATCACGATGTAGTAGCCCGGCGACAAGGGTTCTCCGCTGGGGGTGCAGTAAGCGCGTTCGTAGGATTCCGGATCGATTAGTGTTTTGTCGCTCAGGACTTGAACAATGTGGTTGAGAAAGCCCATATAACCTCCCGCTTTTTCGAGAAAACCAGAAAAAAATACATCACTTGTCGCGCAGGGAAGGCAGTTGCCAGAAAAAAAGTGCAGCGGCGCACCCATGTCTCAAGATAGCATCAATTTGGAAAATTTCCAGTCAGCGGCGGGATAAGAATCGTGTAGGAAGTTTTCCTACTTTTTTGGTGCAGAGGGCGTTATTCTAATTCTTGATAGAAACGACCATAATTTTCCCGTAGGTCGGGCTTTAGCCCGACGTTCCAACCGCTGTCGGGCTAAAGCCCGACCTACGAATTAACGCTGTTTCTAATGAGAAATGGAATTACGCTACCAGCAGAGATTCATAAATTTCGCGGTATCGCGACGCGCTGGATCGCCAGCTAAAATCGCGCGCCATGCCGTTTTTTTGCAGTTGCCGCCAGCGTTTTTTGTCGCGGTAAAGGCTCGCCACGCTCCCGGCTGCGGCGAGCAAATCCGCGGCAGTCATTTGCTGAAACAGAAAACCGGTGGCATCGCCGACGGCGCGGCGGCGCGGCGGCGCGGCGACGGGAGCGGGTGCGAAATCGATCACGGTGTCGGTCAATCCGCCCACGCCGTGCACCAGCGGTGGGGTGCCGTAGCGCTGGCTGTACATCTGGTTGAGGCCGCAAGGCTCGAAGCGTGACGGCATCAGAAAGCAATCCGCACCCGCCTCGATCAAGTGCGACAAGCTCTCGTTAAAGCCGATACTCACGGCAATTTTTCCGGGGTACTTTTGCGCCAGTGCCAGCAGACTTTCTTCGAGCGGTTTGTCGCCGCTGCCGAGGATCACCAGTTGCGCCGGTAGATCGATAAGTTGCGGCGCGATTTCCTCGATCAAATCCAAGCCTTTTTGATGCGTCATGCGGCCGATCGCGCCGAACAGGGGCGCGTCGGACACTTTGCTGTCCGCGCTCGCCAGCCCCATGAGCTGTTGCAACACGAGCTTGTTGTGCGTTTTTTTGGCGAGTGTCGCCGCGTTGTAATTTTGGGCGATATGCATGTCGGTTGCCGGGTTCCATGCGTCGGTGTCGATGCCGTTGACGATGCCGCTCAACTGATCGGCGCGGCCTTTGAGCAGACCCTGCATCCCGAATCCCCACGGCGCGCGCTGGATTTCTTGCGCGTACGTCGGGCTGACGGTGGTGAGGGTGTCGGCGTAAAACAGCCCGGCTTTGAGAAACGACAAGTTGCCGTAATACTCCACCCCGTTGATGCCGAAGCTTTCGGCGGGCAGACCCAGTTGCGTGACGGTGCCCGGCGGGAAAATACCCTGGTAGGCGAGGTTGTGTATCGACATCAGCGTGGCGGCTTTTTTGCCGGGATGAAAATGCAAATAGGCCGGAGTCAGCCCCGCCTGCCAGTCGTTGCAATGCGCGATCTGCGGTCGCCATTTGAGCGGGCTGGCATCGCTGGCGAGTATCGCGCCGATCTTTGAGAGCAGGCCAAAACGCAGCGCGTTGTCCGGCCAGTCGCGCCCGGCAGGGTCGTTGTAAGGGCCGCCCTCGCGCTGATAAAGCCCGGGGCAGTCGATGGCAAACACCGGCACGCCGTTGGAAAATTTGGCGGAAATTAACGTCGCCGGCGGAAACTCGCGCAGCGCGCCAAAGCTGGCTATTTTGCGCTTGTATTTCAGCCCCGCCAACACGCTGGGATAGCCGGGAATCAACAGCCGCACGTCCACAGCCGGCGTACCATCCAACGCAGATAAGGCGGCGGGCAAAGCCGCGCTGACATCGCCCAGCCCGCCGGTTTTAATCAGCCCGTGAGCTTCTGGGGTGATGAATAAAACGCGCAGGTCGGCGTGGGATGGGGAAGGTGGGGATGGGGAAGGTGGCATAATCCTAGAAACCGTAGTTGGACGGGGTTACGTTCCCGGTTATGGGGGTGCAGGGCAAGGCGCGACGAGGCGGAATGGTCGTTCCATTCCAACGAGTTGCAACGCCGCCATGCGCCTCCAGAACCGCGCAATCCGCCCCGTAGCGAACCCTCACCAAACGGGTGAGCGCGCAATCGCAGAAGAAGTTTGTTATAACCACGATGTTGGATATCCAGTAGAGCAGTCAACTACGGTTTCTAGGATAAAAGTCCGTGAAGTGAGACGCACATTTTAACGCATCGCCCCATCTTATATTGCTGAGGCAGGTAAACAGGATCTATTATTTCAAGCGGCAACCCCCGTAAGGCTTTTGTAGGTCGGGCTATGCCCGACATCCCCGCAAGTTGATGGCCGCTCTGAAGAAAAAATCTTTTGTCACGCGGAGACGCGGAGAACGCGGAGCACACCAAAAGCATTGATGTTTTTCTCCGCGTCCTCCGCGTCTCCGCGTGAGATGATTTTGTTTCAGAACGGTTGCCATTATTTCTGACTGGGGAATAATAACGCGCCTGCAACGCAATACGGCATAACGACGATCATGGAACAAGAAGGGGTCATCAAATTCGATTTGCGCTTTACGCCCGCAGCCCCGCTGCCGTTTGTATCACTGCGCGAGCTGACGGCGTGGCGCAAAATACTGTGCCAGCTTGAACTCATCGGCCAAGATGCAAAGCGCTACGGCGGGTTGGGGTTTGGCAACGTCAGCCAACGGCTCGCGCCATCCGGGGATTTTGCGAGCAACCCCGCGCCCTTGCAGGGGCGCGGGGCTTGCCTGCTTACCCCGTTTGCGATTACCGGCACTCAGACAGGTCATGTGCGTGACCTGACCGAACAACATTACGCCACCGTCACCGATGCCGACGTGTCCGCCAACCGCATCGTCGCCCACGGACCGGTCGCGCCATCCTCCGAGTCACTCACCCACGCCGTGCTTTATCAGATGGATGCGTCGGTGCGCTATATTTATCACGTACACAGCCCGCTACTGTGGCGCGAGGCGGGGCATCTCGGCATCCCCGTGACCCGCGCTGACGTGGCCTACGGCACTCCCGCAATGGCAGAAGAAGTGCGGCGTTTGTCAAAAGAGGTGGCAGCGTGGCAACAGGGGATATTTGCCATGGGCGGCCACGAAGACGGCGTGATTTCGTTCGGGGAAACGGCGGAAAAAACGGGGATAATATTATTGCGTTATCTGGCGCGGGCGATGGTGCGAAATCCGTAGGGGGGAACGAAGTGCACCAAGTGGCGCGTTCCGCGCACCGTATGGGTTGGTGCACTTCGTTTCCCCTACGAAATCCGTTCAGCGGTTCGCTTTGAAAAAATTCATCAGCCCGTTGGTGGACGCATCGTGGCTGGTCACTTCTCCTGCCGCATTCAATTCCGGCAGAATTTTCCCCGCCAGTTGTTTGCCCAATTCCACCCCCCATTGATCGAAAGGGTTGATATTCCAGATCACGCTTTGCACGAACACTTTGTGTTCAAACAGCGCGATCAGCGCGCCCAAGGTTTTGGGGTCGAGTTTTTTGAAAATGATCGAGGTGGTGGGGCGGTTGCCGGGGAAAACCTTGTGTGGCACGAGGGCGGCAACGGGGCTGGCAATTGTAGCCGCGGTTTCGGCTTCGCTCATGCCTTGTACGACGAGTTGGCTGCCGAGTTCGGCGCGCGCTTCGTCCGCAGTTTTGCCGCGCATCAGCGCCTCGGTCTGCGCGAAGAAATTCGCCAACAGCAATTGATGGTGTTCACCTACGGGACGCTGTGACTGGCAGGGCGCGATGAAGTCCGCCGAGACGATTTGTGTGCCCTGGTGCAGCAGTTGGTAGAAAGCGTGTTGTCCGTTGGTGCCCGGCTCGCCGAAGAGCACGTTGCCGGTGGCGTAGTCCACCTCCGCGCCGTCGCGGGCGATGCGTTTGCCGCAGCTTTCCATTTCAAGTTGTTGCAGATAGGCCGGAAAGCGGCGCAGAGATTGGTCGTATGGCAGCACCGCGTGACTGCGGATGCCGCAAAAATTGATTTGCCAGATGCCGATCATGGCCAGCATCACCGGTAGGTTCTGGTGCAGTGGCGCGCTGGCAAAATGTTCGTCCATGTCGTGTGCGCCGTCCAGCAAGGCGCGAAAGTGTTCCGTGCCGATGGCGAGCATGATAGGCAAACCCACCGCCGACCACAGCGAATAGCGCCCGCCCACCCAATCCCAAAATTCAAACATATTGTCGGCGGCGATGCCAAATTTTTTTACTTCCACGGCGTTGGTGGAAACAGCGACGAAGTGCTTGGCAACAGCGTGTTCGTTCCCGCCGTTCTGTAAAAACCAGTCGCGCGCGGTGTGCGCGTTGGCTAAGGTTTCCTGCGTGGTGAAAGTTTTTGAGGCGACGATAAAGAGCGTGGTCTCCGGATTGAGATGCTTGAGGATTTCGCTGATCTGCGCGCCATCGACGTTGGACACAAAGTGCGGGGTGAGCGCGGGTGTTTGGTACGGTGCAAGTGCCTCGGTCACCATCGCCGGTCCCAAGTCGGAGCCGCCGATACCGATGTTGACGACATCGGTGATCTTTTTTCCGCCAAAACCTAGGTGTTCGCCGCTGCGCACGGCATCGGCGAACGTTTCCATTTGCGCCAGCACCCGCCGGACCTCCGGCATCACATCTTTGCCGTCTACCGTCACCGGGGCGTTGCCGCGCAGTGCGGTGTGCAGCGCGGCGCGGCTTTCGGTGCCGTTGATTTTTTCACCGCGCAACAATCGGTCGCGCCAAGCTTCTACCTGCTGCTGGCGGGCGAGTTGCAGCAGCAGGGTGACGGTTTCATCCGTGACAAGCTGCTTGGAGTAGTCGAGCAGGAGGTCGTGAAATTGCAGCGAGAATTTGCTGAAGCGCTGCGGGTCTTGCGCGAACAAATCGCGCAGATGTTGCCCCGCCATGCTTTGATGGTGGAGTAGTAGTGTCTGCCAGGCGGTGGAGGTGGTGAGTGCGGACATGGTGTATGTAGTAGCTTGTAGCTTGTAGCTTGTAGCAGGTAGCGGGTAGCTTGTAGCTTTATTGGGCACACTTGCGCGCACTTACTGAGGAGTCCGGCAAATAGTGCGTGATCCCGTAGGGTGGATAAGCGTAGCGCATCCACCTAAACGCAGCGCGTTAAACCTAGAAAAAGCTTTTAGCCACGGATTAACACGGATAAACACGGATAAATAAAAAGCTTACTTCATCAATGTGGTTCACCCCAAGGGTTGGCGATTGACGTGATTTAATTGCATGAATATCCGTGTAAATCCGTGTTAATCCGTGGCTGAACTACGGTTTCTAGGTTAAAGGCAGAGCCGGTGGATGCGCTGGCGCTTATCCACCCTACAAAAAACTACGCACTATTTGCCGGTCTCCTCAGTAAATAGCTCCACGCTACAAGCTACCGACTACAAGCTTAATCACCCCACCAGCAACGCGGATTTGGCGAGATTGCCCAAGCCGATGTCGATGGCGCGGGTGAACAGTGTGCGCAACGCAGCATCGTCGGTGATAGTTTTGCCGTCTTGCTGGTTGGCCCGCAAGGCACCGTTGGCGACCAGCTTGAGCAGCGCGTCGAGCATCGCGGCGCGGTCGGTTTTGCCGTCGAGGAGCTTGATCAAATGCTGGTTGACATCATCCAGATTGGTCGGCTCGTGGCGCTGGTTGGTGACCTGGCGGCCTTTCGTGGCCTGCTCGCGCGCCAGCTCGGAGGCGACAGGCTTGTCGCTGACACGGGTGACAAAATCTAACTGGGTGAGGCGTAGCTCGATCAACCCCGCTGTCAGCGCGGTGAGCATGTCCGCGCTCAACACCTTGCGGTAGGTGGCGGCATTATCTTTGTCCCAGGGTAGCCCGCCGCGCTTGGCGGCTTCTTCGAGCAGGGTATCGAACGCCGCCGACTGCGGCCATGTTTGCGCGAGGTGGTGGAACGCGGCCTTGGTGAGCGGGTGGCCGGGGGTGATCGACGCGCCGGTGGGCGTGGCGAATTTTTCCGGCTTGTTGGCGTTCTCGCCAGCGCCGCCGTCTGCGGGCACAGGCTTGGCCGAGGAGCCGATGAAAAATCGTGTCATGTCATCGGGGCTGAGATTGCGTTTGAGCGGAATGTCTTTGCGGCACAGCAAGGTTTGGCGGAAAGTGCGGTTGCGCAAAAAATCCATGTACTGCTCGGTGCGGATAATGTCGTTGGCAACCTGCTTCAAGGTTTCCGTGACTTGTTTGGAAAAATTGCTGGTCATCATCACGCTGAACGCGGATTCGCCCAGATAGCGCAGCCCCAGCTCGTCGGCGCGCTCGGCGAACTCGTGGAAATACAGCGGGTGGTTGGCTTCTTCGAGGTGCTCGTGCAGCAGGTAGGAATCTTTGTGCTGGCGCAGCAGGTTGGCTTCGTCTTTCAGCATTTTGCCGTAAGCGGTTTCCGCCGGGGCGGACTGCGCGAGAAAATCCAACAGCGCGCGCGCTTGGAACACCTTGGTTTTCGGGTCGGTCAGGTGTTTGGTGTGGTAGATCATCATGTCGCGGATCATGCCGCGAAAATGCCAGCCGGGATAGGTGTTGTAGCTGATGTAGGCTACGCCTTGCGGGGCGAGTTGTTCGCCGCAAATCGCCATGATTTTTTCTTTGACCGCGTCGGGCACCCAAGAATAAACGCCGTGGCAGACGATGAAATCGTATTCTTGTTTTTCGACATCGAGGATGCTTTGGTGCAGCAGCTTGATGTTTTTGAGTTTGAGTTTTTTGATGAGCGCGTCGCCTTCAGCGATTTGTACCGACGATAAATCTATACCGGTAAAGCTGCTTTTTGGGAACTGCACCGCCAGCGGGATGATGTTGCCGCCGGAAGCGCATCCCAATTCGAGTACGCGGCAATTGTTCATGGGCGCGGGCGACATGCCGAACAAATTCGCCATGGTCGCCAAGTTGTCGGGGTGGCTGTCGCGGAAGGCGTTGCTCTCGTAGGGGACTTGGTCGTAGCTGTTACCTTTTTCGGTGGCCATGGAATCTTCCTATTTAATATGAATGAAAAAATAACGCGCCGATTTTACCTTAAGCCGGGCAGGTTGGAACCAGAAAAAAACACAGAAAAAAACATTTTAGCCACGGATACACACGGATTAACACGGATAAATTCAAAATCCTGCGTTCGGTTTTATCCGTGTTAATCCGTGTTAATCCGTGGCTGATTTGATTTTTAATTTGATGGGTTGCGCTCCACTCCACCCATCCTACGCTTCTACGCATCGCACACCAAGATCACCCCCGCCAGCGGCGGCAAGGTGAGTATCAAGGAATGTGGCAACCCCATCCACGGCTCGGCGTATGAATTGATAGGCAGCGGGTTGCCGAGATTGCTGCCGCCGTAATAAGTCGAATCGCTGTTGAAAATTTCGCGGTACTGACCCGCGCCGGGTACGCCGACGCGGTAATGCGTGTGGGGCACCGGGGTGAAGTTGAGTGCGACGATTACGAGCGTGCCATCGCTGGCGCGGCGCAGATAAACGACCACTGATTGTTCGGCATCGTGGCAGTCTATCCAGGCGAAGCCCTCGTGCGAAAAATCCAGTTGATGCAGCGCCGGGGTGTCGCGGTAGAGCCGGTTCAAATCCGCGAGCATCGTCTGTACGCCGCGATGCGGCGGGTGCTGCAATTGGCCCCAGTCGAGTTCGCTGCCCGCTTTCCATTCGCGCCCCTGCGCGAATTCGTTGCCCATGAAATTGAGTTTTTTGCCGGGGTAGGTGAGCTGGTAAGTGAATAACAGGCGCAGGTTGGCGAACACTTGCCAGGCATCGCCGGGCATCTTGGCGAGCAGGCTGCCTTTGCCGTGTACCACTTCGTCGTGCGAAAACGGCAGCACGAAATTTTCGGTGTAGGCGTAAAGCTGGCCGAAGGTGAGCGCGTCGTGGTGGTAGCGGCGGTGGATCGGGTCGTGGCGGATATATTCGAGCGCGTCGTGCATCCAGCCCATGTTCCATTTCATCGAGAAGCCGAGGCCGCCGAGATAAGTGGGGCGCGATACGCCCGGCCAGGCGGTGGATTCTTCCGCCAGCGTGAGTGCGCCGGGAAAGTCCTCGTGCACCATGATGTTGAGTTCGCGCAGAAAATCCACGGCCTCCAGATTTTCGCGCCCACCGTATTTGTTGGGCAACCATTCGCCCGCTTTGCGCGAATAATCGAGGTAGAGCATCGATGCCACAGCATCGACGCGCAAGCCATCGAAATGAAACTCCGACAGCCAGTAATGCGCGCTGGCGAGCAGAAAATTGCGGACTTCGTTGCGGCCATAATTGAAAATGTGCGTGCCCCAGTCTTGGTGCCAGCCGAGTCGAGGATCCGCGTGTTCGTAGAGAGAGGTGCCGTCAAAGCGCGCGAGAGCGAAACTGTCTTGCGGAAAATGCGCGGGCACCCAATCGAGCAACACGCCGATACCGGCCCGGTGGCAGTCGCAGATGAGCGCGCGCAGATCATCCGCGCTGCCGTGGCGGCTGGTGGCGGCGAAATAACCGGTGGTTTGGTAGCCCCAGGATTCGTCGAGCGGATGTTCGGACAGCGGCAAAAATTCGATATGGGTGTAGCCCATTTCGAGCACGTAGGGGATGAGGTGCTGCGCCAGTTCGCGGTAGGTGTAGAAGCGTCCATCGGGGTGACGCTTCCACGAACCGGCGTGGATTTCATAGACGTTGAGCGGTGCGTGTAGCCAATCCCAGGTGGCGCGTCGCGCCATCCAGCCGCCGTCCTGCCAGCGGTATTGGGTGGAGCTGGGGGTGCGCGCCGCAGTGCTGGGGCGCAGTTCAAACGCGGTGGCGTAGGGATCGGTTTTGACGAGAATTTCGCCGCTGTCGCGGTTGCGGATCTCAAAGCGGTATAAGGCATCGGCAACGATGCCTGGGATGAACAATTCCCACACGCCGCTGCTACCCCGGTTCGCCATCGGGTGGACGCGCCCGTCCCAGCGATTAAACTCGGCGACGACGCTGACGCGCTCGGCATTGGGTGCCCATACCGCGAAACGCACGCCTTTAATGCCGCTGATTTCAATTTGCTGGCTACCGAGGGTGTGATACGCTTGACGCAGGCGGCCTTCGTTGAATAAATGCAGGTCGTGCGCGGAAATGGTGGGGGGGAAAGCGTAGGCATCGTAAGTCTCGCGTACCTCCTCGCCGGTTTTAATTTGCAATACATAAGGCGTGGGCGGGGGGGGTGAGCCGCGCCACTCAAACACGCCGTCGGCATGTGCCCGTTCGAGCGGTACAAAGCCGTTTGCGGTTTTCGCTGACACGGTCTCGGCATGTGGGTAGAATACGCGCAGGGTGTGCAAATCACCTTCCTGATGCAGCCCCAGATAGGCGAACGGGTCGTATAGCCGCGCTTGCAGCAAGGCGGTGAGCAGCGGGTGCGGCGCGGGCTGTTTTGCCTGTGCATGGGCAGATGCTTTGGTGGAAATGGTTTTCATGGCGCGATTATAGCGGGTTTTGTAGGGTGGATTATGGGCGCAGCGAGGGGTAAAGGGCACCTCTATAAATTCAAAGTTCTAAGCAAAACGAGGCGCGAACAAAAAATGTTGACGCAGCATATGTATGATATGTAAGGAAACATTTTTTGAGAGCAACGAAG
>Ga0209824_10001672_pt1 | contig 12164 bp, 11 predicted proteins | sample VDWuncwatermetaG_FD_184124 | JGI IMG/M metagenome (GOLD analysis project Ga0209824, IMG submission 184124) | Wastewater microbial communities from Netherlands to study Microbial Dark Matter (Phase II) - VDW unchlorinated drinking water (SPAdes)... ... | reverse complement strand
GCATCTTAAAAGATATTTTGATATTTTTTTGTCTTTGTTCGGTCTTATCGTTTCTTTGCCAGTCATGTATTTAACAGCCATCTTGATCGAAATAGATTCAAAAGGACCATCGATTTACCGTCAACATCGGATAGGTCAGGATGGGAAAGAATTTTTGATGTATAAGTTCCGCTCCATGACGGTAGATGCCGAGAAGAAAGAGGGCGGGTTATATACCTCAACAACAGACGCGCGAATCACGAGGGTCGGGCGTTTTATACGCAAGGTCCGGATTGATGAGCTTCCTCAACTATGGAACGTTCTTATCGGGAACATGAGCTTTGTGGGCCCAAGACCGGAAGCGGTTGAATTATCGCAAAAATATGAGAAGAATATCCAGTTTTATTCCTTGCGTCATATGGTGAAACCCGGCCTTACCGGATGGGCACAGGTCAGGTATCAATATAGCGCTTCGGTGGAAGATGCGTTGGAAAAATTTGAATATGATATGTATTATTTAAAAAATATTTCTTTTTTACTTGATATCCAGATCATACTTAAGACCATCAGCGTTATTATCTTTCGCGAGTTTTCCAGGTGAGATGATGAGAAAACCGATCATCGCAGGCAATTGGAAATTAAATAAAACCCCGCATGAGGCCATTTTGTTGGTTGATGAATTAAAGCGCGCACTGGTGGATGTCACAGGTGTGGATATCGTCCTCTGTCCGCCTTTTGTGGACTTAACAGACGTGTCAGATGCCCTGATTGATCACGATATCGCCTTAGGCGCGCAGAATGTATTCTGGGAAGATGCCGGTGCTTTTACCGGGGAAATTTCCGCGCCCATGCTCAAAGAGTTGGGTGTGGCGTACGTGATTATCGGACACTCCGAGCGCCGCCAGTATTTTCATGAGACCAATGAAACAGTCAACAAGCGCCTGCGCGCGGCCTTAAAACACGGGCTTACTCCGATCGTCTGTGTGGGGGAAAATTTGGCCCAGCGTGAGTCTAATAAAACGTTCGATGTTATCAAGGACCATTGCGAGGGTTCTCTAAGAGGTTTGTCGGCGGAAGAAATGAAAAATGTGGTCCTGGCTTATGAGCCTGTCTGGGCCATAGGTACCGGAAAAACCGCCACCCCGCAACAAGCCCAGGAAGCGCATGTGTTTATCCGTCAGTTATTAGGGAAGATGTTTAATGCCCAAACAGCCGGCAGTGCGCGTATTCAATACGGCGGCAGTGTAACGCCGGATAATATTGCTTTGCTGATGGCCCAGGCAGACATCGATGGGGCATTGGTGGGCGGGGCAAGCTTAAAAGCAGCATCTTTCGCGGCTATCGTCAAGGGTGCTATATCATAAGCCCCCCGCTGCATTCTTGCAGAATGCAAGAAGCGGGGCGGGGTCCAGAAGGAGAGTATTAAATTATGGGTTTTATTCTCGTTATTCACGTTACTGTTTGTGCGCTGTTGGTCATTTCCATATTAATGCAGGCAGGCCGCGGCGGCGGTTTGACCGAGACTTTTCAATCCGCGGAGTCCATGTTTGGGACACAGACGAATATGTTCATGGTGCGTTTGACGACGATTTTGGCGTCAATCTTTCTTAGTACTTCATTGATCCTGGCTTTTAGTTCCTCTAAAGTGGATAAGTCTTTGATGGCCAATAAAAAACTTCTGGGTACGGTCCCAAAGCCTGCAGGATCTAAAACCAAAGAGCCTGAACCAGAGGTCCAAGTAAAGGTCGAGTCTCCCAAGCCAATGACCAATGCCGCAAAATAAACTTTTTTTTGGTTTTTTTATTGGGTGTATTTTTTCATGGGCTTTCTTGGCCCATGCATCCCCCAGCCACTATGGCGGCAGCCTTGTCTTGGCTGTTTCTTCCGATCCTAAAACTTTCAATGATATCGTCTCCACGGATGCTTACAGCGGTGCAATTACCGCCATGCTTTTTGAAGGATTGACCACCGCGGACCCTTTTACCTTAAAAGTCATTCCCAATTTAGCTAAATCCTGGGCCGTGAGCCCGGACGGACTTCAATGGACCTTTCATTTAAGAGAAGATGTCAAATGGTTTGATGGCACGCCCTTTAGCGCGGATGATGTGGTATTTACTTTCAATGATCTGATCTATAACCCGGAAATTCCTTCCCCCTCAAAAGATGTTTTGACCATTGATGGCAAACCCTTGAAAGTTGAAAAAATAGATGAATATACCGTGCGTTTTACCCTGCCGGTCAAATTCGCCCCATTTTTGCGGTCCATGGCCCAGACGGTTTTACCCAGGCATTGTTTATTTCAAGCCGTCAAACAAAAGAAGTTTTCTTTCACCTGGGGTATTGATACGCTGCCAGCCCAGATCATAGGCACCGGCCCGTTTATGTTAAGCGAATACCATCCCGGCGAGCGTTTGGTATTCAAACGCAATCCCCATTATTGGAAAAAATCCCCCCAAGGTGGGGCCTTGCCTTATTTAGACAAAGTCATTTTTTTGATTATTCCTGACAACCAAGCCCAGTTGTTAAAGTTTATAGACGGTGAACTTGACTCCACGTCGGTGAGCGGCAGTGATTATCCTTTGCTTAAGCCTATGGAGAAACAAAAGAATTTTCATATTTATGAGGCCGGGGCCGATTACAACAGCAACTTTGTGACCCTTAATCAGAATCCCGGCATCAATCCCAATACTCACCGGTATTTTATCGATCCGGTGAAATTATCCTGGTTTACCAATCTTGCATTCCGTCGGGCCATCGCGCACACGATTGATAAGAAGAAAATCATAGAAATCCTTAATAATGGTTTTGGCCAACCCCAAAACACACCCATGAGTCCCAGCAGCGGGTTTTTTTATAATCCGGATGTGACCGTGTATGATTACAATTTAGATAAGGCAAGGGGTATTTTAAAACAGGCGGGGTTTAAATATCGTGACAGCGGCCGGATGCTTGAGGACCCTCAAGGGCATCCGGTGGAATTTAATTTATATACCGCGGATGCCGGCACCGCCGGCAGGGTACAAATGGCGGCCATCATCCGTTCGGATTTGGAAAAACTGGGCATGAAGGTCAATTTAGTGCCGGTGGAATTTAATACCCTGGTCAATAAGCTGATGTCTTCTTTTGATTGGGACATGGTGATGATAGGATTGACCGGCGGGGTGGAGCCGCATTTCGGCCAAAACGTGTGGTATTCCTCCGGCGGATTGCATTTGTGGGACCCTCGTGAGGCCAGGCCTGCCACTGCCTGGGAAAAACGCATGGATGAAATTTATGACCAGGGAGCCCAGGAGCTGGATGAAAATAAACGGAAAATTTTGTATGATGAATTCCAGCGCATCGTTGCCGATCAACTGCCGGTGATTTATACGGTTTTAAACATGGACATGTACGCCGTACGCAATAAATTCGGGAATCTAAGACCTACGGTCAACGGCGGAGTGTTTCATAATATTGAGGAAATTTATATTAAGAAAAGGGACTAAAGCTATGTTTAATGCTTTGCGGCGTGTTTTTTCATCTCTTTACGAGTGCGGTGGTCTACATAGTAAAGAAAAGCCACAAATAAGAGAATGGCAATAACTCCGGCAATGGCAATCATATGGAATCTCCTTTTTTCTCTATCATTGTAACACTGTAAGACTCCTTTCGCATGAATCCGTCAGCGAAAGTAGCTTAGGGGCTGCTACGGCAGATAGGACGGAAATGAAATATTTGAAAATGAAAGCGTTTGGGGAAAACGCGTTTAATGGGGCTATTATAGCAAGCAAATCTGTTTTGTCAAATAAACCGGAGCATCATACTTGAATGATTAAACACGTTGCTCAACGCCTTTGCTCGACAATCCTGCTGCTGCTGGCCGTCAGCTTTTTTACCTTCTGGCTGATGCACGCAACCCCGGGAAACTTCTTTGACAGCCTGCGTCTCAACCCTCAAATTTCGCAAGAGACCGTGGCCCGTTATGAAAAGCTTTATCATCTCAACGATCCGCTTCTGGTGCAGTACACTCATTGGATCATCAATATCCTGCACGGAGAGTGGGGGTATTCCTTTTACTATAATGTTCCCGTCACCCATGTCTTAGGCAGCCGTTTGTGCAATACTTTTATTTTGTCTTTTACCAGTTTACTTTTGACTTGGGGCGCGGGGATACCGCTCGGCATATGGGCGGCGCTCAGGCGCAATCAATGGGTAGACCGGATACTTTCTGTATTTTCTTTTGCCGCCTTTTCCACGCCGGGTTTCTTTTTAGCGGTACTGGTTTTATACGCGGCCAGCCGTTGGGGAGTTCTTCCCTTAGGCGGCATGCACAGCCCTGATTATGATGATATGTCCCTCGTCGGAAAAATCAGGGACACCGCGCTTCATCTGGTGATTCCCGCCTCTGTCCTTTCTTTATCTGCCATGGCTTCCTTACAAAGAATCATGCGCGGCAATATGCTGGGGGTTTTGCGCCAGCAGTATATTTTAGCGGCCCGCGCTAAAGGGTTGCCCGAAAGGGTGGTTATTTACCGTCATGCCCTGCGTAATGCTTTTAATCCATTGGTCACGCTTTTAGGATATGAATTTGCTGCGCTCTTAAGCGGGGCCGCTTTGATAGAAATTGTTTGCAGTTGGCCGGGCCTGGGCTCTTTGCTTTTGACCGCGGTGCGCGCCAAGGATGTGTATTTGGTGATGAGCACGACCGTATTAGCAGGAGTCCTTTTGATTATTGGTAATGTGTTGGCCGATATTTTATTAACCTGGGTTGACCCGCGTATCCGTTATGGAAAAAAATCATTATAGTCGAACGCATTTGGCTTTCGCGTCTTTTCGCCGCAATCGTTTAGGGCTCTTTTGCCTATGGGCGTTAGTGATTTTGTACGGTTTGGCCATTTTCGCTGATTTTATAGCCCCTTATTCTTATAAGGATGAAGATCGCGATTTTTCTTATTGCCCACCGACGGCTGTTGAGTTTTTGGACCATGGCCATTGGGTGCGTCCTTTTGTCTATCATCGCACCTTGACCTTTGACGCCATGCACCGACGGGTGTATGTGAAGGACCTGACCCAAAAGTATCCGCTGCATTTTTTAAAAGAAGGACGTCTTTTCACCGTGGATGCCCCTGGCCGCTTTTATCTATGGGGCGCGGATGCGCGCGGCCGTGATTTATTCTCGCGTATTTGGTATGGGGCCAGGATTTCTTTGTCTATTGGTTTATTAGGGGTGGCCATTTCATTTATCCTGGGACTTTTAATTGGCGGCATCGCTGGGTATTACGGCGGTTGGGTGGACAGCATTTTGATGCGCCTTTGTGAAATGTTCATGATGATCCCGGGGTTTTATCTGATGCTGGCGCTCCGAGCGGCGGTACCGGAAAATTTTAATTCCGTGCAAGTGTATGTAAGTGTCGTGGTCATTTTAGCCTTGATCGGTTGGGCGTCTTTAGCGCGTATTATCCGCGGCATGGCCCTTTCTTTGCGCGAGCGGGATTTTGTGTTGGCCGCGAAGGTCCTTGGGGTCCCGGATATCGTCATCATTTTTAAACATATTTTGCCTCAAACGATTTCTTTTTCGTGCGCAACCTTGATGTTGACGGTCTCGTCGTATATTTTGGCGGAAGCGGGATTAAGTGTGGTGGGTTTAGGGATCCAGGACCCCGTCCCCAGCTGGGGCAATTTGCTTTCAGATGCCATGGGAATAGTGCCGGTCATTTTTGCCCCCTGGATATTGCTGCCGGGATTGTTTATTTTTATCGCGGTGATGTGCTTTAATGTCATTGGCGACGCTCTACGTGACGCTTTTGATCCAATGTTCCGAGAAGCGAAGCAATAGGGGATATCGCCTTCGATCCGATGTTTAATGAAGGATGAAATGAACCCATTATTATCCATAAAAAATTTAACCGTCGCGGTGGGAGCTAAGGTACTCGTGAATAACGTTTCCTTAGATGTTCCCCAAGGGAAGATCGTGGCCATAGCTGGTGCGTCAGGTAGCGGGAAAACCACGATAGGATTATCTATTTTGCGACTTTTACCTCCCGCGTTAAGTATCACCCAAGGAAGCATCGTTTTCGAAGACACCGAACTATTGCGACTTACCGACCGCGAAATGCAATCTTGCCGGGGGGCGCGCATAGGCATGGTCTTCCAGGAGCCTTTGAGCGCTTTTGATCCTTTGTTTACCGTAGGTCTGCAATTAGATGAAGTTTTAGCCAGCCACACGAAATTATCCAAACAAGACAGGTACAAAAAAATCTTGGAGACATTATCTGAGGTGGAGTTACCCGACCCCCAACGTGCTTATGAAAGCTTTCCGCATCAATTAAGCGGCGGCATGCGCCAGCGTGCCATGGTGGCCCAGGCCATGGTCTGCGGCCCTTCTTTAATTATTGCCGATGAACCCACCAGCAGTTTGGATATTACCTTGCAAGTCAAGATCATGGGATTGTTTGTTCGTCTTAAAAAGAAGAATATATCCATCCTGCTCGTTTCGCATGATTTGGATATGATTGCACGCCTGGCGGATGAGACCATTGTTCTTCAGCAATCTCTCGAGGTCTTCCAATGAGCGTCTTGCAAATTCAAAGTGTTTCTAAGTCCTTTGGGGACCTTCGCGCTGTCGACGATGTCAGCATTTCTTTGGAACAGGGCGATCATTTGGCCATTATAGGCGAGTCCGGGTGCGGTAAGACCACATTGGCAAAAATGATGATGGGGCTTATCAAGCCTGATGCGGGGTCCATTAAAGCACAAGCGCATAGCCTGCAGATGGTTTTCCAGGACCCTTATCAATCACTGGATCCTTTATGGAATGTTCGGGAAATTTTAAAAGAAGCGTTGTGGCGTAAACCTTGTCAACCCCCGGGGTTGGTTGAGGTGGTACTGGAGCAAATGCTTATTGCTGTAGGGCTTTCGCCTCAGGTTTTAGGGCGTTTCCCTCATGAATTCAGCGGTGGGGAGCGTCAGCGCATTGCCATAGCCCGCGCGCTTTTAGCTGATCCTAAAGTGCTTGTTTTAGATGAGGCTGTTTCAGCGCTGGATACCCTGGTGCAAAAGCAGATCATAGACCTTTTAAAAAAATTAAAACAGGAATTTAATCTCACCACTATTTTTATTTCCCATAATTTGCGTCTGGTGCGTCATTTTAGTGATAAAATAATGGTCATGTATCAGGGGAAAATTGTTGAGGAGGGACAGACCCAAAGAGTCCTGCAATCCCCGGCGCATCCTTATACGCGGCAATTATTACAAGCAGCGTTTTATACGAATTTATGAGCGAAGGGTTTTGGAAAAAACTTAGTACCACTCTGGGCTGGCTGTCCATCGGCGTGCTTTTTGCCCTGATCACTTTTACTTCCAGCCTTGAAATCAAGGATTTGGACTTATGGCTGCATTTGCGGATGGGCTATTGGATTTCTCACCACGGGTTTGTCCCTAATTACGATGTTCTTTCCTGCACCATTTCCGGTAAACCCTGGGTCAACCATGAGTGGTTATTCCAAGTCCTGGTTTACCAGGTGCAAAAAGCCTATGGTTTCGATGGGCTTATTGCCATGCAGTCCTTTGTGGTGGCATTGACATTTTTGGCGCTCTTGTTTTTAGGATATAGCCGCGAGCGCCAATGGCTGGCGGTGTTTACCCTTTTAATGGTCTTGATGGTCTATCAAACCCGTTTTACCATCCGTCCGGATATTTTCAGCCTTTTGTTTTTCGTGCTGTATATTTATATTCTTTCATTGCATATTAACAAACGCTGGGCGGTTTGGGCGCTGGTGGCACTGCAGGTATTATGGTCCAATATGCACGGTTTTTTCTTTTTCGGCCCTTTGCTGGCGGGCCTTGGTGTCCTGTCAGAGTTCATCAAACGCCGCCTGCCTCTGCCCTACGAATGGAATACGGTGGGCCGTTTGAACGACGGGGAATATAGTTCGCTAAAGCGAATCCTGCTGCTTCTCATGTTAGCTTGCTGTGTTAATCCCCTGACATTCCAGGGCGCCTGGTACCCGGTGAGTGTTTTCTTTCATTTGGCCGGAGACAATAAAATATTTTTCGAGCATATTCTTGAATTACAAAAACCTATCACAGCGGCCACCTTCTTCACTGACAGATACTGCTATTATAAAGTCCTGATTATTATTTCTGCTTTAAGTTTCGTCTTTAACCGCCGCAAAATCGATATCAGCAGTCTTTTGGTGTGGGTCATTTTTTTGGGATTTTCTTTGGCGGCCATCCGTAATCTGATTTATTTCGCGGCAGCGTCGTATATGGTTATCATGGTCAATGTTATTTCCCTTTCCTGGGAGGCCCTAGTGCCTTTGCGTTTTTCATCCGCCAAATTCAAACATCTCACAGGCATCATCTGCAAGTTAGGGCTCATGTTTTGGATGTTCAATTTTGGTTTGCAAATGTCGGGCGACGGTTATTTCGATTTTGATACTTATAACCGTAAAAGTGAGTTTTTTGGTGTTTCCAAGCGCGTCTATCCTTATAAGGCCGTGGATTTTCTTTTGCGGCAGCGCATTAAAGGCAATTTTTTTAATGATTTTAACTCCGGCGCGTATTTAGTCGGCAGGACGAACCCCGGTATTAAAGTTTTTATCGACGGGCGAACGGAGGAATATGGGGCCAAGTTTTTTGAGACTTACCAGAAAATATGGCAAGAAGGCAACCCCAAAGTCTTCGAGGGATTCGAGCGCAAAGACAATATCACCGGGGCCTTTTTGAATAACGCCCACCAGCAAATCCCCCGGGAAGTGCTTAAAATGTTCTATTCTTTTAAAAACTGGTTCATTGTTTATCTGGATGATGACGCGGTCATTTTCTTAAAACAGACGCCCGCCAATAAACCTTTCATTGACCGGTTATCCGTGGATCTAAATAAGTGGAAGCCTAGGCCCATGGACCTCTTAAAATTAGGCACTAAACGCATTGATCCGTTTCCTTTTACCGGCAGGGCCTATGTCTTAGAAGCGCTTGGGGCTGATGAAGCAGCGCTTCTTGAGTCGAAAGAAGCTCTTCATGTGGCCCCTGATGACGCAGCGGCCTACACGATGCTGGGTAAGATTTATAATAAAGTCAAGGATTACAAAAAAGCGTTTGAAAACTACCGGCTGGGGGCCATGTATGCACCGGGCGACATACAAGCCCGTTTAGGGTTGGCCCAAGCTTATGAGAATTTAAAAGATTATAATGGGGCGATCAGCCAGTACAGAAGAGTGATTGACGCCTCACCAAAAGACATTCCAGGCTATTTTGGACTCGCCAGGAGTCTTGCCGAAGCAGGTCAGGATAAAAAGGCTTTGGAATTGCTGAGCAAAGCCAAAAAACTGGGTTTAGAAGATAAGGTTGATGTTCAAAAGATTCATGATATTATAAAGGGCAAAAAAAGGAAGTGATTTAATTAGATGCGTGACGTTTTGACTTTTATTCTAGCCGGCGGCAAAGGCGAGCGCTTAGACCCCTTGACCCGTGACAGGGCCAAGCCCGCGGTGCCTTTCGGCGGCATTTACCGCATTATTGATTTTTCGCTTTCAAATTGCGTCAATTCCGGCCTGCGCCGTATTTTTATTTTGACCCAGTACAAATCATTTTCCCTGCAGCGCCATATCCTGGAGGGATGGAACATTTATTCCAATCAATTGGGAGAATTCATCGACGTGGTCCCGGCCCAGCAGCGCATTTCCAGCGATTGGTACCGCGGCACCGCGGATGCCATTTATCAGAATTGGAACATGGTGAGTGATTATGACCCTAAATTGGTATTGATCCTGGCGGGGGACCACGTTTATAAAATGGATTACCGCAAATTAATAGAATTCCATTTAAGTAAAGGCGCGGACATGACCGTGGCATGTATCACGATGCCCAAACATGATTCCATCCATTTTGGGGTGGTGGAAGTCAATAAACAAAATATGGTCGTTGGTTTTCAGGAAAAGCCCGAAAAGCCCAAAACCATTCCCGCCAATCCTGATGAAATTTTTGGTTCCATGGGGATTTATTTATTTAATGCTGATATGCTTAAAAAAGAATTAGCCGCCGACGCGGCCAAGATTGATTCCGACCATGATTTTGGTAAAAATATCATTCCGCAGATGGTTGCCCAAAAACTCAAAGTGTACGCCTACGATTTTGCCGGGCAAAACGAGGTGTCATCCTATTGGCGTGACATCGGGACCCGCGATTCGTATTATCAGGCGAATATGGACCTCTGCGGAATCACGCCTAAATTTAATTTGTATGACACATCATGGCCTTTGCGCACCCATTACCATCATTATTCGCCGCTGAGGGTTTATACGACGGGCAAGACACCGGGTACCATTGTTGATTCATTGGTCGCCGCAGGCTGTGTTTTGGAAAGCGGTCAAATCGAACACTCGGTTGTTTCAAACAATGTGGTCATTAAAGACGGTGTGCTGATTAAAAATTCCGTGATCATGGACAGCGTAACGATAGGCAAGGGATCCCAGATCCAGGGGGCCATCATTGATAAAGATGTGGACATTCCCGCGGGGACTAAAATCGGTTTTGATCCGGCCTTGGATCGCCAGCGTTTTGTGCTGACCACATCCGGCATTGTCATTGTTGCCAAGAAAACATCCTTATGATTATTCAGCCTAAAATACGTGGGTTTATCTGTACAACCGCGCATCCGGCGGGTTGTGCTGCTCACGTCGCCGAGCAAATCGAATACGTCCAATCGAAAGAACCCATTACCAATGGACCCAAGAAAGTTCTAGTGATCGGCGCCTCAACCGGATATGGCTTGGCCTCGCGTATTACAGCGGCTTTCGCTTGCGGGGCCGGGACCATTGGCGTATTTTTTGAAAGACCTGCGGATACCAAACGCACAGCCACCGCCGGCTGGTATAATTCCGCGGCTTTTGAAGAAGCGGCCAAAAAGCGCGGCCTTTACGCCAAAAGTTTTAATGGGGACGCGTTCTCTGACGATATGCGCCGTCAGGTGTGTGAGGCTATCAAAAAAGATTTAGGTCAAGTGGACTGTGTCATTTATTCCCTGGCGTCTCCCAGACGGACAGATCCTAAAACCGGTGAAGTTTACAAGTCGATTCTTAAGCCCAAGGGCAAACCTTACACGAACAAAAGTATTGATTTTGAAAGCAATAAGGTGACCCAGGTCACACTCGAGTCAGCCCAGGAAGAAGAGATCCGCCAGACCATCAAGGTCATGGGCGGCGAAGATTGGCAGATATGGATTGAAGCGCTGATGAAGGAAAATCTTCTAGCCCCACATGCTGTTACAGTTGCGTATTCTTACATCGGCCCTGATGTGACAACCGCGGTTTATCGCAACGGCACCATTGGCGCGGCCAAGGACGATTTAGAGGCCATGGCCCATCGTTTGGATGAGTACCTGAAGAAAATCGGCGGCCGGGCCTTGGTGTCTGTTAATAAAGCCCTGGTTACGCAAAGCTCTTCGGCTATTCCTTTTATCCCGCTTTATTTTGTTTTGCTGATGAAGGTGATGAAAGCCAAAGGCGTGCATGAAGATTGCATCCATCAAATATACCGCCTTTTTGCCCAGCGTTTGTACAACGGCCGCCCCTTAAATCAGGTCCCGACAGACAGCCAAGGCCGCGTGCGCATTGATGATTATGAGATGCGCGAAGATGTCCAGCAAGAGGTCGGTAAACTTTGGGAAATAGTGGCCAATGAAAATCTCTCCCAGATCGCCGATGTCAAAGGCTATAACAGCGATTTTCTTAAACTTTTCGGTTTTGGTTTAAAAGGTGTCAATTACAGCGCCGATGTGCCCACCGATGTTCCCATTGCAGGCCTTTCCTAAGAAGATTAACTGGGGCAATAAGTAGGATTCTCAGGATCTTGACAGCTTGGGTTAAGAGGAGGGGTACCGCCTGGCAAGACAATCGGGTTGCTGCCTGTTAAGGTTAAAAGAAAGTTTGAATCCCCATTGTTCGTTGCATAACAGATGAAGTCAGCTACGAAGGGATTAAAGGGATTATTCGTGCATGTATAGGTGAAATTGGTGTCGGTAATATTCAAAGACAGGTTAGAATTAACTGAAGCTGAAGAATTGCATACCCCATTTGACGATACACAATAAGTACCATTACTGAAATAATAATTCTTCTGCGCGTTATAAATGGTTATCAAATTATTTTGGGCAGCCTTGGCAGCTCCCTGTTGGGTATAAGTAGAATAACTGGGAATAGCGATAG
>Ga0209824_10001671_pt1 | contig 12175 bp, 10 predicted proteins | sample VDWuncwatermetaG_FD_184124 | JGI IMG/M metagenome (GOLD analysis project Ga0209824, IMG submission 184124) | Wastewater microbial communities from Netherlands to study Microbial Dark Matter (Phase II) - VDW unchlorinated drinking water (SPAdes)... ... | reverse complement strand
AACTGTAAATTTTGTTTACAAAGCCAAGAATCCAGCCTTTAAGAATATGACTTGAAAACAATTTTTTTCTTTACTATTGGGACTCTTTTTCCAATAGCAATATCCTTGTCAGAAAAAAGCGTTTTTTGTATTTTCATTAAATCACCTCATAATTTTTTGATTTATAGACGATAAACTAGTATTTATACTTATCGTTTCCGACGAGAAATAAACTGCAGAAAATCATAAAAACAAGAATTTTGTAATATTCTCATAATGTCTTTTTGGACAGCCCCACTGCAAAAGACTACGTGAAAGAGTTTCACGATATTGTAGGAAGTCCAGCACATTCTCAAAAAACAAAACTTCTTTTTATTATCATCTTTGTATATTCCAAACTTACAATAATTTTATTGAAGTGTACAAAGATAAGAAAACTCCTTGCATGATTGAAGGAATAACCTCAAAGATATGGGATTGGGATGATATTTTTATGAGATTTTATCATTCATTGTTAGTAGTCAATCTCCGGGCGAGTGGAGGAGCAGAATGGAAGGTGGGCTGGATTGAAGATTTTATTTTTATTGTGTTTTTCGTTAATGAGATTTCATTTAATGCGTAAAATTATCAAAACACAATATCAAATTAAAATTATAATACATAAAAAATAATCAATAAATTTAATAAAGATGGATAATAAACCTTGATATTATGCCGCGGTCGCATAGCCCGGCCATTGCGGTGATTTGTTTCTAAACAAACTGCAAGATTGCTAAGGGCTATTTCGCCTTTTAGATACCAGCAGTGGCTCACACAGATTCACTGTCCGAAAGGGCACGGGAGTTCAAATCTCCCCCGCGGCGTTTATCCTTATTCTAGAAGCCTACCTTATGTACGGGGCTGTCCAAAAAGTTTTAAATTTTCAGAATTATTTTTGAAAAAATAATATAATCAGTTCAGCATTTGCATTTTTTGGTTAAGGAAAATTTGAATTTTCCTTAAATTGTGGGATATATAATACAAACCAGCTTCGATATTGACTTTTGACAAACCTCTAAGCAGATATCTATTTTTATTTTTGTTTAGTTTTCCGTCTCCAAAGACGGATTCAATTTCATTACCTCTTCTTTTTCTTAGCTCTTTGCCTTTCTCAGATTCTAAATTTTCCCTTGCTTGCTGCTTTAGTATTTTGCCTTTCCAGCTCAATTCTAGTGTCCTTGCTTTTGATTTCGTGCACAGCGCACGAAATGGACAATTAATGCACACTCCTTCCATTATTTAACGTCCTGAAATCAGGCTTCTGATTTCCGCTTATCCAGACGAAAGTAAGATTTTCCCTAAGTTCTTTGGCAAGCATTCTGCAACTGTAAATTTTGTTTACAAAGCCAAGAATCCAGTCTTTAAGAAGCATTCTGGGATTGAATGCACTCGTTCCTCCACCCTTGTATGTTTCAATGATGTGGTCAATATTCATCTTATCTATGACCTCACTTATTAGCCTTGCGATATGTCCGGGTTCTACAAATTCGTGAAGACTTTTTGGGAGCAAAAAGTCCTGATTTTGAGAATATGGTCAGAAAAAAGCGTTTTTTGTATTTTCATTAAATCACTTAATAATTTTATTGAAGTGTACGAAGATAAGAAAACTCCTTGCATGATTGAAGGAATAACCTCAAAGATATGGGATTGGGATGATATTTTTATGAGATTTTTCTGAAAATCACTTCTTATACTCAATTTTGATTATTTATCCTAACTTTTAATTTCAATACCCCTTCCCAAACAAAGCCCAGAATTTAGCGTCTGAATTGCATTGGATGCATTTTCCCTTCACAAGCTTTTGCTCAAAAGGTATGCACCTGCATGTTGCTCCTTCTGTCTTGTCTTTAATAACATCTTCGCATTCGCTTTGTCCGCAAAACATTGCTTTAGCCATTTTTTTATTTTTTATTGTGTTAATAAATTCATCAAAGCTGTGAACTTCAACAATGCTATTCATTAAATAGTCCTTTGCTTTTCTAAACAAGTTTTCTTGAATATCATTTAAGGTTTGCTCCACTTTCTTTTCCAAATCTTTTGTTTTGATTGTTTGTTTTTCATTGTTGTCCCTTCTCACTAAAACAAGCTGATCATTCTCTAAATCCTTAGGGCCTATCTCTATTCTTAATGGAACTCCTTTTAATTCCCACTCGCTGAACTTCCAACCTGGAGTGTAAATATCCCTGTCATCAATCTCCACGGAAAAATTCCTGGCTTTTAATTTTTTAATTATTTCTTTTGCTTTTGAAATAACCGCCTCTTTATTGTCTTTGAACACAATCGGAATAACCACAATAGTTATTGGCGCTATTTTAGGCGGTAGAATCAATCCTTTGTCATCTCCATGAGTCATAACAATTGCGCCTATTGTTCTGGTGCTTAGCCCCCATGAGGTTTGCCATGCATACTTTTCATTTTCATCCTTATCTAAAAATTTTATCTCAAATACTTTTGAAAAATTTTGGCCCAGCATGTGAGATGTCGCCATCTGCAACGCCTTGCCGTCAGGCATTAACGCTTCAACAGTTGTGGTGTAGTCTGCGCCTGCAAATTTTTCTTTATCTGTTTTTTTTCCTGCAATTACTGGAACTGCCATAAAATTTTCAATTAAATCAACATACTCAAATAATTGCTGCATCACCTCCCTTTCTGCTTCTGCGCTTGTAGCATGGGCTGTATGCCCTTCCTGCCACAAAAATTCTCTTGTTCTTATGAATGGTTTTGCGTGCTTGAACTCCCATCTAACCACAGAGTTCCATTGATTTAAAAGAAAAGGCAAATCGCGCCATGAGCGCAACCATTTGGCGTAGCTTTCATACATAACAGTCTCTGACGTCGGTCTTATCGCCAGTCTTTCATTCAAATCCGTGTCGCCTGCTTTTGTGACCCAAGCGACCTCTGGAGAAAATCCAGCAACATGTTCCGCTTCTTTTTTTAGCAGACTTTCAGGAATAAACATTGGAAAATAGCAGTTTTTATGTCCAGATCTTTTTATTTTGCCATCAAAAATAAACTGAATTTTTTCCCATATTGAATAGGAATTTGGTTTGAAAATTATGCATCCTGAAACAGAAGAGTAGTCAATCATGTCAGCTTTTAAGACAACTTGATTGTACCATTCGTTAAAATCTTCGGATTTTTTTACAGTTAATCCAAGTTGCTCTTCTTTTTGTTCCATGAAATTAAGATTCTTGCAATTTCTATATAAAGATTTTGATGTTTACTTATTCCAGCTCTATCTTTAGAATATTTATTTTATGTACTTTGCTTTGTTAGTATACCTAACTCCCATTTCATCAATTCTGACCTGAAAAACAGCATCAATAAAGAGCCAACAATCATAATCACGCCATTAAGCAAGATAGCCATTTCAGGTCCGACAAAATGGCCAGTTAGTCCAATGAATAATGATGCAATAGGTTGAACACCAAAGGTAACCATCAACAACACGCTCAGCACCCTTGCTCTCATATGGGGCGGTGCGAAAATCTGAAGCAAACCGTTTGTTGTAGTGAAAATCACTGGGGCAAATAATCCTGACATAAAAATTATAAAAGTAGATATATAAAGATTCTTTGACAATGAAAACAAAATGAAACAAAAACCTGTGTAGACAACAGCACTTGTTACAACAACCCCTATACGTTTAAACTTAGCAAAAATAGGCACAAATAGAGTTGCTCCAATTAGTGCACCAGCTCCAGATGCCCCAAGCAATAATCCAAGCACTTCAGAATGCCCTTTAAGAACATCTGTAGCTATTGCAGGCATTATCTGTATTATTGAAAATCCGAAAAAAGTCAGCAACAAAGTAAGGATCATTAAATCGAGAATTCTCGGATTATTCCTAATGAAATCTATTCCTTCTTTAAATTCATTGAGATGGTTTCCGGATTTTGGGTGTATCACTTGATGAGATGTAACCATCATCAATGTTATGATGACTGCGATAAAGCTTAAACCATTAATCCAGAATGCAGGAGCTACTCCAGCTGCCGCTATCATCCATCCTGCCATTGCAGGACCTGCCATTCTGCTAATTTGTATAATCGCTGAATTTATAACAACAGCTTTTCTTATCTGCTCCATTCCAGCAAGATCTCCAATAAATGCCTGTTGGGCTGGCATGTCCAAAGAGTTAACTATTCCAAGCAGTGTTGACAAAATATATATATGCCAAATTTTGATTAAATTTATTTGGACTAGAATTGCAAAAATTATTGCAAGGATGAGTGCTGAAACTTGTGTTCCTATCAAGAGCTTTCTCCTGTTTAATCTGTCAGCCCACACTCCTGTCCAAGGTCCTAATATAAGAAAGGCAATAAAACCAAGCATTGATACAATGCCGAGCTGAAGAACCGAATGACTCAAATCCCATACAACCCATGACTGAGCAGTGGCCTGCATCCAAGTTCCAACTAATGAAATTGCTTGTCCCGCGAGATAAATTCTCAGATTTCTAATTTTAAGTGGAGAATATCCCTCCAAAACAGTACTTATAACTTTTTTCATTTTCTTGACATCATTCTATTAAATATTTTCAAGAAGTATTTAAGATTGATTATTGGATTTTGTATTTATAATGGGGCTGCGGGGACTTTCACTGAAAACAAAAAATCTCCTTTCAATCGATTTTTTGATTTCAAGTTTGAACCCCGACCACGAGGCTTTTCTAAACTGCGAACGTAGCGAGCCTCTCGGAGCTTTATGCTCCGCAAAGCGTCAACTGATTTCGCGGTTGTCCCGAACCCCGGATACGAACCAAGTTATACTACAGCCCCTTATCCTAAATGAGAAAACTATAATTATTTTAAAGACTTTTGCTCAAGAAGGCTTCATCCAAAAAATCCTTTCGGGGTTGCCATAGCTCACATTTAAACGTATTTTCATTTTTTGGGTGAAGCCCTTTTAACATATCTCTCAAATATCAACACACTATTTTTCAACGTATCCAAAGACAGCAATGCGCACTTCAATCTTACTGGACTTAACGGTATCCCTAACATTTCCAAAATGTCTTCTTTGCTTAGTTTTTCAATTTCATTAATATTTTTTCCTTTTATTTCCTCGCTTAGCATTGAGGCGCTTGCAACTGAAATAGCACATCCATGCGGATTAACTTTGACGTCAACAATTTTTTTGTTTTCATTTATAACCAAAAACATATCCAATTCATCGCCGCAAAGAGGATTGTATTCATGATGATGGACGCTTGCATTTTCTATCCTGCCAAAATTCCTTGGGCTTTTGTAATGGTCAAGGATATTTTCTTGGTACATCATTTCAATTGAATCCATTTTATTTGAATTTATTATTTTAATTTTTCAATACGCGACTTCGTCGCAAAATTTTGTGCTCAGCGTTGTTTTCTCTGCCATTAAACAACGCCTCGCCTATGTATTCATTGAATAAATTCGAGGCGAAATTTTATTGGCATTGAGATGCGAGTGAGCTCGTTGCGAACTCGCTCACAATTGACTAAATTTTGCCGAGTCAATTATATGTCGCAAAGCGACGAATTGAATTATTTAGTTCCGAATTCATCAAAATCTAATTTTATTGTTGATTTCAAACCTCAAACATTTTCTTAACTTTGTGGATTGCATTAATAAATGTGTCAACCTCTTGTTCTGTATTATATAAATAAAAACTTGCTCTTGCAGTTGCAGCAACTCCAAGCACACTCATCAATGGCATGCAGCAGTGATGACCTGCCCTTATTGCAACTCCTTCGCTGTCTAATATTTGCGAAACGTCATGCGCGTGTACGCCATGTATATTAAATGAAACAACAGCTCCTCTTTCTTTAGGTCCATAAATAGTAACTCCATTGATTTCTTTAAGTCTCTCTATTGCATATCCAACAAGCTCTTTATCTTTTTCATGAATTTTATCCATTCCAACTTTTTTTAAGTAATCAATCGCAACTCCTAAACCAATGCCTTCTATAATATTTGGAGTTCCAGCCTCAAATTTCCACGGCAAGTCATTGAATTTTGTATCGTTAAAAGTTACTTCCCGTATCATCTCGCCTCCATACAAAAAGGGCTGCATGTCTTGCAACAATTCTTTCTTGCCGTATAAAACTCCAACTCCGGTAGGCCCTAACATTTTATGGCCGCTAAATGCATAAAAATCCGCATCAAGCTTTTTTACATCAACAGGCATATGAGGAACAGCTTGCGCGCCATCAACCACAAGCACAGCATTGTTTTCATGCGCAATCTTAGCAATATTTTCAATTGGATTTAGCGTTCCTAAAACATTTGAAACATGAGTTACTGAAACAATTTTTGTTTTTTTTGTAATATTATTGTTGATGCTTTCTATATCCAAATTTCCGACCTCATCAATTTCAATGAAATTTAATTTCAATTGTCTTTGTTTTGCAAGCTGCTGCCAAGGCACAAAATTGCTGTGATGCTCCATTTGCGAGATGACAATTTCATCTCCTTTTTGTAATTTTGCAGTTAAAGAATATGCTAGAAGATTTATTGATTCTGTTGTGTTTTTCGTTAAAATTATATTTTGGTAAGAATCTGCATTGATAAATTTCGCAATTTTTTCATGCGCTTCCTCGAATTTTGCCGTTGCTTCTTCACCAAGCTGATGAATGCTTCTGTGAATGTTCGCATTGTAATTTTTGTAATAAAAATTAATTGCATCAATTACTAGATTTGGTTTTTGGGATGTTGCAGCGTTATCTAAATAAACCAATGGTTTTCCATGAACTTTCCTCTGCAAAATAGGAAAATCTTTCCTGATTGATTCGATGTCCAAGATTGATTTTGTGGATAGCATTTTTTATTTGATATGGTTTTTATATATTTTGTTAATCTTTAGTTTGTTATTGAGTTTTTGCAATGTTAACCTTCCTTAATGTTTTAGCTCTTCTTGCTTTACTCAAAAATTAATAATTTTTGAGTTCCCAAAAATCTTACGGATTTTTTAGGATGACATTAGAGCACTACAACAATTTTGTTTAAAATAAAATATCAATTTTGTGATTATTTTATTCAATTTATTTTATTTTGAAATATTGTTTATTATTTTTATAAAAAATTCAAATTATCAGCTTTTTAAATAAAAATATTTAGCTTCTTTAAGAGGTACAAATCCTGTATCAGATATAACCCCGCGTAGCATTATATACCAACCTTTAGGTAACCTAGTATCAGGTTCGTAATCTTCGGGATTGCAATGTATTCTTGCAACACTCCATCTTTTTGAAGCATTTTTACCACTTTCTAAATATATTGCCAATTCTTCCAAATTTTCGTGTGAATTACTACCTGGTGCTGCTCCTGCTATTCCAATTCTTTCTGGCGAACTCCACCCGTCCTTAACAAATTCCAAGTCATATGTCGTATCAAGGGGTTTCCACAAAATTTTTTCCTCTGCCATTTTATTTCAACTTTTAATTAACCCTCTTATCCTTTCCCTCAATTCTTCAGAAGGAATTTTCTGTATCACAGGCTCAAAAAATCCCTCAACAATCAACGCCTCAGCTTCTGTTCTTGAAAGGCCTCTTGTCATCAGATAAAATATATCCTCTTCATCAATTTGACCGACTGTTGCACCATGGCTCGCTTTCACATCATTTGCGTCAATCCTTAAGCTGGGAATGCTGTTTGCAATTGTTTTCTCGCCGAGCTTTAAAATATGATTTGCGAGGTACGAGTATGTTTTCTGCGCTTCTTTCTCAATTCTGATTAATCCCCTATAGACAGATGTTGATTGATCTTTTAAAATTCCGTCGACCAAAACTTCATTTGTCGTGTTATTTGTGTTATGGTACATATTTGTAGTGAAATCAATATGCTCCTTTCCCTTTCCTAAAAAAATTCCAATGTTGTTGCACTGCGAGCCCTGGCCGTTGAAAATTGTATCAATTTTAACCCTGTTCAATTTGGCGCCAAAACACCCGGAAATCCAGTTTATTGATGCATTTCTGCCCGTTGTTCCAATAATATTTGTAAAGTTATAAACATTTTTAGTCCAATTATTTAAATGATAAAAATTTATTTTTGAATCATCATTAGCGAAAACTTCTGTGATGCAAGAATTAAGTTGCTCTTGAATGGTATCTTTGTTTGAGTATTCTTCAATGAAATCAACTTTGCTGTTTGAATCAATTATAATAACATTATGCAAAATGCTTGTCTGATGCTCAAAATTAAAATTAACTCTAATTGGCTCTTCAATTTCAACATTTTTTGGAACGTAGAGGAATATTCCATTATTAAAGTAAGCAGTATTCAGGGCAACAATCTTTCCATTTTCATTTTTCACGGATTTTAAAAAATAATTTTGCAATGTAGAATTCCTTTCTAACGCAGTATTTATGTCTGTCAAAACAACTCCTTTTTCAATCAAATCCTCGCTTAAATTGGTTGCAAAAATTTTCGTTTTTTGATGCGAAAAAGAAAATTTTTGCAGATTTAATTTTTCTATGTCTGTGTAGCGCCAATCCTCCTCTTTTTCCTGAGGCATAGGCATAGCATTGAAACTATTTAAAGCGTCTTTTTTAATTCTATTTGCAAAATCGCTTTGCACTTGATTTAATCGCCTCATAGCGTTTTTAGTAACAAGATTTTGTTTTTCAATAAACATATCAGAATCACCCAAAATTTTTTATTATTTTTGAGTTATTTTTTATTGATTATTCAATCCGTCTTCAACAAACTTTAGTGCTCGGCAAATTTTTTCCACCATTAAAAATTTGCCTCGCCTGTATATTGATTATACCAACTAAACAATCACAAGCGGGTTAACTTCTTCAATTATAAATCTAAAGATTGCTCTCGTTTTTGTTGAATTTTAATTTTTTCAAATTATTTTTTTAATGTTGAATTTTTCCATTGTTGGGTTAATCTTGAATGAAAAACTTAAATTAAACCAAATATGGGAATTTTTCTTTTAAATCCGGATCTTGATCTGCTTTATGTTGCAAATACGACCGGATGTATTCCCCCTCATTTAAGGCGATACCAAATCTTTCAGGTTTATCATCAAATAAATGGTTTGCAGCAGCACACGTTAAATCATTTAAATGTATATTGCCTGTTGACCCAATCAAACCTATTTTTCTACTTGAGACAAATCCTTTCATTGATTCTGGTTTTTTTTTAATTTGTGGTAAAACTTTCTGCAATAATTGATAAGTTTTTGTGTCCATGTTAATTAAACCCTAAAAACTCTTAATTTTAATTTATCCCACTGAGCCTTCCATGTTCATCGCTATTAATCTGTTTAATTCAATAGCATACTCAAGAGGAAGCTCTTTTGTAAACGGTTCCATAAAACCGCTTACCACCATTGTCATTGCCTGATCTTGGCTCAAGCCTCTGCTCATCAAATAAAATAATTGCTCCTCGCCGATTTTTCCAACAGTAGCTTCATGTTCTATGGTAACATCTTTTTCATTAACTTCCATGTATGGAACTGTGTCAGAAGCGGATTTATCATCCAGGATTAAAGCGTCGCATGAAACATGAGACTTAACATTTTTGCAGCCTTCTGCAATTTTTATTAATCCTCTATAAGTTGTTCTTCCGCCGTCTTTGCTCACTGATTTAGATGTTATTCTGGATGTTGTATTTGGAGCATAGTGCAGTATTTTTCCTCCTGCGTCCTGGTGCTGTCCTTTGCCGGCAAACGCAACGCTTAAAATTTCAGCTTTTGCGCCTTTTCCAAGCAAATAAACACTGGGATATTTCATAGTAATCTTGCTGCCTAAATTCCCGTCAACCCAGAATACAGTCGAATTTTCATAAGCAAAAGCTCTTTTTGTAACAAGGTTATAAACATTATTGCTCCAGTTTTGTATTGTTGTATATTGGATTCGAGAGCCTGGAAGCGCAATTAGTTCAACTACTGCGCTATGGAGTGAATCAGATGAATATGTTGGAGCGGTGCAACCCTCGATATAATGTACAGAAGAGTTAGGCTCTGCTATAATCAATGTCCTTTCAAATTGTCCCATATTTTGAGCATTTATCCTGAAATATGCCTGCAAAGGAAGATCAACTTTCACGCCCGCAGGAATGTAAACAAAGCTTCCACCGCTCCAGACTGCGCTGTTTAAGGCTGCCAACTTATTGTCGTTATATGGTATTACTGTACCAAAATATTTTTTCACAATTTCAGGGTATTCCTTTAATCCGCCATCCATACTCAGGAATACTACGCCCTGTTTTTCCAAGTCTTCTCTTATTTTGTGGTATACAACTTCACTTTCGTATTGGGCTCCTACTCCTCCAAGAAATTTTTGTTCTGCTTCTGGAATTCCCAATTTATCAAAAGTATTCTTAATATACTCCGGCACATCCTCCCAGGTGTCGCCTTTCATCTCTGTTGGCTTCAAGTAATAATAAATGTTCTCAAAATCTATCACATTAAGGTTTGCGCCCCACTGCGGCAAGGGTCTTTTAAAAAATTCTTCCAAAGCCTTTAGTCTGAAATTCAGCATCCATTCCGGCTCATTTTTAATCTTCGAGATCTGCTCAACAGTTTCTCTTGTAAGCCCTTTTTCAGTCTTAAAGACAGATTCTTCTTTGTCATGAAATCCATACCTACTATAATCCGTGTCAAATACTCGCTCTGCTGTTGGTGGCATTTTATTATCAATATTTAGTTTTAAAATTTTTGTTTTATTTATTTAATTTTTGATTTGAGTTTTTATATTGAATTTTATTTAATGTTCAAACGTTATTGAGTCTTAATAGTCATTAATTCTTCATCAAAACATACATTGCAATTTTCTAAATCCTTTGATTGCGCTCTGTGTATATCGCATAAAATTTGCCTGACTTTTGTAAGATTGCTTATTCTGTTGACCTCGGCAATAAGTCTTTGCTTGCTGTTTTTTTCAGACAGAATTCTATCAACGGATATTTTTATTTCATTAACAATGCTTTCACTAAATACAACTTCCTTTGCTCTTTTAAAATGCTGATACTGTGAAATCGCAGCTTCTGTTAATCCCAGAATCTTTGCTGCGTCTTTCTGGCTTAGATTGTGGTCATCAACAAAGATTCTGGCAATCTCTCTTCTTATGGCAGGTAGGATGTATCTTACTTCAACCTCCTGCGGCATTGTTTCTTGCATAGAACTTAACAATTGTTAACTTATATATAAATATTGCGGTTGTAATATTTTGAAAGTAATTAACAACACAATTAATTAGACTTTGCCCAAAATTTACCATAACATATTTAAACCTGCACTATAAACAAAAATAGGGATTAAAATGGGAGTTGTTGACGTAGATTTGGTTAACATTCAAGATATGACAGATGATAATCTGCAAGATTTTCTGAAAAAAAATTCTATCTCTTTAAGTGTCTTTGAAGCAAGAAAGATTATCGAGCTTATCGGTAGAAACCCGACGATCACAGAGCTTTATATTTTCAACACGCAATGGAGCGAGCACAGCTCGTATAAGAGCAGCAGAAGTGTATTAAAGGCACTGCTGCCAACACAAGCGCCAAATGTTATTCTTGGCCCTCTAGAAGATTCTGGAATTGTAGAGCTTGGTTATGTTGACGGTGAAAGGTACGGGATAGTTATCAGTCATGAAAGTCATAACCACCCAAGCCAGATTGTTCCTTATGAAGGCGCTGCAACTGGCGTTGGAGGAATTATAAGGGATGTATTGTGCATGGGAGCAAAAGTAGTTGCAATAGCAGATTCTCTAAGATTTGGAAATCCAAATGGTAAAAATCGAAATAAAGTAAAATACATTTCAAATGAAGTAATTAACGGGATTGCCGGATATGGAGATGCAGTTGGCATACCGAACATTTGCGGAGATATTTATTTCGATAATTCCTTTGATGAGAATTGCATTGTTAACGTTGTTTGTCTTGGAATAGTTAAGGAGAAAGAAATCATTCACAGCTATGCTCCAAAAAATGCAGAAGGTTATGATATTATTGTTGTGGGCAAAGCAACTGACAATTCTGGATTTGGAGGCGCTGCTTTTGCTTCCCTTGTTTTGGACGAAAAGGATAGGGAAAGCAATCGCGGAGCAGTTCAAGTGCCTGATCCTTTTTTAAAAAATGTCATAATAAGGGCGTCATATGCGATTTTTGAAGAGGCAAGAAAAAATAACATAATTCTGGGGTTCAAAGATATGGGGGCAGGCGGCATCATG
>Ga0209824_10001669_pt1 | contig 12179 bp, 9 predicted proteins | sample VDWuncwatermetaG_FD_184124 | JGI IMG/M metagenome (GOLD analysis project Ga0209824, IMG submission 184124) | Wastewater microbial communities from Netherlands to study Microbial Dark Matter (Phase II) - VDW unchlorinated drinking water (SPAdes)... ... | reverse complement strand
CCACTCCTACAGCACTATTCAAAAATATCCGTACCGGTCTGGCGGCGGATCTGCCGTCCATGTTCGGCTTCTCCGTATATAGCTCCATCCCCGCTATCTTTGATGGCAGCGGCAACATTCCCTTTCTGACCGTATCAGATAAATCGAGAGGCGGCCACGCCGTCATCACCATCGGGCACGTCGACACCCGCAAAATCGATCCCCATTGCGGCGCGCTCAAAATCCGCAATTCGAGAGGCAAGGAATGGGGCGAGAACGGTTACGGCTGGTTGCCATACGGCCACATCGAAAACGAACAGGCGGATGATTTCTGGTCGCTGGTGGATGCGGGGTTTGTGGACACGGGGTTGTTTGAGTAATGCAGAGGAGAGCTTGGCGGGAGCGTTATTTAGCCACTAACAACCTATCCATTGATTACACAGCAGTCAGTAATTAAGGTGACAGACCGTAGAAGCACAACATGGATTCTGTCCAAAAGCGTTGTGTTTCCTTCGTCAACACAACGTACAGATGGCGCTGATAATGATTACGTTTGCGGTTAAATTTGTAGCCTATATTTCTGACTGCCGAGTTATTGATGTTCTACCGTTAACAAAGGAGAAAGCCATGTATGCCAAGAATGACGCGAAGTAACCATGCAACGAGCTGACCTCAACGATCCACGCTGCTTGTCTGTACGAGCCAAATTTTCCTAATAAAATGAAAGGAAACCCAATCATGCTTATGCCTACCTATAGTTGGAATGATGGACGGAGATATCAAAGCCAATGTAATTTGGTTGAAAGACATCTTTATGCTCTAGCATTTTGTTTTCTTGTCGGAATGCTGGGTGTCCTGTGGCCGCAGTCCGCTCGGGCGCAAGGCCAAGAGCCGATTGCCGCCGCCGGGCATGGCGGTTTTTTTGGCGGCGACGGGAAACAGATTCCTTTGACATTGGGTTTTGCCGCCGAGGCGCAGGCTTGGTACCGCAACAAGTTACTGTCGGATTTGAACGCAACTCAGAAGCGCGCGTTCGCTGCCTACGAGAATCGTTTGCGTGTCGGAATCAATACGGACAAACAGACTGAGCTTGTGCTGCAGCATCAGTCGCTCGAATGGTTGCTGGCAAATACAAAGTCAACCACGCTCAAGCTTCACACGGCAGGCAAGCTGCGCGCCTTGCGATATGCTATGAATTGGACTCTACCCGAGCAGGCCGACTTGAAGGTGGTTAAAAAACGTGACCTTTTCGTCCTGCGCCCGGATATCTTGAAACGGATCGAGTCCCTAAAATTTAAGCCAAGCGGTGGCGTACAGGTACTTTCAATCACCGTTAACTCGGGGCAAGCCTACATCAATGAATGTATCGCAGCCGGTGTGCCGATCCCGCCCACGATCAACGTGATGGACACCGCCGGGCTGGCGGGTTGGAAATCGCAAGGCTTCATTCCGCAGGCAGAGCTGTTCATCGAAGGAACGCCCGCAGAGGTTCGCACCTACCGGAGCACTGCACCGGAAGGTATGTGCTACGCCCTACCCCGGTACACCGATGCCACGTTGGGCACGGCTTACCTTGACGGCGTAATCTGCATGGGCAAGCAAAACTCCAAAGTTTGCTTTTGGGATAATCAATGGACTGTCGGCGGTACGGTCGAGTCCTTTGACATTCCCGCAGGCACTCAAATACCCATAGGCGTACCGAGTACACCCGGGGGCAAGTACCAAGCCGGTGGCAAGGAGATAGAATTCGGCCCCGGCAATGTCTGCACCGATTGCCACGCTGGCGAAAACCCGTTCATCATCCACCCCAAGAGCAATCTCGCCACCAGTGGCGCGGCGATTTTGTGGGAGAGCCTTGCTGCGGCTCCACAAAATTTGCCCTCGATGGCAGTCAACCGCTACGATCCCATCGTGGCGGCATCGTGGCCGCAAAACCAGTTGTCGCAGGCCGCGTCCACCTTGCCGTCGCAGTGCAGCGGCTGCCACGTCAAAAGCAGCGCGGGGCGTTTTCCGCATTTGTCGAATCAAATCCCGATGTACTGCAACACCGTCCTCGCGCAGGCGATCACCGCAACCATGCCGCCGAACAGCCCTGGCAGCGCGACCGCCGCAGCCAATACCTTCAAAAACACATGGTGCGGCAATCCGCCAGACGCGAACGCTGCCGACGCAGGCGACCCGCACATCACCACCACCAACGGTATCCATTACGACTTTCAGGCGGCGGGCGAATTCACCGCCCTCAAGAACGAGGACACCGGCTTCGAACTGCAAACCCGCCAAAGCCCCGTGCTCACCACCTTCACCCCCGGTGCCAACCCCCACACCGGTTTGGCGAGTTGCGTGAGCCTGAATACCGCAGTGGCACTGCGCGTGGGCAAGCACCGCATCACCTACCAGCCGGCGGGCGGGGCGTTTGCCAGCGTGGAGCGGCTGCAACTGCGTGTGGATGGCGTAGCCGTCAACCCCGCGAAGGGGGTTAACTTGGGCGGCGGCAACATCATCAACAAAACCACCGCAGGCGGCGAAATAGACATACGCCTGGCCGACGGCACGCGCGTGGTGATCACGCCGCTGTTCTGGACATCGCAAGGCTACTGGTATCTGGACATAAATGTGTTCAACACCCCCGCGCGCGAAGGTGTGATGGGCCCCATACTTGCGACAGATTGGCTACCCCGCGCGCCAGACGGCACAAGCTTTGGCCTCAAACCCGCCTCGCCGTTTGACCGGCACGTGACGCTCAACCAGAAATTTGCCAACGTATGGCGCGTGACCAGTGGCACCAGCTTGTTCGACTACGCCGCTGGCACCACCACCGCCGATTTCACCGACACCCGCTGGCCGACAGAAAGCGGCAAGTCCTGCACCAGCACCACCGTGCGCGGCCCCACCCCCATGGTAAAGAAACCTCGCCCCGACCTCGCCGGAAAGGCATGTGGCGGCATCAAGGACAAAGCCATCTACGCCAATTGCATCTTCGACGTAACCGTGATGGGCGACCCCGTTGCCGCCCAGGGACACCGGCGGGCGGACAAGCTCAAGATTTTGGCAAAGAAGGCGACGCTGGCGGTGAATAAATAATACGACTCGAGCTTTATTTTTCAAAGAATAGTATTGCTGAGGAGACCGGCAAATAGTGCGTAGGTTGGGCTGAGTGAAATGAAGCCCAACATCATGATTGAGGAGAATGTCGGGCTATGCTACGCTCAGCCCAACCTACGAGCCCATTAAAATCACGCACTATTTACCGACTTCCTCAGTCATTTCGTTAATTTGTGTTTTATCGTCAATTAAAGGAGAGAGCCATGTATGCCAAGACGCTGCGAATTTATGCAACAACTTTAACGACGCTGTTGATTATTACCCTGGGGGCACATGCGAATGCTGCCGGGCCCGAGGCGGCAAAAAAGTCGCGTGGCGTTGAAAAAAAGGAATTGAGCATCTCTGCGGATGGCAAAGCCATCGTTGATCAAAACGGGAAGGAAGTCGCCCGGTTTGTCAAAGAAATACAGATGAAACCGGCTGGGGAAATGAGCCAGAAAATGCAGGGGTGCATGTGTTGTACGCCAGAATGTCTTGTCTACGACCAAAACGGAAAGTGTATAAAAACGTATTCCTCGTGTACGTGGGACTTCGACTGCAGTTGCAAGAAATAATGAAACGCGCGAAACAACGGCAGAGTGAGGGTCAGTACCCATCGCTCGCATTCATGCGGGATTGACGCGAGGTGGCCCGGCAACGAGATGGCTTCAACGATCCGTGTTGTTTGTCGGGTGCGGCAACATGGGTGCGGTAGTAGCAGGCACCCTTCCCATTAAACATAAGGAGGTTGCGATGAGCGATTTATGGTGGTGTACGCATCAAAATTTCGCAGGCACGAGAATGACGATTCTGCATGGGGGCAACCAGTGCACGTCGTCAACCAATCAGGATATTGACTGTACTTTGTACAACAAGGGCTGGGAGTTTGTGAGCTGTCGAAAGGCGACGGGCGTTGTTACCAAAAATGAACGGGGACAGCTTTTACTCGTTAAGCGCGCCGACATTAAGTCAGGGAAAGCGGCCAAGAAATAATCTCGGCGCGTCAATCGTGCAAAAAGGGAAATGCACAATAGGGCGGCAACGAAGCGGTAACGAGATGGCCGTGGCAGCCTATATTTTTTCTGACAAAGCACTTGGGGTGGCCGCGCTTCGGCGCGGCTACCTCGATTTAACCGTCGGGTAAGATTATTTTGAGGAGCATGAACGATGAAAATGATATTCCGTATCGCGACTATGGCAGGGTTGTTTCTGGTGTTTTCAGCGAGTTGTTTTGCGGCTGACCCTGTTCCGCTTCCCTGTGACCCGAAAGACTGCCCTGCCATTGATCCATGCAAACTGGCACCCGAGAGGTGAAAAGATCAGGGCGGGCCTATTAGTTCTCAAAAAGACTCGTCATCCGATGGGCGGAGGCAGAATAAAACAGACGAATCCGATGACCCGTGCAAGTGGTGTACGCCGTGCAGCCGGACACCCGGGTCAGAATGCTTGAAGTGCTGTGCAAAATAAATGTTGGCCAACATTGTCATCGAGAGCGATGCGTCAAAATCGGCGCCCTTCGCGGCGCGCTCAAAATCCGCAATTCTTGGGGCAAGGAATGGGGCGGGAATGGTTACGGCTGGCTGCCATACGGCCACATCGAAAACGAACAGGCGGATGATTTCTGGTCGCTGGTGGATGCGGGGTTTGTGGAGACGGGGTTGTTTGAGTAAAGGGTTTAAAGAGAGATTCTGCGAGGTTTTAATCGTCTGCAAATAAACATAGGGGATGATTATGTCTAAAGATAAAGTAGTTCTTAAGTTGCTTGTTATCAGCATGTTTTTGGGTGGATGCGCTACGCCGCCGCAAATAGCCGAGCAAGCAATCAAAGCGAACCTTGCCATGGAGCAAGCGCATAACCAAATACTGCTCCTTAATGTGGTTCGCGCATATAACCGCCGACCCATGCATTTCACAGGCTTTACAGCCATAAACGGGCCTATCGGCACAGGAAAACCGACTTTTTCTTTAGCAACGCCGTTTGGTCCCGATTTCAATACAAACATATACTCGCTTACTACGGGATTTACTCCCGATGTCCCGTCTTTTCAGACAGCAATCTATGATGGACACGAGTTTATAAGGGGCTTCACGACACCGATAACGCCGAAACTTGCGCATTTCTACTTGGAGCAAGGTTGGCCACAAGAAATGATTCTGCATTTGTTCGTGCGTGAAATTGAGATTGTTAACGGAGAAGGCGAGTCTGTAAAACGTTACAGAAACTATCCACCCACAGCGAAGGATTTCAGGGATTTTCAGCAAAAAATATCTGAACTTTCGAAGTGCAAGCTGATTACAGAAACTGCCAAACCAACGCAATATGGTCCCGACATACCAGCACAGCACCTTCAAAATGCGCAAATGCTCGCAGTGAGCAAAGGAGCAGATTTTGCGATCCAAGGTGTTCCTCATGACAAAAAAGATGCTAATGACAAGCTGTTGCAGCCCGAGTTTTATCGCATTATTCGCTCTAGCCCGGAGGTCATGTTTAAGTTTCAAGCAAAAATAAAGGGTGACAAGTGCCTTGAAGTGACGAATGGAGCGGGCGAGGGGAATAAACAGGAAAATCAGGAGCAGAAAATTCAGGTGTACCTAGCTGGTGCTGAGGAAATAGCGCAACGTCAAGCGGATAAGATTCTTAAAAAACAGGGCACCCCCACCCCTCCTGCGCTTCAAGTTATATTTTCACTGCGCTCACCCGAGGCCATGGTTTATTACCTTGGTGAATTAGCGCGCACACAAAACAGACAGGACAGTTCGATGCCGCCTGCTTCGATAGGGTTTGATTACCCGAGAGAACCCGACCAGCTAGAACCACTCTTTGTGCTTAGCAAAAACCCAAATCAATCTGAAATGGGAGCGATCTTAGAAGTTGAATATGAGGGGGATAAATATGTAATTCCTCGGAATGCGGGTCGCTCAATGCACGTGTTATCACTCATTCACCAACTGATAGGCCTCCAGAAAAAGGCAGCCGATTTGCCAGCAACTACAACCGTTCGAATAATTCCTTAACAGTCCTATGAAAACAGTATGATATTGTCACTTTTCACATGATGCATTTGGCGAACATGAAGCTCCAGCGGCACACGAGATACTGAATCTTCTGAGGTTAAGGTGAGAGGGTTAAGGGTCTCACATTTGGGAGGTTAAGGTGGGAGGTTAAGGGGGCAGCGTCAATTGTTTTGGGGAAACAAATAACGACCCCCACCGCTCTCTCAAATTAGAAAAGGCGCGCAGAACAGCAGGTTATAACGCCGATATCGGTTTGTAGAATTTTGGTGTCTTCACGAACGTTATATGCAGAAACAGCCGCTCAAGGGGAAAATCATGGAGAAAAAAAGACAGAGAGCTGCATCGAGCAGGAGCCTAATCAAAAAAGCGACCAGCGCAACGCAACCTGGTATCTTCCAAATACTCGCGAAAACGCTGGCACCGGCTGCGGGGAAGATGCTGGTGCAGTCGCTGACGCAGACGCTGACGAAGGAGGGCGCGGCACCGGAAGTAACGACCATTGTTTATGTCCACGGCCTCGGCAACAAGCCGGTGGCCTCGGTGTTGAAGTGCCAGTGGGATACGGCACTCTTTGGCGCGCCGATGGGCGACCGCACACGGCTCGTTTATTGGGTCAACCGCGACCGTTACCCCACACCGGAACCGGGAACCTGTGCCAGCAAGGATGTCCCGCGCGAAGAGAACATGGGGGTGGGCATACGCTCGCTCGGCGGTATCGAACAACCGGGTGAGCCGATACTCAACAAAAAACAGCAGGCGATCATGGACGCATTGGCGCGTCGCCTGCAAAGCGCGGAGAGCACAAGGGGGCCGAGCGCGAAGATATTGCCCCTGCCAGAAGGGATGCGCCGATGGATTACTCGGCAGATCACCGAGCGGTTCGTGAAAGACGCGGCTGATTTTTTCTTCGACGAAGACAAGCGCGGCGTGATGGAGCGCTCTCTGTTAGAACGTCTCGAAGTCGGCGGTGGCCCGTTCATCGTCATCGGGCACAGCCAGGGGTCGATGATCGCTTACCATGTGCTGCGCCAACTGCAGAAGGAGGTGTGCGATGTGCGGCTGTTCGTTACCATCGGCTCACCTCTAGGCATACAGGAGGTGCAGGATAGTTTGAAGGCACTCCTTCCCGGCAAGCCGCTCGTCGTACCGGATTGTGTCGATCACTGGCTCAACGTGGCGGAGCGGCTTGACCCGGTTGCTTTGGATGCCAACATTTCGAACGACTACGCGCCCAACATAAAAGGAAAGTCCGTTGAAGATGAAGTGGACATTCAGATCAACCCTGACTGGCAGACAAACCCGCATTCGGGCACGGGTTATCTGAGCATCGACAAGGTGCGACAAGCGGTGCGCGATACCGCAGGCTCGGCTTTCAGCAATCTCACCGGGCGCAACATTTTGATGAAAGACCTGGTCGCGAATATGGAGGATGGCGGGCGGGAACAGCGCCATCCAACCTTGATCCAGCTTGTGTCTGATAGTGCCGCCCATAGCGCAAACATTTCGCTTGACGAGTCCCGCCAAAAAATTGAAGAGGTCATTGTCAAGGCGCTCGATGCCACCAAGACTAAGCCTGAGGATGCGCGCATACAACTCATGCGACGCTTCGTGTCCGCCGATCTTACGCGCAGCGAAATCGAACTGCTGCGCTCCTACTGTGGCGAGTTGAAGATCGAGCGAGTGTGGCGCAACGCCCAAAAACGTGCCCTGATTCATCAGTCAACCCACACCGTCCAAGCCAAGCCCGCTAACCTGGGCTATGGCGCGAGAGGATTGGGAATTGCTTGGGCTGTGCTCGACACGGGCATCGCGGCGGGACATCCGCATTTTTCAAAACACCAGAGCGTCATCGCGCAATGGGACTGCACGACGCTGGGCGAGCCGACACGGATCAACCCCGGAGATAAGGGCTTTGATAAGTTGGACGGCAACGGGCACGGCACGCATGTCGCCGCTGTCATCGCGGGTGGAATGACATTGCGCGACCGCGACGATAAGCAGGAACTCGACCTTCAGGGTCTGGCACCCGATGCAAAACTTTACGGTTTCAAGGTGCTCAAGGACAACGGCAACGGCGAAGACGCTTATATCATCAAGGCGCTCGATCTCATCGCCGACATCAACGAGAAGGCGGGCAAGCTGGTGATACAGGGAGTCAACCTGAGCCTCGGCGGCAGTTTCGATCCCAGCGTTTTCGGCTGCGGGCATACGCCGCTATGCCAGGAATTGCGCCGCCTTTGGCGACAAGGGGTGCTGGTCTGCCTTGCCGCCGGTAACGAAGGCTATGCGATGCTCGAATCGGATAGCGGGGCCATACCCGCCAACATGGATTTATCTATCGGTGATCCCGCAAATCTGGATGAAGCGATCGCGGTCGGTTCGGTACACAAGACCAACCCGCATACCTACGGCGTTTCCTATTTTTCTTCGCGCGGCCCGACCGCGGACGGACGCATGAAACCGGATCTGGTTGCGCCCGGCGAAAATATTCTTTCGGCGAGCCACAAATGGGCGACCAAAGCGACAAAATCTGCGGACGATTACTATGTCGAGATGAGCGGCACCAGCATGGCTACTCCGCATGTGTCCGGCTTGCTCGCGGCGTTCCTGTCAACACGTAAAGAATTTATCGGCTATCCCGACAGGGTCAAAGCCATACTGCTCGGGCATTGTACGGATCTTGGCCGCGATCCCTATATTCAGGGCAAGGGTATGCCGAATTTGGTTAAGATGCTCATGAATACTTGAACCCAGATTATCCATTAGGCGGCTCCGTGAGCCTACGCGAGCGCTGGCGGTCGCTTTGCGGTCATTTTTGTCGCTTGCTTGTCGTCAATGGAATAACCATTGACTCCTCCCAAACGACAAAACTGCTTCGCAAATCGCCTCGCCGTCATCTCGCGTCCTAATGGATAATCTGGGTTCAAGGAGATGTGTCCGAAGAATTCGGATTGCATCTGCACAGCAGTCGGAATGCTGGATTCCCTTTTTTGCGGGAATAGTGCTAGTTTGTGTCTTGGGGATAAATTCAACAAACCACTAAATTGTTGATATCAGCGTTTTCCGCAGGCTTGGGTTACTTCACGCCGCCAACCAAATCAACCCCGCCATCCTCCCCGTTTCACCGTCTCGACGATACGAAAAAAATCGCGCCGGGTCGCTGAAAGTGCATTCGCCGCCGCCGTAAATTTGCGTTTGAGATAGACCGATTTCTGCCAGCCGCTGTCGCGCCAGCAGGTAGATATTGGCCAGCCATTTGTCGTTGTCTCGCGGTGTAAAAGCGAAGGCGGCTTTGCGCTCGTGTTGTAAAAAAATCTGGCGCACTTCGTCGCCGACTTCAAAACTATCTGGGCCGATGGCGGGGCCGAGCCAGACCAAGAGTTCGCTGCCAGGTTGGTCATTGAGTGCTGCGCGCATCGCAACGATACTTTTTTCGATAACGCCCGCCGCCAGCCCGCGCCAGCCGGCGTGGATTACGCCCACCATCGTCCCCATCGTGTCCGCCACCAGCAGGGGCAAACAATCTGCGGTGAGCACCGCGCAGACGGTGTTGGGGCGGCGGGTGTAGGCGGCATCGCCTGGCAGCGCACCGTCCGCATCTCCCGCATTGAGCAGCGTTGTGCCGTGTACTTGTTTGAGCCATTTGGGCGTGCCGGGTAACGGCAAGTGTTGTTGCAGCAGGGCGCGGTTTTGAGCGACGGCAACCGCGTCGTCGCCGACGTGGTCGCCCAGATTCAGGCTGGCGAATTTCCCGGTGCTGGTGCCGCCACTTCGCGTGGTAAATGCCGCGCGGACGTTCGGTGGGGCGGGCCAATCGGGGAGGATGAGGTCGATCATGCTATTCGGTTTTGTACGTAGGTCGGGCTTTAGCCCGACATCGAGTTACCATCGACCCGCTTTGTTGTCGGGCTGAAGCCCGACCTACGCCCTCTTCGCAGCGCGTAGCGCGTCGAGCAATTGTTGCATATCATCCGGCAGCGGTGCTTCCCAGGTCATGATTTTTCCGCTGCGCGGGTGCATCAGCGACAGCCGCTCGGCGTGCAGGGCTTGCCGCTCAAACTGTGCCAGCAATTTGACGGTTTCCACGGGGATGCCTTTGAGCGTTGCGCCGCTCCTTGCGCCATAGACTTGATCGCCGACCAGCGCGTGGCCGACCGATTGCAGGTGCACGCGAATCTGGTGGGTGCGTCCGGTTTCCAAGCTGCACCGCAGCAGGGTGCAGCCGCTGTAGTGTTCGAGGATGTGGTAGCGGGTGCGCGCTTCTTTACCGCTTTCGACGACCGCCATTTTGACGCGCTGCGTGGGGTGTCGGCCTATCGGCGCATCGACCATGCCGTCGCGCGCGACGTTGCCCATCACCAGTGTTAAATAGTCGCGTTTCACGGTGTGTGCCTGCAATTGCCGCACCAGATGGGTTTGTGCGGGGATGGTTTTGGCGACCACCAACAGGCCGCTGGTATTTTTGTCGAGACGATGTACGATGCCCGCTCTGGGCACCGCCGCGAGCTCGGGGGCGTGATGCAGCAGCGCGTTGAGCATCGTGCCCTGCCAGTTGCCGCTGCCCGGGTGTACCACCAGCCCGGCGGGTTTGTTGATGACGATGATAGTGTCGTCTTCATACACGATATCGAGCGCGATATTTTCGGCGACATAGGCGAGCGTGGCGGGGTCGGTCTGCGGGGTGATGCAAATTTTTTCGCCGCCCCAGATTTTTTGTTTGGTATCGGTCGCAGCATGGCCGTCGAGGGTCACTTGATCGTCCGCAATCCACGCCTGCAAGCGGCTGCGCGAGAACGCGGGCAACAGCCGCGCGAGCGCTTGGTCGAGGCGCAAACCGGCGCAATCTTGGGGTATGACGAGTTTGATTTCAGTCTCTTTCAACATCTCTGGTAGCGAGCCTTTGCGTTATAATGTTCGGGGAACAATGATTAAATCCGTCATTCCCCAGAAAGCGGGAATCCAGAAATTAAAAAACAGATGGTAAGTCAGTAACTCTTGGATTCCCGCTTTCTCGGGAATGACAAAGAAATGAGTCAGTTAGCGGTTCCCTAATTTTTTTTTACGAATTGATGGAATAAATCATGTTACGTAGCGCACATAGTTTAGCTTTATTTTTGCTGGTGATGGTGTCGGCGTGCGGCCTGTTGCCGGAAAAAGCCGACGAGACCAAAGGCTGGACGGCGGCGAAATTTTACGAGGAAGCCAAGTCGGAACTGGCCGAGGGCAACTACGAAAAAGCCATCAAACTCTACGAAGGGCTGGAAGCGCGCTATCCTTATGGCCGTTACGCGCAGCAGGCACAACTCGAAACCATCTACGCGCATTATAAAGACAACGAGCAAACCTCGGCCATTGTCGCGGCGGAACGTTTTATCAAGCTGCATCCCAACCACCCCAATGTGGACTACGCTTTTTACTTGAAAGGGCTGGCGAATTTTAACGACGATCTCGGCTTGATGGGCGTGATCTCGGAAAAAATCAGCAAGCAAGACATGAGCGAGCGCGACCCCAAAGCCTCGCGCGAAGCCTTCGACACTTTCAAGGAACTGGTGACGCGCTTCCCCACCAGCAAATACGCCGCCGATTCGGCGCAGCGCATGAAATACCTGGTCAACATGCTGGCGATGAGCGAAGTGCAGGTGGCGCGCTATTACCAGAAGCGCGGCGCGTATATCGCCGCCGCCAACCGCGCGCAGTTCACCCTCAAGGAATATCCGCAATCCCCGGCCACCGAAGAAGCCCTGGCGATCATGGTCAACGCTTACGGCGCGCTGGGCATGAACGATTTGCGTAACGATGCCGAGCGCGTGCTCAAGCAGAATTTCCCGAAAAGCCCATTTTTGTCCGCGCCCGCCGCGGCAGCGAAGCACTGATTACGTTTGACAAAAAACCTTTAGCCACGGATTACCAGAAGTAGGCGCTTCTAAGCGACACGGATTTACACGGATAAGTTCAGAATTCTTGGTGTGGTTTTATTCGTGGTAATCCGTGTCAATCCGTGGCTAGAACTCCCCACCAAGTTCACAGCGCAACCCCCACTTCAAGCAGCCTCATCTCTGCGATGAACCCCGCCCCCGCCAACTCTCTCACTCACGCGACCC
>Ga0209824_10001668_pt1 | contig 12182 bp, 8 predicted proteins | sample VDWuncwatermetaG_FD_184124 | JGI IMG/M metagenome (GOLD analysis project Ga0209824, IMG submission 184124) | Wastewater microbial communities from Netherlands to study Microbial Dark Matter (Phase II) - VDW unchlorinated drinking water (SPAdes)... ... | reverse complement strand
CCTCAGCACTAGCCAATAAAATTCAGGAAGTGAAATGAATTTAATCAAGATGCTGATCTTATTTATTTCAATTTCCGTATCGGCCCAAATTCATAGCGACGAGCCGATTGCAGTACCAAAACTTGAGCCAAAACTTGAGCCAAAACTTGAGCCAAAACTTGAGCTCCAAAATAAAACTGAAGCGCCTGCGCAGGAGCAAAAAACAGAGGCCGAACCTAATGCCGGCGTCGCTAATGTGTCAAAAAAAACAGTCCCACTGACTACAAAAGAACTTGAACTCAAGGTGCAAAATCGTATCAAGGATCCTTTTATGCTGCCAAATCATCTGTATTTAACAATTAAAAAAAAATTAGGAGAAGTCACGGGTGAGGGCTACGTTGATGAAAGCGTAGCGCCACAAAGAAGGTGGTCGCTCCGGCATTATAATTTGGTGGCCATTATTTGGAATGTTAAAAAGCCCAAAGCCATGATCACCGACAAAGAAAAAAAGCTTCATATGTTTCATATTGGAGATCACATTGGTAATAATGAGGGCGTAATCAAAGTAATTGGTAACGGGCGCGTTAAGGTCGCCGAAAAAGAAACTGAAGTTGTGCTTAAAATGTTAGATTGAATGTTAGATCGAAATTGTCTATTTAGGGGGAATGATGAAAAATATCGTAATCAATGGCTTAGTTCTATTTACTCTAATGGTGACGGCCTGCACATCTACTAAAAATATTGAACCCGAAGACGAATTTGCAGTCGAGGCCGGAGTAGAGGCAGAGAGTGCAAAGGCAGGACGCGAAGACTCTGCTTTAGGTGATTTACTTGAAAATCCTAAGTCTGAAAATAATTTAGATGCAAATCTTGAAAATGAACTGGACAGCCTGAGCGCAGAAGCTACTCCGGAGACTCCAGCGCCCACGAAGGAGCTGAAATTGGATGAATTAGCTGCGCAGCCGATCGCGCAAGAGCCCCCCTCTGTGCCCGAACCGGTGGTTGAAGCACCTTTTGTACCGGCAACTATAACGCAAGAAACTTCACCCCTGCTAGCCACGCAACCAGCTAAAATGGCTATCATTAACAACTTAACCTATCAAACTAACAATAATGGTGGCACCATCGTTATAAGTGCCGATCAACCTTTGAAGTATGTTACCAGATTAAACTCAGTAACCAATCAGTTCGTCCTTGAAGTTGAAAACTCATCTATCCCGCGCAATCTAAAAAGATCCTTAAATACAAAAGATATGGCGTCCTCAATTGGTTCCGTGGATATTTATCAAAAACCTGGATCTAATATCACGCGCTTTATCATTCAGTTAAGGCCTAATTCCGCTGAGCCCACCATTCAGCCCGAGGGAAGCAGTCTTTTAGTAATTGGTGCCGGAGTTAATGGAGTTGCGAGCAGCGCGCCTAATAGTCTTTCGCAAAGCCCGGTGTCCGCTCTATCGCTTTCAGATTCGGCTACGTCAGAAAAACAAAATACCGAATTTGCTGACTTAACCAGTGAAGGCATAATGAGTTCTGATAATTTAGAAGAGTTTTTAATCAGTAATAATACATTTTACGGAAAAAAAATAAGTATTGAAACCACAAATATGGACCTTGATTCTGCCCTTAAGTTTATCGCCGAAGAAAGTGGCGTAAATATGATTATTGACGATGGCATACAGGGTAAAGTGTCGTTGAAGCTAAAATCCATTCCGTGGGATCAGGCTTTGATTTTAATACTTAAAACAAAAGGGCTGGGTTTTAAAAGACAAGGTAGCGTGCTGCGTATAGGTAAAATAGAAGACTTTAGAAGAGACGAGGAGCAAGCCGTTGCGCTGAAAGCAGATCGCCAAGTGCGCGCGCCGCTGATCATTAAAAGATTTTTCATTGGCTATGCCGACATTGATGATATCGTAAAAAAAATTGAAGAGCATCTAACACAAGGGAATGCCAGTGATTCCGCACCGGCGCCTACTGCAGGTGGTGGCGCAGGCAATCGAGCGGCAGCCCCTCAAGCCCGAAGTCAGGCTGTGGGTAAAGTTATGGGGGATAAACGCACCAACACGCTTATTGTGACCGACACCGAAGAGAACATGATCAAAATCAGCAAACTAATTGAGGCTTTGGATACTCAGCCCCAGCAGGTGCTAATTGAAGGTAAAGTAGTTGAAGCTAAAGAAAGCTTCACTCGGGGCTTAGGCGTTAACTGGAACAGTCAGCCAAATGCCGCAACTTCAGTAAACCGGGCGCGAATTGGTATCAATCCAATATTAGACACCGGCGCGGTGGTTTTAGATTCCGCCTTTACCTGGGGTCAGCTGGATATTTTGGGCACACTCAACGCGCAACTTCAATTAGGTGAGCGCGAAGATAAAGTGCGGGTGCTCTCTTCGCCACGAATTGCGGTTCTTTCAAATGAAAGCGCTACCATTTCTCAAACGGCAGGATTATTAATTCCCGTGAGTACAACAACTAACGGTGTGACAACAGTTAGTAACCAAATTGTTGATTTTGGAGTAACCTTGAAGGTAACGCCCCTAGTTTCAAACGAAGGTACCGTGACGTTAACTCTGGATATTGACAGATCGTTTCTGGCCAGAGTGGATGCCGACGCGCCAGAAAAGCGTAATGCCAAAACTAAAGTTATTGTCCGAAGTGGACAAACCGCCGTCATTGGCGGAATTTTTGAATCCGAAGCTAGGTCCGCAAACTCGGGTGTGCCTGGATTAAAAGACATACCTATTCTGGGGCGCTTGTTCAGAAGTGAAGCGGAAGGTAAGTCTAAAAATGAATTGGTAATTTTTGTTACACCCACAATTTTAAAGCCAGTTGTTGGAGCCGAAAAAAATATGAACAGCGTGGTTAGATAGTCTGCGACTCAGCTGGTTAGATTGTTTTTGAACTCAAAAACCAACAAGCCTCATTTTTTAAGTTGCTGTACGAGTAAAGGGTGTTCGGAGGCAGTTCTAATTTGTCTCCGGGCCTTAAGGCGAACTGTGTTCCGGATAAATTAAATATCAATTCTCCATCGATTATTTGAATAAATTCTCGCATTTGAGTTCTGTGGTTGGTTAATTTTAAACCAGATCTTATTTCAACCTCAGAGTAATGTAGCCCCTCCGTTTGTATCAATTGTATCAAAATTTCTTTTTTAGGGGCTATTTCTGCGGTCCAACGGGTAATTTTCATAAATAATTCCTTTATTCTTAATTTGAGACAAAAATAATTTAAAGTGTATTCCCTAAGCCGTCGATAAAAAAATACGTGGAGGGCAGCTTGAAGAAACTAAATGCGGAAAATACCGCGCAGCACATCAATGATATAATCAACTACTTAGAGTCTCACACGCATTTTATTTTTAAATATGATGAAAAAACGTTGGAATTGACGCAAAAAGAAGATTTAAAAAATATTTCGATTGAATTTGAAAAAATAGAAAAAGTATTAATACGACAGGATGTGGATGGCACTCGATTTCTTCAGATAAATTTTCTTCACGGAGTTAAGCTGCTCATTACAAACACTCTGGTTGGATTTAAGCCTAATCAGCTGGTTGGTTTTGATTTAACGCGCATTCCGCGAGTGGTGACAACAGTTGATCTACTTAGTGTTTCTAAGGCTATAGAGGATTTATTTGACTCAGAAGAGACTTCGGATTCAAAAGTTGAAGTTGAAATTCTAAAAAAAGTTTATCAAAGCATTTTATATGGCGCAGAAAGTGTTGGGTTTAAAATGCAAGCAGAAAAAAACTGGCTTTCCGCAGTCCTGCTTAGCCAGTCAGCAGCGGTTGCTTAAAATTTAATACCATATGAGGTAATAATAGGACGTTTAAAGATTATATGTAAATAAAGTAAAAAATCTATTGACCGCAATTTGAAAAAAAGAGACTTACATGGGCCACAACTGCTTCGGGGGCATAGCTCAGCTGGGAGAGCATCTGATTTGCATTCAGAAGGTCGCAGGTTCGATCCCTGTTGCCTCCACCAAACCTTAGTCGGTTTTTTTAGTTGGTTTTTTTATTATAAAAAATAATAAAAAAAAGTGTTGACTAGGTAGCTGGATTAAAATAGAACGGTTGTCTTTGCTGTAGTTCTTTGAAAACTAAATAGTTATAAAGATTTTGGGAAATCGTCATAATCTCTGGAATAATATCCAAGGGTTATAGACAAATTTTTATATGTTTTTTTAAAAACATATTTTTATATTAATAAGCAATTATTAAATTTTACAGTAAAGTTTTAATTTACTAACTGGAGAGTTTGATTCTGGCTCAGAACAAACGCTGGCGGCGTGCCTAATACATGCAAGTCGAACGAGGTAGCAATATCTAGTGGCGCACGGGTGAGGAATATATGGGTAATCTGCCCTCGAGCTTGGGATAACCAGTCGAAAGATTGGCTAATACCAGATAAGACCACAGGATCTGCGGATTCAGGGGTTAAAGGTTTTTCGCTTGAGGATGAGCCCATATGGGATTAGCTAGTTGGTAAGGTAATGGCTTACCAAGGCTACGATCCCTAACTGGTCTTAGAGGATGATCAGTCACACTGGAACTGAGACACGGTCCAGACTCCTACGGGAGGCAGCAGTAGGGAATATTGCACAATGGAGGAAACTCTGATGCAGCGACGCCGCGTGAGTGATGAAGGCCTTCGGGTCGTAAAGCTCTGTCGTATGGGACTAACAAAATGAAGGTACCATGCAAGAAAGGATCGGCTAACTTCGTGCCAGCAGCCGCGGTAAGACGAGGGATCCTAGCGTTGTTCGGAATTATTGGGCGTAAAGCGGGTGTAGGCGGACTTATAAGTCAGGTGTGAAATCCCAGGGCTCAACCCTGGAAGTGCACTTGATACTGCAAGTCTTGAGTGTGGTAGAGGCTATTAGAATTCTTGGTGTAGTGGTGAAATACGTAGATATCAAGAGGAATACCGGAGGCGAAGGCGGATAGCTGGGCCAACACTGACGCTGAGACCCGAAAGCGTGGGGATCAAACAGGATTAGATACCCTGGTAGTCCACGCTGTAAACGATGGATACTTGTTGTTAGAGGTATTGACCCCTCTAGTGACGCAGCTAACGCGTTAAGTATCCCGCCTGGGGAGTACGGTCGCAAGATTAAAACTCAAAGAAATTGACGGGGGCCCGCACAAGCGGTGGAGCATGTGGTTTAATTCGATGCAACGCGAAGAACCTTACCCGGGCTTGACATGAACTGGAAGAGTGGCAGAGATGTCCTCGCTCGCAAGAGTCGGTTCACAGGTGCTGCATGGCTGTCGTCAGCTCGTGTCGTGAGATGTTGGGTTAAGTCCCGCAACGAGCGCAACCCTTACCTTTAGTTGCCAGCATTTAGTTGGGCACTCTAAAGGGACTGCCTGCGTTAAGCAGGAGGAAGGTGGGGATGACGTCAAGTCCTCATGGCCCTTATGTCCGGGGCTACACACGTGCTACAATGGTGGTCACAGAGGGAAGCCAAGCCGCAAGGTGGAGCAAATCCCTTAAAAGCCATCTAAGTTCAGATTGGTCTCTGCAACTCGAGACCATGAAGTTGGAATCGCTAGTAATCGCGGATCAGAACGCCGCGGTGAATACGTTCCCGGGCCTTGTACACACCGCCCGTCACACCATGAAAGTTGGTCGTACCAGAAGTCGCTGTGCTAACCGCAAGGAGGTAGGCGCCCAAGGTATGGTCGATGATTGGGGTGAAGTCGTAACAAGGTAGCCGTAGGGGAACCTGCGGCTGGATCACCTCCTTTCTAAGGATGTTTAGTTAGCTGAAATTTAAAACTTCAGCTACTCATTCCTAGGTCATTACCAAAATCTTTATTAGCTATTTAGTTTTGATAGAATTACGGCCAATAAATATGTGGGCCTGTAGCTCAGTTGGTTAGAGCACACGCTTGATAAGCGTGGGGTCGGATGTTCAAGTCATCCTAGGCCCACCAACTTAATTTTTTTGTTTTATTTTATTTAGTTTTTTTAATGTTTTTAGTTGTTCTTTGAAATTCGAATAGATTGATTGTTTTAATTGATTTTTAGCAATGAAATTAGAGACTCTTTTTAAAGCTACTAAGGGTATATGGTGAATGCCTTGGCACATAAAGGCGATGAAGGACGTGGTAAGCTGCGATAAGCTTCGGGGAGTGGCACACACACTTTGATCCGGAGATTTCCGAATGGGGAAACCCACCTTAACTGGTATTTGACGCCCAATTCATAAGCGTCAAAAGCAAACGACGGGAAGTGAAACATCTCAGTACCGTCAGGAGTATAAATCAAACGAGATTTCCCTAGTAGTGGCGAGCGAACGGGAAGTAGGCCAAACCTAGTTCATTTTTGAATTAGGGGTTGTAGGACCTCGATATGGGACTTGAAATTATTAGAAGAACAGATTGGAAAATCTGGCAATAGAGGGTGATAGCCCCGTATTCAAAAATAATTTCGGCTCTAGAGGTATCCTGAGTACCAACGGACACGTGAAATCCGCTGGGAACCTGGGGGGACCACCCTCCAAGCCTAAATACTAATATGTGACCGATAGAGGACAAGTACCGTGAGGGAAAGGTGAAAAGAACCCCGAGAGGGGAGTGAAATAGAACCTGAAACCATATATCTACAAGCAGTAGAAGCGCTTTACATGCGCGACTGCGTACCTTTTGCATAATGAGTCAGCGAGTTATCTTTGCAGGCAAGGTTAAGCCGTTTAAGGTGGAGCCGTAGCGAAAGCGAGTCTGAATAGGGCGTTAGTCTGCAGGGATAGACCCGAAACCCAGTGATCTAATCATGGCCAGGCTGAAGCGAGGGTAACACCTCGTGGAGGGCCGAACTAGTTGGTGTTGAAAAACCTTTGGATGAGCTGTGATTAGGGGTGAAAGGCCAATCAAACTGGGTGATAGCTGGTTCTCCCCGAAATATATTTAGGTATAGCTTCAGGTAAATTGTATCACGGAGGTAGAGCACTGAATGGGCTAGGGGTCTTTACCAGATTACCAAACCCAAATAAACTCCGAATGCCGTTGATATGTACCCTGGAAGGCAGACGTAGGGTGATAAGGTCATACGTCGAGAGGGAAAGAGCCCAGACCACCAGCTAAGGTCCCTAAATGCATGCTAAGTGGAGAACGTTGTAGGGTTACTGTGACAACTAGGAGGTTGGCTTAGAAGCAGCAATCCTTTAAAGAAAGCGTAATAGCTCACTAGTCTAGTGACCCCGCGCGGAAGATATAACGGGGCTAAGCATGCTACCGAAGCTGTGGATTAAGATATTTTGTATTTTAGTGGTAGGGGAGCGTTCGAGCGTAGGCTGAAGGTTGACCGTGAGGACAGCTGGACGAACTCGAAGTGATCATGCTGACATAAGTAGCGTTGAACTCAGGTGAAAAACCTGGGCGCCGTAAACTCAAGGGTTCCTGGGCAAGGATAATCCTCCCAGGGTTAGTCGGGACCTAAGACGAGGCCAATTGGCGTAGTCGATGGATATACGGTTAATATTCCGTAACCATTACATGATTGGTATAGCAATGACAGAGTAGGTAGAATCAGCCCCTTATTGGATTGGGGTGTAAGCGCGTAGGAGGTCACATAGGTAAGTCCGTGTGGCAACTCTGAGACGTGAATGCGAGGGATTTATCCCGGAAGTGATTGGAGCCATGCTTTCAAGAAAAGTTGCGATATTTTAAGGTAATGCTCGTACCGTAAACCGACTCAGGTGAGTGGGATGAATAATCTAAGGCGATGAGGTGAATCTTGGTTAAGGAACTCGGCAACTTAACACCGTAACTTCGGGAAAAGGTGTGCCTAAGACTGTGTAAGGACTTGCTCCTGAAGCATTTTTGGGTCGCAGAGAGTTGGGAGTAGCGACTGTTTATCAAAAACACAGGTATGTGCAAAGTCTCAAGACGAAGTATACATACTGACGCCTGCCCGGTGCTGGAAGGTTAAGAGGATTTGTCAGCGCAAGCGAAGCAGAGAATCGAAGCCCCAGTAAACGGCGGCCGTAACTATAACGGTCCTAAGGTAGCGAAATTCCTTGTCGGGTAAGTTCCGACCTGCACGAATGGCGTAACGACTTCTCCGGTGTCTCAACCAAGGGCCTCGCGAAATTGAATTCTCGGTGAAAATGCCGGGTACCCGCAGAAAGACGGAAAGACCCCGTGAACCTTTACTGTAGCTTGGCAGTGATTTTAGAGTTTGTATGTGTAGGATAGGTGGGAGCCTTTGAAGCCAGGTCGCTAGATCTGGTGGAGGCAACCTTGAAATACCACCCTTGCAAACTTTGAAATCTAACCTGCTCCTCTTAACGAGGAGAGGGACACTGTCTGGTGGGCAGTTTGACTGGGGCGGTCGCCTCCCAAAAAGTAACGGAGGCGCGCGATGGTCCCCTCAGCTTGATTGGAAACCAAGCGTCGAGTGCATTGGCATAAGGGGGCTTGACTGCGAGACCTACAAGTCGAGCAGGTGCGAAAGCAGGCCAAAGTGATCCGGTGGTCCCGCGTGGAAGGGCCATCGCTCAACGGATAAAAGGTACTCCGGGGATAACAGGCTTATTCCGTCCAAGAGTCCATATCGACGACGGAGTTTGGCACCTCGATGTCGGCTCATCACATCCTGGGGCTGGAGCAGGTCCCAAGGGTTTAGCTGTTCGCTAATTAAAGTGGTACGCGAGCTGGGTTCAGAACGTCGTGAGACAGTTTGGTCCTTATCTTCTGTGGGCGTAAGAAATTTGAGCAGATCTGTCCTTAGTACGAGAGGACCGGGATGGACGAACCTCTGGTGTTCCAGTTGTCACGCCAGTGGCAATGCTGGGTAGCTATGTTCGGAATGGATAACCGCTGAAAGCATCTAAGCGGGAAGCCAACTGCGAGATTAGATTTCTCTGGGGGCGCAAGCCCCCCTAAAGACTCCTCGGAGACTACGAGGTTGATAGGCATAAAGTGTTCATACAGCAATGTATTCAGCTTATATGTACTAATAGGTCGTGAGGCTTTTTTAAAATTTTTTTCAAGAATATTCTGTCTATATGACAAGAGTTCTTAAGTCTCTAACTAGTTCGCTAAAAATCAGTTAAAACAATTTAGTTAAAACAAATTAGTTAAACAATTTTGTTGGTGCCTATAGCAGAGAGGTCACACCTGATCCCATTCCGAACTCAGCAGTTAAGCTCTCTTGCGGCGATGGTATTGCACAAGCAATTGTGTGAGAGAGTAGCACGGTGCCAGCTTTTTATTATGTAACCCAGTTAAGCTTGTCTTTAAGGCAAGCTTAACTGGGTTTTTTTATTTGTCATTATGTCAAAAAAATAGACACTTTTTCTTGTTCAACTCATCTGTAATACTGATGAGTTGGCATACTGATTGAATATTGCCTATTGAGGCGGTGTTTAATGGTCTTACAGTATCTTAACTTACAATTAACTATGCAGTTTTCTGTTGGTATTGTATTAGGTTCAATAATCGCATGTTCTCCTACTCGGTTTAATCAAAATCAACAAGTTTTAAATATTTGCAGTAGTCCTGTTACAAGTTGCATCACCGAAAATGGCTCAACCGATTTGGTGCAAACTTATAAAGTGGGATCTGGTAAAGTTGATATTTTATTTATAAATGATAACTCAGCCTCAATGTCTAAAACTCAAATTAATATGGCGACTAAGTTTGCAGGCTTTATACAGAGTTTAGATGCTAAAAGTGTTGATTATAGAATAGCGATGACCACAACGGACTTAAACTCAGTATCTCAAAATAAACTGATAACATTTTCAAACGAAAAAAAATTTATTACAAATATTGACGCCGACAGAGTCAGTCAATTTAACAACAGTATTGTTAGAAGTGAAACTCTAAAATGCGAAAACTTTATAGTTGGAATGTTCAATACTTTTGGTGCAGCTTTTCAATCGACGAATGAATATGCTAATCAATACTACTCCAAATGTCCGTCGCCTGATACAAGAGGAATCTATACAGCTAATCTAGTGGTTTCAGAAAATAGCAGCTCTTTTATGCGTACAGACGCAAATTTAAATATTATTTTAATTTCAAATGACAATGCAAGACAAGGTAAGGCACTCGAAGCAAATGATAAGGCAATGTCATTTGTTAGTATGATGAAGCAAAATTATCCCAATAAATATTGGGACTTCAACTCAATTATTGTTAAAGACGAGACCTGTAAACAGGCTCAGACACTGTATAATGCGTCAAATCAAATAATTACGAATGAAGCGGGTGTGGCTATTTCAGGTGGTATTGGATTTGAGTACGCGAATCTTTCAAATTCTGCGGCAAAAGATTTGGATAATAAGCCCCGACCCCGTGGACAAATTTTAGATATTTGTGCAAGAGACTACGCTCCGCATTTTAGTGCAATGTCGACGCAAATTACACAAGAAGCCAGAGTGTTCACCATGCGCTGTTCACCCAGTGCCGCACCTGTTGTTTCCGTTGTGGGTCAAGCTAACGCCAATATTAATCATACATGGAGTGGTGATAAGATTATTTTTTTAAGAGAGGCGGAGGGCACCTCCGTAAATATAAGCTATAGGTGCTATACCGGTCCGGCTTAAGTTTTATGTTTTATCTAGCCTATTATGTAGCCTTTTATGTAGTCTAGGCAATTCGTAGGCGTCTCATTTTGAGAAAAATCTAGTTTTCATAAAATAATTAATTTGATACTAATTATTTTATGAAAACTAACCGATATTGCTAATATGGGAATGGTTGATAGATATAAAAAATCAGGTGGCTTTCTTCAGTTGGTGCAGGTTATAGAGACTTGTAATCTAAAAAAACGTGAACAGTTTATGAGTATTATCATGGTGGAAAGTCCCCAATGGGCGGAGGCCCTAAATCAAAAATGTATCAGCTTTGAAAAAATATTAAGCTGGAAGCCTGAAGTGATTTTAGAAATTGCGGCAGCGGTTAATATGTTATCATTTACAACAGCATTAAAAATTTTAAATACAGAACAGCTTGAGATTTTTTTTCAAAAAGTATCACATCAAGACAGAAAAAAAATTGAATTGTTGATGCAAGAAAGTAATCCTAGCCTGAATGAGATTTCAGCCAGTGTATTTAAAATAATTTCTGAGACAAGAAATTTATTTATTAAAGGTGCCCTTAAAACTGATAAAATAGATGTAACCTTATCTATTCCAGATGGTTTTGAGGTTAAGCTAGATAAAAATGAGCAGAATCTGTCATCTGGTACAATGCTGTCATTTGATGGTCCGGCATTAAACTTTAATATTGAAAATAATGCATCTGCGGGCAGTGGTGATGTTGAAAAACTTCAAAAAAAGCTAACTTTACTAGCTAAAGAGAATCAGACCTTAAAATATGAAAACCAAACGATGAAAGACAAACTGGAAAAGATTAAAAAAATTGCTTAATTAATTGTTTAAATAATAGCTTAATTAATTGTTTAAATAATTGTTAAGTTGCTCTATTTTCCAATATTGCTTGACCAAAAGCTTATCCGCGAATTATATTCTATCACTTGATCATCGTCGGGGCGTAGCGCAGTCTGGTAGCGCATCTGGTTTGGGACCAGAGGGTCGTAGGTTCGAATCCTATCGCCCCGACCAATTTTGAACCTGCCAGCGGTTCAAAAAAATCAATAATCCCAAAAGGTTACGAATGGGACACCCACCTATCGGCTTGATGCAACCTGTGGCTCAAGTGTAATGTACTTGAGTGGAATACCCGAAAAGCTATCAAGAGATGCAGCGCAGATTCAGCACCCAGGAGAGCTGTATTGAGTATGTCGCATCGCTTCGCTGGAAGGATGGCTTCGTCTGCCCGTTCTGCGGCAGCAAGAAGTTTTGGAGATCTAAACGTTTGCTTCCCCGTGTTGGTCGAGTTGCGGCCCACATGAAACGCTGGTATCTGGGCACCTATCACGGTGGCATGAAAATCATCGAAGTTCAGGACTATCTCGACGAATTTGTATTCCGCTACAATCGCCGTACTTCAGATAGTAGAGGCCTGGTTTTCCATCGGTTGGTTGAGGCAGCCGTAAATTCAAAGCCAAAACCCTTTTAGGTTGCGTCAAGCCGATAGGTAGGATGGGACAAGACAATCAAAATTCAAGTGCAGGTTCCGAAGAGAACCTCTCCTGACTTCGACACAACACGGAGCATAAAGTCTGTAGTTTCAAATACTTAACTTTTTATCGGTACACTACAAAATTTTTGCTTTATTTATTTCAGGT
>Ga0209824_10001667_pt1 | contig 12188 bp, 11 predicted proteins | sample VDWuncwatermetaG_FD_184124 | JGI IMG/M metagenome (GOLD analysis project Ga0209824, IMG submission 184124) | Wastewater microbial communities from Netherlands to study Microbial Dark Matter (Phase II) - VDW unchlorinated drinking water (SPAdes)... ... | reverse complement strand
GATGTGGCCGTGCATGTCGAACAGGCCAGCGACCGCCATCGCGCGGCACGCTTTGGCGATCAGCAGTGCGAGATCGGAGCGAACGCTGATCGCCGTGGTCATGTCCTCTTCCTCTCCTCTTGTTCCATATCGCCTCGGTTACGTGGGATAGCCCTCCGGGCTCTCCTCGCTCGTCCAGTGCCCGATGTTCACGTAGCGGCGCCGGAAGCGCAGCAGCGCGTCGAGCTTGCGGGGATCCGGACGGTGCGCGATGACCTCGCCGATGTGTACGACCTGGTCGCCGGTCGGCAGCCGGTGGACCACGCGGCACCACATCATGGCGAGGCTGCCCTCGACCGCCGGCGCGGACGCGCCCTCCGGCGGATCGGCAACGGGGATGCGCAGAGCGGTGAACTTGTCCTCGCCGGGCGGCCCGGAACGGCCCGCGGTCGCCGCGAGATCCTGCTGCGCCTGCGTGAGGACCGAGATGGAGAACTCACCGCTCCGATCGATCAGCTTCGCCGTGTGGCTGCCCGGGTGCAGCGCGATCGCGACCTGCGCGGGCGCGAGGGACACGTACATCGCCGTGCCCGTCGCGCAGGAGCGCTCGTCCCCGGCGGCGGCGCCGATGATCACGACGGGAAGCGGGAGCTGCGACAGCACGGCCTTCGCGACCGCGTATCGGTCGGCCTCGACCTCCTTCGCCGCCGTCACGCGCTGTTCCGGCCCGCTCGCGGCGGCCGCGCCGCGGTCCGCTTGCGCGCGCGGCCCGCGCCGCCGTCATCTTTGCTCTGAAGGTAGGCGCGGATGCGCTTCTCGAAGTCCAGGAGGTGGTCGTTCATCAGCTTGCGCGCCCCCTCGGCGTCGCGCGCGCGGATCGCCTCGAAGATCTCCTCGTGCCACTTCTGCGTGACACGGGCGGAGTTGACGTCGCGCATGTCGTGGAGCGTCTGGATGAGCAGGTCGCGGTACGCGCGGACGGTCGCGGAGAGGAGCTCGTTCTTCGACGCCTCGGCGACGCCGACGTGGAAGTCCATGCTCACTTCCGTGTGCGGCAGCCCGTCGCGCACGACCTGCCGGCTCCGCTCCACCATCTCGCCGAGCCGCGCGATCGCGGCATCGTCCGCACGCGACGCGGCGCGCTCCGCAGCGGCGCTCTCGACGATCGTGCGCGCTTCCGCCAGCTCGGACAGCGTCATCCGCCGCAAGCGCACCATCGTCTCGATCGACTCGGCGACCTGATCCAGGTTCGACTCCGCGACGAACGCGCCGCCGGAGGCGCCCACCTTGACATGGATGAGCCCGCGTGCTTCGAGCACGCGGAGCGCGTCGCGCACCGTGATCCGCGAGACGCCGAACTGCTCCGCGAGCTCGCGCTCCGACTGGAGCCGGTCGCCCGCGCTCACGTCGCCATCGAAGATCGTCCGCTCGATCTGCGACACGATCTCGCCGGATGCCCGCGTGCGGCTGACAGGAGTGAACATCGGGTGGATGCTACGCCGGACCATGCGTCTCCCCGGTCTTCGCCCGCTCCGCCACCGCGACTTCGCTCTGTATTGGACGGGCCTCACGGTGTCGCAGATCGGCGACTGGATGGAGACCACGACGACGGCGTGGCTGCTCTACGAGATCACGCGGTCGCCGGTCCTCCTCGGCGTCGGCGGCGGCATCCGCGCGCTCGTGACCATCGCCTTCGGCCTCATCGGGGGCGCGGTCGCGGATCGCTTCCCCCGGCGCCGCCTGCTCTTCGTGACGCAGACGGGTTTCGCGCTGTCGTCGCTCGCGCTCGGCGTGCTGGTGGTGACGGGCCAGGTCACGTTCTGGCACATCTATGCGTTCAGCGCGATCAACGGCACGCTCGCCGCGTTCGACGCGCCGGCGCGGCGCTCGCTCTTCCCCACGCTCGTTCCTCGGTCCGAGCTGCAGAACGCGATCACGCTGAGCGGATCCGTCTTCCGCCTCGGCCGCCTCCTTGGACCCGCCGCGGCCGGAGCGATGATCGCGGCCTACGGGCCGGCCGTCTCGTACTTCGTGAACGTCGCGAGCTATGCCGCGATCATCGTCGCCCTCGCCCTCATGCGCGCCGGCGACGCCGTCCCGCGGGTCCGGCGCGCGCTCCTCCGCGAAGCCGCCGCCGGCGTCACCTACACGCTCAGCCATCGGCTGCTCCGCTCGGTGCTCCTCCTCGAGTCCGTGCACAGCCTCTTCGGCATCAACACGGCGCTCATCACCATCCTTGCGAGCGACGTGTTCCATGTCGGTCCCGAAGGACTGGGGGTGCTCCTCAGCGCCCAGGCGGTCGGGGCCCTCGGGGCGACGACGGCGCTCGTCGCCCTCGGCGACGTCGAGCGCAAGGGCCAGGCCATGCTCGGCGCGGGGGTCGCGTACGCGATCCTCTTCGGGCTGCTCGCGGGAGCGGTGCGCTTCGAGGTCGCGGTGCCGCTCATCGTGGCGATCGGCTTCAGCGACGCGCTCTGGGGGACGATGCGCAACACGGTCTTCCAGTTCAAGACGGACGAGGCCTATCGCGGCCGAACGCTGAGCGTCCTGCTCCTCGCCGGGCGCGGTGGCGCACAGGGCTCGCAGCTCGAGACCGGCCTCGCCGTCTCGGTCGGCGGACCAAGCTTCGCGATCCTGCTCGGTGCCGCCGTCATCGGCGCCACCCTCGTTGCCGTGAACGCACTGACCGGCGAGATCCGGGCGTTCCGCGGCTCCCCCGAGCCCCTTGCCGCGGTCGCTGGGGCCGGCGAAGGCGCCCAGTGACCGGGGGCTTGCCGCAATGGTCTGATCGTCTGACCATTCCGGCGTCGCGCCGGCGCCGATGGGGGCGACCGGGGCGCGCGGGAGGGTGACCTGTGAGGACGAGCTTCGCGCTTCGGCCCATGGCGCTCGCGATCTCCATGGCGGTCGTCATCGCGTGCGGTGGCGCGACCACCCCCACCGCGGTCTCGAGCCCGGCCGCAACGGCGGCAGCGACCACGGCGGCGACGGCCGCGCCGACGCCCACGCCTGCGCCGATCAAGGTGCGGGCGGCTTACCAGAACGTGACCCCCGCGAACCTCGCGCCGTTCTTCGCCAAGGAGCAGGGGATCTTCCTCAAGCACGGCCTCGACGTCGATCTGCCGCTCATCGAAGGCGGCGCCAAGGCGATGGCCGCGCTCCTCGGGAACTCCATCGACTTCGTGCAGGTGGGCGGCACGGAGGTCATGAACGCGTATGTCGGCGGCGGCGACGTCGAGGCCGTCTCGCTCTTCGTGCCTGTCTCGCCGTGGGTGCTCATGGCGCCGGCCAGCTACACCGGACCGGCGGACCTCAAGGGCAAGGTGGTCGGCGTCGCCTCGAAGGGGGGCTCCGCCGAGATCGCGGCGAACCAGTGCATCGAGAGGCTCGGCCTCAAGCTGTCCGAGGTGTCGATCCTGGCGACCGGATCGACGGCGAACCTGACCGCGGCGATGCTCGCGGGCCAGGTGTACGCCGGTCCCGGTCACCCGCCGGACACGGCGGCCCTCTTCAAGGCCGGCTTCAAGGTGATCATGGACCTCGCTGCGCAGAAGGTGCCGGCCGTCGAGAACACCACGGTGGTGACCAAGAAGTTCGCGACCGCGAACAAGGACGTCGTGCAGAGGTACGTCGACTCGCTCATCGACGCCATCGCGACGATGAAGAAGGACAAGCCGGCCACGATCACGGTCATGAAGAAGCTGCTCAAGGTCGAGGACGAGGCCGCGCTCTCGCAGACCTTCGACTTCTACGTGACGCAGGTCTTCCCCATCTACCCGGAGGTCACGCCGCCGGCCTGGATCTACAGCCGCGACGAGCTGGCAAAGACGAGCCCCGGGGTCAAGGATCTCGACGTGACGAAGGTCATCGACAACTCCTTCGTCGCCGACGCCCTGAAGCGCAAGGTGGGCGGCTAGCCCCGAAAAGAAAGGTGGAGGAGGGTCAGCGCCCTCCTCCACCTTTCGCGGAACAAGGTCCGTCTGGATCAGCCGCCGAGCTTGCGGTCCTGCGCGCTCTTCACGAATGACGTGTCGATCATCTTGCTGACGTCGACCGTCTTGATCTTGTCGTTGGTCACGCCGAGGATGGCGATCGCGTCCTTGAACTGCTCCACGGCCGGGAACGGGTAGATCGGGGTGACGGGGCTCGCCCCGCCGATGAAGAAATCGTACGCCGAGGTCATCGAGGCGGTGTCCTCGGACTTGAAGTACTTCTTGAGGACCGTGACGGAGCCTTCCTTGTCGGTCTTCATCTTCGCCCGCGCCTGCACGGTCGCGTCGACGTAAGCCTGGATGGTGTCCTTGTTCGCGTTCAGGAAGCTGCGCTGGACGATGATCCCGGTGTTGGCGGCCGGGAGCTTCTGCGACGCGAGGTCGATCACCTTGTTGAGGCCGGCCTTCACCAGCTCCGCGTCCTCCGGCGGGTCGTCGACGCCGGCGTCCACGGAGCCCGCGAGGAGCGCCGCGGTGCGGTTCGCGTGCGAGCCGACCGCGACGATCACGACGTCCTTGTCCGGGTCGAGCCCGTTGGCCTTGAGCGCCGCGCGCGTGGCGATGTCGCTGGATCCGCCGGCGTTCGAGATCGCGACCTTCTTGCCCTTGAGGTCCGCGACCGTCTTGATGTTCTTCTGCGCGTAGAGGATGTACGGGTAGACCGGGGCCATGTTGCCGACGAGCACGAGGTCGGCACCGCCGGCGACGGCGCTGAGCGCCTCCGAGCCGCCGAACTGCCCGATGTGGATCTGGCTCGCTAGGAGCGCCGCGCTCGTCTGCGCTCCGCCGTTGATCGACTGCATGTTCACGTCGAGCCCGTTCGCCTTGAAGATGCCCTGCTCGAACGCGTACCACATGACCCAGTCATCCGCGCTGATGTTGCTGTAGGCGGCCGTCACCTTGGTGCAGCACGGCCGCGCGGTGGCCGTCGGCGCGACGCTCGGCGCCGTCGTGAGTGCCGTCGTCGCCTGCGCCTGGGTCGGTGCCGAGGTCGCCGCCGGGGTCGCGCCGCCACAGGCGGCCGCGAGGATCGCCATCACGCCCGCGAAGACCGCTAGTCGCATCCTCATCCGGTCTGTCCTCCGCTTTTCTTCCCTTCGCTCCGCCGATCAGCGTCGGATCTGAGGCCTCCAGTTCTGGAACCGGTTCTCGATCCGCTGAAGAACGGTCGTGAGGAGCATGCCCGTGCCGGCGATCAGGATCACGCCGGCGAACATCTTCGGGGTCTGGAACGTCTGCCCAGCGATGGCGATGAGCTGGCCGACCCCGTGGCGCGCCGCGATGAGCTCGGCGACGACGACGCCGGTGAGCGCGTGGCCGACCCCGAGCCGGAATCCGGTGAGGATGAACGGCACCGCGCCCGGCAGCACAACGCGCCGGAAGATGAGCGCGTCGGAGGCGCCGAAGGATCTCGCGACGCGGAGCAGCGCGGCCTCCGTGTTCCGGACGCCGGCCATCGTGTTGATGATGACCGGGAAGAGCGCGCCGAGGAAGATCACCGCGATCTTCGAGGGCATGTCGATGCCGAACCAGATGATGAACAGCGGCACCAGCACGATGCGCGGCGTGCTGTAGAAGAAGTTCACGAATGGATCGAGCGCGTACTGGAACCGCGTGTACCAGCCCATCAGCAGGCCGACCACCAGGCCCACGACGAGCGCCCCGCCGTAGCCGATCACGATCTCCTGGCCGCTCGTCGCCATGTCGAGCCAGATGTCGCCTTGCTGGAAGAGCTTGACGAACGCCTCGGCCGTGTCGCTCGGACCCGGCAGGAAAAGGACGGGGACGAAGCGGGCGTTCGCCACGAGCTGCCACACCGTGAGCACGAAGGTGACGCTCGCGATGCCGATGGCCAGCGGCTCGTAGCGCTTGAGACGGCCCGGCTTGACGACCGAGCGGCGCTCGCGCAGGCCGGTCTCGCCCGCGGTGACGGGGAGGATCCGGTCGGCCTCCTTGACGCTCATGCCGGCATCCCGGCCAGGAGCCGCTCGGCCGGGCCGGCGAGCTCCTCCTGGATGCTCTCCCATATCTGGTCCTCGTAGCCGACGAACTTCGGATCGCGCTTCACCCGCAGCCCGCGCGGCCGCGGGATGTCGATGTCCATCGAGAGCTTCACGCGGCCGGGCCGCTTGGTGAAGACGATCACCCGATCCGCGAGGTAGATGGCTTCCTTGATGTCGTGGGTGATGAAGAGGGCCGTCTTGCGGGTCGCGTTCCAGATCTTGAGCAGCTCGAGCTGCATCATCTCGCGGGTCTGCGCGTCGAGCGCGGCGAAGGGCTCGTCCAGCAGCAGCATCTCCGGATCGGTGAGGAGCGCACGGGCGAGATTGACGCGCTGCTGCATGCCGCCCGAGAGCTCGAGCGGATAGGCGTCCTCGAAGCCCTTGAGGCCGACGAGCTCGATCTGCTGCTGCGCTCGCTCCGTCGCCTCGCGCATCGGCATGGTCCCCTGCGCTTCGACGCCGAAGATCACGTTCCCGAGGACGGTCCGCCACGGCAGCAGCCCGGGCTGCTGGAAGACCACCGCACGGTCGCGGCCCGGCGCCGTGATCTCCCGCCCGTCGAGCGTCAGCGACCCCGCGGCGATGGGGATGAGGCCGTCGACCGCGTTCAGGAAGGTCGTCTTGCCGCAGCCCGACGGGCCGACGATGGCGACGAACTCTCCGTCGCCGACCTCGAGGTCCACGCCGTCGACCGCCGTGAACAGCTTGTCGAAGCGCGCGAGCCAGTACTCGATGACGACGCCGCGGGCCGCGAGCTTCGCCGAGCGGTCGCGCACCGCGCGAATGGTAGTACCATTCGCGCCACCGGCCGCCACACGCCTCAGGAGGTGCCCTCGCCATGGCCGTTGCAACGAAGCTCGCCGTCCCGACCGATCTCCGTGAATGGCTCGATCAGGTCGCAGCGCTCGGCGATCTCCAGACCGTCACCGGCGCGACCGCCGAAGAGGACATCGGTATGGCGACCGAGATCCTGGGCCAGACCCGCCCGTCGAAGGCGGTGATCTTCGACGAGATCCCCGGCTACCGCAAGGGGTTCCGCGTCCTCGTGAACGCGCTCGGCTCCTTCCCGCGCGTCGCGCTCACGCTGGGCCTCCCGATCGACGCGACCCCGCACGAGCTCGTGAAGGCGTGGCAGGAGCGGATGGTCAAGGGGATCGAGCCGATCCCAGCCGAGGTCGTGAAGGACGGGCCGATCTTCGAGAACGTCCTGCGCGGCGACAAGATCGACTGCACCATCTTCCCCACCCCGAAGTGGCACGAGTTCGACGGCGGCCGCTACCTCGGGACCGGGTCGTACGACATCACCCGCGATCCTGACGACGGCTGGATCAACCTCGGCACCTACCGCGTCATGGTCCACGACAAGACGCGGCTCGGGTTCTACATCTCGCCCGGGAAGCACGGCCGCCAGCACCGCGACAAGTGGTTCGCGCGCGGCGAGAAGATGCCGGTCGCGTTCGTCGCGGGCGGCGACCCGCTGCTCTTTTGGGCGGCCTGCACGGAGATCAAGTACGGACTCACCGAGTACGACTGGGCCGGCGGCGTGCGCGGCTACCCGTACCGGGTCGTCAAGGGTCCGGTGACGGGCCTGCCCCTCCCAGCCGACGCCGAGATCGTCATCGAGGGCTTCGCCGACCCGAACGAGCGCGAAGTGGAGGGTCCCTTCGGCGAGTGGACGGGCTACTACGCGAGCGTGGAGCGGCCGGAGCCGGTCATCCGGGTCGAGGCCATCTACCACCGCAACGACCCGATCATCCTCGGGTCGCCGCCGATGGTCCCGCCGGACGAGCAGTCCTTCTACCGCGCGTTCATGCGCTCCGCGCGGCTGCGCGGTGACCTCGAGGCCGCGAGCATCCCCGGGATCAAGGGCGTCTGGTGCCACGAGGTCGGCGGCTCGCGCCTCTTCAACGCGATCGCCATCGAGCAGCGCTACGCCGGGCACGCCCGCCAGGTCGGGCACGCCGCGGCGAGCGTCCACACCGGCGCGTACCTCGGCCGGTACGTCGTCGTCGTGGACGAAGACATCGATCCGATGGATCTCGAGCAGGTGATGTGGGCGATGTGCACGCGCAGCGACCCCGCGGAGTCGATCGACATCATCCCGCGCGCGTGGAGCGGACCGCTCGACCCCCGGATCCCGGCGGAGAAGAAGGGCTTCAGCTCGCGCGCGATCATCGACGCGACGAGGCCATGGGAGTGGCGCGACAAGTTCCCGCGATCCCAGCTCCCGACCCCGGAGTGGCGGCAGAAGGCGATGGAGCGGTGGGGCTGGCTGCTCGGAGGCGTGAAGCCGAAGCGCTGACGCGCGGGCGGTCAGGGCTTCGCGGTCTCGGTGAACCACTCGGTCGGCAGCTCCCGACCGAGCCCCTGCGCCTTCGCGGCTTCGTAGACGACGTGAGCGACGGCGGCGAACTGGATCCCGAGGCCGCTCGACGCGCCCAGGCCCCCTCCGGTGAAGAGCGTGACGTCCTCGGGCGTGCGGCGACCGCGCCGGCCGCTCACGACCTCGCCGAGCTCGACGACCTTCGCGCCGAGCCGGCCGTCGAGCCGCTTCACTTCGGCGGCCTCGACGGGTGCTCTGCCCGGAGGGTGGTGGAACGTCGCGGCGTCGCGGCTGCGCACGACGATGACCGACGCGCGCTCGAGCGTCGCCACGTCGAGCTCGTGCGACTGGACCGAGCCGACGTGCTGTCCGGGCACGAGCCACGCGCCGTCGAGGACCGGGTCGTGGGAGTTGGTCGCGCACGCCACGATGTCCGCACCCGCGATCGCGTCGCGCGCGGAGGCGACCGGACGGACCGGCCGGCCGATCCGCGCGGCGAGCCGCGCCGAGAACGCGGCGACGCGCTCGGGGCTCGTGCTGTAGGCGCGGACCTCGGCGATGCCCCGCACCTGCGCGAGCGCCACGAGCTGCGTCTCCGCCTGCCAGCCCGAGCCGATGAGGCCGACGACCCGCGCGTCCGCGCGCGCGAGGTGCTTCGCCGCGAGCGCGCTGGTGCATCCGACGCGCATCCGCTGGAGCTCGCCGTCCTGGAGGATCGCGAGCGGCTCGAGCGTCCGGATGTCGAACAGCATCACGAGCCCGACGTAGCGGCCGCCGGGCGCGAGCGGGATCTTCTCGCGGCGTCGCTTCCCGCCCTGCTCGTGGTCATACGTGTGGTCCGAGCTCATGCGGATCGCGTGGACGCCGAGGCGCGGCACGGCGCCGTCCATCGACTTGAAGAGGTACCAGTGGCCGTCGCCGAGCGGCGTGTAGGTGTGCGATCGCGGGCGGTTCACGGCATCCCCTGCGGCGAGGTCGGCGAACGCGACCTCGAGCGCGTCGATGCACGCGCGCGGATCGAGCACCTGGAGGACGTCCTCGTTGGAGAGGAGGAGCGTCATGGGTGGACGTCCTGCGTGAACCACTCGGTCGGCAGCTCGCGGCCGGCCCCGGCGGCCTTCGCCTTCCGGTAGAGGGCGCCACCGACCGCCGCGAACTGGTAGCCCCGCCCGATGTTGTTGAGGAAGCAGGTCACTTCCTCGGGCCGAGCGCGGCCGCCGACCGTGCCGGCGACGAGGTCGTGCAGCTCGGGCAGCGCGTCGAAGTCGATCTCCTCGAGCAGCTTCCAGCCCTTGCCAGCCGAGGCCTCGGGGACCTCGACGCCCGCGGCGACGACGTGCATCGGCGTCGCGTGCTTCGCGTGGATGACCAAGCGGTCCGCGCGGCGGATGGCGGCGGGCTCCAGCTCCGGTCGCTTGATCGACGACAGGTGCATCCCCGGCTCGATCCACCGCTCGAAGAACACGTGATCGATCGTGTTCGTGGCGCACATGACGACGTCCGCGCCACGCACCGCCGCTTCCGGCGACGGCACCGGCTCGATATCGACCCCGAGCCGTGCCGACCACTCACGGGCGAAAGCCACGCGACGCTCAGCGGTCGTGCTGTAGCAGCGGATCCGCTCGACCTGCCGGACGGCGCAGATCGCCATGAGCTGTCCGCCCGCCTGCCAGCCCGAGCCGATGAGGCCGATGACACGCGCGTCGCGTCGCGCGAGCCGGTCCGCCGCGAGGCCGTTCGTGCCGCCCACCCGGAGCCGCTGGAGGTAGCCGTCGGGCAGGATCGCGAGCGGCTCGCCCGTCGCGATGGAGAAGAGGAGCACGAGGCCGACCCACCGTCCTCCGGGCGCGGCCGGGAGCTTCTCGCGCCGCGCCTTTCCCGCGCGTGTCGGCCAGGTCACGACGTCGGAGTCGATGCGCACGGCGCCGACGCCGAAGGCGGGCGAGATGCCGTCCATCGACTTCAGCGAGTAGAGCGAGCCCGCCGAGGGACCCGCGACGAAGCTGTCCGACCGCCTGCGGTCCGTCCCCCGCCCCGCGGCAAGCTCGCGATAGGCCAGCTCGAGCGCGTCGATGCACTCGCGCATCGTGAGGAGGCGGTCGACCTCCTCGTTCGAGAGGAGGAGGGTCACTTGTCGGGCGCCACAGCATCTCCGTATCGCGAGATGACCGCTGGACCGAAAGGTATAACAATTGGCTCATTCGGTCCTAGTTCACCGAAGGGGAGGGGTCCATGCGACAGCTCAGAGCTTCGACGGCTCTCGTGATGCTCGGCGTCCTCGCCATCATCGTCGGCGCCTGCGGCGGCGCCACCCAGCCCACACCGACGACCGCGGCGACCGCGGCGGCGACCACCGCACCCACGACGGCACCCACGGCGGCGGCGAAGCCCGGTGAGCTCGACGCCGACACGATCGCGAAGGCGAAGCAGGAGGGCGCGCTCGTCCTCTACAGCTCGCTCAGCGAGGACGACGGGAGGTACATCGTCGGGAAGTTCGGCGAGGCGTTCCCGCAGATCAAGGTCGAGTTCAACCGCAAGTCGAGCGACAAGATCGTCGCTCAGTTCATCACCGAGGCGAAGGCGGGCAAGGTCCTCGGCGACGTGCTCGAGAGCGGCGGTCTCGACGTGGCGAAGGCCATCAAGGAAGGCCTCACCGCCGAGTTCCGTCCGCCGGCGGCTGAAGGCTTCCCGGCCACGTACAAGGACGCGAAGGGTATGTGGACCGCCGCTCGCCTCGGGATCGAGACGATCGCGTGGAACACCAAGCTGGTCCAGGCGGCCGACGCGCCGAAGTCCTTCGAGGATCTGACCGACCCGAAATGGAAGGGCAAGATCCTTCTCGAGTCCTCGGACGTCGAGGTCATGCTCGGTCTCGCGATCCTCAAGTTCAAGGACGACGCGAAGGCGAGGGACCACTTCGCCAAGCTGAAGGCGAACCAGCCGCAGCTGTCCGCGGGCCACACCGAGACGACGGATCTGCTCATCGCTGGGCAGCGCGCGACCTTCTGGGGCGCGCACGCGCACACGACCCTGAGCAAGATGGGCAGCGGCGCACCGCTCGACTACATGCGCACCGAGGGCGTGGTCACGATCGACGGACCGGTCCTCGCCAAGGGCGCGGCGCATCCGAACGCGGCCAAGGTGTTCATCAACTGGTACCTGAGCGAGGACGGTCAGAAGGCGATCGCGGCCCGCAACCGCGTCCCAGCTCGGCCGGGCGTCGCGGACCCGAAGCTCATGCCTCAGACGCAGTACGTGACCGGGCCGAACTACATCGACGAGTTCGCGAAGTACCAGAAGATGTGGAACGAGATCTTCGAGGTCAAGTAGCGCGTTGAGCCAGGCGCTCGCGATACCACGCACCGGCGTACGGCGGCTGGTCCGGATCGACGGATCGGCCGCCGTACCTGTCATCGCGGCGCTCATCGTCCTCTATCTCGTCGCGGTCCCGCTCACGACGCTCGTGTTCGGCAGCTTCGCGGTCGAGGGCGAGGTCGTGAAGGGACTCACCCTCCAGAACTACGGCGCCTACCTCCGCCCGCGCACCTACACGCTGCTGTTCAACTCGTTCGCCTACTCCCTCGGCACGTCGCTCCTCGCGCTCGCCATCGGCACCGGCCTGGCCTGGATCGTCGAGCGGACGAACACGCCGTTCCGCCGGGCGTTCTTCGCCCTCGCGCTCGTCCCCCTCATCGTCCCCGGCATCGTCAGCACCATCGCGTGGATCTTCCTGCTCTCGGGGAACATCGGTGTGGTCAACAAGGCAATCATGGCGGCGCTCGGCCTCGAGGGATCGCCCTTCGAGATCTACAGCCTCCCCGGGATGATCTGGGCAGAGGGCCTCCACCTCTCCCCCCTCGTCTTCCTCGTCATGTCCGGGGCGTTCAAGAG
>Ga0209824_10001665_pt1 | contig 12194 bp, 8 predicted proteins | sample VDWuncwatermetaG_FD_184124 | JGI IMG/M metagenome (GOLD analysis project Ga0209824, IMG submission 184124) | Wastewater microbial communities from Netherlands to study Microbial Dark Matter (Phase II) - VDW unchlorinated drinking water (SPAdes)... ... | reverse complement strand
GTTGTTAACATCAAGATTGGAACCGATGCCGGATGCAGAGAGTGCCATGATATTCCTTGGTTGATGCAAGGGTTATCGGCAGAAAATCTGGCGGGCTTTAATGGGAAGGGGGAGAAGGGAGAAGGGGGAAGGGAGAAGGGGGCGTAAAGGAGAAAGGAGGGAGAAAGATTTTACCCTTCTCCCTCCCCCCTTCTCCCTTCCTGTTATTACGCGATCACCCTCTCAACAGCGACAACACGTTGTTCGGCAGAGCGTTCGCCTGCGCCAAGATCGCGGTGCCAGCTTGTTGCAGAATCTGCCCACGGGTGAGTTCAGCGGTTTCTGCGGCGAAGTCGGCATCCTTGATGCGGCTGCGCGAAGCAGAGAGATTCTCTGCGGTCGTTTGCAGGTTGGCAACGGTCGAGCTGAAACGGTTTTGATACGCACCTAAAGAAGCGCGCGAACTGTTGACCGTTGCCAGCGCGGCATCGATGATGCTCAACGCCGAAGTTGCGCCGCCCGCTGTAGAAAGGTCGAGCGAGGAAACCCCTGCGCCTACCGTCGCGGTTGCTGCGGTCGCACCGATAGCGCCGCCGATGGTGGCGGTTTGCGTGCCGCCGAGGGTAATGCCGCCAGATGACGAAGACGATAGGTTGATCGACGAATGCGTCACCGCTGCCGTCAAACCGCTGTCCCCGGCGGTGGTGACCGCGACTTGGATGTTGCGGCCATCTGCGGCGGCGAGGGTGTAAGCCGCGCCGCTAGAGGTGGCGGTGACCCCGGTCTGATTGCTGACCGCGTTGATGGCAGCGGCCATTTCCGAGGCGGCTACAGTCGCATTGGCGGACAATGACACGGCACCTGCGGTTCCCAGCAACACACCGTTGATAGAGGCACCGACCGTGTCCGCGCCGACCGCCGTCGCCGTGACCGCGAGGCTGGTGGCATCCACGGTTGCGGTGACACCGGTTTGTCCGGAAACCGCGTTGATCGCGTTCGCTTTGGCGATTGCGCTGGAATCCGCCTCGCTCGACGATACGCCGTCAGACGAACTCGCGCCCACGTTGTAGCCGTTGATCACCAGGCCGCCCGCAGTCAGCGCGGTGCTGGTGGTCGCGGTCAGCGAGGCCAAACTGGTCGAATAGCTCGACCCCGAACCGACCCCTAATGCGCTGGAGCGCGCGCTGGCGATGGAGCTGATCTGGATGCTCTGGTTGGCGTTGGCCCCCACCTGGAAATTCTGCGCGGTGAAAGTGCCGTCGAGCAGCGTGACCCCGTTGAAGTTGGTTTGTGTTGCCACGCGATCCACTTCGGCGATGAGTTGCGTCACCTCGTTCTGGATGGCGGCGCGGTCGGAGGTGCTGTTGGTGGCGTTGGCCGCCTGCACCGCCAGTTCGCGGATACGCTGCAAATTGTTGCTGACTTGCACCAGCGCGCCCTCTGCGGTTTGCGCCAGCGAAATGCCGTCGTTGGCGTTGCGCCCGGCTTGGCTGAGGCCGCGGATTTGCGCGGTGAAGCGCTCGGAAATCGCCAGACCAGCGGCATCGTCTTTGGCGCTGTTGATGCGCAGACCTGAGGACAGGCGCTGCAACGCGGTGGACAGGCTGTCTTGCGACACGTTCAAATTGCGCTGCGCGTTGAGCGAAGCAATGTTGCTGTTAATGACTTGAGGCATGATGGTTCTCCTTACGTTGGTTAAAGAAGTTGATTAAACTCTTTTGATTTAATCAGAGGCTCTCCTTTAACAGAGGAGCCGCTAACTTCGGTCGGTCTTCCAAAATGGAGGCATCGAAACCGTTGTTGCATGGGTTATCGGAGCGCGGCGGGGAAAGTTTAGGATTTTTGTGTAGGGTCGCCACGAAATGTTGGCAATAAAGATCAATCAACAGGGTTAACAGCATGTAGCCCGGATTAACCAGCGACTTGCCAGCGTTTTTTGCTGGCTTAGTCGATTGGTTACGAAGCGTAATCCGGGAGCGAGGCTCATTAAAACCGCAGCCTACGCCCGACAACTCGCACCGTTGGCGGGCATAGCCCGCCCATAACTTCCCCGGTGCGCTTTGTTTTTGCGTTTCCTGGCTTCTGGGTGAGATGGTGGTTCCAAGGCAAAATCATCTCACGCGGAGACGCGGAGGTCGCGGAGAAAAACACGAACTTTTGCAGCATTCTCCGCGACCTCCGCGCCTCCGCGTGATAAATGATTTTGTAGGGTGCGCTCCGCGCACCATGGTGCATGGAATGCACCCTACGTTGGCCGCATGGCCGCGCTATTGCAATGCCTTGAGCACGCGGTTCTTCCCCGCTTGCTTGGCTTGGTAGAGCGCCTTGTCGGCGCGTTCGATGGCCGCATCCTGGTGCTCGCCCGGGAGGCGCAGCGTCACCCCGGCACTGAAGGTGATGAGCAGGCGTTCGTTGTTTTGCAGAAAAATTTTGCGGGTGAGATTGCGTTGTAGCCGCGTGATGATTTCTATGGCATCGTCTTCGGTGGTGCCGGGTAGCAAGATCAAAAACTCCTCGCCGCCAAAGCGCGAAATGATATCGCTGGGGCGCGCCGATTCGCGCGCCACTTGGATGAGATGCACTAGCACCCGGTCGCCTGCCGGGTGGCCGTAGTTGTCGTTGATTTTTTTGAAATCGTCGATGTCGAGCAGCGCCAGACTCAAGGGGCTGCCGCTGCGGTCGGCGAGCGCGGTCTCGCGCTCGAACGCTTCGCTCATGCCGCGCCGGTTGAGCGCGCCGGTGAGATGGTCTTCGCGCACCTTGCCGCTGACCTGTTCGAGTTCGGCTTCGAGTTGTTTGATTTTTTGTTCGGCGGCCACGACTTGCTTGCGCGCTTGATGCAGCTCGTCGCGCGCGTGCGCGACGCTGGCCTGGATGCCGCGCGTATCGAGCAGCACGGCTTGCAGGATGTTGTCCAGCGCGGCGGCATCTTGCGCCTGGCCGAGCTGTTTGGAGTAGCCTTCTATTTTGTCGTGGTAGTCGCCGGTATTTTGCGAGAGCGCGCCGAGGTGCTCGATAAACCCCGCCACCATTTGTTTGAAGGAGGTTTTGGCATCGCTGAGGCTGTGCTTCAACGCGCTTTGTTTGAAAATCGCTTCCTTCAAGCCGCGCTCGGCATCGGCGATCGCGCGCGCGTTCAGCGGCTGCGCGATGATCTCGCGCAGGATCGCAAGCTGCCCCACCAGCCAAGTTTCGTCGCTCACCAGTTCGGAGATGTTTTCGACCATCAGGCGCAGCAGCCGCAACAAGCCTTGCTGTAATTCGGCGGCTTCCGACTCTGTCGTGGCCGCTTCATGCCAGAACTGTTTGAGGGCGGTGGCGAGCTTCTGCAGCGCGTTCGCGCCGCTCGCAGCGCGCGCGGTTTGCGCCAGCGATTTTGCTTCGAGCGCCAATGCGGGCTGTTCGCGCCATTGTGCGGCTACCGCTTCGAGGGTTTGTGCCAGCAGCTCGCGCAGCGCGCCCGCGCTCTCATCCGGCGGGGCGGCGGGCGCATCGGTCTCGCCGGAAATTTCGTGGTACGACAACCGGTAGTTTTCAGGGGTCGGCGCGATACGCCGCGATGCCAGCAAACGAAGGGCTTCGCGGGCAAGGTGTATGGGTTGCTGGGGGGACGGGTGAGTCTGCGCCATGATGGAGAATAGCGGCAGGGTGGGGGTGGAACTTTAGGATTGAGGATCGAGGAGCGAGGATCGAGGGGGTGTGTGGTGTGCGCCATGCGCACGAAACAAATTCCGTTTGTGCGCATGGCGCACACTACATCCTCGCTCCTCGCTCCTCGATCCTCGCTCCTACAGACTCACTCCACCAGTTGGTTCTTGATCGCGTAATGCGTCAGTTCGGCGTTGTTTTTCAAATTCATTTTTTCCAGCAGGCGGGCGCGATAGACGCTGACGGTTTTGACGCTCAGCGACAGGTCCTCGGCGGCTTGGGTGAGCGATCTGCCGGAAGCGATCAAACACAGGGTTTGAAATTCGCGGTCGGAAAGGGTTTGGTGCAGGGGCTGTTCGTCATTGTGAAGGATGTTGTTGGCGAGTTCTTCGGCGAGCGCGGGGCTGATATATTTTTTGCCGCTGGCGACTTTGCGGATGGCTGTCACCAGCAGTTCCGTCGCGCTGTTTTTGTTGAGGTAGCCGCTCGCCCCGGCTTTGATGGCGCGCAGCGCGTATTGGTCTTCGGCGTGCATGCTCAACATCAGCACCGCCAGTTTGGGGTGATCTTTTTTAATTTGCTTCAAGGCTTCGATGCCGCTGCGATCCGGCAGGCCGATGTCGAGCAGCATCACGTCGGCGGCGATGCTGTCGGCCATGCGTATCGCTTTCAAACCGGTGTCGGCTTCGCCCACCACCGTCATATCGGCGGTTTCGCCGAGAATTTGTTTGAGCCCTTGGCGCACGATGGCGTGGTCGTCGGTGATGAGTACTTTGATCATATCCAGCAGCCTATATAACGCACGTTCAAGATAAAAAAACTTAGCCACGAATGACACGAAAGATCAAAATCTTTTGCCACGAATGACACGAATTATCACGAATAGACACGAATAAAAACTAAATCTATTACCCACAAATTGTTTGGAGGGTTTTGATTTTATTCGTGGCAATTCGTGTTTTTATTCGTGTCATTCGTGGCAAGTGTTTGACTTTAGGGTTTTAGAACAGCGTTTGTTGCTCCGGCAGGTGCAGCATATCGCCGCTGCCGTCCGCGTTCAAAGGCAAGGTCACGCTGAGTGACATGCCGCAACCGGGCGCGGAGTCGATGTTGACGCTGCCGCCCAGAAAATCGACGCGCTCGAAAATGCCGCGCAGGCCAAACGAACGCGGCTTGCGCTGTGCCGCAGAGGTCATGCCGCAGCCGTTGTCGCACACGCTCAAAGTCACGCACCCCCTGTCGGCGCTCAATTTGACATTGACTTGGGTGGCGCGCGCGTGTTTGGACACGTTGGTGAGCGTTTCCTGAAACACCCGGAACAGCGCGGCTGCCGCGTCGCTCGCCAGGGTGATGTCGTCGTCGATGTCGACTTTGCAGGGGATGCTCATGCGCTTCTGAAACTCTTCTGCCTGCCACTCGATGGCCGGCACGAGGCCGTAATCGAGTATGCCCGGACGCAAATTGTGCGCGATGCGCACCGCGGATTCGATGGCGCGGTTGGTGAGTGTTTCCAGTATTTTGGTTTTTTCCAGCAAGCTCGCTTGCGTCGGTTCCAGTTTGCCCGCCAGCCACAACAAGTCAATTTTGATGGCGGTGAGCGTGCCGCCCAGATCGTCGTGAATTTCGCGCGCCAGCCGCGCGCGCTCGCGCTCTTTCAGGGTTATAGTGTGCGCGGAAAGTTCGCTCAACTCCTGGCGCGAGCGGATCAAATCCTGTTCGACTTTTTTGCTGAAGGTGATATTCGAAACGATGCCCTCAAAGATGATTTCGCCGCCGTCCAGCTTGCGCACGCTGGCGCGCAGGTTGATCCATTTGATTTCTGCGGGCTGCATTTGGCCGGTTCTGATGCATCCTTCCCAGTTGCAGGGGTGCAGGTTGAGCAGGCTGCTTTCCAGGCTGTCGAGCAAGCCGGGGCGGTCTTCTTCAACGATCAGGCCGTAGAAGAGGCTAGGATTATCTTGCAGTGTTTGCGGCGCGATGCCCAGCAGATCATGGCAGCCTTCGCTGACGTAGGACAGCGCCACGCGACCGTGACCGCGTGTTCTGGCTTGAAAAATTAAGCTGGGCAGATTGCCGGTGATGGCGCGGAAACGTTGCTCGCTTTCCGCCAAGGCAAGTTGCGCCTGCCGGTGCTGCCCGCGCTCGCGCGCCGCGCCGATGGCGCGTTCGATGGCGGGCAGCAGGCGTTGCAGGTTGTCTTTGATCACATAATCGTCCGCGCCGGCCTTGATCGCTTCGACCGCGGCATCCTCGCCGATTGCGCCGGAGACCACGATGAACGGCAGCTCCGCTCGCGTCGCGTCGGCGCGGCTCCATTCGCGCACGATGCCGAGCGCTTCGATCGCGCTATAGCCGGGCATGTTGTGGTCGGCCAGCACGATGTCCCAGTCTGCTGCCGCCAGCGCGGCGCGCGTGGCATCGGCGTGATCGACGCGCCGGTGTGCCAGCGGGCGTTGTCCCGACAGCCGCGCCACCAACAGGTCGGCATCGTCAGCCGAATCTTCGATAATCAAGACGCGCAACGGCGCGACCATCGAAGGTTCGGCGGAGGGAATTCGCATTTGATTGAGAGTGGCTTGCATGAGCGAATTATAGTTGGGCTAAGAAAAAAACGATGTAAACAGATGTAATAGTTTGTTAATAAGTGTGAACTTTTTCACGGTAGGACGGCAAAATTTTGTTTTTCCCCATTTTCAAAGTGTCTGGTGCAAAACTGAGCCCGGCGAGTTGCCTTTGTAGGTCGGGCTATGCCCGACAAACGCACGCCGCTGTCGGGCATAGCCCGACCTACAAAGGCCAACGCGAGCCTCAAGAAAATCCATTTTTTGCCGTAGTGATGAATAGCATGGACATCAACCCGCAAATACACGAAATTTTTCTCGGCCGCCAGCCTATCCTCGATCGCAAGCAGGAACTGGTGGGTTACGAGCTGCTGTTTCGTTCCGGCGACCATCTCGACGCTGACGTGAGCGACGGGCTGGCGGCCACCGCGCATGTGGTGGTGAACGCTTTTGACGAAATGGGCATGGGGGAAGTGCTCGGCAACCAACTGGCGTATATCAACGTCAACGCCGATTTTTTGATGAGCGATGTGGTGCATCTGTTGCCCAAATCCCAGGTCGTGTTGGAAATTTTGGAAAGCGTGGAAATCGACAGCGACGTATTGATGCGCGCCGCCGAGTTGAGCCAGCTAGGTTTTCGGTTGGCGCTGGACGATGTGACCGAGATCACCCCGGCGATGCGGGCGATCCTGCCGCTGATTTCGGTGGTCAAGATAGATTTTCCGCAAGTTGAAGCGGCGCGGTTGGCGGCGCTGGTGGGGGCGTTGCGCGCCGCCTGTCCGGCGGCGTTGTTGCTCGCGGAAAAAGTCGAAAGTCACGCGCAACTGGCCTCGTGCCAGTCGCTGGGGTTCGATTTGTTTCAGGGCTATTATTTTGCCAAGCCGCAAGTCATCGTCGGCAAGCGTCCCGACCCGGCCAAGCTGGGGCTGCTGCGTTTGTTGTCGCTGGTGTTGGGCGAGGCTGAAGTCGAAGCCTTCGAACAGGAATTCAAGCACTATCCCACCCTCGCTTATGGCCTGCTGCGCCTGGTCAATTCGGTTGCCTGCGGTTTGTCGCGCAAAGTCGGCTCGCTGCGGCAAGCGGTGGTGGTGCTGGGGCGGCGGCAATTGCAGCGTTGGGTGCAGCTTTTGCTCTACACCTTGGATGGAAAAGAAGGCAAAGCGTCCAGCCCGCTGATGCAGCTCGCCGCGACGCGCGGCAAGCTGATGGAAACAATGTCGCTGGTGCTGCGGCCGAACGACCGCGAATCTCACGAGCGCGCTTTTATGACGGGCATTTTGTCGCTGCTCGATACCTTGATGGGTATTCCCCTGCCAGAAATCGTCACCCACCTGAATTTGCCCGAAGAAGTCGCGCTGGCGTTGCTGGCGCGGCGCGGCGAGCTGGGCGCGATGCTGGCGTTGTGCGTCAAGCTGGAAGAAGATGATTGGTTGGCGGTCTCTACTCTCCTTGCCGGAATGCCAGCGTTGAGCCTGCAAGAAGTCAGCGCGGCACAGATGCAGGCGATCAAATGGGCGAACAGTTTTTCAGAGGACAGGGGATAGGCATTAGGGGACAACAGCGGTAATTGTAGGCGGGTAGGGGCGGGCTGCGCCCGCCCAGGGCGGATGCAATCCGCCCCTACAGTAGGATTAGAGTTATGCGGCGCGGTCAATTTCCGCTGTCAGCAAGCGCGCGACGCTCGCAAAATTTTCTTCCAGTTCCGCCAGCAAATCGGCGGCCCCTACGGTGCTGCCGTCTCTCCCGATATTTTCCAACGTCAGGCACAACGCGCCCACGCGCGTCGCCCCTAGGTTGTGGCTGCTCGATTTGAGCGTGTGCGCGGCGATGCGCAGCAACGCCGCGTCGCCTGTGCCGATCGCGTCGCGTATCTCGGCCAGCAATTTTGGCGAGCTGCTCAAATAGAGCGCGATGATCTGTTTCACGATTCCCGGTTTGGCAGGGGTTTCCAAAGATCGCAGGTTGTCGAGCGCGCCAGGGTCCAGCGTGTCGGTATCCGGTGCGGCGCGGGGGGTGGGGCAGGGTGATGAGGTCATGATATTTTCCTGTGGTAGTTTGTAGGTTTTGTCGGTTCGTAGGTCGGGCTTTAGCCCGACATCACGCCAAGCCCATTTGTCGGGCTAAAGCCCGACCTACGGTGTCGATGGCAACCAGCGTTGCAATAGCCCATAGAGCGCGTCGCGCTTGAAGGGCTTGGCCAAATAATCGTCCATGCCGGCGGCCAGACAGAGCTCGCGGTCGCCTTTCATCGCGTTGGCGGTGAGCGCGACTATCGGCAGGCGCATCAACTGTGGCTGGCAGCTCAGTTGCTCGCGGATCTGGCGGGTCGCTTGATAGCCGTCCATCACCGGCATCTGACAATCCATCAGCACCAGATCGTAACGCCCCTGTTCCAATGCTTTTACGGCAGCCGCGCCATTTTCTACAGTGTCGACAGTGCAGCCCAGCGATTGCAACATCGCCAGCGCGACTTCGCGGTTGACCGCATTGTCTTCTGCCAGCAGCACTTTGCCGGACAAGGGTCCGGTCGTGTTGTCACCAAATGAGCTATCCGTGTCGGGCTGCGGGGGCGATGCCGCGACCGGACCCGTGGTCTGGTCGTGCAGATTTTTTTCCATTTGCGCGATAAACCAGAAAGTGGCACCCTGCCCCAGTTCGCTGCTCACGCCGATTTCTCCCCCCAGCATGTTCACCAGTTGCCGCGAAATCGCCAGCCCCAGACCGGTGCCGCCAAATTTGCGCGTGGTGCCGCCGTCTGCCTGCGAAAATGGTTCGAAAATGTATTGCTGTTGCGCGGCGGAGATGCCGATGCCGTTGTCCTGCACGACAAACCGCAACAATACGCTGCGGGAATTTTCGCTGAGCGTTTCCACGCGGACGGATATCCTGCCGGATTGCTCGCCCGCAGCCGGGCCCGTTTGGGCGGGGGAGGTAAATTTGACGGCATTGCCTACCAGGTTTGTGAGTATTTGGCCGATGCGTCCGGGGTCGCCCAGCAACATCACCGGGACATCGGCGGCGAGATGCGTGGAGAGGCGGATCTGTCTGGTGGAAGCCGTGGCCGTAAATAGGCTGATCAAACTGTCGAGCGATAGCCGCAGGTCGAAGGGGATGTGTTCCAGCGCCAGCTTGCCCGCTTCGATTTTGGAAAAATCGAGGATGTCGTTTATCACCGACAGGAGCTGCTCGCCGGAGTGTTTTGCGGTTTCGGCGTAATGGCGTTGCCGGGTGTCCAGCGGGGTGGCCATGAGCAGTTCGGTCATGCCCAGCATGCCGTTCATGGGGGTGCGGATTTCGTGGCTCATGTTGGCGAGAAATTGCGATTTGGCCCGGTTGGCCGTATCTGCGGCTTTTTTTGCCTGCGACAAGTCGCGCGTGTGATCGACGAGTTTTTGCGTCATCAGATCAAAGCTTTTGATCAGGATGTCGATTTCGCTGCCGCCTTGCGTCTTGATGGTTTCGCCGAGGATTTTGTGGAGGGTTTTTTCCACCTTGTCTTGCAATACTTTGAGCGGACGAGCGAGATAGTGGCTCAATTGCGCGCCCAGTATCAGCGCGAACAGCAGCACGAATAGCGACAGCTTCAAGAGGTTGTGCTTGTGTTCGAGCAGCATCGCATAGGAGTGTTTGCTGTCGATCTCGACGACGGCGACCAAGGTTTGATCGACCAACTTTTGTGGGAAATAGGCGAGCGTGATCCCGGATTTGGCATCGTGCGCATACAGTGTCGCGTTTTGTGCCAGGCTGAGTTTTGCGGTTTGCAGGTCGAGTTGCGCGCTTTTATCTGGCGGCAGCGAGCTTGCCAGCACGCGGTCGCGGTGGATAAAGGAAACGTCGGATTGCGTGGCTTCTGCAATTTTGCGCGCGTAGGCATGGTCGATGCGTTCGGCGATGGTGAGCGCGCCCACCACTTTGCCGCGGTAGCGCACCGGGGTGATCGAGCGTAGGGTCAAGCCACCGGCTTCATCGTGGGCGGCCAGCATGTCTTGGTCATTCAGCGCCGCGGTGAGGCTGGTGCGGTTCGGGTGGGTGTCGTCGGGCAAGGCGGTTTGCGGCACCCGATACACGAGGCGCGCTTGGTCGTCGGCGATTTCCAGTATGCTGGCGACCTTTTCGGCGTGCAGGTTATCCATGAGCCGCATCAGTTGCTGCGGGGGTTGCCCGTTCCGCTTGAGTTCGATCAGGTGTTTGGCCAGATCGTCGTTCAGTTCCAGCGTTTCAGAAATCGTCTGCAGGTGCTTGATTTCGTTGCCGATCAACGATTCCACCACGAAGCCGATGTTGCGCGCCTTGTCCGCTTCGTGGTGTTCCAGGTCGTTGGTGATCACGCGCACGCTGCTGAAATAGGTCGCCATCACCACCAGCAGGGTGATGCCGCCCAGCAGGCTGCTGACCAGGATGCTCAAGCTGAATCGTTCGTTGACCACAGATATCCTTTGCACGTATGTCATTATTACGGATGCGGGCATTGATACTTGAGGGTGCACGCTTCATAATGGACGTGTGTTATCGATGTTTACCTAATTCGCGCCAGCGAATTAGGTCCGCTCTCACCCTCTCCCTTGAGGGAGAGGGCCGGGGATAAGCAGTGGCTTGCGGCGGTTTCATGCCGCTTAGCCAATGCTTAGAAGGAACATCAGAGGGTGGGAGCGTTCCCGCGCTGATTGTCGTCATTTATGTAAATCTCACTAATTTTCTTGGCATAGGCGATGCGCGCACAAAAAAAATGGGTAATGTTGCTATCGGTGGCCTGCCTGTCCCTGTTGCTGGCCGCAGGCGGCGAGGGTCTGATGCCTGCGGCGCGGGCGCGGGCGCAGGTGCAGGTGCAGGTTGAGGCCGCCGATCTATCGACGCGGCCTGAAATCGCCGCGTTCATCGACGCAATGGTGGTCAAGCACCAATTCGACCGGGCCGCATTACAGGCGCAATTCAGACAGGCGCGCATGCAAGCGTCGGTGGTGAAACTGATCGCGCGCCCGGCCACCGCCGCGGTTGGTCCCAGCGCGTGGCCAGACTATCGCGCCCAGTTCGTGAATGTGCGGCGCATCTTGAGCGGCGCGTTGTTTTGGCAGCAGCAGGCGGACGCGCTGGCGCGCGCGCGCCAGCAATACGGCGTGGCGGAGGAGTTTCTGGTGAGCATCATCGGCGTGGAAACTTTCTACGGCGAACGCACCGGCAGCCACAAAGTGTTCGACGCGCTCGTCACGCTCGCGTTCGATTACCCGCCGCGCGCCGCATTTTTTCGGGCCGAACTGGAGCAGTATCTATTGTTGCTGCAAGAAACCGGGCGCAGTGCCGATAGCCTCAAAGGCTCGTACGCGGGCGCGATGGGCATCCCGCAATTTATGCCCAGCAGCTACCGCCGCTACGCCGTGGATTTTGACGGCGACCGCAAGGCCGACCTGTGGGAAAACCCGGTAGATGCGATAGGCAGCGTGGCGAATTATCTGCAAGCGCACGGCTGGCAAGACGGTCAGCCGGTGGCGGCGCGCGCCGAAGTGAACGCGGCGACGAACGGCCAGGACTATCGCGCGCTGTTGGCAGAAGGCTACAAACCCGCGCGCACCCTCAAAGAATTAAAACAGTTCGGCGTGAGCGTGCGGGGAACCACCGCCGCACCAACACCAGCCGACATCAACGAACAAACGCCCGCCGCGCTGATCGAATTCACCATGCCCGACGGCAAAGAGCATTGGCTGGTATTCAATAATTTTTACGCGATCACGCGCTACAACCAGAGCAGTTTTTACGCCATGTCGGTGGTGCAGTTGGCGGAAGAGTTGAAACGCCTGCGCGGAAAGTAAATGCGGGCAGGCACAGGGGCCTGCCCCTACCCCATCCCCATCCCGTAGGGGCAGGCTCCCGTGCCTGCCCTCGTTATTCCATTTTCAATTTAATAATCTCACAATTATGTCCCCTCGCCCCAAAGCGACCGCGTCGCGGTCGCGTTCGTGGCGGCATCCGACGAACGCGGGGCTGCGCCCCGCGTTGGCGGGGAGAGGGTTA
>Ga0209824_10001662_pt1 | contig 12208 bp, 8 predicted proteins | sample VDWuncwatermetaG_FD_184124 | JGI IMG/M metagenome (GOLD analysis project Ga0209824, IMG submission 184124) | Wastewater microbial communities from Netherlands to study Microbial Dark Matter (Phase II) - VDW unchlorinated drinking water (SPAdes)... ... | reverse complement strand
TGCGGAAGATGGCGCAGATGAATCGAACAGGAACAGTCGCCGTGACGACGTACCACACGCTAGAGAAGGAAGTGATGGCCTTAGCGAAATTCGCCTGGCGGTGCCAAGACTGTGGGCGACTCTATCGACGGCACCGAAGAACGATCCAACCAAAGCGCCATCACTGCGGATTCTGTCACGGCGCCTTGCAGGAACTCGTGTCGCCAACTCAACTGATCGAGGATCGTCCCACGCCCTACCCGACTCATGCCTTAGCCCCATCACCCCGGTCAGCCGGACCGACTAAGCTAGCCAAAGCGCCAGAGCAATTGACGCTTGAGTTGACGTGAGAGGGGGCGCTGATAGGAAAATGTGGGCTATGCCGCTTCTTGGCTTTTGTCGGGTCCGGACTGTCCCTGTTCCTGATTCACTCGATGCAGGACACCAGCCAGCGCGTCTACCGAAATAGGTTTGGAGAGATAGTCGTCCATCCCCGCAGCCAGACACTGTTCACGGTCTCCCTGCATGGCGTTTGCCGTCATGGCAATAATCAGCACCCGCCGGGGAGTTTCACGTTCCGGGCAGCGAGTTTCTGGTTGGAGGCCGGCATGTTCCGGTCTTGGGCCTGAAACCTGAAAATCGCAACTCGAAACAGTTCCCGCCGCCTCATGTTCCCGAATGAGGCTTGTCGCTTCGAAGCCATCCATGTCCGGCATCTGGCAATCCATGAACACCACATCATAGCGCATGCGCGATACCGCCTCGACGGCCTCACGCCCGTTGGCCACGACATCGATTCGATACCCCAACCGCTGGAAGAGGCGAACGGCTACTTTTTGATTAATGATGTTATCCTCGGCCAGGAGAATACGGAGATCCACCTTGGCCTTGGTTTCTGCAAGGGTGTGCCGAGTGATGAGTGGGGGCGCGTCGCGCGTGGCCGACAGACCTGAACTAAGGGGGTGCTGCGTAAGGACGGCAACGAGACAATCATGCAACTGTCGCTCACGAATCGGCTTGGTCAGGTAGGCTGCTAACCCCGCCTCTTTGGCTGTCTTCGCATCTCCCCGCCGACCGAACGACGTGAGCAGGACGAGTTTGGTCTCGCCTCCTTCAGGTCGTGCCTTGATCGCACGTGCCAATTCGATCCCATCCGTCGGACTCATATCCACATCCAAGAGCGCCAGATTGAACCGTGGTTGCCCGTGCCGACCGCTCAAAACATCCAACGCCTCGGAGCCGCTGTGAATGAGTGTCGGTTGCATGCCCCATTTCTTCGTCATCAGCTCCAAGATCCTTCGATTGATGGCCTTATCATCCACAATCAAGATGCGGAGACCTGCCAACACAGCGGCAGCGGGATCGGCACTGCGGGAGCCATCAGGCTGCTTGTCCAAATTCATCGTGAACCAGAAACAGCTCCCCTCCCCAACTCGGCTCATCACTCCAATCGTTCCTCCCATCATCTCGACAAGACGTTTGGAAATCGCAAGACCGAGACCGGTCCCACCATATTTCCTCGTCGTCGACCCATCGGCCTGGCTGAACGACCGAAACAGCCGTTCTTGGGCTTGCTCGGAAATCCCGATGCCGGTGTCTGTGACGGCAACGCGAATCCTCGCATCCTTCGTCGATTGAGCCTCAACCCTCACTTCCACCACCACATCGCCGCGTTCGGTAAACTTGATGGCGTTCGCCGTTAAGTTCATCACCACCTGCCGGAGGCGGCCCGGATCACCACACAGATTGCGCGGCACATCGGCGTGGAAGAGACAGGCCAGATTGAGCCCTTTGGATGACGCACGTTCAGCCACAAGATCCAACGACTCGTCGATGGCAAGACGAAGATCAAATTCAATCGTCTCTAAATCCAGTTTCCCTGCTTCAATCTTGGAGAAATCGAGAATGTCGTTGATGATCGTTAACAAATGATGGCCGCAGGTCCGAACGATTTCAGCGGACTCCCTCTGCTCGTCAGTCAGGTTCGTATCAAGCAATAGATCTGTCATGCCGATCACACCGTTCATCGGTGTCCGGATTTCGTGGCTCATGGTCGCCAGGAACGACGACTTGGCCTCGGTGGCGGCTTTGGCCTCTCTCAAGGCGACATCTAGCTGCTGATTGCTATACTCCAACTGTTGGGCATAGCCCTTCAGTGCTTGCTCCGCTTCTTTCCGACTCGTGATATCTCGGATAAATGCGCTAAAGATGACGGAGCCCTCAAGGGCTAACGGCGTCATGGCGATTTCAACTGGAAATTCACGGCCGTCGCGTCTAAGCCCGATCATTTCGACCAGCCGGTTTGAGAGGGGCCCATCCCTGGATTCAAGAAGCCGCTGAACATACGCGCGATAGCTGAGGTATTGGGACGGTGGAAAGATCGTGTCGGCAACATCACGCCCGATCACCTCATGTGCAGACCAGCCAAATACCTGCTCAGCTTGGGCATTCCACTCGGTAATCCGGCCTGTATGATCCATCGTCATCACAGCGTCGAGAGCCGTATCAATAATCAAGCTGGTACGGGCTTCGTTCTCATGCAGTGCTGCTTCCACTTCAGTTCGTTCGACGAACAGGCCGATCTGTCTACCGACCGTGCTCAAGGTTCTCAGTAAATCCCAATCCTCAGCCTGAGGCTCGCTGCTGAAGAGCTCGATGACGCCGTAAACGTTCGCCCTCAGCCAAATCGGAAACGCACAGGCCGCGTACAGCATTCCCGTCGCTTCGACAGGCCCACGTGTCACCATCGAGGCTCTTGCGACATCCTCCACCCACAGCGGCTCACCGCGGGCCCAACAGTGCCCCGGCAGATCGGACCCGGCAGCGCAGGTCGCCTGCCGGCGGCGGCTCACAAACTCCTGCCCTACCGTTGCATCGACCGACCAGTCCTGCGCGCAGACAATGGCTCGCCGGTCCTCATGCACCCGCCAGAACAGACCGACATGCCAATCGAGACTCACGACAAGAGCCTGGAGAAGGTCAGGGACCGCTTGTTCGACGGTGGAGGCACCTGCGAGCACTTTGGCCACAGCGTGCTGGAGCGCTTGCCGACGATCGGCACGGCGTTGCTCGGTTACATCTCGGACGACGCTAAGGACCGCTTGCACGATGCCGTCACTGGCTGGAAGTGGGACGAATGTGATCTCGACCCACCGGACCTGCCCCGCTAGTCCGACGAGCCGCCCCTTTCCACAGGTTTCCCGGCCTTCCCCGGCCGCCTTATGCATTTCTTCGATCAGCAGACAATCGTTCATCTGGATATACGTTCGAATATCTGTCCCCACGATCTCTTCTGGAAATCCCGCATCGAAGAGGAGACAGCCCGCAGGATTGAGTTGAAGCACCCGGTAGTCGAGCCCGATGACCAATATCCCATGGGGTTCAGCTTCCAACATACTCCGGAGTCGCTGCTCATTTTCCTGAAATCGGATTCTTTCGGCCTCCGCGAGGACCCGATCAGTCCGTGCTCGCCAGGATGTCTGTATAAGGAAAAAGATTAAGGAAGCGATCAGCAAAACATTGGCCGCTGCAATGATCCAGACCATGCTCACGCCATCCACCATCATCGCCCACGCTCCAGGCACGCCCACGACGCTAGACCAGATCCCTTGCCAGGCCTTCCAGTCCGTTATGTGCTATATCGATTCATTATGTGGCAACTTGCCCGGTAACACCAGGATTCTGCTGAAACATCGTGTGCGTCACGTCAGGGAGCCTAGACGGCAGACACCGTCCAGCCCGATCCTCTTTCCATGTAGCCGACAGCACGATCTGCACGGTATGATGGGGCCATGATCACCAAAGTGGTGTCTCGCAATCAACTCCTCTCCGTGCTTTCCGGTGAACGGACAAAGGGAAAACAGATCGTGTTCACAAACGGCTGTTTCGACCTGATGCACATCGGACATACCCGGTATCTGCAGGCGGCCAAGGCACTGGGCGATATCCTGGTCGTCGGGGTTAATAGTGATGTCTCGGTTCGTACGCTGGACAAGGCACCCGACCGACCGATCGTGCCGGAGGCACAACGGGCTGAGGTGCTGGCAGCCTTAGGCTGTGTGGATTTCGTAGTCATTTTTGACGAATCTGACCCTCGCCAGCTTATCGCAGCCGTCCAACCGGATGTCCTGGTCAAGGGAGGGGATTGGATGATTGACCAGATCATCGGCCGCGAATTGGTTGAAGCTCGTGGAGGTGTCGTCAAGACGATCCCGCTGGTTCCCGGTCTCTCCACCACCGGTCTTCTTCAACGCATACGGTCAACCGCGACGTGATACGTGTCTGAAGCCACCGTCCAACCTACAGCCTGGCTTGCTCCGCTTCGTTTGGCACTCGACCACGAGAAGGCACGTGTCTGCCTTCTCGGAGCGCACGGGCCGACATCAGCCTGCGCCCTGACGCTACTCCATCGCGGCAGCCCATGGGTCGTTGTGACCGCGAGCGACGAGTCCGCCGAACGAATGTTCAATGACTTGTGCTTCTTCTATGGACTCATGGGTCGTCCGGTCGAGGACCTCGCCTGGTTCCCGGAATGGGAAACGCTTCCCTATGAAGCAACGGCGCCGCATGTCGGGTTGATTGCACACCGGATGACGACACTCCATCGCCTGCTTATCAACCCACCCACCATTCTCGTCACCTCCGTCGCCGCTGCCATGCATCGTGTCATCCCACGCTCGACATTCGAGCAGGCAATCTTTCACTTCCAAACGGGTGCCGCCTTCGAACGGGAATCGCTGATCACCAATCTCCTTCGCCTGGGATACCGACGAGTGTCCGTCGTGGAAATTCCTGGAGAGTTCAGCGTCCGTGGCGGCATCATTGATGTCTTCTCGACCGCATATGTTAATCCGGTCCGCGTGGAGTTTCTCGGAGATCATGTCGAATCCATTCGTTTGTTCGACTCTTCGACCCAGACCTCCATCGCAAAATTGAACGAGGGCTGGGTGTTGCCTGCACGAGAATTCGTTCGGCCTCCACATGCGCCGGAGGCGATCGTACCGATCCCAGCGGATGCTGAGTGGCGAAGCCCTGACTTGTACGATTCTATGGACACACTGTTCGACTATCTCACAGCGGTTCCTTTCCTCGCGCTCGATCAACCGGATGCACTGGAAAAATCCTGCGAGACTGCCTGGGAGAAGATCGACGACGGATATCTCCGCCATGTCGACCGGGATGCGACACAACCATATCCCTCACCCGAACGACTCTTTCTCACCTGGGAGGGCATCCAACAGCGGATCGCGCCCTGGCCCATGTTGGCTCTTGAGCCTCTCGCGGCGCCGGACTCGACCTGGGATCAGACGTTTTCGTTTTCCGCCCAAGCGCCAGGCACTATTGGACTCGGGATCAGGGGTACTGCCTTCAGCCAGACCCTAAGCCTGTTAGAAGGGCTCCGGAACGAACATCGTGTCGTCTTGGTCGCGCGAAGCCGTGGGCAAGTTGACCGCTTGCTCGCCTTACTCCGAGAGCACGATTTACCTGCCGACCCGTGGAACCCGACGGCCTGGTCCAGCCAGAGAACCGGAAAGCAACCGTTTTATGTGCTGCACGGCGATCTGTCGGCGGGGTTTCTCTCGGGAGACCTTCGGCTCGCGCTCTTGACGGAAGAAGAGCTCTTCGCGAAGGGCGCCCGCCATAAACCACAGCCGAAAAGCAGAACCGCAACCTTCCTCTCTTCGCTGGAGGATCTGAACGTGGGCGACTACGTCGTACACGTTCAGCACGGCATCGCCAAATATCGAGGACTCAAGCGCCTGTCGGTCCAGGATTTTGAGAGTGACTTCCTGATTCTTGAGTTCTCCGGTGGAGACACCCTCTATGTTCCGCTCGACCGATTGAATCAGGTGCAACGGTACGGCGGGGCCGAAGGCCATGTCCCTCGACTGGATCGCCTGGGCGGTACCAGTTGGGCCAAGACCACGGCGCGGGTAAAGAAAAATATCGAGGAAATGGCCCAAGAATTGATCGATCTCTACGCAAGCCGCGAACTGGTGAAACGGAATGCGTATGGCACGACCACAACCCTGTACCACGAATTCGAAGCCGCCTTTGAGTACGAAGAAACAGCGGATCAGCTCAGGGCCATCGGGGACATCGGCCGCGACATGGAGTCGACCAAGCCCATGGATCGGCTGGTCTGCGGGGACGTCGGTTACGGAAAGACCGAAGTCGCCATGCGCGCAGCCTTCAAGGCTGTGGAACATGACCGCCAAGTGGCAGTGCTGGTCCCGACGACGCTCCTGGCCCATCAACACTATGAGAACTTTTCAGAACGATTCGCGTCCTTTCCAATGCGCGTCGCGCTGCTCTCACGGTTTCAGTCGTCCAAGGAGACTAAGGCGACCCTGAAGGATGTCGGCGCGGGAACTGTCGATGTCGTGATCGGCACTCACCGTCTGCTGCAGAAAGACGTGGTGTTCCGGCAACTCGGCCTCGTGATCATCGACGAAGAGCAATGGTTCGGCGTCAAACATAAGGAACGGCTGAAGCAACTTCGCACCCAGATCGACGTGCTGACGTTAACCGCCACCCCCATTCCGCGCACCCTCCAAATGGCGATGTCAAGCGTGCGAGATCTCTCGATCATCGATACCCCGCCGGCCGGACGATTGGCGATTAAGACGGAGGTAGTCCGGTTCAGCGAGAAGGCCGTACGAGACGCTATCTTGCGGGAACTCGGGCGTGGAGGACAGATCTATTTTGTCCACAATCGGGTCGAAACTATGGAGCGAATCGGGGCATGGCTGCACCAATTGGTTCCCGAAGCCCGGATGGTTATGGCCCACGGCCAGATGGATGCGAGGCCGCTGGAAGCGGTGATGCTGAAATTCGTGAAGCGTGAGGCGGATGTCCTGATCGCATCGGCCATCATCCAGTCCGGACTCGATGTCCCCAACGCCAATACCATTATCGTCAATCGAGCTGATCTGTTCGGCCTCGCACAGTTGTACCAGTTACGCGGACGAGTCGGACGGGGTGGAGAGCAAGCCTACGCCTACTTCCTCATTCCCGATGAAGGGACACTGACCGGCGATGCCCAGAAGCGATTGATCGCGATTCAACAGTTCACGGAACTCGGATCCGGATTCCGCATCGCTGCGGCAGACATGGAGATCCGAGGAGCTGGCAACCTTCTGGGCAAGCAGCAGTCTGGTCATATCGCCGCGATCGGGTTGGATCTCTACATGCAAATGGTAGAGCAGGCTGTTCAGCGGTTGAAGGGACATGTGATCGAGGAGGACCCTGACCCGACGCTGCAGTTCCCGGTTTCAGCGTTTATTCCGGAGCACTATGTCACCGACCCGCACCACCGCCTGTCCCTCTATAAACGGCTGACAGCTTGTGGTCAAATCGGCGAGCTGGCCCTGCTGCATGGGGAAATTCAGGACCGTTATGGCCCCCCTCCGGAACCAGTCGAACGACTGCTTGAAGTCATGCAACTCCGGACCCACGCCAAACGCCTTCGCCTGGCCTCGATCGAAGTACACGACCAGACGACCAAAGTTGTGTTTCACCCGAAGGCCATCATCCCTGAGCGCTCCGTCCACCGCTTGATGGACCAGCTGAAAAAGCGGCTGCAGTTCCTGAGCCCCCTCGCTTTTGAGATCCAGATGCGTCAGAGCGACTGGCCCTCGCTTTTTTCGGAACTCAACGCAATCTTGCAAAGCCTTGATCTCTGTGATACCAAGACCATCCAAAGGGATGCGAATGTCTCGTAATCGAGATCCACATGTACCTCGACGTATGATGCCCTTCCGGTTGCTAATCTTCTGTAGGACGTATTGTCTCCCTGGGCTGTTTGCCAGCCTCCTAGCCGGTTTGGGGCCGGTGATGTTGGGGTGTGCCGAGCGACAGGAAGAACCGGTTGTTGCCCTGGTGAATGGGCGCGCCATCACCCAAACCGAATTCGATCTACGCTGGGGCGAGCTTTCCAAGGCCACACGCTCCCGCTATGAGAAGGAGGGAGGTAAGCAACGGTTCCTGGATGAACTTATTACCCGAGAGCTGTTGATGCAGGAAGCTCGCCGCCGGGGTCTTGATCAAGACGATACGATTCGAGACAAGACACAACGATATAAAGAGCAATTGATTCTCGACGAGCTATTGAAAGACAAGCTCCAATCGAAGGTCGAGCTCACCCAGGCCGAACTCGACGCTTACTACGAAAAGCACGCCAGCCAGCTTTTGGATCCCTTGAAGGCCAATGTCTCGGCGATGCTTCTCCCCAATGTGTATGCCGCCAAAGACCTTGAAGCACAGGTGAATCGAGGCGGTAATTTTGCCAAATTTGCGCAGCGCTACTCGATCGACGAAAAGACGAGATCCAAGGGCGGCGAGCTCGGACCCTATCGAAAAGGTCTCGTCCTCCCCGAAGTCGACGCTGTCCTCCACACCCTCAAACTCGGGATCGTCAGTGCGCCGATTAAGACCGACCCGGGCTACTACCTAGTCATGTTGACCCCGCTTGACGAGGCCGTTATTCAAGCCGATTTAGCGAAGCAGGAACGGCTTCGGCAAGAATTACTGACCGATAAGCGCCGCAAACAATTCGAAGAAGTCATCGCCGACATTCGGGCCAATGCTGCAGTTCGCTTCGCCGAAGCCTCCCGCTATATCACTGAGGACACCGGAAAACGTTAACGTCCACTCGATTTCCACGAACCCACCGCTTCGTGTAGAATTATGCATGGAAGCTCTCTACCCCGAGATGAACGCATCATGAGACAGATACCGGTCGATTCAGAGTGGTTGGCTTCACGTGTGTTCCCACTCGTCCTGTTGATGATCTCACTATGGCCCCCAGCCTTCTCCGAGGCGCGGCTACAAGATCGCATCGTCGCGATCGTCAATTCTGAATTGATCATGCTGTCAGATATGAAGCGTGAATTTGAAACGGAGCAAGAACGGCTTTCCCGCGAGCACCAGGGAAGCGATCTCGCCCAGCGGTTGAAAACAGCGGAGTATATGGCCTTGACGAAGCTCATCGAGCGGCGCTTGCAACTGCAGGAAGCCAAAGCTCAAAAAGTGCAAGTTTCTGATCTGGAAGTGAAGCAAGCCCTTGAACAGATGAAGCGACAAGGCAGCCCCCTCAACATCACCAATCCGAGTGACGTACAGACCGTTCGTGACCAGCTCCTCCTCATGCGAGTCATCGACCAGCATATTCGCGGCAACATTACCGTCGGAGACTCCGAGCTGAAGCGGTTCTACCAAGAGCATCGCGATCGGTTCGCTCTTCCCGAAGAGTACCAGCTGAGCCAGATCCTCTTTCAACCCCGCTCCTCCGATGGATTGGCCGAGGCCTTGACCAAGGCCCGCCGAGCCATGGACAACTTGAAACGAGGTGAAAAATTTGAAGATGTTGCCATGCGCGACTCCGACGGCGCCAACGCTTTGCAGGGTGGACGACTCGGATTAGTCCGTCAGGGGGAACTCATCCCGACAATCGAGCAGGCCGTCGCTCACTTAGTGCCTGGAGGGATCTCCGATATCATCGAGAGCCCTGAGGGAATCCAGATTATCCGTATGGATGACAGAAAGCCGAAACAGTTTCGCCCATTCGAGGAAGTCCGGCGAGAAGTTCAGGAGCTGGTCTATCAGCGGAAGAGCGAGGACATGTATCAGTCTTGGCTGGTGGAACTCAAGAACAAGGCCTACATCGAGATCAAGTTCCAGCACGAGACGAGCACAGCCCACCGATAGCTGAAGTTTTCATTCGGTAGGATACCCAGACAACTACAGGATGCTCAAAAAGGCCAGACTTCTCACCCTCCCAGCCCCGGCGCGCCAAGACGCGCCGTTCCGCGAACAAGGCCGCAGCGAGTGAAGAAGCAAGGCGTCTGCTTCGGTACGGTGAGCTTCTGAGCGAGGCGAGAACGCCGCTGGCGGGCATTTTCAGCATCCTGCTGAACCAAGATCACGCAAGGTCCGTGCGGAGGCTGCCGGCCACGTCGCGAATGGCTCTCCACACCTGATCCCGGCCATCCCCGGTTATCGATGAATACGGAATCAACATCTCCCCCTCAGCGAGTCCTAAGACCCGATGGGTCTGCTTGAGCGTACGAACCCGTTCGCCAGGCTTCAACTTGTCAACCTTGGTCGCAACGATGAGGGGGTTCCGGTGGATCGAACGAAGCCACGCGAGAGTCTGAGAATCCTGGTCGGTCGCGACCCGGCTGTCCACCAACATCACGACGGTGAGCAGCGAGGCTCGGTCGACAAGATAGTCTTCCATCAGCGGTCCCCACTGGGTGCGGACCGATTTCGACACTTTGGCGAATCCATAGCCAGGCAGGTCCACAAGGTGGAATTGCGAAAGATCCGGGTCGGAGGTCGAGACGAGAAACACGTTCACGGCTCTCGTCTTGCCTGGCGTCCGGCTGATTTTTGCCAGATCCCGACGATTGAGCAACGAATTGATCAACGACGATTTGCCCACATTTGAGCGCCCCACAAAGGCCACCTCGTGGAGATTGCCGGAAGGAAACTGTTCTGGAGACATACAACTTTTGATAAACTCAGCGGCGAAGATTTTCATGTCGTTACCCCGCAGTATTCATGACGGTTCGTGGCGAAATTGCGAAGTCGCGTTGCGAGACGGGCACGCGGAGCCCTGAGAAAGCGAGGCATACTTGAAACAGTATGTCGAGGTTGTGAGGGGCGAGCCTGCCCGCCGAAGGCTCGTCGTAGCAGCGAATTCGCGATTGCAGTCGAAGCGTTCATGAATAGTGCGGGTTAGGCTGATCAATGGATTCAAGACAGAAGCCCGATCACAGTCCGACCTTTCTGCGTCACTACACATACGACCCTCCTCTGCCCAAGTCAACCGGCCGACGCGCGGCGACTCGTGTGCTCCTCTGGAGCACCGCACTCATCGGACTTGCGTTGGGCCTCCTAGCCATAGGCTGGCTGATTACGCTTCCCGACACAGACCTCCTGGCAAGGACTAACCCGACCTCGACGGCCCTGATGAACGCTCGACAGGCTCAATCGAACAAACAAAGTCGCGCGATCGGACGACAATGGATGTGGGTACCGCTCTCACGTATCTCTCCCCACCTTCGCCATGCGGTCGTGGCAGCTGAAGATGCGTCGTTTTTCACTCATGAAGGCTTCGACTGGGAAGGAATGAAAGAGGCAGCGAAATACAATCTCGAAGCAGGTGAACTCAAGCGTGGGGGAAGCACCATTACTCAGCAGCTGGCCAAAAACCTTTATTTGTCGTCCGAACGGTCCCTGTTTCGAAAAGCACGGGAAGCCCTGATCACGCGCTCACTCGAACAGCATCTGACGAAAAAGCGTATTCTCGAATTGTACCTCAACGTCGCCGAATGGGGACAGGGCGTCTATGGCGCTGAAGCTGCGGCCCGTCATCACTTCGGGAAATCCTCGTATGATCTCACAGCCGACGAAGCCGCCTGGCTGGCGGCTATTTTGCCGTCGCCGCGTCGATATGATCCCCTGCGAAAAACCACTTTCCTCACTCGACGCCACGAACGTATTCTGAAATGGATCGATCGGCAATCCGCGACTCCCGTGCCAATCGCCGACGAGGAGACGCACTAAGCCGTCGCTACTCTGAATACTCAGAAGCGTCGCCGACCTCAGTACAATCCTGTTCGCCGAAGATGGCCGATTCGTGGGTGTAGTGTTTGAATTCGAGCAGATTGTGGGACGGGTCTTCCAGAAAGAATGTGCGGTGCTCGATACGTGTCCCAGGAAATCGCACACGAGGTTGCTGATAGAACGTCAGCCCCTTGGCCTTTGCCTGATCCACCAACGCCTGCCAGTCTTCTTGCGACAGAAAAGTCAGGCCAAAATGATGAGGGTAGATCCCCTTTTGCCGCGGCGCCTGATCGGCGGTGACATGCCCGACCAGTTGATGGCCGGCCAGACCGAGCGTGACGGCCTGTTTCGATCGCCGTCCGACGGTACACCCAAGCCCCTCGACGTAGAACCGAAGCGTGGCTTCTACGTCATGAATTGGAAAAGCGAGATGAAAGAGCGCGTCCTTCATGAAAGTTGTCCTTGGACAGTCGACTAGACGATTCCATTCTGCCAGAGGGGGCTCCATCTTGAAATGCCTGGCGAACTTCGTCGCCATGGGCCCCACAAGCAACACATGATCTGTTTCTTCCATCACGAGCCTGGCAGCACTGATCGGATGAACGATACCTTCGATCGAGGCCACCGCACCGGCGCGCAAACTCTCGCCTTCCATGAT
>Ga0209824_10001660_pt1 | contig 12214 bp, 12 predicted proteins | sample VDWuncwatermetaG_FD_184124 | JGI IMG/M metagenome (GOLD analysis project Ga0209824, IMG submission 184124) | Wastewater microbial communities from Netherlands to study Microbial Dark Matter (Phase II) - VDW unchlorinated drinking water (SPAdes)... ... | reverse complement strand
CGCCGCTGGAGGTGCAGAAGGAGATCGTGGCGGAGATTGAGGGCTACCAGAAAGTCATCAACGGCGCCCGCGCCGTCCTCGACAACTACCGCCCCCACATCCCCATCCACCCCGACTGGCCGATGGCGACGCTGGGGGAAGTTATCGAGAGCAAGCCGAAGAATGGCTACTCCGGCAGCCCCGTTGATCGCCCCACAAGTCTGAAGGTGTTGTCCTTGAGCGCGACCACTTCGGGGAAGATGGATCTCTCGAAGTTCAAATTCCTCGACGAAGAACTTCCCCTTGACTCTGCGTGTCGCTGCCGACGCGGCGACATCTACCTCCAACGCGGCAACACCAAGGAACTTGTTGGCACGGCAGCGATCTTCGAGGTGGATGACGAGGACTATATCTATCCCGATCTGATGATTCGTGTTCGTGCGGATGAATCTAAGATTCGGAGCCATTACCTTCTGACCGTCCTGCAAAGTGCTCCAGTCCGGGAATTCATCACAAGGAACGCAGTCGGTGCTGCCGGAAGCATGCCGAAGATCAACCAGGCGATTGTCGAAAGCGTCCCAATCCCCCTTCCACCCCCCGCCACGCAGCAAGCCATCGTCGCCGAGATCGAAGCCGAGCAAGCGCTGGTCGCCGCCAACCGGGAACTGATCGCCCGTTTCGAGAATAAGATCCAGGCCACCCTCGCCCGCATCTGGGGCAAAGCAGCGCCCGCCGCCCCGGGGGCTTGAGCCATGAAGGGTGTCAATGTCCACCAACCGCAAACCGTGATGAACCCCACCCCCACCGCACGACAAGGCCAGTTCCTGGCCTACATCCATCAATACAGCATCGTGAACGGATGCGCTCCGGCTGAAGCGGACATGCAGCGGTTTTTTCAGATCACACCGCCGAGCGTGCATTCGATGGTGCTCACGCTGGAACGGCGGGGCTTCATTCAGCGAGTGCCTGGGCAGGCGCGCAGCATCACCCTGATCGTTCCGCCGGAATCCTTGCCACCCTTGAAACGTGCCCAACCCTAACCCATTCAATCCATGACCAACGCAACCAAGAAGCCAAGCGGCTGGAGCGCTGTCCGCCAACAACTCGCCACCTGGGACAAACCCACGCTGCTCGCCCTGGTGAAAGACCTTTACAATTTGGAATTTACCGTGCCACCCTGCGGGAGACGCTTAGCCGCTTCGGGAAGGGATCGCGGCAGCGGTTTGCGGTGGCGCAGCGGCTTGAACGAATCTATCGCGTCTCGGTCGGCACGGGCCAATTGGCACGGTTCGTGGTGTTCGGGTCGTTCGTCAGCGCCAAGAGGGAGCCGGCTGACGTGGATGTGTTCCTGCTGATGGAGGACACGTTCGACATGGGACAACTGACCGGTGAGGCCCGAGTTCTCTTCGACCATGCAGCGGCGCAGGCGCATTTTGGAGCAAGCGTGTTCTGGTTGCGCCGTCTTGCAGCCCTCGGCGGCGAGGAGCAGGCTATTGCCGGGTGGCAGATCAAGCGCGACGGGACGTGCAGGGGCATCATCGAAATCGTGGAGGAGCAGACATGATTGCAAACGATAAGGAACTCAAGGCGACTCTGGAGCGCATTGCTCGGTTTCAGGAACAGGTTGCGCATCTGCGGCGCGTGGAAACGAACCCTGAAAACTATCACGGTGCGGTTTCGGGGTTTCTGGCAGAGATCGACCGCATGCAGCTCGAGGTGCGGGAGTACCTAAGCATTCACCCCGCTGAAGTGGCGTCAACAAGTACCTCGTAGCCACCCAATGGCTAGAGCGGACTTGCTAAGAGCAGCCGCTCAGCCTTTTCGTTGAGCCTGTAGGAAAAGTCAAAGTGAAAAATTTACAAGAAAAACGACCTCCGCATTTGGCTTTAAAGCGACGATCTCGGTTCGAGGTGCCATTTAGGTGCCCCCAATTTGTACACTTTTTTAGTAGTTGGGACTTTTCCTACGGGCTCGTTAGACCCCTCATGATCCGCATCTATAGACATCAAGCTGTAAGCTGTTTACTATAAGAGGCAAACAAAGCTCAGGAGGTGTCAAATGGAGGTTAGAGAGGCCCAGGTCGTGGACCCCACTCATTTAGAACTCGCTCATCCAATTCAGGTGCCACCAGGAGCAAAAGTACTGGTCGCTATAGGCGTTCCCGAATTGATGGAGGAGGAACATCAAGCGTGGATTCAAATGTCCACTCAAAGGCTGGCTTCGGCCTACGGACCGAACGAGCCTGAGTACTCCTCAGACCTGATTAAAACCCCCAATCCAGAGTTCCGGTCGTGAACGAAGGAGAGGTAATTCTGACTCCTATAGCGCAGGCTGATGGACAGGTCAAAAATCGGCCAGCCGTCGTTTTGCGCGAATTGCCTCCCTATCGGGACCTTCTGATATGTGGCGTCAGCACTCAGGTGCAACATTTGGTCCCGGGCTTTGACGAACTGATCACATCCAGAGACGGAGATTTTACCGCAAGCGGCTTGATGGCCGATTCAGTCATTCGACTGGGATTTCTCGCTGTTGTACCTCGCAAAGCCGTGGCAGGAAGCATCGGCTGGCTCCTCGGCCTGTTCTTGCTTGGCGTATCTTACGCGGATGGCGCCGATAACCTGAAAAAGGTGCGGCTGGCCTATGCGGGATGGGAAGTCGGGACCGCTATCGCCTACGTCGGCATCGACGCGGGGATCTTCAAGCAATACGACCTGGAAGTGGAGGAGGTCTTCATCCGCGATCCGCTCAGCGCCGGGATTCAATCTTTGATCGGGGCGGATTTCCTCATAGGATTTGGCAACCCTCTGGCTATCCTCCAGCCCATGCTATCGGGCGCGGATATCGTTTCCCTCGGTACCCACGTGTCCGCAGTACCGTCCCGCATGGGGGTTTCCGCCGACATCTCCGAGATCAAAGATCTAAAAGGGAAAAAGATCGGTGTATCGGGAATAGGAGAGAGATCCGATCTCCTTGCCCGCGTTATCCTGCGGCGAGCAGGACTGGACCCGGTAAAGGACGTCGAGATAGTGTCGGCGGGGCTTGCCCCCAACCGAGTGGCGGCCCTGTCGAAGAATTTCATCCAAGGCGCGCCCTTGACTCCCGAAATTGCCGACCAGGCGAAGCAGCTAGGGCTCAAGGTCCTCGAGGTCAAAGACGTACCGCTGATCACAGCGATGCTCATGACGACTCGATCCTTTATCAAGAAGGATGAAGAAGCGGTAAGGCGCTTTATCAAGGGATATTTGGCGGCGATCCACTTCTATTTGACCCGCAGGAACGAGAGCATCGCCATAATCAGGAAATATTTCGGCGGTACGGACCCGTCAGCGCTGGGAAACATGTACGATGCCTTTGCGGCTCAACTGACACCCCTGCCCCTTCCCAACAGAGAAGCGGCGCAGGCCCTGATCGACGCCGCTTCGGTAGTCAACCCAAAGTTAAGTAACCTCAAGCCAGTTGATTTATTCGAGCCGCGTTTTCTGGAAGAGCTCAGGGCCAGCGGGTTTATCGACAAGCTTTACGCCGAGAAAGTCAGCTTATAGGAAGGACAAAGCCATTATGAAATACGCCAGCGACGAAAGGATAGATACGTACCGAAAGTGGCAACAGTCGCAGAAAATCCCTATTAACACCGGTTTTTTAATCGAAGACGTAAGGAAGATCGAGGTCGCGCCCTGGGACCACAAGGGCGGGCTGGGGGCATTTATCAACCTGGACGGGACCGGAGAGACCAACGATGCCTATGTTTGCGAGATCCCGCCGGGGAAACAGTTGAAGGTCCAAAAACATCTTTACGAAGAGATGGTCTTCATTCTCGACGGTCACGGCGCTACTTCGGTATGGCAGAAAAGCGGCAAGAAGCACACCTTCGAGTGGCATCCGGGAAGCCTGTTCGCCGTTCCGTTGAATTGCTCGTACCAGCTCTTCAACGGGCAGGGAAACGCCCCGGTGAGGTATTTTGCCGTGACCAACGCGCCTTTCATGATGAATGTTTTTCATAACCTCGATTTCATTTTCGACAACGATTTCGCCTTTACCGACCGCTTTTTGCCCGAGGACGACGAATACTTCAGCGGCAAAGGCCAGCTCTGGGGCCGCAAGATGTCGGTCAATTTCGTTCCCAATACGCGGGACTTTCAGCTCTACGAATGGAAAGAACGCGGCGCCGGCGGAAAACACGTCAACTTCGATCTTGCCGGCAACGTCATGGGCGCTCACATCTCGGAATTTCCCGTCGGCCGATATAAAAAGGCCCATCGCCACGGCCCCGGGGCCCACGTGACCATCCTGAGCGGGCAAGGCTATTCGCTGCTTTGGCCCGAGCACGGCGAGATGGTTCGGGCGGACTGGAAGCCGGGAAGCGTGGTGGTTCCGCCAAGCCAGTGGTTTCACCAGCATTTCAATTCCGGGGCCGAGCCCGCTCGCTACCTGGCGCTGCGTTGGAATAGCTGGCGCTATCGCTTCGCCGTCATTAACAGCGACACGCCGGTGGACGTCAGCCTCAAAGAGGGCGGCGCACAGATTGAATACGAGGACGAGGATCGAAAGATTCACGAGATCTTCGAGTCAGCGCTCGCCAAGGTAGGCGCGCCGTGCCATATGGGCTCCATGGTGCCCTGGTGCGCGCAAAAAGAGCCCGGCCCCAGCCACAAATAGAGAATTAGCTCGAGCTTTTAACTATGGATTCCAAGCGCGCGGTCACCAGCCGTCCGGGATGGCGCAGGATGATTCTAGCGGTCGAAGGAGAAATCGGCCGGCCAAAGAGGCTATAGCGCTGTCCGTTCTTCTCCTGGCTGTTGGCCCAATCCGCAAATTCTTCGGGCGAGGGGGGATGGCCGATCTCGCACGCGCACCTGCGCACAATAAAACCGAGCATGAGCCTATTGTTGTTGCTCTCGCCAGTCATGTTATCGTCCATCCTTCACAACAGTAAGCAGTATGCAGTCGGCAGTTGGCAGACCTCGTCCAGTTTTTTGCTGCTTACTGTCTTCTGCATACCGCCGACTGATTCCCACTAGTCGTCCATGTGGGTAGCCTTCATGTGGCGGTCGATCGTCGTGTATCCTTTCCATTGGTCCACAAACCAGTAACGGATACCAAATTCGAACCGGAGCTCTTTCATGTCCGTATCGTTCGGGTTGAAATGCTGGTGGTGCATCATGCCGGGCGGAACATGGACCGCGTCGCCCTGCTCCCACTCATGCCTCTTGCCGCCGATCTCCGAATAGCCGCTCCCCTGCAGGGCATAGAGATAGGCCTCCGGGTGCGCATGGCTGTGGCTCTTGGAGTGAGGCAAATCCATAAAGATCGAGCTGATCGCCGCTGCCGTAGCCTTGAAGCCGTTCTGTTTTCCACTCCTTCCCATCAGAAAATAGGTGGCGCCGTGCTTGGTCTCGGCCGAGCGCTCGAATTGCTCCTCGTGCATGGAGATCCGCCGGCCGTCGGTGGGCCAGTATTGCGACTCTTCCGGCGACGCCTTGGCGAGCGCAGCCGCATCATTTGCCCCCGCGTCTTCGATCTGCTCTATTCTTCCCATATAAAGGAATGCCTCGAGCGGCCACGCCAGGCCTGAAATATAGAGTACCGGCTCCTTGCCGGTATTGAAGAGCTGGTGCGATGAACGATACGGAATGTGGAATATCGTTCCGCGGTGAAAATTGTAACGCTTGTCGTCCAGCACCATGAATCCATCGCCGCGCTCGATGTAAATCGCCTCCTCGCCGTGAAGGTGTTTGCCCGTATGCCAGCCCACCGGGATTTCCGCCTTCATCAGCAGGCTGCCGCCCGTGGAAAATCCCGTCTCCGGCGCTATCATGAGCGCTGCCTTACTGTCCTGGCGCGTGCGCACCCAGTTCAAGTTTTTCCCTTTTGCCACTCGCGGGGCCTCCGACACGGTTTTCTCCAGACTTTCCGATCTCTCCAGCCATGCGGAATAAAAATCCTGCATCTCTCCTCCTCAATGTGGCGATTTTGAACGAAACGTCCGCCGTCACGTTTGCGACAGCGGACTCAATGGAAACATTATTCGATGATAGAAGTCATGTCAAACGGCGATAAGGACCACTTTGAAAAGTGTTCACTCAAAAAGATGCGGAGGGGATCTGCCCCTCAGCGGGAGCCGATGGGCCTCTGCTTTTCTGCCCCAAACGTTTTACTTGTCGGGTTCAGTGCCCTCAAGTAACTTCAGTGTTGGACGGCTCCCTGGCTTCGGAGCAGTCCCCCTCCGCATCAGAGCTTCGTCTGATCTCCGAGGGGAAAAATCCCGAGGGGAGTGTGAGTGAGGCTGCGGACGTAGAGACGAGAAGGCTCGGTTAAGGCACTGGTCCATCGGCCGCAGCCGAAGGCGCGCTCCGCGAGGGGATGAGAGAGTTATCGGAAGTGGTTTGAGAAATACCGTTTGTTCCTCGGACTTTACGTCTCACGAAGCCGGCGCAACTGCGGGCGCAAATAGAATAGAGCTACCACGGCAACGACGATGGCCCCCACCTCAAGCGCAAACGGAGCGCTGCTCCACTCTGCCAGGAATCCGGCCTGCATACCGCCAAACTCCCTCATGCCGCTGGCGGTTATGCCGTAGACTCCCATCACCCGCCCACGGTAAGCATCAGTGACGGCCAATTGGATGAGCGTATTGAGCAGCGTGTCAAACACCGTAGTCAATCCCCCGACCACTACCAACATCACAAAGGCGATTGCGAAGCGCCCGCTTGCCCCAAACAGGAAAAGCGAGCCGGCACAGCCTAACATGACATAAACCAAAATACGCTTGTCGACCTTTACCCTTCCCAGCGCCGCCAGGCTCAGGGAGCCTATGATAGTGCCTAAACCGGGCGCCGCCGCGATGAATCCCAAGCCGGAAGGCCCGACTCGCAGCACATCCTTCGCAATGACCGGCAGCAGGGTAATATAGGAACGGCCAAATATGCTGAAAAGAGACGAACCAATAAGCAGCGTGAGGATCAATTTCTGTTGACGCATGTAGGAAAATCCGTCCAAAAGGCTTGCTGTCATCCGCATCCTCGCCACCTCCCATCTATGGGGTGGGATGCGCATCCGTGCGAGAGCCCCAATAACAGCGAGGTAGCTGACGGCATTGACATAAAAACAGCCGCTGATCCCAATGTATCCCACTGAGAATCCCACCAGACTGGGACCCAAAAGACCCGCGCCATGCCAAATCATGGCGCTGAGCGCCAGCGCGTTGACAAGATCCTCCCTGCTAACCAGTTGGGGGATCAGGGATTGGCGCACCGGCTGTTCAAACGCCCATGCGGTCGAGGTCAGGGCGCCGAGAATGAAGATGTGCCAAACCTGTATCAGGCCCAGCGAGGTGAGGACTGCCAAGGCCAACGCGGTCAGCATGGAGACGGTCTGTATCCACATCATGACCTTGCGCCGGTCCCAGCGATCGGCAATGAGCCCGCCCAACAAAAAAAAGCTGAGGAGCATCACTGTCCGTAGCAAACTGAATAACCCGAGATATAAGGGAGAATTTGTCAGCTCGAAAAGCAGCCATCCCTGCGCCACGCTCTGCATCCACGAGCCGACGTTGGAGACAAAGTAGCTCGACCAGAACCAGAAAAAGTCACGATAGCGGAGCGCACGGAAGACCTCCCATCCCCTAACCATCTCGCCTCATCTCTTCTCTCTCCATCCTCTTCATTTTCTCTCCCCGGCGCTCAACGCCCGTAAAGGGATTGAATGAACCCTTTCTCCTCCAGCTCCTTGACGAATCTGTTATCCATGAAATCCTGGACTTTGGCGTTCGCCGCCTGCGGGTTTCGCTCCTTGATAAAGTCGAGAACCGTTTGAAGCCCGGCCTCGCTCACATAAGGGACTTTGGGAATCACGCGCCCGACGTAGTAGTCGTAGCTGGCATTGAGGACATCGAGGTCGTCGGTCCGCATGTACTTCTTCAACACCTTTAACGTGAATTCCCGGTGGCTCCTGGCATAGTGGATTCCCGCGACGAAGCCCCTGGTGAAGCGGCTCACCATCTCCGGGTTTTTTCGGATCAGAGTCCGGGTGGTGATCAGGGACGCCGCCTCGTACGGGATATTGAGGTCCGTGAGGTCGAGCAGGGCACGGAAACCGAGTTTTTGCGCGGCGACATAGGCCGATGGAGTCAACACCGTCGCGTCGACAACTCCTTGCTGCAATGCGGCAATCCTCTCCGTGTCGCTGCCGATAGTGATGAAGCTTACCTCCCGCTCGGAAAGCCCCAACTTCTGCACGGCGAAGCGGGCTGCCAGATCAGAATCCGTCCCCGGGCGGCTGATGGCAAGTTTTCTTCCCTTGAGCGTGGCGGCGCCGGTGATCTCTTTCTTGGTTACCAAATAGAAAGAAAGGCCGGGGGCGGCAGTGGCGATCAGGACCGTATCAATACCTCCGATCCTGGCGAGCACGGAAGAACTCGCTCCCAGGGCGGCAAAGTGCGCCTCTGCGGCCACCAACGCGTTGATCGCCGTGGTGCTCCCGCGCAGAAAAACCACATCGACGTCCAGCCCGTGCTGGCGGTACAACCCCGCCTCGCGCGCGACCCAGAAGGCGGTGAGATTCCCCCCCGAGGAACCGAAGGCAAGTATGGCCCGCTCGCTCTTTTGTCCCCACGATTCCAGCGGGTGAAAGAACGGAAGCGAAGATAAAGCAAGACCCGCGCCCAAGATTTTCCATAATCTCCGCAGCTTCATTTCAATTTTCCTCCCCGTAACCGGCTTCAGGCGGGCTCCAAGAGTTTATAATAGCCCCTTCTCCCTGATCGTGACATCTCACCTCCTTGGGCCGAAGATCTCGTCGAACTCTTTGACGTAACGGTTAAGATCCAGAGTGATCTTGGGGGAGATCGGGTGGACGACAAGGTGGGCGGGGTCCAGAGGAGAATCTTTCGGCAGGATACCCGGATAGGCCGAAGTATTGCCGTTTTTATAAACTTCGGTCTGCCCCTCTTTCGAGATCATGAAGTTGGCCAGTAAGTGCGCTGCATTGGGATGCGGGGGTGCGGCAGAAAATCCCAGTTTTGAGACACTAACGATGATCGGCTTGGTGGTGCGCACCCAGTCGATCGGCGCCCCGCTCTTCTTGATGGCTTCAGCCCGATGGCCAAAGGTGAGGGCAAGCGGAAACTCGCCGGCGGCCATTAACTGCGTAACCTGGGTATGTCCTTTGGCCCAGCGGATCTCCTGCCGGGCGAGACCGCCGAGAAGTTTTCTTGCCTTCTCCTCCCCGAAGTATTCCATCATCGCACCCAACCAATCGAACTCTTCGGGGTCCATCCCTATTTTCCCCCTCCATTTCGGATCGCTCAAATCGGGCCAATCGTGCGGCAGCTGCTCTCTTGGCGCCATCTTGGTGTTGTATCCGAGCACGAAATGGTTGATATGGAGTCCGACCCAGTATCCGTTGGGATCCTTAAATTTGGCATCCATAACCCCTGCTCCAGGGACGCGATAGGGGGTGAGAACGTTTATGCGGTACATCATCGGAAGAATCTGGCTGTTGACCACATCGAAAAGAATTTTCCCCGCCTGCTTTTCCGTCGAGATGCGGTTGAGCATCCTCTCGTCCGAAGAGCGAATGAGGTCCACCTTGATGAAGGGATATTTTTTCTCGAAGGCATTGGAGACCGCCTGGGCCATGCCCAGATTGGAGCCCGAATACCAGACGACGCGCCCCTCGGCCTTCGCTCCGGAGACGAGGTCCGCTTCCTGCGCCTCCGCGCGAACCGACAGCGATGCCATGAGGAATAGCGTTGGCAATAATACCCGGCGCCGCACATTCATAAGAGCCATCTCCTTTCATTCACCGTTCTTTAGTCCCTTTTTCCGCAAGAACTCCCGAACCAGATCTTTTACCACGCGGTGCTCGCCGTCCACCTGATAGTTTAATTGCCTCATCTCCGCCACCGAGATCAAGCCCCCAAGCGACTTGAGGGCGATGCGGATCTCCGGAGAGAGCGTCAGGGTTGCGCGCCGGATTAAAGGGACCGCATCATAGGGCGGAAAGTAGTGACGATCATCCGCCAGCTGAACGAGGTCGTGACGGGCAATCAGCCCGTCCGTGGAATTTCCCGCGATCAAGTCCACCTGGTGATCGACCAGCGCGCGGTAGGTCAGGGAGAGATCCATCTCGCGCAGTTCCGTGAACTTGAGTCCGTAAGCTCGGACAAATCCCGCATAGCCGTCGGGCCGGGACATAAAATCCTGTCCGAAGCCGGCACGCCACTTCGCAGCGTACGCTGCGGCATCGCTGATCGTTTTCAGTTTAAACCGACGCGCATCCTCGCCCCGAACCAGGATCGCAAAGGTGTTATTAAAACCCAGCGGCTCGGTCCACTCGATGGCGAATTTCGAGCCATATTCCTCTTTCACCCGGCGGTACACTTCTCTCGGATCGCTGACCGGCGGACGTTTAAGGATCGCGGTAAGGGCGGTGCCGGTGTATTCCACGTAGACATCAATCTCCCCGGCCACCAGCGCCTCGTGCGCGAGGTTGCCGCCGAGATCGAAACGCCGGTCCACGCGGACGCCGGTTTTTGACTCGATGACCTGAGCCACGATCTCCCCCAGGATGATCTGCTCGGTAAAGTCCTTCGATCCCACTGCAATCCGTCTATCCATCTTGGCCGGATAGAGCGCGACAGAGACCCATACAATCAGCCCTAACGCTGCCAGCAGGGAGGCCCAGGCCGCTTTGGGGTTTTTAAACCAGCCGCCGACACCGGTTTTGAAGATCCGCTCCACCCAACCGAGGATAAGATCCGCCGCCAGCGCCATCAAGGCGGCAGGGACGGCCCCCGCCAGGATCAGCGTGTTGTCATTCATCCTGAGGCCGCGAAAGATGTAGCGGCCCAGGCCGCCCGCGTCAATCGCCGCCGCGATGGTAGCGGTGCCGACAGCAATAACAGTCGCTACGCGCACGCCGGCAATGATAACGCCCAGTGAGAGCGGGATCTCGACCTGAAAGAGGAGCTGACGATTCGTCATTCCCATGCCGCGTCCCGCCTCGCGGATCGCCGGATCGACGCCGTTGATGCCGGTGAACGTGTTGCGGATGATCGGGAGCAGGGAATAGAGCACCAGCGCCACTACGGCGGTGCGCGCCCCGATCCCGCCCAGGATGCGCACATGGAACAAATAGATGTTGAGCGGGATAAGAAAACCGAACAGCGCGAGGCTGGGCACGGTCTGCATGATATTGGCGAAGCCCAAAACCGGTTTGCTGAGCGCTGGCCAGCGCGTGAGCATGATGCCGAGAGGGACTCCGATGAGGACCGCGATCCCCGTCGAAAACCCCACCAGGATGAGGTGCTCCACCGTCAGCCCAAGGACTTCAGCGCGATTGTTCAGGAAAAAATCCCAGAGGCTCATGATCTCCCCTCCGCAGGCTCAGGGTCATGGAGGCAGTCGGCAAAGGCCTTGGCCTCGGGATCTGCTGATTTCAGCAGCTCCGCCGGCTGCCCGGCCAGGATCATCTTTCCATCTTTAAGCAGAGCGATGCGCGAGGCAAGGAGGAACGCCTCTCGCACATCATGGGTGACAAAGACCATGGTCTTCCCCAGCCTCTCCTGCAAGGAGCGAAATTCCTGCTGGATTTCCCTGCGCGTGATCGGGTCCAGGGCGCCGAAGGGCTCGTCGAGCAAGATAATAGGCGGATCGGCGGCCAGGGCGCGCGCCACACCGACCCTCTGGCGCTGGCCTCCGGAAAGCTCGCGCGGATAGCGGGAGGCAAAGCGCGCCGGCTCCAATCCAACCATTTCCAGCAGCTCCCGCGCCCGCGCTTTGGTCTTTTCCGCTCCCCATCCTTCCAACCGAGGAACGACCGCCACATTCTCTTCGACCGTCCAATGGGGAAAGAGACCTATCTCCTGAATAACGTATCCGATCCGCCGCCTGAGCCGGATGGGGTCCCACTGCGTCGTTGCAGTCCCCTCTACCACTACCTCCCCTTCCGTAGGGTCAAGAAGGCGGTTGATTAATTTCAGCGTCGTAGTCTTGCCGCAGCCGCTGCGCCCGAGAAGAATCAAGGTTTCGCCCTGGAGGATTTCAATATTTAGCCCGGACAGGAGCGTTTTCCCGTTCGCAAGACGGAAGCTCACGTTACGAAATTCTATGGCTCTCCGACTATCCCTACTCATACACAACCAGTTCAATATCATGGGCGGCGCTGGACATGCCAGATGTTTTTCCTTTATAGTCGGCCTGCTGATGCAAAGACAAAAGGAGCTTCACATATTATC
>Ga0209824_10001657_pt1 | contig 12244 bp, 14 predicted proteins | sample VDWuncwatermetaG_FD_184124 | JGI IMG/M metagenome (GOLD analysis project Ga0209824, IMG submission 184124) | Wastewater microbial communities from Netherlands to study Microbial Dark Matter (Phase II) - VDW unchlorinated drinking water (SPAdes)... ... | reverse complement strand
ACCACCTTGGCGTAAAAACAAAAAGAGGGTTTTTTACCTACGCATAGGAGGTGAAATGGACACGTTCCAGTATTTTAAGATTTCAAAAGAGGAGGGGGTGGCAACGATTATTTTCAACAATCCTCCCGTCAATGTTCTGAATCAAAAGGTGATGAAGGAATTGGGTCAACTTTTCGATTCCTTGAAGGATGACTCGGAGACCAAGGTCGTTCTCTTTGCCAGCGAAGGATCACAGGCCTTCATTGCAGGGGCGGATATCGGAGAGTTTCGCCAGATTACCTCTGGAACTGAGGCCGAACAGCTTGCCCGTTCTGGACAGGAGATCTTAAACAAAATCGAAAAGTTGACCAAACCGGTCATCGTCGCGATCCACGGGGTTTGTCTCGGAGGGGGAAACGAACTCGTGATGGCCTGTCACATCCGGATTGCGAGTGACCGCGCCCGGTTCGGACAGCCTGAGATCAATTTGGGAATCATTCCAGGATTTGGAGGAACCCAAAGACTCCCTAAAATCGTAGGATTCAGTAAAGCAACAGAATTGATTCTCACGGGAGATACGATTACTGCCCAGGAAGCTTTTCGAATCGGTCTGGTCAGTGCGGTGGTTCCTGAACAGGATCTGTTGAAATACGCCAAGGGCCTAGCAAAAAAGATTGCATCGAAAGGAATGCCTTCGATCATGCAGTCCCTCTTTCTGATTGATCGAAGCCGTCGTACATCCCTTGAAGAAGGGTTGAAAGAAGAGGCGGAGGTTTTTGGAAAAATTTGTGAAACAGAAGATATGAGAGAAGGTATTTCAGCATTCCTTGAAAAAAGACAACCTCAATTTAAGAATCGATGAAAAAACGCTTTACGGGATGTTTCGATCCCGCGCCTTGCGTTATCAGGATAAGGAGTGCCTCCTCTTCAAGAAAGAGGGAGCCTATCAAAGTATTTCCTGGAACGCTCTCGACGAAAAAATACTAAATCTCGCCGCTTATTTTCTGAACCAGGGCCTTCGGAAAGGGGATCGGATTGCACTCCTTTCTGGAAACTGTCCTGAGTGGGCTACCGCCGATCTTGCCATTCTTTCGATAGGATGCATCACGGTTCCTATCTATCCCACACTCACACCCGTAGAAATTCAGCAACTCCTCGAAGATTCTGGTTCGAAATGTCTTTTGGTGTCACATGCCTCCATCTTGGAAGACCTTTTGAAATGGCAAGGCCTGATTCTTTCCTTTGAAGAATCTAATTTCTCAAGAGCTCTTGCCGAAGGAGAAGAATTTCGAAGGAAACAGGAACCCCTTTTTTCACAAAGACTGCAGCAGACAGAAGGAAAAGATATCGCAAGCATTATCTATACTTCAGGGACAACAGGAGATCCAAAGGGGGTCGTACTCTCGCATGAAAATTTTCTTTCAAATTGCCGCTCCTGTAGCAAGGCCATCTCTATTTCTGAAAAAGATACCTATCTCTCTTTTCTTCCGCTGAGTCATGTTTTCGAACGAATGGCCGGTTTTTATTTTATCCTCTTCCAGGGAGGTCGGATTGCTTATGCAGAAAATATGGATACGATCTTTAAAAATATGCAGGAAATCGGCCCAACCGTCATGAGCGGGGTGCCACGTTTTTTTGAAAAACTACACGAAGCGATCCAAACCTCAGTCGATCAAAAATCGCTTATAGAACGAAAACTTTTCGCTTGGGCCTTACACATGGGTCGACAACAAGCAAAGGCTTCTCAGACAAAAACCTCCTTCCCATGGCGATTACGGTTTCAATATCCCATCGCTTATTCTTTGGTGTTACGCCCTCTGCGACGAAAACTTGGATCGTCCCTCCGGTTTTTTATTTCAGGAAGTGCACCTCTTTCAGTCGAGGTGATTGAATTCTTTGCGGCCTTTGACTGTCTCATCTTGGAAGGATACGGTCTTACGGAGACATCCCCTGTCATTTCTGTAAACCGTTTAGATCGACAAAAATGGGGAACTGTCGGGTTGCCGATCCCGGATGTTGAAGTCAAGATTGCGGAAGATGGGGAAATTCTTATCCGCGGTCCAAATGTGATGCAGGGTTATTTTCATCGGGAAAATGCAACGAGAGAGGTCTTCCGGGAAGGCTATTTTCTGACAGGAGATATCGGACTTATGGATTCGGAAGGATTCCTCACCATCACCGACAGGAAGAAAGATCTTATAAAAACCAGTGGCGGAAAATACGTCTCACCCCAGAAACTGGAGGGACTGCTGAAAAGAGATCCCTTGATTCACGAAGCTGTTGTTTTTGGAGACAGACATAAATATGTTGTGGCGCTTCTTGTTCCCAATTTCAAAATGCTTGAGGACTATGCGTCTCGAAAGGGAATTTTCTATAAAGATCGAAAAACGTTTCTGATCCATCCAGAAGTCATCTCTTTCGTACGCCATCACGTTGAGACATGCCTCAAAGATCTTTCAAACTTTGAGAAGATCAAAAAATTTTCCCTTCTTGAAAAGGAACTCACGCAAAATGAAGGGGAACTCACACCCACCCTCAAGGTGAAACGGAAGCTCCTTTATGAAAAATACTGTGATCTTATTGAATCGCTTTATCAAGAGACGCTTGAAGAGGATCCCTCAAGCGCCCTTCCGCATCGGGGGTGAATAAAAGGGAACCATTGACAAAATAACAAAATTTTGGTATACTATACAAATTGTTAGTGGAAAGGGGGTGGAAACTAATGAAAAGAAATCATATGAATGTCCTCATAGCGGGCCTAACTGTCCTGGTTCTTTTAGTGGTCTATGTATCGCCGACCTTTGCCGCACAAGAACTTATAGGAAAGATGGGAAATAAGTTAAAAAGGGGCGTCATCAATGTGGCAACGGGATGGGTTGAACTCTTCAATCAACCCCACAAAGTGGGACAAGAAGAGGGGTTTGGCGCAGGTGCCACGAAGGGTGTCGCTCTCGGGATTGGTTGGACTGTTGCAAGAACTGTAGTGGGTGCATGGGATGTAGGAACGTTTCTATTCCCTGTCCCCGCAGATTATGCATCCGTCCTAAACCCTGAATATGTCTTTTAGTTATTGACGAGTATTATATGACCAGTAATAAGCCCCCAGAAATGGGGGCTTATTCCTTTCTCAGAATTGCCGCTTGGGCAACCTACGACCTCGCCAACACCATCTTTGCGATCAATATCCTCTCACTTTATTTTCCCCTTTGGGTCATCAAGGATCAAGGAGGTTCAGACCTCCTTTATGCAGGAGCTGCCGGAGCCTCTCTCTTTCTTGCAAGCCTTTTCATGCCTTTTTTGGGAACGCTCTCAGACTATCTCAAGCGACGGATGATTTTTTTAATTGATACCACACTTCTTTGTGTTTTTGCGACAGCGATTCTTTCGAGCGCCTCTTCATTAAAAGAAGGTCTTTTCTTTTTCGGAGTTGCCAATCTGGGTTATCAATTAGGGCTTCTTTTTTATGATGCACTCCTTCCGGAAGTGGGGCCTCCCCACATCATGGGTAAGATCTCAGGATTGGGAGTTGCGTTAGGATACGTGGGAACTCTCATCGGATTAGCGCTCGTTAGGCCTTTTGTCCTGGCCCACGGGTATCGGGCTGCTTTTCTCCCCACGGCGATTTTTTTCCTCCTTTTCTCCTTGCCCTGTTTTTTCTTTGTGCGGGATCCGCAACCTCTCCGCTCCCCGTCCTTGGCTTTCCTGATACAAGAAACAACCGAACGCCTCAAAAGAGGCGTTTCTCATTTTGGAAAAGGGACACCTCTGCGACAAATGCTGTGGGTCCATTTTTTCTCTATCTTGGCTATTCAGCCGGTAATTTTGTTTATGGCCATTTATACACAAAAAGTGATTGGACTTCGTGACAATGAAATGATTACTTTTTTTATTGGGACAACCTTTATGGCCATTTTGGGATCTTTTCTCTGCGGTATTTTGACAGATCCTCTAGGACCCAGAAAGATGCTTCTGGTCAGTCTCGGAGGATGGTGCATCGGGCTTCTCATCGCCTCTCTCTCGGTCGAGCGCTGGCAGTTTTGGGTCGCAGGAGGGCTCATCGGTATCGTATTAGGCTCTACTTGGGTTTCGAGTCGCGTGCTGATTATCCGTCTTTCTTCTGCCGAATACCTTGGTGAAATTTTTGGATGTATCGGTCTGGTAGGCCGTGCCGCAGCCATTCTGGGACCTCTGATTTGGGGAGGAATTGTATGGGGATTTAAGACCCATTTTCCCTGGAATTACCGCCTCGCGCTCCTTTGCCTCTTGAGCTGGATGTTTATTTCGTTGGCGCTCTTATTCAAAAGACTGCCTGAAAGCTTCTTGAAAGGCACCCCTTGACAATTGCACCTTTTTCATGTATACTTTTTTGTAGGATTTGACAATTGAGCGCTTTTCCGCACGATAAATCCGCCACAATGCATGGCGGACCCGCCAGGAAGTTTGGCGGGGGCTAACTACTCGCAAGGGTAGGGCGCAAAGCCACAGGCCCTGCAAAGGGGCAGCTGGGCTGCCGAAAAGGAAAAGTTTTTTATTTTCCAACCGCCTACTCTTTACGAGGAAGGCGGTTTTATTTTGAGAAGGAGGGAGGTGGAGCTCATGACACAACCACAGGAGAAAAATCCGCAACAGGTCACCCACCGGGTCATCGCGCTTTTGAACCGTGAGCAGGTGGATTTCCTGGACAAACTGGGAAAGGATGCCCTTTTTACGACAGGTGCCAAACTTTCTCGGACCAAAATCGTATATGCGATGGTGAATGCCTTGAGAACCCTCGGCATCACCGGGAATGGCGTCCGTTCCAAAGAGGAACTGGAACAAAAGATCATCAAGGCGGCTTTTGACCAACAGCATTTCCTTGATTTGAAAGAGGAGCTGATTCGGAAGAAAACGGGTTAAACTTAAAAAGGAGGATGGCCGATGTCTAAAGTCTTGACGATCGCGCTGGTGATGGCTTTTGCTGTTTCTTTTGCATCAACAAGTTTTGCGGCGAATCCGAAAGAAGTGGGTTCCGGAATGGGACATAAGCTCACCCGCGGAGTGGTCAATGTGGGAACCGGATGGGTTGAGCTTTTCAAAGAGATGTACAACACCGGTAAAGAGAACCCTCTCTTGGGGCTCACGGTGGGTACAGTCAAGGGAAGCGCAAAGACTGTCGTCCGGACTACGGCAGGCGGTATTGAGACGGGGACCTTCCTTTTCCCCGTTCCGAAGGAATATGGGGATCCGTTGATACAGCCCGAATATGCATTTTGAAAAAAGAGGATCTTGCACCAATTGAAAGAGGTGGACCTTAGTTCACCTCTTTTTATTTGTGGTGCTTGATCGTTTCAGAATTGACGATTCTTCTATTCTGTTGTATGTTACTTCTTATGGATTTCAAGATCGACGCAACATTGGATACCGTGGGAACGCTTTGCCCGATCCCCGTCTATTTGACCAGTAAAAAAATAAAAGAGCTGAAGCGGGGAGAAATTCTTGAAATTATTTCGGACGATGAGGGGATCCTGAGCGACATGCCTGCCTGGTGTAAAGTGACAGGAAACGAAGTGTTGAAATCTGTTCAGTCAAAAAGCCAGTACCACTTTTACATACGGAAACTCTCCTAAAAATCACTTGCCAATTGATACAATTTTTAGTAAAATAACAAGATAGGATGCTCCGTAAACCAAAAGTCGCTTTATTTCTCCTCGTCTTGTTCCTTCACTTCCTCTCTCAAGAGGGTTGGGGTTCCTCCCAAGATTACAAGGGCTCCAAGCGGGCCCTTTCGGACAGCTTCCATGGCGTGTTGGATGGGATGGGGTCCGTTGGGAAAGGGGTATGGGGTTTAACAACCAATACCGGAAAACTGATTTGGCATGGAACGCGTGAAGGACTCACCCAAGGCGCGAGGGGAGCAAGAAAAGCAGACAGTTGGATGCAGAAACATCTCTGGTAACAGGAGAGGGAGCTCGCGAAAGTTCCTTCTCGTTGGCCTGGTTGTCGTCCTATCGGTCGTCGTCGGGTTCAAACTCATTTTTGTTTCTTCTCCGGAAGATGAAATCCGAAGGCTTATCCGGGATGTCTCAAAAGCAGTGGAACACCATAATCTCCCCAAAAGCCTCTCTTATGTATCATCCGATTACAAGGATGACTTGGATCTGGATAAGCAAACCCTTACTTATATCGCTTCACAAATTTTTCAGGCCTATCCGAAACTGACCGTCTCTTCAAAAATCGTATCGATCGTCGTTCAAAAAGACGAGGCCCAAGCAGATGTGATTGCCGAATTCTTGGGAACACTCCCTCCCCAAAACCCTGAAGACCTTCTCGCCTTAAGACAAAGCCACCGCTTCCTCACGACCTTTAGAAAAGAAAGAAAGGAATGGAAAGTTGTTGAAACCAAAAAGCCGTCCCAAAATTTGGAATAAAATGATTAAAAAGAGTCGGATTCTTTACAAGGGAAAGCTATTTTATCTCACCGGAGAGGAATTTCGGCTCCCCAGTGGAAAACACGTTCAAAGGGAAACCATCCATCATCCCGGTTCTTGCGCTATCATACCGCTTCTTGCGAAGGGAAATGTTATACTCATTCGACAATTTCGTCCTTCCACTCGGAAAACTCTTTGGGAAATTCCAGCAGGTACTTTAGAAAAGGGAGAAACCCCTTATTCCTGTGCGGCAAGGGAACTTGTTGAAGAAATAGGATATCGGGCGAAAAAATTAAAAAAGCTTGCCACCTTTTACACCTCTCCCGGTTTCTGTACGGAAAAAATGCACCTCTATATAGCCACAGGACTCATTCCACTTTCACAAAACCTCGAGGAAGATGAATCGATTCGGCCCCATTCTTTTCTCATCCGGACAGCCAAAAAAATGATCCGTACAGGGGCCATTCAGGATGCGAAAACGATCGTCGGACTCAGCTTCCTTCCTAACTCCCTCTGACATAAGGTGATAGGATACAACCTAACCCCTTGAAAATTCTAATGTTATATGATATACTATTAGGTGTAAGTTATAAATTTTTTTGACCTGTTTTTAGAGCCATTATAAGATACCGAAAAAGGCAAACTTATCGAAAGGTAAGGACGTAAAGGATCGGGTCTAAATCCCCCCGCGGGGGACATGACAGCCGAGCTACCGGGTATTTATCATAAGGTGGCTCGGCTTTTCTTTGGTGAGACGATGATGAAAACATACAAAAGAGAAAAAACCTTAACATTCCTTGTTGCGTGCAGCCTCGTCAGTTTTTTCTGTTCAACGCAAGAGGCGCAGGCGGAAGAGGTGTTGTCGTCTCTTCCCACTGAGACGCCGTTTCCAGAAGCGTTTTTTTCGGTTTCGCCTTCCCTGTCGGAGTTATCTCCCTCTTTCAGGGAAGAACCGTTGTCGACAACCGTTTCTGAGGAAGTGTTGCCATTCAAGCTTCCTGGAGGAAAGGAGGTTGTGTTGGAACGTTTGCAGAGTAAATTTTTGGTAGGGAAAAGGGCAATGGGTTTCGTTTATCACCCAGAAGTAACTTTGACTATTCGAACCGGTAAGGGACTCCACAATTACATGAGCTGGGACAAAACAGAGATCGACCCGCGTCTTTTAACAGAAGACGAAAAAATCGCCCTTGGATTCCACTATGCCGAATATGTGACGGAATCCATTCAGGCGCTTCCCATCCCATTTGTGGGCAGTTTACTTGCGGGTTGCCTTAAAGTGGGGGAAGACGTGGAAAGAATCAACAAGCGGATAAAAACCAAATACCGCCTTCATCTTCGCTTTTCAGGAAAATCCTTCCAAGCCGCTTACAAAGAATCCTTTTGAGAGAAATATTTTTTGAAGTACTTACCGAGAAGTTCCTTATAGCGAGGATCCTGACGGAGGGACTTCAAATCACTATCTTCTTCAAGAAGTTCGAAATCATCGTACCCTAAAGTGATAGCCCGCTCGAGTGCCTCGAAGGCCTCTGTGGGCCGCATGAGAAGAGCATAACTGCAGGCAAGATTATAATGACAAATCGGGTCTTGTGGCAAAAGCTCGACTAAACGGAGATCGATTTGTAGACCTTTGTCATAGAGCCCTCGTCGCGTGTAAAGTTCCCCAAGCGTTACAAGCGCTTCGACGAAATTCGGATTTTTCGAAAGAAGCTTCTCACAAAAATAAATTTGAAATAGAAAGTCTTCCACAGAAACTCCTCATTTTTCATAGTTTATCATATAACTTGCTTGTTGTCAATAAGTTCTGTTGGTCTCGGTCAATTTTCACTTGTCTATTTGTTCTGTTCGGATTATAATAATACTCGAATAAGGAGAAATAGACATGCTCGTTGAAAAAATTGATGAAGACCTAAAGGTCGCCATGAAGGCGCACGATGCGCTACGGGTTTCCACTCTCCGCTTCTTGAAAGCTTCTCTTCTCAATCTCGCCATTGCAAAACGGGTTGAAAAACTAGAAGATGTCGACGTCTTGGAAGTGATTTCAAAATTGGTCAAACAGCATCATGAAGCCATTGAGGGTTTCTCAAAAGGGAACCGCCAGGACCTCGTGACCCAAGAGACAAAAGAACTTGTAATTTTAAAAAGTTACTGCCCCCCAGAAGCGAGTCGTGAAGAGCTTCTAAAGTGGATTAAAGGGGCCGTTCAAGAAAGTGGTGCCCAGGGTCTTCAAGATCTAGGCAAAGTCATGAAGCTCGTCATGCCTAAAACAAAAGGAAAAGCAGATGGCAAGGCAGTCAATGACCTTGTCAAACAGGTCCTCGAGAGCCGAATAACATAGAAACGTAGCTCAAGAAATATTGGAGAGGAGAACGCGATGGACGAAAGGCGTCGATACGTGCGTCTGGACACACGGCTCAAAATCACGTATACCGTCATTAAAAAGGAAAAGGATGCTTCGTCGGAATCTGAGACAAGAGATATTAGCGGGGGCGGCATTCGTATTTTCCTCCAAGAACCCCTTCCTCTACAAACCCTCCTTAAATTGGACATCCATCTTCCTGAAGACCCCCAGCCGGTTCACTGTGTCGGGAAAATCGTGTGGGTCGAAGAATTTTCAGTCCTTCAGGATGAAAAGAAAGAAAAAGATAGATTTGAGGCAGGGATCTTATTCACGGAAATTAATCCGAAAGACCGCGACCGAATTATCAAGTATGTCATTCTTGGCTATGCCGCAGCGAAAAAATAAATTCAAAAATTTTATCAACGGAAAATGGGTAGAGGCTTTCAGCAGGAAAACCTTTGAGGATCGTAATCCCGCTGATACGGAAGACTTGGTCGGTATTTTCCCGCGCTCTCAAAAAGAAGATGCGGGTGAAGCGGTCAAAGCGGCACGGGAGGCTTTTGACAGTTGGAGAAAAACACCTCCTCCGAAACGTGGAGAATTCCTTTTTGAAGTAGGAAGAATTCTTCTTCAGAGAAAAGAAGACATCGCGCACCTCATGACGCGGGAAATGGGAAAACCGCTCAAGGAGAGCCGCGGAGATGTTCAAGAGGGAATCGACACCGCTTTCTATGCTGCGGGAGAAGGAAGACGGCTCCTGGGGGAAACAACACCCTCAGAACTGCCGAACAAATTTTGCCTTTCTATCAGAATTCCCGTGGGGGTCTGCGCCCTTATCAGCCCATGGAATTTTCCTATTGCCATCCCTTGCTGGAAACTCTTTCCCGCCCTTATGGCTGGAAACACGGTCATTCTGAAGCCTGCCGAAGACACCCCTGCTTGCGCCACAAAATTAGTTGAAATCCTTGTAGAGGTTGGGATCCCCAAAGGGGTTGTCAATCTGGTGCACGGGTTTGGAGAAGAAGTGGGGCGGGCATTGGTTTCTCATTCTGGAATTGATCTTGTCTCTTTTACAGGTTCCGCTCAAGTGGGAAAAGAGATCGCAACTGTCTGCGGAAAAAATCTCAGACGTCATTCCCTTGAAATGGGGGGAAAAAACGCCCAGATCGTCATGGAAGATGCTGATCTGAACCTTGCCGTCGAAGGGGCCTTATGGGGCGCCTTCAGCACCTCGGGACAGCGGTGTACAGCCACCAGCCGCCTTATCCTGCATCGGACAATTGCCAAGAAATTCACAGAAACTTTTTTAAAGCGGGCTACGCGCCTCCGGGTAGGAAACGGACTTCGTGAAGGAACAGACGTCGGACCTCTCATTAACGAACAACAGCTTCAAAGGGTGGATCGTTACGTGAAAATAGGACGACGAGAGGGGGCTCGGCTTCTGTTAGGAGGGAAGCCGTTAACAAAAGGAGATCATCGTAAAGGGTATTTCTATGCTCCAACCGTTTTTTCGGAAGTGAGGCCTTCCATGCGAATTGCTCAGGAAGAAATTTTCGGACCGGTAGTCGGCATTTTGACTGTAAAAAACCTGGAAGAAGCGATCGACGTGGTGAACGACTCTTATTACGGACTTTCTTCGTCTGTCTATACCCAGAATGTGAACCAAGCTTTCCAAGCAATCCAAGACATTCAGGCGGGAATCACTTATATCAATGGCCCCACCATCGGCGCCGAAGTCCATTTGCCTTTCGGTGGTGTTAAAAACAGCGGCAATGGTCACCGAGAAGCGGGGACAACGGTATACGATATCTTTACCGAATGGAAATCTGTTCTTGTAGATTACAGTAGCAAACTTCAAAAGGCTCAGATCGATACCCAATGACTCTTCAGGTCCCTTGCATCAAAACGCCCTTACCTGGGCCCAATGCACAAAAGATTATTCAGCAGGACGAACAGTACACGTCTCCCTCCTACACGCGCGTCTACCCCCTTGTGGTGGATCAAGCCTCGGGTACCCATATCCAAGATGTAGATGGGAATGTCTTCCTTGATTTCACGGCAGGCATTGCAGTCGTCGCTACGGGACACTGTCATCCGAATGTTGTCAGCGCCATCCACTATCAATCGTCAAAACTAATCCATATGTCAGGAACAGATTTTTATTACAAGGCGCAGAGTGATCTTGCCCAGAAACTTTCCGAGATCAGTCCCGGCTCTTCCAAAAAGAAAATCCTCTTTACAAATTCCGGTGCCGAAGCGGTAGAAGCGGCCTTTAAACTCGCCCGGTACCATACCAAACGTCAGCACATGATCGCCTTTATCGGAGCCTTTCACGGACGCACGCTAGGAGCTCTATCCCTGACAGGAAGCAAAATTGTTCAGGTTGAGAATTTTGCACCCCTTGTCCCAGAGGTGACTCATATCGGTTACGGATATTGTTATCGATGCCCTTACAACCTTGTCTATGACAGTTGTAAGATCGCCTGTGTGAGCTATCTCGAAGAGACGCTCTTCAAAACAATTGTTTCTCCGAAAGAGGTGGCCGCCATCATTGTAGAGCCGATTCAAGGGGAGGGGGGGTATATTGTCCCCCCACCAGAATATCACCCGATGCTCAAAAAAATATGCGAAAAATACGATATCCTCTTTATTGCGGATGAAGTCCAAACAGGAATGGGACGTACAGGGAAGATGTTTGCTATCGAACATTGGGGGGTGGAACCAGATATGATTTGTCTGGCAAAGGGAATCGCGTCGGGCATGCCTTTGGGGGCCCTTGTCGCACGGGAGGACATCATGACCTGGGCGGAAGGTTCTCATGCTTCCACTTTTGGGGGAAATCCTGTATCCTGTGCAGCCGCCCTAGAAACCATACGCCTCCTTGAGCAAGGACTGATTCAAAATGCAGAGAAGGTTGGAGCATTCCTTTACGAAACATTGACCCGTTTGAAAGAGAAACACCTTTGGATGGGGGATGTGCGCGGGAAGGGGTTAATGGTCGGGGTGGAAATCGTCAAAAATAAATCAGGGAAAGAAAAGGCTCCATCACAGCGGAACAGGATCATTCAAGAGTCCTTTCAGAAAGGCCTTCTTCTTTTAAGTTGTGGTGAATCCGCTATCCGTTTTTCGCCTCCTTTGGTAGTCACGAAAGAAGAAGTGGAGATCGCCTGTCAGATCTTCGACGAGGTGCTTTCTGTATTGGAAAAGGGCAAAATTTCATGAGAGGACTGATTATTGTGATTTCGTGTATTATTTTGGTGTTTGTTGTTCTTGACAAAAGCGGCGCTTTCCGGGTTACTTCCTACACGGTGACAGAAAGAACGCTCAAGGTCGAAAAAACACGGTTTGAATGGCATCCCGAAAAACTCACCTTTTACTTCAAAACATTTTCAAAAAAATGGCGAGAGCGCTTTTTCAAAAAGGGAAGTTCTTCTCCAGAAGTAAGAAAAGTGAAGAAAAAAGGAGAGAGAGCCGCCCCCTCTCGGCTGGTTCTTAAAAGCGGGGCCGTTCTTAAAGGACG
>Ga0209824_10001656_pt1 | contig 12248 bp, 12 predicted proteins | sample VDWuncwatermetaG_FD_184124 | JGI IMG/M metagenome (GOLD analysis project Ga0209824, IMG submission 184124) | Wastewater microbial communities from Netherlands to study Microbial Dark Matter (Phase II) - VDW unchlorinated drinking water (SPAdes)... ... | reverse complement strand
GAAGCTGGGCGTGCAGGCTGATGATCTGCTGGTGTCGCAACCGGACACGGGTGAGCAGGCCTTGGAGATCGCCGAAACCTTAGTGCGAAGCGGTGCGATTGATTTGATCGTGGTTGATTCGGTCGCAGCGTTGACGCCTCGTGCGGAAATCGAGGGCGAAATGGGTGATGCCCACATGGGGCTTCAGGCCAGGCTTATGTCACAGGCCTTACGAAAGCTCACCGCGGCGATTGCGAAGTCGCTGACGACGGTGATCTTCATCAATCAAATTCGTATGAAGCTCGGCGTGATGTTCGGGAATCCGGAAACGACCACCGGCGGCAACGCGCTCAAGTTCTATTCGTCCGTTCGCTTGGATATCCGCCGAATCGAATCGATCAAAGAAGGCCAGGATGTTATGGGCAGCCGGGTCCGCGTCAAGGTAGTGAAAAACAAGATGGCGCCACCGTTCCGCCAGGCCGAGTTTGACATCATGTTCGCCGAGGGTATTTCCAAGGTCGGCGAATTGGTGGATATGGGCGTCGACAAGAAGATCATCGAGAAATCAGGTGCCTGGTATTCCTACAAGGGAGAGCGAGTCGGCCAGGGGCGCGATGCCGCCCGAGACTTTCTCAAGGCCAATGTTTCAGCGGCACATGAGGTCGAAATGAGACTCCGAGAAGTGGCTGGCGTCCCGGTTCGGAGCGAGAAAAAAGCTGAGACTAAAGCTGAGGCCAAAGAAGAGAAGCCTGCGGCCCGCAGCGAGGACAAACGGGCCCATCGGTAGCGGTACGCGAGTGGCCAGGCTTGATCAGACTGGGCAATCCTCGGCAGATGGATGGATGCCACTCGCGATTCGATTTCTCGCCCGTTGCGATCGTACCGTGGCGCAGGTCGAACAATTTCTCCGATCCAAAGGAGCCCTGCCCGGTCAGATTCGGCACACGATTCGTCGATTGTCCGCGCTCCACTATCTCAACGATTCTGCCTATGCCCAGCGATGGGTGGAACGGAGGCTGGTCTCTCGGCCGATGGGACTAGCGCGGATCAAGGCGGAGTTGCAGGCCAAGGGAATCGACGAGACGGTGGCGGATCGGGTGACCGCCGACGTGTTTCGCGAGGTGGGGGAAGAACAAATGGCTCGTCGAGCGCTGAACGCCAGGCAGCGCCATGGTAGCCGGTTGACACCGGCGCAATCGGTGCGTCTCCTACGTCAGCGGGGTTTCGACGAAGAGACGATTGATCGTATTGTGATGGTCGCTTGCAGTAGCGATGAAGGATGAGACTCATGACGCAGAGTGCGCAGGAACTTAGGCAATCGTTTATCCGGTATTTTGAACAGCATGGCCATCAGGCGGTGCCCAGCTCAGCCTTGATTCCCCAGGCGGACCCGACGCTGCTCTTTACCAACGCCGGGATGAATCAATTCAAACGGGTCTTCCTCGGAGAAGAACCCCGTCCCTATACACGAGCTGTGACAGTGCAAAAGTGCCTTCGCGCCGGCGGCAAACACAACGATCTTGAAAACGTGGGGTATACCAGGCGGCACCACACGTTCTTCGAGATGCTCGGCAACTTTTCGTTTGGCGATTACTTCAAAGATGATGCCATCCGATTCGGATGGGAGTTTCTGACACAGACGGTCGGGCTGCAGAAAGATCGGATGTGGGTGACGATCTTTCGTGAGGACGACGATGCGGAGAAGCTCTGGAAGAAGATCGGCGTCTCGCCGTCGCGCATCGTTCGGTGTGGCGAAAAAGACAACTTCTGGCAAATGGCAGACACCGGTCCCTGCGGCCCCTGCTCGGAAATTCACTTCGACCAGGGCCCATCCGTACCAGGCGAAGACCGTCCGAACAGCGAGGGCGACCGGGTGATCGAGATCTGGAATCTCGTCTTCATGCAGTACAACCGTGATGCCTCTGGAACGCTCCACCCATTGCCGAAACCAAGTATCGACACGGGGATGGGGCTCGAGCGGTTAGTCGCCGTGGCCCAGGGTGTCTCGAGCAATTACGACAGCGATCTCTTTGCGCCGCTGCTTGCGACGATCGCCAGACGGGCCGGTACCGAGTACGGCAAGCAGGATTCCTCGGACCGGTCGATGCGCGTGATCGCGGACCATTTGCGCGCCATTACGTTTTTGATGACGGATGGCATCCTGCCGTCGAACGAAGGGCGCGGGTATGTGTTGCGTCGGATCCTGCGCCGCGCGGCCCGTCATGGCCGACTGCTCGGCATTGTCGAGCCCTTTCTGCACGAACTCAGTGCGACTGTCGTGGACCAGATGGCCGCCACCTACTCGGAAGTGCGCGCGGCATCCGGCACGATCGCCGAAGCGACGAAAGGCGAAGAGGAGCGGTTTATCGCGACGCTCGACCAGGGCTTGCCGATTTTGAACGACATGATCGAGCGGGCGAAGGCGGCGAGACAAACGGTGTTGGCAGGGGACGACGTCTTCAAACTCTATGACACCTACGGGTTCCCCATGGACTTGATCACCGAGGCCTGCCGGGAACAGAGCATGACGGTCGATGAACTTGGTTTTAATGCGGCAATCGACGAGCAGCGGACTCGCGCGCGCAAGACCGGTGGATTTGAACAGGAAACGGCCAGGCCGGCTGTCGCGGAGCTGGCCAAGCGGATCGGGGCGACGACATTCGTTGGCTATGAGCATCTGGAAAGCGACGGCGTCTTGCGAGCGATTCTGAAAGGCGAGCAGCTGGTGAAGGAAGCCGTCGAAGGGGAGACGGTTGAGCTGGCGCTGGATCTCACGCCCTTCTATGCCGAAGGCGGTGGGCAGGTCGGAGATCAAGGAATCTTGACGGGTCCTGAAGGGGTGGTCGATATCAAGGAGACGACGAGGCCAGCGCCGACGGTCGTCTTGCACAAGGGAACGGTTCGCAAGGGGTGTATCCGAGAAGGTGAGCGCCTGCATATGACGGTGCATGCGTCCATGCGTCTGGATGCCGCGCGCAATCATACGGCGACGCATCTTGTCCATGCGGCTCTGCGTGATTTACTGGGGCCGCATGTGAAGCAGTATGGATCGCTGGTCGGACCCAACCGTCTTCGGTTTGACTTTGCTCATTTTCGACCGCTGTCGTCCCGCGACATCGACGACATTGAATCGACGGTGAATGAAGAAATTCGCAAGAACGAGACGGTACGCACTCAGGTGATGAGTATTCAGGAGGCTGTGGCGAACGGCGCCCTGGCGTTCTTTGGCGACAAGTACGGTGAACAGGTACGCGTGGTGACTGTGGAGTCGTTCAGCAAAGAATTGTGCGGTGGTACCCATTGCCGACAGACGGGTGACATCGGACTTTTCCGCATTGTCTCAGAAGGGGGTGTGGCGGCCGGGGTGCGCCGGATCGAAGCGCAGACGGGCAGCGGTGCGTATGTCCTCATGAAGAAACTGGAAGCCGATGTTCGCGAGTTGTCAGATCTGTTGAAGGCGGGGCAGTCCGAGCTGGTCGCCAAGACCCGCAAGCTGATGACACAGCTGAAGGACAAGGAGCGGGAACTGGACGAGTTGAAATTGAAAATGGCCAGCGGCGCCGCAATCGCCTCGACTGCCAGGACAGTTGCCGGGGTGGCGGTGCACGTGCAGCGGACGGATGGCCTGGATGGGAACGGTATGCGTGCGTTGGCGGATCAGCTCCGGGACAAGATGAAAAGCGGTGTCATTGCACTGGGCGCAGCGACCGGCGGCGACAAGGTCTCGTTGCTGGTTGTGGTGACGAAAGACTTGATTGGGACGATCAAAGCCGGTGAGCTCATCAAGGTTATGGCCACTGAGGTGGGTGGAACCGGAGGCGGCCGGCCAGAAATGGCTCAGGCTGGGGGAAAGGATCCGGCCAAGCTCGACGCGGCGTTGGAAAAGGTTTTTAGCCTGGTTGAAACCACTCTCCAGCGGTAGAATCATGCCTAGCCGAATTCTTGCGCTCGATTACGGTACCAAACGAATCGGCGTCGCGCTCAGTGACGAATTAGGCTGGACGGCACAGCCATTAGAGACGATTGAGCGTCGGACGCTCGTGCGCGATCTCGCCCACATCGAACAGTTGGTGCAGGAACATGAGGTCAAGGAAGTTTTGATTGGGCTGCCGTTGCGGCTCAATGGTGAAGAAGGGCCGGCGGTACAAGCGGTTCACGAGTTCATCGCCCATTTAGGAGAGGCCCTTTCGGTTTCGATCGTGACGTGGGACGAACGGATGACGACGAGGTCAGCGGAGGACCTCTTGATTGCCGCCGATGTCAGTCGCAGGAAGCGCAAAGGAGTGATCGATCGTGTGGCCGCCGCGATTTTGCTGCAGAGTTACCTTGAGTCTCAAACTCCAGCGAGGACTCACGACGGTCATACCTCTGCGGAGGAGATCGTAGAAGAGTGGGGGGAGTCTCTCCAAGACAGTTCAGCCTATGACGCTTCGTCTCATCCTCATCGTGGTCCTCGTGATCGTCGTACTCACCGGATTGGCCGGGTACCAGATGATTCGATGGGCTGAGGCGCCGGTCGTCTCCGATTCGGATCGCGCTCCACAGAAAGTTGTGGTCATTCCCGAAGGCGCGACGTTTCAACAAGCTGCGGCGTTACTGGAGCGGGAGCAGCTGATCAGGAGCCGTTCCGCCTTTCTGCTGCTGGGGAAGGCCCAGGAAGCCGACCGAAAAATTCACCCCGGAGAATATGAGCTCAATGCGGCCATGGCTCCGGCGGACATTCTTTCGAAGCTGGTACTTGGCCGAGTGGTCCTTCATCCCGTCACGATTCCCGAGGGTTATACATTCAATCAAGTCGCGGATGTGCTCGCTGAGCGCCGGATTACGGATCGTGCGGAGTTTGTCAGATTGGCCACTGACAAGTCCTTTCTGAAGACTCTTGGGATCTCAGCTGAAACGGTAGAAGGGTATCTCTATCCCGATACGTATCGATTGACTCGTCCGACAACCGCCAAAGAAGTCATGCGAGTCATGGTTGACCAGCTTGGCCAGGTGATGACCCAAGAATGGCAGGCGCGGGCCAAAGACATTCACTTGACGGTCCATGAAGTGTTGACCTTGGCGTCAGTGATCGAAAAAGAAACCGGTGCTGGAGAGGAACGTCCGCACATCTCGTCCGTGTTTCATAACCGGCTAAAGAAACACATTCCGCTGCAGAGCGATCCGACCGTCATCTACGGCTTGCCAAATTTCGATGGAAACCTTCACAGAAAAGATTTGTCCCATCCCAGTCCGTACAATACGTATCGGTGGGCCGGTTTGCCCCCAGGTCCGATTGCCAATCCTGGGGCACAGTCGATCCGTGCCGCCTTGTATCCCGTGCCTTCCGCGTATCTCTATTTCGTCTCGAAGAATGACGGAACGCATCAGTTTTCCGCGACACTCGTGGAACACAATAGAGCGGTGGAAAAGTACCAGAAGCGCCCCTTCCGACGAGGCAATCGTTCGCAGACCTTGATGTCCCCCAATGGCAGACAGACACACGACGAAGAAGGAGTTTCGTAAACGATGTCAGAATGGAATCTCTCGGCGCTGATCGACCATACGGTATTGAGGCCGGACGCGACGAAAGTCGAGGTGCTTCGGTTGTGCGAAGAGGCAAACGCGAACGGGTTCACGGTGATTTTTGTTCCACCCTGCTACATTGATGAGGCGGTGGCGACGGTGGCTGGCACCAGCATTCGCGTCGGCATCCCCATCGGCTTTCCATTAGGGGGTCATAGCACACAGACTAAAGTGGCTGAAGCGGTTGACGCAGTGGCTCACGGTGCGCAGGTTTTGGACATGGTCCTGAACGTTAGCCGACTGAAATCAGGCGATCACGACTATGTGCGGACGGATATTGCAGAAGTCGTGAAGGCGACCCCGAACGTCGAGCATAAAGTCATTCTCGAAACGTGCTATTTGACGCAGCAGGAGAAACGGACGGCGTGTCATTTAGTCATCGAAGCCGGAGCGGATTATGTGAAGACCTCGACCGGATTTGGTGCCGCCGGTGCTACGGTCGACGATGTCCGACTTCTGAAGGAGACGGTCGCAGGACGGGTGAAGGTGAAGGCGTCGGGTGGCATTCGTGATTGGAAGACCACGCTGGCGATGCTCGAGGCCGGAGCTGATAGAATCGGAACCAGTGCCAGTCTCAAAATCCTCGACGAGTGGCGGACGGCAATCCACAAACGCACATAGCACCATGAAAGATAGGCGGTGGATTCCTCTGCTCTCGGGGGGATTGTCCGGCCTAACAATAGGATATCTCTCGCCTAGGTCCTTCTGGACCTGGCTGTCTGTCCCATACGCCCCTATGTCAGGCCTACGGTGAATTGAGTATAGTGCACGGATGATCAAACGAGTCATTCTTCTCGTTATCGATGGGTTGGGAATCGGGGCGTTACCCGATGCGGTCGACTATGGCGATGCTGATGCAAACACCCTCATGCATCTGGCTGAGACGGTCGATGGCCTAAGTGTGCCCAATTTGGAGATGTTGGGTCTAGGGCAGATTGCTCCGATCAAGGGCGTACGGACCATGGTCCAGCCGAACGGATCTTTTGGCCGGCTGGGATTTTCCTCGCCGGGTAAAGATTCAGTTGTCGGATACTGGGAAATCAGTGGGGTGATTCAGAAAGAAGCCGCGGAGGTCTGCAGCTCTGGCGTCCCCACCAAGATCGTTGATGTCGTGGAACAGCTCTTAGGCAGAAAGTCGATCGGCCGAGGTCTCTCGCCCATGGGGGTGATGCTTCGCCGACATAGTATGGAGCATATGGCGACCGGAGCGCCTATTCTATGGACGGACGGATGGAATACGTGTTGTATTGCCATGCACGAATCACTCATGGCACCGGTGGAATTCCAACAGCGATGTCGCGAGATTCGGAAAGCGGTGAAGGATGCGGGGATGCTCATTCGTGTCGTCGGGCAGCCGGTCATCGGTGGGCATGATGTGCTTCGGCCTCAAGTCGGACGAAAGGACTATGTGAGCGAACCACCGGGTGTGACGATGTTGGATGTCTTGAATCGTTCCGGCCAGATCGCGATGGGAGTCGGAAAGATCTATGACCTCTTCAGCGGGCGCGGGTTTACCAAGGCTCTCCCGGTAGCCTCGGCGATGGTGGCGGTGGATGAAGTGATCGGCATGTTGAATAAGATGCCTCGCGGTCTCATCTGTGCCAGTCTGGATCTGCTGTCGGAAGATGCTGGACAGTCGGCCACCGCCCTGCAAGAATGTGATCGTCGCCTTCCAGATTTGTTCGAGAAGTTGCGCCTTGGCGATATGGTGATCGTAACGGGTGATCATGGACGAGATTTCTCATTGCCGGGACGGACCTCCACTCGAGAATATGTGCCGGTCTTCGTGACCGGCCCCAAGTTGGCTCAAGGCGTCGATTTGGGAAGTCGATCGACCGCCGCCGATGTGGGGCAGACTATTGTGGAGGCACTCCAAGCCGAACGATTGCCGGTTGGTGAGAGTTTCTTGGATGCGCTCAGACTAGGGTAATCGCAATGGGTGAGGAGCAGGGGGCGAGCGATGTCGTATGAACAGAAGTTAACACAGCTGGGTCTTGCATTGCCGGCTCCTCCAAAGCCCGTGGCGAACTATGTGCCGGTCGTCAGGACGGGTGACTTGTTGTTTCTCTCCGGTGTGTTACCCTCGCGCGATGGGCAGCTCATCATGACCGGCAAGCTTGGGCAGAATCTGTCTATCGATCAGGGGATGGAAGCCGCACGAGTGGCCGTGCTGAATGGATTAAGTATCATTCGACAGGAAGCCGGTTCTCTCGATCGCGTGAAGCGGATCGTCAAAATGGTCGGCCATATCGCCTCTGCACCTGGGTTTACGGATCAACCGCAAGTGCTTAACGGCGCATCAGACTTGCTCGTGTCGCTATTCGGAGACGCAGGCCGACATGCTCGTGTTGCCGTCGGTGCCGCTGAACTTCCCCGCCAGGCTCCCGTCGAAATCGAATTGATCGTGGAACTCGCCAAGTAGCCACGCTAGGCTCATACTTCCCAGCACAGGACGGCAGTGTTAAACAAGCGTGCAAACCTCGCTTGCACGGTCATTGAGAGACCGGCCGTCATGATGGCATAAGAGCCGTTGCCAGCACTGTTATAAATATACCCGACCCCTTTATGTGCTAAGCAGTGCTCGGGATTACTTTAGCGTGCGGCAATGGACTGGGATCCTCGGGCTGCCAGGCTCTTTCGACGATTGTGGGAAATGGTGCGGTCGATCATGGCGCCGCAATTCATGCATTTCCATGCATAGAACACGAGAAAGAAATCCGAGAACCGTTCCAGCAGCATCATCCCTTTGCATTTCGGACATTCCATGGATCCCTCCCAGGGTGGTTGCGTTCACTGCTGATGATGAATTCAAGCAAGAGCTGCGCTAACTTGGCATATGTCAGTATTTCAAGGATTTGATGAGTACGTAGTTACACGTGGTATGGTACGTTCATAAAATTGACGGTGGGAGCGAGCGAAACGCGTCAAGGTTTTGTCAGCGTGCGAGTTCGAGAGGAGGGGGGGGCGGGAGTGTGTGGTGAAGATGACCTTGTAGGACGCCACTGCGGTGGTAATAAAAGATTTCCGACCCTGTTCAATAAAAGCAAGTGCTCAACGGCGCATCAGATTTGCTTGTGTCGTTGTTTGGTGAGGCTGGCCAACACGCGCGTTGCTGTCGTGGTTGCAGAACTTCCCAGCCAGGCTCTGGTGGAAGTCGAATTGATCGTCGCACTCGCCAGATAGAGTCCCCTCTCCGTGCGTTTTCCGCTCAATCCGACCTGAGTTCCTGTTGTATAGCTGTGATCTGTCCATATCGAGCGGTGAAGAACACAGCGGTTCGCTCGTCATCGCTGCCTTCCAATGACATGAGTATGGTTAGCGCACAGCCTTGTTTCCACCATTCGCGCCAGCGCGACGGAGTGTTTCACAGCGGTTGGTGATGATGCCGAGGCCGTTTGGAGAACAACGCATTCCGTTCGGGTCATCACCTGCCATCGTGGAAGGGAGATCGCTGCGGCGTTTGGTGCTGACTTGACCTGTCGCAGGATCGCGATAGCGCACCGTGGCGTCTGTCTGTCGCGTCGCCGGTGGGTGCTTGGCCGTCTGAGACGGTTTGGGCTTCGGCGGCGTTACGATAATGTCTGAGCCGGACCCGCCGGTGCGAAAGGGATTCGTCGAGCCGGCGTTGAAGGAAGAGACGGTGTCAGCAGATGGCGCAGGCTCGTTCGACTGGATAGTGAAAGACCTGTGGAACGGATTGTCCAACTCACCCGTCGACGCGGCTCGTTTCGGTGGCGTGCCTTTGAACGGGTTGGCAATCGGCTGGTCTGCGTGCGTGCGGTTGGCATAGTTGAACGAGCCGATGTCGGACTCCAGGTGTTCGAGTTCCCCCATGATGGTCTTGAAGTGATGTTCAATCTGATCGAACGCCGTGCTGCTGATGGCATTCGTGAAGGGGTTGGTGTCGTGCGCGAGTTCGTTGATCGTGTGAATGCCGCGGAAAATCGTGTGGATTCGGGGATCGTCGCGTTGATAGCCGCGATCTGCCCGTACCATGTCGATCGCGTCGGCGGTGATCTGATCCGAGAAGGTTTGGATGGGCGAGGTGATCCATTGGTACGCCGTCTCGGCCCGTTCCACGAGTGTGTCGGCAGCAACGACGAGATCCGCCAGCTTGTAAGCACCCTTGTCTCGTGCCATGCCGTGGACGATCTGCATGAAGCTTGAGAGGTCCGAAGCCGTCTCCGGTAAGCTGCTTCTGATTCGGTCCTTCCAGGTGTCTTGCAGCTTCGCCGCTGTCTGTGTGACGGCGCGGATATGCGCTTGCCGTAAGGCCTCAGCCTGCCGTCGCTGTTGCTCGGCTCCTGCCTGTCGGTCTCGAGCATCTTGGCGTTCGCGTGCGGCTCGATCCTCGGTATCCCGACGCTCGCGGTCGGCCTTCTCCTGGGCAGCATGGCGATCGCGCTCTTCCTGGTCCTTCCGCTCGGTGTTCCGTCGATCTCGGTCCCGGTCCTGGTCCCGTCGCTCTCGGTCGCGGCGATCGCGCTCCGCCTCCTCGGCGTCTCGTCGGTCCCGTTGGTCCCTGCGCCGTTGTTCCGTCAGGTAGTCGTTGAGCCGCTGGCGGCAGGTCCCGACCTCCTGCTGCCCATATTTTCCCGCTTGATCCCTTGCCGTATGGAGCGCCTGGCAGCTCGATTTCGAGCAGGTGCCCCCGTCATCGCCATGTTCTAGATCAGGGGCGTCGCGCAGGCACTGATCATGCTGAGCGCTGAGTTCCTTCTGAATGTCGGCGAATTCTTGCCGCAAGGCCTCACAGGTCTCAGGTGAGGTCGGGAAGAGCGGCGCACTGAGGGTGATATAGCGAGTCGAAGGACTGGGCGCGAGAGGGCGTGTCAAGTTTTCTGTGTAACTGATTGTGGTTAATCACTGGTGGGCACGCGGTCTCCTACGATCATGGCAAATTGATTGAGCGCTCGTTTCCATTCCGGAATCGGGGCGGTCCAGTGCTTGGCAATGCGCTGCAGGCCCAGATAGAGGACTTTGAGGATCGCTTCATCCGTGGGAAACGCCCCGCGCTTTTTTAACGTTTTCCGTCACGAATAATTCAGGGATTCAATGGCATTGGTGGTGTAGATGACCTTGCGAATGGCTGGGGGATAGTCAAAGAAGACCGTGAGCCGCGTCCAGTCCCGCCGCCAACTCGTACTGATCGTGGGATAGTGCGCATCCCACGTCAGGGCAAAGCGCTCCAAGGCTGCTTCGGCTTCCGTAACCGACGACGCGCCATAAATAGCTCGCAGATCCCGGGCCACGGCACGTCGCTCCCGCCACACCACATACCGCAAGGATTGTCGGACTTTATGCACCATGCAGAGTTGCACCTGGGTTCGCGGAAAGATCGTCTCCAACGCGTCGGGCAACCCCGTCAGCCCATCCACACAGGCCACGAAACAATCTGTGACGCCCCGCTGCTTGAGCTCTGTGAAGACGGCCAACCAAAACTTCGCGCCTTCCGTTTCACTCACCCAGAGGCCTAACAATTCCTTTTCCCCGGTGAGCGTGACTCCGAGGGCGACATAGACGGCTTTCGTCTTGACGGCTCCTTCGTGCCGAGACTTCACGAATAAACAATCAAAATAGAGAATGGGATAGACGGTCTCCAAGGGCCGGCTCTGCCACAGGCGCACATCCTCCAACACCGCATCCGTAATCGTGGAAATGAGCGTGGGGGAGACCTCTGTCCCATACAATTCTTCCAGATGGTTTTGAATCTCCCGAGTGGTCATCCCATGCGCATAGAGCGCCAACACCTTGTCGTCAAAGCCGTCGAGTCGCCGTTGCCGTTTCTTGACCACCGTGGGTTCAAACGTGCCCGCCCGATCGCGCGGCACCGCCAAGTCGACCGGGCCTTGCTCGGTCTGTACCGTCTTCGGACTACTGCCATTCCGAGCATTATCTGATTTCGACGGCAAGCGGGCATGAGGCGCATACCCAAGATGGGTGGTCAATTCGGCGGCCAGGGCGCGTTCCACCAACCGTTTCGTGAGGCCTTTCAGCAATCCATGTTCGCCAAGAATCTCTTCCGGCGACTCACAGCCTTGCAACAAGTCATCCAACAACGCATCCGTTTTCGTGTCTGGCTTGGTCATCAAATCCTCCCTCCTCTCTAGAAGAAGCATGATAACCAGTTACACAGTTAATCTTACACGCCCGCGCGAGATAGTACCCGGCGGCCCAGCTCACGGTTGATCCAAGACACCAACAGACTACGAGCGTCAGTCGGACAATCACAGCACAGAGAGGAGAAGAACGCGACATCGAATTCGAGCCCTCACATCCAGGATGATGGCCAGGACAGGTGTATGTATCATGACGCAGCGGTGTGTGACAAAGGCCAGAGCCACGTGGCGGGTTCTGGACTGGTTCAGGTATACTCCCGCCCGTTGGTCTTCTACCATATGGAAAGGAGCCGCTATGAGATTGTTCCTGGCCTCTGCCACCCTGCGGATGCTTGCGCTCTGTGCGTTTGTGATGCTCGTGCCCACCGCCGCCTCGGCCGCCGATACTGGTGACGCCGACTTTGCTAAGGGGTGGGACCTGTTGAAAGCCAAGAAGTATAAAGAGGCCCGTGCGGCACTAGCCGAGATTATTCATGACTGATGGTCAGCGGGGCAGCGGCCGCCATTCTGGAGAAGCCAACGACTCGTCTGCCCCTATCGCGATCGCTGATGGCCACGGCAGGGCCCTACGTTCTCTGTTAGGAG
>Ga0209824_10001655_pt1 | contig 12251 bp, 8 predicted proteins | sample VDWuncwatermetaG_FD_184124 | JGI IMG/M metagenome (GOLD analysis project Ga0209824, IMG submission 184124) | Wastewater microbial communities from Netherlands to study Microbial Dark Matter (Phase II) - VDW unchlorinated drinking water (SPAdes)... ... | reverse complement strand
AGCACCATCAGGCGCGGCGACCATGGCCAGAGCCTGGTTATAGATTATAAGAAGGAGGCGGGTTGGGCCGGCTGGTACACGCTTTTAAACGATATAGACATTACGCCTTACAATACGCTGAGCTTTTGGGTCAGGGGCGAGAAGGGCGGCGAGAAATTCGATATCGGCTTAGCCGACGCCAGGATGCAGGGGCTCGAGATTGACGCCTTCTTTTTAGGGTGCGTTACCTCATTTATACCCGAAGGGTTTGTCACAACAGAATGGAAAGAGGTGAAGGTCCCGCTTGCGAGGGCCTCGTCCGAGATAAATATGGCCAAGATGGGCTCGCTGGTATTCTGGTTTAAATACGGCGGCGAAGGCAGGATTTACATAGACGACATAAAATTTAAGAATGACCCGGACGTGGCAAAGATTGAGGAATACAACGCGCCGCAGGCGCCAAAGGACCTTTTACGCCCGCGCGCGCTCTGGGTCTGGAAGATAGACCCGGTAAACAGTATAAGACAGAGAAAGGAACTATTACAACTTTGCCAGAGGACAAGCCTCTCAGTTTTATATGTGTTCTTTCCCGAGTTTACCGAGGCGCCGGAGCCGGAATATTTTAAGGCCCTTTCAGAGTTTTTGAGAGAATCCCATAAGGCAGGGGTGCGGGTAGAGGCGCTTACAGGGAACCCCGTTTGGTCGCTTGCTGAAAATCACCACCTGCTTTTAAACTGGATCGGTTTTTTCCTGGAATATAATAAGGACAGGCCCATTGAGGAAAGGATAGACGGCGTTTCCCTGGACGTGGAGCCGTATCTTACCGCGGAATGGGAACAGGACAGGGAAAGGATAAAAAAGGATTACATAGATTTATTAAGAAAATGCCGGGAGTTGATTGACGGCTATAAACAGCAATTCCGGCTTGGCATCGCCGTGCCTTTCTTTTATGACAAAGAGGATAACGGCGATTTTGAAAGACAGATCTTAAGATATGTTGACTACCTTGCCCTTATGGATTATTACGATACGGCGAAAGAGATTATTGACCGCGCGCGGTTCCATATCAATTTGGCGAAAGAGCTTAATAAGAAGGTGGTGATTGCGGTTGAGACGCAGGACTTAGTTGAGATGCATCAGGGTAAACGGCGCAACACCTTTATAGAGGAAGGATGGGAGGAAATGGAGCGCCAGCTTGAGATGGTGAAGAAGGAATTCGAGCATGAGCCGAGCTTCGAGGGGTTCGCCATCCATCACTATGACAGTTATAAATTGCTGACGCGGGGCAGGAACGTGCCTACAAGGTCGAGGCAGACAAGTTATACACTAATGTCAAAGGAGAAGACGAGCCAGATAAAAATAGACGGGAATCTGGATGATTGGGATTTAAGCTCTCCTTATGAGATTTCTGAGAAAAAATATGTGGTCTATGGCAGCGGCGCCTGGAAGGGGCCGCAGGATTTAAGTTATAAAATTTATACCTTGTGGGATAACGAGGCGTTTTATGTTGCCTTGGATATCACTGATGATAAGATTATTCAGGAAAAGACCAGCGCCGATATGTGGGAAGGAGACCATGCGGAAATCTGGTTTGACGTGGATTGCGCAGGTGACTGGACAGAGGCGGTGAATTCAGATGACGATTTTCAGATAGGCCTGAGCCCGGGTAATTTTTCCCCGCAAGCGGGGACTGCGTCAAGCCTAAAGCCGGAGGTTTATATCTGGACACCCATATTGCCGGATGATATAAAATATAAGGAACTTATAGAGATAGGCGTGTCTAAGAAACAGGGCGGTTATATCATAGAGGCAAGGATCCCGAAAGAGGTTTTATTTTCTACATGCAAGGTTACGCGGGTTGGGGTTGAACCTAAAGCCGCCGCGCCGCAGACGATTTTTCAATTACCGGCTGAGAATATTTTAGATTTTCATAAAAAGTTCAAGATGGGTATAATGGTAGATGTAGGGGATACAGACGACCCCTCCAATCCAATGAAATTACTTATGTCCACATCTGTTGAGAGAATTTGGGGCGATCCGACTACATTTGGGATGGTGGAATTTGAGTAAAAAACACAGTTGTCATACCCGCGAAAGCGGGTATCCATTCTATTTGTTTTGGATTGCCGCTTTCGCGGCAATGACAGTATATTCCGTCGCCTGTTATGCGGATGACGGCGTTAGCTTAAACGACCTCCCCGCCCTGCCGAAGGACACAAAGCTTTTTGCCAGCGAAGAACAGTTCGGGCGTAGGGGCAAGATAGGCGGTTTTGTCCTTCCCCCTTCCAAAATCGGAGCGTATTTTGATAAAACGGTATTTTATCAGGACGGGAAACTAGATAGCCAGTCTATGAAGATTATGTATAATAAACCCGGCAAAAAACCCTTCTGCGGGGCGTATGTAATATTCCTGGCGGATTTATCCGGGTATAAAACGATGACCTTTTTCATCAAGGGGCAGAAGGGCGGCGAATCGTTTGAGATCGGCATAAACGACGTCATATCAAACAAGAGGGAGGACGCGGTTTATGTCGGCGCGATAAACAGATATCTTCCCAAGGGCGTTACCACACAGTGGCAGCTTGTTAAAATCCCGCTCTCAGATTTCTACGGGCCGGATCTCTCCAGGGTATACAGCCTGATTTTTCATTTTAATGATATAGGGGAAGGCATATTCTGGGTGGATGAAATAAGGTTCTATAAAGAGGACCCTGTCTCGAAAGAGAGGGCGGATGAGATAAAAAAGAAGGGCTGTTTTCTCCTGGATAATTTTGATGATTCTGATTTAAACCTGCTGGGCAGAAAGACCAACTCCTATAAGAAGCTTCCTTCTGTCTGCGCATATGAAAGAACAACAGAAGAGCGCTATGGGCCCGGTGGGCGTTCTTTGAGGGTGGAGTATAAAAAAGAATCCACGGGATGGTGCGGATATTATACGTTACTAAACCAGGTTGACGGCGAATATTACGACCTCAGGCCCTATAAATCAGTATCCTTTATGGTAAAGGGAAAATCCGGAGGCGAACAGTTTGAGATCGGGATGGCTGATAAAAACTGGGTTATAATCGGGGATTCATTAAAGGCGGGCTTTGTCACTAAATATCTGCCGAAGGGCGTGACGGCAGAGTGGCAGGAGGTTGTTATACCGCTTGAGGATTTCGGCCTTTTGGATTTTTCAGAGATGGGTTCGTTCGTGATAAATTTTTATGAAAAAGGAGAAGGGGCTGTTTATATAGATGATTTAAAATTTTATCTCAGGCCCCTCGCTACCGACACGAAGAGTTAGTGTAGCTCGGGATCATTTTGCATAGTAAGTAAAATTGAGGCAAAATGGGAGGACAAAAAATGAGAATTATTTGGTTTGTTAGTTTTTTAGTTCTTTGGTTCTTCAGTTCTATTTGCTTTGCCGAGCCGTTCTATATAGACCATTTTAATAAGACAGTTAATCTCTTAGGCGGCCGCACAAGCGTGTATGAGCAGGTGCCTTCGCGTGCGCTGGCGGTAAGTACCGATAAAGAGTATTACGGGCCCTCAGGCAGGGCGCTTGCTATCAGGTATGACAAAAAAAACAGCGGAGGCCCCGGAGATACAGGCGGCTGGTGCGGTTACTATTCAATTCTGAAGGCGGGCCCCAAATATTTTGACGCGTCGGCCTATACAAAACTTACCTTCTGGGTGAAAGGAGAAACCGGCAGCGAGAATTTCAAAGTAGGCATGGCGGACAAGCATTGGGAGCAGATAGATGATTCCGTAAAGAGCGAGGACATAGGCATTTATTTAAAGGATAAGAAGATTACGACAGGATGGCAGCAGGCGGTTGTACCCCTGGAGGTGTTTTTTATCGATATGAAGCAGCTGGCTTCATACGCGATATGTTTCGAAGGTGACTGTTTTACCGACGGTAAAGGAACCGGCGTGGTATATATAGATGATGTGGCATTTGAATAGAAAGGGGTATCATATGGAAAAGAAAAGTAAATTACGGGCGGTAAAAATAGTCGGCGTGGTGGCGTTTAATCTTGTATGCCTGTTTAGTATTATCTATGTCATTACTATGACTGTTGAAAAGCAGCAGGCCATCGGCGCGGACACGGAGGTAAAGGTAATAAAGGATTTTGAAGGGACAAAGAAAATGCCTCAGCAGCAGGCAGCGCCTCAACAGCAGGCAGCGGCTGCTATTCAGCAACAGCCGACCTTGGTGCAGCCGACCAAAGATATGTTTCTGGTGGATGATTTCACCGGCGAGGAGGTCAGGAATAAGATTGGTTCGCGCGCAAATGTATATGTAAGGCCGCCTTCCCGGGTAATGATCTCAAAAAAGGATGATGTTATAAACGGGGCCAAAAAGAAGGCCTTAATGATCAGGTATGATAAGAAAAACAGCGGCGGCCCTAACGGGATGGGCGGCTGGTGCGGGTACTATACACTGATTAAGAATGAGAAGACAGGCCAGTATCTGGACGGCACAACCTATAAATATATTACATTCTGGGTGAAGGGTGAAAAAGGGGATGAGGATTTCATGGTCGGGCTTGCCGATGAGCATTGGGATAAGATCGGAGATTCACTAAAGTCCGAAGAGATCGGTACCTATCTGGAGAAAAAGAAGATAACGGCCGAATGGCAAAAGGCAAAGGTGCCGCTTGACACCTTCTTTCTGGATCACGCTAGCTTGTCGTCTATATCGATAAATTTTGAAGCGGATTGTTTTCCGGAAGGGGCCGGCTCAGGAGTCGTATTTATTGCCGATATAGCGCTTGAAAAATAATGACGCGCTCTTTTAAATTTTTAATATGTACCATCAGTTTATGGTCTGCGGTCTGCGGGCCGTGGTCTTGCCCTGCACAGGATTTTACAGAACCCCCGCGCGCAATGTGGATATGGGACGTGAAGGTCGCCTCGTCGCGGGAAGCCACCAAGAGGCTTCTTGAATTCTGCAAATCCAAAAATATAAACCGCCTTTATCTGACCGCGTATAATTTCAGCGATCAGAATGCCTCTAATTTCCGCATATTTAATCAGCTCGCGCACAATTACGGTATCTTTGTTCACGCCCTTGCGGGCGACCCCAGATGGGGCCTTGAGAAGTATCATCAGCAGCCCTTAAGATGGGTGGAGAATGTTTTAAGTTTTAACAGGGCCGCGCGCCCGTCTGAAAGGTTTGACGGCATACAGAACGATACCGAAGTTTATCTTATGGGAAAATCCTGGGAAGAAAACAAGGAGAGGATGCTCAAGGAGTACCTGGACCTGAACAGAAAAATAGTTGAGCTAAGAGCTATAGAGGAGGCCGATATAATATACGCCTGCGATATCCCGTTCTGGTATGACGATGACCCCTCTTTGGTTGTTAACTGGAACGGAAACGCGAAGCCGCCCAGTTTCCATATTTTGGATATGGTTGATTCCGTTACGGTAATGGATTATAGAAATTTTGCGCAGGGCCCAAACGGCTCAATCGCCCTGGTGAAAAATGAGATAGAATACGCGGATTCCGTAAAAAAGAAGATTTATGTCGGGCAGGAGACAAAGGAAGGCCTGTATCCGGAATATATAACGTTCGCCGGGATGACAGAGGCCGGCATGGAAGGCCAAATACACAAATTGGCGGCGGCATATGTTAATGATTCAAGTTTTGCCGGCATAGCGATGCATCATTACACGAGCTATAGAAGACTGGTGGAGAAGAAGTGAAGTCACAAGTCACAAGTCACAAGTCACAAGAAAAGCCGCAAGTACATAGTCACAGGTCACAAGTTAAAATATTATTTTTTATTTTACTTGTGACTTTTGGACTTGTGACTATGGACTCCTATGCCGACACTATCTACCTAAAAGGCGGCACGACAGACAAGGGGTTGGTTGTCGAGGAGGACTACGACCGCCTTGTATTTAATACGCCCGACGGAGAAAGGGAAATCCTTAAAGCGGACACGGATGATGTGTTTTTTGACGAGCCGTATCAGAATAATCTGTATCTAGGCAGGAGGGCTGAAGATAGCGGCGACTTTGACGGCGCTTTTCAGTTCTATAAGCTTGCCCTTCAGTCAAACCCGGATTTTAAGATGGCCGAAGATGCGATAAAAGGCCTGGAAGACGCGAAATGGCGCTTCAAAAAAAGCTGGCGCTACAGGGAACTTAAGGAAACTATGAAGGCGCAATTAGGCATCGTACTGGGAAGGGTTAGTGAGAAAATTGTTATTAATGCGCTGGCGCCGGATATTGCCGGGGAGATAGAAGGGGGACAGTTCTCAAACAGAGAACTGTCCCCCTTAGTTGTAGGCGACGCGATAATCAGCTGCTGGGCCAGGCCTGTGACATACGCGGGCCTGAAGAATACCTCGAAGTTTTTGATAGGGCTCTCAAACACAATTTTAAAAGTGGTTATAGAACGGGACATAAAGATAGAAAAACCGCCGAGCCTTAAGTTGTTTTCACCGCTCATAATAAGCATGGAGTACGAAGGGCCTACCGTAGGATCTGTTAAAAAGGATAACTATTTATATAAAGCCGGATTAAGAGCGAGCGACCTGATAGTAAAGATTAACGGTGACAGCACGCGTTATATGAAACTGGCCAAATTAAAAAGGAAGCTTTTACACGGTTCGAAAGACAGGGTTCTTACAATAAGAAGAGAGGTTATGTTGATGAGGAAAAGGCCTGAAAGCAAACTCGCAAACGCTATGTGGGCTTGGCATTCTAAAGAAGTTCTTTTGGACGAAGCCAAGGGGGAGGAATTATTAAATTTCTGCAAGGACAAAAATATCGGGATTTTATTTTTTCAACTCCAATACCAGTTTATTGACAGGGGGCAGTTCTCAAAAAGAGAACTGTCCCCTACAGTTGTCTGCCGCCTGCTTTATGAGACAAAACTAAGGGCTTTTCTTAAGGACGCACATTCCCGGGGCATAACAGTTTATGCCCTGGACGGTTCGCCTGGTTTTTGCTTAGAAACAGGGCATCCCCTGGTCCTGGCCCAGATAAACGCCATATTGGGTTTTAACAAAAAGGCTAAAGGCGCCCAGGAAAGGTTTGACGGCATTCATTACGATAATGAGCCCTACCTGCTGCCGGCGTATAACTCCAATCTAAAAGAGGCGATATTGAGCCAGTTTCTATCGTTACATCGTAAGTGTAAAGAGCTGATAAATTCAAACGGCGCGAAATTGGAATACGGCATAGACATACCCTTCTGGTTTGACGGGCTAGACTCGCTTGACAGGAAGCTGATAGATATATGCGATGATGTAGGTATAATGGATTATAGAAATTTCGCGGCAGGCCCAGACGGGATCACGGCCCATGCCCTGGATAAATTAAAATACGCCGCCGCGGTTAAGAAAAAGGTATTTGTGGGGGTAGAAACCTCCGAATACCCCCAACAGGAGGCCTATTTTATCTCGGCCCTTACAGAAGCCGAATTTAATAATAAGGCGCCCGGCATCCTGAACACAAACCGTTTTGAGGATTTTATCTTGAGGACCCATCTTTATAACGGTAAGGTATATATAGGGCTTGTAAGGCCCCAGGGGGCCAATGAGGAAAATTTTAAAAAGGCGCTTTCTAAGCTTATGGACTCGTACGGGAGGATCCAAAAGCCCGCCGCGAAGGAAGAACTGGATAACCTGGCGTTTGATATAATGCAGGCCATCTCAAGCAATCCCGAATTCAGGGACGTGCGGTATGAGGAATATAACGGCGCCGCCGGCGCGGCCTCTTTGGCCTTTATCGCAAAGGAGATAATACTTGAAAAACTGACATTCGCGACCTTTACGGAAAAGGACATGGATGCTGTACTCGCTGAAGCGAGGAGAGAATTTGAAAGCTATCCCAGTTTTGCTGGTTTCGCCATTCATCATTACAGAAGCTACAAGGAGCTTTGTGATAGAAAATAGGCTTCGCAAATTTCAATTGACAAGATATAAGCGGTGTGCTAATAATATAACTTCAAAATTTAAAAGCCTCGCGGCGAAGCCGAAGGCAGAAAAGGAGAAGTAAAAATGAGAGTAATAGTTTGTAAGGATTCGGAGGAAATGAGCAGGGTAGCGGCTCAGATCTTCGCGGATAGGATTAGCAAAAAACCCAATATCGTATTGGGCCTCGCGACAGGCGGCACACCTGTTAAGATGTATAAGGAATTAATCCGCATGTGCAAAGAAGAGGGCCTTGATTTTTCAAAGGTCGTGTCATATAACCTGGATGAGTACCTCGGGATTTCCGGGGACCATGACCAGAGCTACAGGTATTTCATGAATGACAACCTCTTTAACCACGTTAATATCAAGAAGGCGAATACCAATGTGTTAAACGGCAAAGCGAAAGACGCGGCCGCGGAGTGTAAGAGCTACGAAGACGCTATAAAGAAGGCGGGCGGAATCGATATCCAGCTTCTGGGTATCGGAGGAAACGGCCATATCGCGTTCAACGAGCCGGGCTCACCGAAGAATTCAAGGACAAGGGTAGTAGACTTAACACAGAAGACAATTGAGGATAACGCGAGATTTTTCGCGAGCGCAAATGATGTGCCCAAGCAGGCTCTTTCCATGGGTAACGGGACCATCCTTGAGGCCCGAGAGATAGTCCTTATTGCCGACAAGACCTCAAAGGCGGACGCCATCGTCAAGTCTATAGAAGGCCCCGCTACAGAGCAGGTCCCGGCATCTCTTTTACAGGCCCACAAGAACGTAACATTCGTAATTGACAAAGACGCCTCAAGCAAGCTGAAGAAGACATACGAGACGCCAAAGGTGAAGGCGGCCTCAAAAGGTTGCTGCTGCAGTTAAAGATGAAATAAAGTAGGGGACAGTTCTCAAAAGAGAACTGTCCCCTCTTACCGGAGGGGAAATGACCACCAAAGATGTACTAAGCGAACTAAAAGGACTCATAACATCCGCCTACGGCGGAAATTCCGCAATTATACATAGTATTCAGGAGGCAAAGAAGATTGAGGAAAAGGCAACGGTTGCCCTGACAAAAGAGCAGATAGAAAAACTCGAGTCAAACGGAAATTCCGCCGCTGACTGGAAGAAGATAAAGGTAGCCAAGGGCATTGACATCTCAAGGATAAGGCGTTGCTATTTTTCCGGCGAGGTTACCGTAGGTAAACTGTCAGGAGATATAGAGGCGGCAGACGGCGTTAAGGTTCCCTCCGGCATATACAATTCCATAGTAGTCAATTCTAATATAGGGGACAACGTCCTGATCCAGGATGTAAAGACCCTGTCAAATTATATTGTTTTGGACAGCGCGGTATTATTTAACTGCGGCGTTATTTCGGCAAAGGATGAGAATACGTTCGGTAACGGCTCAGAGCTTCCTATCGCTATTGAAACGGGCGGCAGGGAAGTAAAGGCGTATGCCGAGATTACCATAGAGGTAGCCGCCAAAGTAGCGTCTTCGAGGGCGGATAAGGTTTTTTTAAAGGATTACAGCGATGCCGTTGATAAATACATAGCTAAGATAAAAAACGATAAAGGTATTATAGGCAAGGGCGCGATAGTTCGGAATACCAAAAAGGTGCTGGATACCTATGTAGGGCCGCATGCCGTAATAGACAGCGCGGAAACAGTAATAAACAGCATGATCTTAAGCAGCGAAGAGGAAGAAACCGAGATTTCGGACGGCGCGTATGTAAAGAATTCGCTGATCCAGTGGGGCTCAGAGGTTACCTCTATGGCTATAGTCGCTAATTCCGTATTAACAGAGCATTCTCATGTTGAGCGCCACGGGAAGGTCACGGATTCCATTATTGGGGCCAATACAGGCGTTGCCGAGGGCGAGGTCACGGCCTGCCTGGTCGGGCCGTTTGTAGGGTTCCATCACCAGTCATTATTGATAGCGGCATTCTGGCCGGAAGGAAAAGGCAATGTCGGCTATGGCGCTAATGTCGGTTCAAACCACACCTCAAAGGCGCCGGACCAGGAATTATGGCCCGGGGAAGGCACCTTTTTTGGCCTGGGCGTAAATATAAAATTCCCGTCGGATTTTTCGAAGGCGCCGTATTCGATTATAGCGACAGCCGTGAACGCCCTGCCGCAAAAGGTTGCATTCCCGTTTTCGCTTATCAATTCGCCGGCTGACAGGGTTGACGGCGTATCGCCCGCGTATAATGAGATTATGCCGGGATGGGTTTTAAGCGACAATATATTTACTATAAGGAGGAACGAGGGCAAATACAAGAAGAGAAATAAGGCGAAAAGGGCAAAGATTGAGTTTGAGGTATTCAGGCCCGAGATTGTTGATATGATGATTGACTCAAGAAAACGGCTTGAAGCCGTAAAGCAGCCGAAGAAGGTCTATACGGACAAGGATATAAACGGCATAGGCAAAAATTACATGCTGGAGGAATCCCGTAAGGCCGGAATAGAGGCCTATACCTTTTATATAAGGTATTATGCGCTTATGGGATTAAAGAAGTGTCTTGAGGCCTCTAAGAAGGCCAAGGATATCTTGACTAAAAAAAGCGATAACCCCAGATGGGAACACGAGAGATCGATACTGAATCAGGAGCTGCCAAATAACAGCGCGGAAGACAACCTAAAACTCTTGATATCAATGCAGGAAAAAATTGCCAAGGATGTCCAGGTTTCAAAAGAGAAAGACGACGTAAGAGGGGCGCGTATCATAAACGATTATCCCGAGGCGCATGCCCCGGCGTCCGAAGATAGTTTTGTAAAACAGACCCACCAGGAAACAGCGCAGTTAAAGAAGGAGATCGAGGCGCTTCTTAAGTAATTTTTTTATTTGGCCAAAGGTATTGTAGGGAATATACGCGATGCCTTTGGCCTTGCAATATCTGGCCAGGTCGTGCTTCGCGAATACCAGGTCAGCGATCCTGCCAGGGCAACGGTCGGTTACGCTATCCCCGATATAAACAGTAAAATACCCCTTTCTTTTAAACCTGCGTATATAAGGGGCCTTGCATAAACTGCAGGTCCTGCAGCTCTTGTCTTTATAGGGGAATTTTAGCTTGACTCTACCCTTATCAAATGTTATTATATTAGCGTAATAGGGGACGTTTCTTATATTAAATTTTCTAAACAGGGTCTTGACGTTAAGCGTAAATCCGCCGCTGACAACAAGAAGTTTTAGATTATTTTTTTCGCAAAATTCCAAGAAGTTTTTAAAACCTTCGTCAATCCCTATGTTTTTAACAACAAAATCCACAAATTCCCGTCGGGTAATCCTGCACATGGCGAACTCTTTTTTCAGGCCTATCTTAGTGCCTAATCTTCCTCTCGTAATAAGTTTCGCTATTCTTTGCCACTCGGGACTGGCAAACCTATTCAATATCTCAACAAGGGAATCCTTTTTTGTAATCGTCCCGTCAAAATCGGAGATGACTATAATCTTTTTCATAGCTTATATAATAACACAATTTCTGAATTGGTCAACAAAAAAGTGCCGTAGTTAGGATTTAAAAAAGGTAGCAAGTTTGTATTTGACTTGCGTTATTTTTATGATATACTTATAAACAGGGTTAAGTATATATAGGGATATGAGGCCCCTCTCCGCCTTCGGCGGATCGGGGCGATTTTCAGATTAAATAAAAATAGAGAAAATCGGAGGAGTAAAATGGCATTAAGACACAATATGTGCTTTAAGGTTATTTCAGTAATATTGACTTTTTCTTTTCTTATCAGCAACCCTTCCCAGGCCAACTTAACCGATGCGCTAAAACCACCCCGCAGTGATTCACATACTATAGTACAAATAGCAGCCAATCTGGAAGAGGCCTCAAATTCTTTCCATGTGACAGACCCTGAAAAGATAATAATCGCGGAAAACATCGGAAGGGTAAAAGAAATTTTTAAGGGCCAGGATGGCAAGCTTATAATAAATATTCAGGACGCCCATTGCAATTTTGAGGCGCAGACAAACATCTCGCAGATTTTGGATGTCCTTGTAAAAAATGGGTTAAGGATCGTGGCGCTTGAGGGCTCCAGCGGAGAGATAGACCCGTCATTATTTACAACATTTCCGGATGAGGATATACGAAAAGAGGTTGCCGCCTATTTTATGAAGAAAGGCGAGATAAACGGCGCTGAATACCTTGCCATAACCTCCAAGAACCCGCCCCAGCTTTACGGGGTCGAGACAAAGGAATATTACCTGGCTAACCTTAACAGTTTTCTTAATAGCTTAAAAGGCAGAAATGAAATGAAGTCCGCCTGCGCCGGCGTCAGAAGCATCTTAGACAAGCTAAAAGAGCGTATTTATTCTAAAGAACTAAAAGAGCTGGACGCGAAGGCCTTATTGAATAATGGCAATAA
>Ga0209824_10001654_pt1 | contig 12253 bp, 12 predicted proteins | sample VDWuncwatermetaG_FD_184124 | JGI IMG/M metagenome (GOLD analysis project Ga0209824, IMG submission 184124) | Wastewater microbial communities from Netherlands to study Microbial Dark Matter (Phase II) - VDW unchlorinated drinking water (SPAdes)... ... | reverse complement strand
GTCCATGCCGTCGCAGACTCGCGCACGGATGACCGCAGACCGCTCGCCGATGCCGCCGCCGAAGACAATCGCGTCCGCTCCCCCCAGCACGGCCAAGTACGCGCCGATGTATTTGCGCGCGCGATAGACCGCTTCGATCCCCGCGCGATTGCCGGGCTTTGGAGCGTTCGGTGCAAGCGTGCGCTCAAGCGACGCGAGGAACGCCACCATTGCGCCTACGTTTCTGCGATCATCCTCGTCTTTTTCAAGAAGCGGCTTCAGCATATCGAGCCGCTTCGCCGGAGCCGCCCGCAGAAAATCTCCGGTCCGCATATTGGACGTCGGACGTCCAATATCTGCTCGGGGAAGTGTGAGAAATTGGGCGCGCGAGCGCACGGTCGGCAGGAGCGTCTGCGGGGCGGGATGGATAAAAATAAAAAGCGCACTGCCGCGCGGCTCCTCGAGCGTCTTCAGGAGCGCGTTCTGTGCTTCGTGTGGAATGGAATCGGCGGCGATGACGAATACGCGCCGTGCCGGCCGGAGCCTTGTCGAAGGCTGGGCGCTTCCGAGGGCGCGCGCCGCGGCCCTGTCCCGCAGATCGCGCGCATCATCAATGCCGAAAGTACGGAACGCGCGCACGTAGAGATCCGGATTGCCGGCCGTCTCGACACCTTCGCCGCGCAGAAGCGCAAGAACGGCCGGAATATCTTCGGCACTGCCGGCGGCTATGTGCACATTCCCGGCCAACATGCGTGAGAGTATAGCGTATGGGGTATGACGAATGACGTACGATGCAAGGGCATACCTGTGTAAAAGATGCTCTTTCCAACATCTTGTGGGGTATACTCCCCCGTATGAAATACGAGCCGACGTTCAAACGGGCGGCGATGGCTGTGACGCGCTGGATCGGCTCGCCGATGTCTCTTTTTGTTCACACGATACTTTTCGTGCTCGCCTTTCTCTCGGTCTCTGCCGGCATTCTTTCGTTCGAAGCGATGCTCCTCATCCTCACCACCATCGTTTCGCTCGAAGCCATTTACCTCTCCATTTTCATCCAGATGACCATCAACTTCACGACTGCCTCGCTCGAAGAGGTCGAGCAGGACATTGATGAGATCCAAAAAGACGTTGACGAGATCCAAGGAGACGTGGACGAACTGCAGGAGGACGTCGAAGAGATCGCCGAGGAGGACGATGAAGACGATGTCGTTCAGCAAAAAACGCTGGCCGATATCCAGGCCGACCTGCGCAAGCTCGTGCAGGATATTGAAAAATTGCAGCAGCCGAAGGCCTAGTTAGTAGTCAGTAGAAAATAGAAAGTAGCAGGACGCGCCGCTTACTACTGACTACTAACTATTTTCTACCGACTACTGTCATCGTTTCGAGATGATCGCTTTCTTGTAGGTGTCGAGATGCTTGAGCGCCTCGCCCGTGCCCATGGCGACACAGTACGGCGCGTCTTTGGCGACGCGGGCGCGCACGCCCGTGCGACGGAAAATGAGTTCGGCGAAATTGCGCAGCTGGGAAGAGCCGCCCGTCATGATGATGCCGTTGTCTATGATGTCGGCGGCCAGCTCCGGCGGCGTATCCTGCAGGACGTCCTTGATCGCGCCGACGATCATGCGCAATTCCCTGCCGTACGCGCGGACGATCTCGTTGGTGTCGAGCTCGACCGAACGCGGCAAGCCCGTGAGGTGGTCGCGCCCTTTGACCTGCAGGGAGAGCGCGCTGTCGAGCGGGACCGCCGAACCGATCTTTATTTTTATTTCTTCGGCCATCTTGTCGCCGATCGCGAGGTTGAAGGTTTTTTTGATGTAATCGGCGATCGCGTGATCCATCGCGTTGCCCGCGCATTTCACCGACTTGGAGGCGACGATGCCGCCGAGCGATATGACAGCGACGTCGGTCGTCCCCCCGCCGATGTCCACGATCATGTGCCCGCGCGCTTCGTGAATGGGGATGCCGGCGCCGATCGCGGCGAGTATTGGCTCTTTCACGACGAACGCCTGCCGCGCGCCGGCCTTCGTCGCCGCTTCCACCACCGCCCTGCGCTCGGTCGAGGTAACGCCCGCCGGCACGCTGATCATCACTTCCGGCCGGAACATGTTCCACCTGCCGAGCGCTTTGCGGATGAAGTAGCGCAGCATCGCTTCGGTGACGCGGTAGTCGGCGATGACGCCGTCTTTCATCGGCCGGTATGCGACGATCTCTTCGGGCGTCCGGCCGATCATCTGCTTGGCGGCGTCGCCGACGGCGAGGATCTTGTTGCCGCGCGACACCGCGACCACCGACGGCTCGTTGAGCACGATGCCTCTGCCGGGCACGAAGACGAGCACCGTCGTCGTGCCGAGATCAATGCCGAGCTTGGGAGAGAACGCGAAGGCCATGAGGGAGCCATTGTATCTTGCCGTGCGCATTTGACAAAACAACCACCGAACGTCTAGTATGTCCGCGGAACTAGATCCAAGCTGTGCGGTAATGGCAAACAGCCGCCCGGCTTGGACCGGGAGGGAGCCGTTTACCGGGCGGCTCCTGTCTAGCTGCGCCAGCATGGCGCGCAGAGAGAGGGGGTGCCGTCGCAAGCGCCCCGACGGCCCCCTTCTTCCCCTCTTTTATGCGGAATTGTGAGGATTTTTATTATCCTCGTGCTTCTTAGGATCCAACAACCACCAGAATTTTTTTGAGAAATGCCGAGCGTCGTCGCAGACACGCTTTAGATAATAGAGGTCTTTCGTCGGGATCTTTTCCAGCGTCTTGCCCATCCGCGCCATGGTGATCGGCGGGTAGCCGTCGCGCGCGCGGTCGCGGTTGAGCCGCTCCCGGAAATACTGCAGTAATTCGCCGCGCTCGGTTTCTCTCGATTTTTTCACTGAGCGCTTGAGATGGTCACGGATGTGCTTCATCCAAAAATTATACTCCACTATTAAAATCATCTGCGTAGGGGCGGAATCGGGGGCTGAACCCCCCAACAAAACCTGTTCCGCCGGGGGTTGCCATGGCTCCTCAGGGGCTGACATGCCTCGGCCTCCTTGGCCGCGCTCCGCGCGGCTCTTTTTTGCAACTTTCATAGCGGCATTGCCCGCTATATAGTTATTGAATGCATACCATTCTGCCGCTCCAGAAGAACCCCGCGCTCCACAAGCCGTCGCGGGAGATCCCGCTACGCGAAATCGGGAGCGCGAAGGTCCGCACGCTCATCACCGATATGAAAAAGCTCCTTGCCAAGGAAGAGCATGGGGTCGCTTTGGCGGCCGTGCAGGTCGGCGAGCCCTTGCGATTGTTCATCATCTCCGGCAGAGCGCTTGCTCGAGGCGCGCGAAGCGCGCCAGACGAACCCAAAGAGAACCTCGACGTTCGAAGCTCGAGGCTCGAACCTATTCTTCCCGATCAAGTCTACATCAACCCCGTCCTGCTCAAGGTCTCGCGCAAGAAAAGCACGAAGCACGAGGGATGCCTCTCGATCCGCGGCAAGTGGGGCGAGGTGCCGCGCGCCGAGAAGGCGACGCTGCGGTACGTAGATGAGAGCGGCGCCGCGCACGAGCGCGGCGCCGCGGGCTTCCTCGCGCACATCTTCCAGCACGAAATGGACCACCTCGAAGGCGTTCTCTATATGGAGAAGGCAGTGAAGCTCTATGACGAAAAGCAAGCGCCAAACTAGGTCCGATATTGGACGTCCGACGTCCAACAAAAAGGGGTTTACGAAACCCCTTTTGCGGTTCGCTTTTTTTGGTACATCGCACATCGCCGTCTATGTGCTCGACGAATTGGAAAAAGCCGGCTTCGCGCCTGATCTTGTGGTCACGCTTCCCGAAAAACCAAAAGGTCGCGGCCTCGCGCCGAGCCCGACGCTTGTTGAGTTGTGGGCTTCCGCCCGGAACATTGAAGTTCTTCGGCCTGAAACGTTCAACCCTGCATTCATCTCAAAACTAAAAATTAAAAACTATTCGCTGTGCATAGTGGCCGACTACGGAAAGCTCCTGCCAAAAAACATCCTCGACATTCCCAAAAAAGGATTTCTCAACGTGCATCCTTCGCTCCTGCCGCGCCTGCGCGGCCCGGCGCCCATGCGCTCCGCGATACTGCGCGATCAGCGGGAGACAGGTGTCACGATAATGCTCGTGAACGAAAAAATGGATCAGGGGCCCATCGTCGCACAGAAAAAAATAATGGTGCAAAATTGGCCGGTGAAAAATTCGGAGTTGGAAAAGCTCCTCATGCCCGAAGGCGGCCGCCTGCTCACGCGGATACTGCCGGAATACGCCGCCGGCAGGATCGAGCCGCGGGAGCAAAATCACGATCTCGCCACCTACAGCGAGAAATTCTCGAGAGACGACGGTCTGCTCGACCTCTATGCCGACGGGTACAAAAATCTTCTCAAGATCAAGGCGTTGGAGGGCTGGCCGGGCGCGTTCGCCTTTTTTGAAAGAAATGGAAAGCGAGTCCGCGTGCAGATCCTCGACGCGCATATGGAAGGCGGCGAGCTCGTCATCGGCACGGTCAAGCCGGAAGGCAAAAAAGAAATGCCGTATTCGGAATTCATCCGCTCCGGCGCAAAAGCCGCTTCAGCATAGCGCCCCCTCGGCGCACCATTCGCGCGTGCACTCTTTTTTCGCTCCGTAATTGCCGCTCCACCTCCGCTTTCGCATCGTCGATCGCGCCGTTGATGCTCTCGGAGCGGTTCGAAGCGCGTATGACGGGTCCGCCGGGCCGGATGATCTGGATCTCGGCGTACCAGATATTTTTGCCGTGCCGCGGCCGCCCGGCGTCGCGCCCGAGCTCCACTTCACAGCGCACGGGCGCGTCGGATGGACCCAAGAGGCGGCGGATCGCCATCAGCCGCTCTTCGACGTAGTCGTCGAGGTTTTCGGTGATATCAAAACCGTCCGTTTTGATGCGCAGATCCATACCTGCTACCGCTTGTACAGCCCGACCAACTGCGTCTCGGCCACGATGTGCCCCGCCATCGCCTTCTCTATCTGCTTTTTCGAAACGCCTGCCGGAAGCGGCAGTTCGGTATCGAGCGCATAGAGTTTGAAAAAGTAGCGGTGCGTGCTCGGCTCATACTGCGGCGGCGGGCAGGGGCCGGTGTACTCGATCTTCCCCGCCCCATTGGCGCCGGGCACGCCGACCGTGACGCCGGAAGCGATCTCTTTCGTCTCCGGCGGAATATTGAAGAGGATCCAGTGGTCGAAAATGCCGTCGGGCCGGAGTTGTTTGGGCACGTCCGGGTCGTCCATGATGAGGGCGAGCGAGCGAGCCGCGGCCGGCACGCCCCCTATCGCAAGCGGCGGATTCACCTGCTCGCCGTCGCACGTGAACTTCGAGGGTATCCGGCCATTGTGTGCGAACGCTGAACTAGTGAGTGTGAGCGTGCCGGTGGCCATAGTCGTAGTGATCCTATTATACCCATTATCCACACCGCGCATGAACGACGTGTTAAAAAAGAGCGCGAGTGCGGCGAGCGCAACCACGATCCCTCCCGCGACCAAAACCCGCATCTGGAAAATTGTAGCACCAGGCAGTATCCGTTATACTTCGACGCATTCCGGGGTAACTCAATGGTAGAGTGGCTCCCTGTTAAGGAGTAAGTTGTGGGTTCGAGTCCCACCCCCGGAGCAGGATAGGATTTTGAGAGCACAAATCGTCAAAATGTGCCCGTTTATCAGCGTTTTTCGGAGGTTCTAACCGCTTCTTTATCGCCTTTACCTCGGCTGCGACTTTTTTCATCGGGAACAGGCAGTTTTCCACGTCAATACTCAGTTTTTTGTCTTTCAGCAACAGGTTCGAACCGAGCGTCGAAAGAATGGCGCGTTTCGTCTGAAGCGTGCCTTTCTTGAAGCGCTCCTTTGCCTGTTCGATGAATGTGAGCATTTCATCGCCGGTGCGGTTCCACTGATCGACGCGATCATCGGTCAGGTCGAGGTTCTTCTTCAGGCGCTTCTTCTCTGCAAGGTACTCGGCCTGCTTTTTAGCAAAATCCTCGGCAGAGATTTCGCCGCCGCTGCGCATGTCGAGCAGATTGTTAAGCTTCGTCACAGCGGCGTTATACGCCTTCTGTTGCGATCCGAGGACGGTTCTCTGCTCTTTCCCCTCGCGCTCGTTCTCAGCTCGAAACCATTTCATTGCGAAGGTATGAAACTCGGGCGGTATCTCAATGCTGTCGATCTCAGCCACGATCTGCTTTTTAAGCTCGGTGACCTCGATGGATCCTTGAGTACAATTCGGATCGCGGCGCTTTGTGCAGTGGTAGTAGATGTAGGTGTGCACGTTGCCGTTTTTCTGCCGCTTTGTTTTTGTCTCGGCTGTGATCATGCACCCGCACTCGGCGCATCGTGCCATGCCGGTAAACTCAAAGATGTGGTTCTTCGGCCGGGGCCTGCCCCTCTTGCCCATAATGGCTTGCACGCGATCAAACTCCTCCGGCGTAATCATGGGCTCGTGCGTACCTTGCCACCACTGGCCGCTGCCCTTGGGAAACTCGAACATGCCGTAGTAAAAGGGGTTCCTGAACAGCCAATAGATGCCGCTACGAGCGATTTTCTTTCCGTACTTGGTTCGCAGGCCCCACTCGTTCGTAGCAATCTCGCGTATCTGTAGCGGTGAGTAGGTGCCGGTGAGCATCAGCTCCCAGCACTTACGTACGAGATCGAAACGGTCAAGGTCTTTTGGTATCTTTTTGTCGCCCTTCTGCCCGTACTTGTCGTTGCCGTAGCCGATGGGCGCGAGATTGGGCTGGACGCCCATTTCGGCTTTTTTCATAAGTCCACGTTTCACATCGACGCCTTTCTTATCGTTCTCCATTTTCGCCTGCGTGCATTGCAGCATGAACATGAACTTATCAAACGGCGTATTGCGGAAGGTCTGGCCGGGTGTCACGATTTCGACGAGCTTGCCGCGATCCATGAGGTCGATCAAGAGCGCGGAGTCGATGGCGTTGCGCGACAAGCGATCCGGATGCCAGGCAATGATGGCGTCTATCTCGCCACTCTCAAGCCGTTTTAGTAGTTCTGAAAACTGCGCTCGCTTACCAGACACTTTCGCAGATTTCGACTCGCTCAAAATGTTGGCCTCGTCGAGTTTGATGCCAAGAGACTTCGCAAGTTCGTGCCCTTTGTCCAGTTGCGAGTCAAGCGAGAGAACCTGCCGATCCTCGGCCTCGGTCGATTTCCGCGCGTAGAGGCCGTGTACGGCCGCTGGTATGTTGTTTTTCGGTTGGGTAGCTTTCATAGGTCAATTATATCAAGGCCGGGGTGCCATAAGCCGGGCCCGTTACCATCAATGCCGTACGGTTTGAACAAGTCAAGGTCGTTGCCCACAATGCCGATTATCCGCGACGGCGGCAAGTCTTTGAGCGTCAACGCCGCATCGCGCAGCTTGTCATCGAGTCGCGTGCCGCAGGTTTTGCTGCTCCATACTTTCGAGAACTTCTTGCGGGTTTTTTTCGCGCCCATACGATGCACAATCTGCTGCAGGGCAAAGGAGTTGAGGGTGTGGTTGAGTGTGTGCACGTTCGATTTCTTGCCGACCTCTCTGGTAATGAAGTAGTCGAGGGCATCTTCCGGCGATATTGCCGTCTTGAACGCGAGTTGATTGGCGGGACGACCGATGATGTCCTGCCATACACGCAGAAGCGCGTTGCGGCACAATGCATCATCAAACAGTATGTCAAAGGTGATGGGCTTATCGCCGAGGTCGGGCAGCAACCGGGACATGAAGCGTCGCACAGTGCGTTGGTCGTTGAACCGTGCTTCCATCCGCACAAGCTGCGTCTGGCGTGACAACATCTCGCGCAGCTCTTTTTCCTTTTTCATCTTTTCCTTGTCAATCGAAGCACCGCGGCCTTTCTCGATGTCGGCGAGCTTGTCGTAAAAGACAATCTGGCGTGAGGTCGTGTGGAAATGCAAGCTCTCGCCGTGCTCGCGGTACTCGCGCATATCGTCCGCGTCGAGATAGTCGCGCATGTTCACCTGCATACGCTCGCCCATGTCGGCTTTGTACAGCTCCTCCAAGCACTCCTGTACGGTCAGCGGGTACGGCAGCGTCACGTTTTTGCCGAAGTGCACTTTGGTGACGCCCGCTTGGCGCAGTGCCGCTTCGGTCGCCGAAACGCCCATGCCGCGAAGCCGAGGAATGAGCTTCTCGACTACCCTGCCGAGATGTCGTTGGCGCGGTTCATGCAGGTTTTCGCCGAACAGCAGCTTGGCGACATTGAACTCGACGTGGAGATAGTGCCGCAGCTCATTCTCCTCGAAGCGCCGGTGAACCGTGAGAGCGATATTGCTCACGCCCGCATTGCGCTCGGTCGTCGAGGTGTTTTGCGTCCATTTACGGTATAGGTTTTTGCCGTGCATGATAGGTGGTATATCTTCGGTACGCTTGATAGCGAGCGGCGGATCGAATAGCTCTGGTTTGAGCACGACGAAAGCCGGGTGCCGGATTTTGATGTTGACGGTATCAAGCATGAAATCGTGCCCGTTTGTGTCTTTTTCCTTGCTCATGTTCGTCTCAGGCGCTCACTTTGTTGTCCCGGTATGCCGAGGAATCCACCGGAGCGAAAATCGCTCACGATGCAACCGAGAACAGAGTGTACTCAAGACGAGCTTTACGGTGTCCGCTTTTCTTTGTCGGGCACGAGTCCCTTGGGTACCGGGCCGAGGACGGCCCGGTAGAGATTGACGAGGTTGTTCGCGCGAAAAGACGCCTCGGCATCGCTCAAGTCGACGCCAAAGCGCTTTTTGTACAGAACTTTATACTCGTCTATCGCTTCCTTGGGGAGCATGGATAAAACCCGCTCTTTGCTTGACGCATCCCGAACGCCTTGGGATACGCCAAGCAAGCAATGGGCTTGTTGGCGTCGATGGCGTTCGACTCGTAAACAAAAGACACTGGGCTCGCGCCAGTGTGGACTTCCATATGCGAGTCAACTTTGACTCGCTTGAGCCACGCGGTGAATCAAGTGACTCACTGTGGTTATGCCAGCGCCTCGATCCTGAGACGAACGCGCGATGACTGATACTCAAGCAGCTTTTTTATATTCAGCTCGCCTTCGACTTTCTGGTTGACCAGCCGCACGGCATCATAAAAACTCCGCCCGCTTTCTCTATCGCCTCGATAAAACTGCTCGATGACATCCGTTTCTTTAAGCCACTCGCCGTGCGGGCCTGCAAAAACCGCCGTACAGAGTTGATATTGATTAGAACCAGTCTCAAAATAAATGCTAAAATACAGCCATTAACATAATGCGTGCGCATATGGCTCATGTTCATCACGAACGAACAGTGGACGCTTCTTGCGCCGCATCTTGTGAAGAGAAGGTCGGACGGCAGGGGTCGTCCCCGCCGGGATGACCGGCACATCCTCGAAGGAGTGTTGTGGGTATTGAAAACAGGAGCGCAGTGGAAGCACCTGCCCAAGGAATACCCGCCGTACCAGACCTGCCATCGGCGGTTCCAATATTGGCAACAAATCGGCATGTTCGACCATGTTCTCGAAACCCTAGCCATGGACATGGAAGAGCGGGGGAAGATCAAGCTTCGTTCGTGCTTTCTCGACGGCAGCTTCGCCAGCGCCAAAAAAGGGGGTCTGGCGTGGGACCCACGAAGCGCGGGAAAGGCACCAAGATCATGGCTATTGCGGACGAAGGCTCTCTTCCAATCGCCGTCTGTGTGGCGTCTGCTTCTCCGCACGAAGTCACGCTGGTTGAGGAAACGCTTGCCAACAAATTTGTCCGAGAGAATCCGGGTCGCATCATCGCTGATCGTGCATACGACTCTGATTCGCTCGACCAGAAGCTCCTGAAACACCGCATTGAACTCATCGCGCCGCATCGGAGAGGCCGCGTACGCCCGAAGACGCAAGACGGCAGAGCTTTGCGCGCATACAAACGACGCTGGAAGATCGAACGCCTCTTCGCCTGGATGCAAAACTGGCGTAAGCTCGTGACGCGCTACGAGTACAAGCTGGACAACTTTCTCGCGTTCATCAAACTCGTCTTTATCATGATATTACTCAAGCGTTATTTTTGAGATGGGTTCTAGTCTTTTGTACATTAAAAAAGAGCCTGACAGCACAAGAAATTGCGGGTATAACTCGCATAGCAAAGAAGGGTCGAAAACACTGGAAAGCGGAGCGGCCGATCAATCCAGTCTTGATTCTCACGGGGACCGAGCTTTTGAGCCAGATGGGACCACCATATTGCTGGGAGGACGCGGGGATAAAGCAGAAGTTTAATCACATACACGGCTTGTTCGAGGTGTGTGACGCTACGCAGCAACTCTATTTGAAACTGCCCTCGTGGCAGGATGAGTGGCATAAGCAATGGGACAAGCGTAGCGAGCGCATGCGTGCGCGGCTTCGCGCAAAAGATAGTCCGCAAGCCCCACTCATCGAAGTGGTTGAATAACTAGGCTATTTATTATTCAATCGTCACGACCCCCTTCGTAATCTTAATCTTCGATTTGAAGCATCCCATCAGCTCGCGCTTCTCCTGATCCGACCCTTCCTTCAGTGTGTATTTTACGTATGTCTTGAGGTCTACTTCCTCATGCACCTTTTCTGTTTTCGACAATCCAAGCACCCCACGCTGAAATTTGTTGAAGCGTCGCAGCTCCTCCTCGAATTTGTGCTGTATGCCCAAGTTATTGAAGTCGATTTGGTCTAGTGCCTTTATCAATTCCTCAATCAGTGCTTCTTCGCGAAGGTAAATGTTTTTGCAATGATGATCTCGTGCTCTGCCGCAGCCATAATAAATATATTTAGCAACTGTCCCGTCCTTGAGCTGCTTATACTTCTCCTCAGCACTGAATGTCGAGCCACATAGCCCGCACGTGATGAGTTTCGTGAATGCGAACTCATGACTTTGCCGCACTATACTATCGCGTTTCAGTTGAGCATGTACCTGATCGAACAGTTCCTTAGATACTATTGGCTCATGCTTGCCCTGGTACCAATTTCCGCTTTTACGCGGATACTCAAAGGTACCGTAATAGAAGGGGTTAACCAACGTACGATAGACATTGCCGCATGTCATGGGTTTATTTCCTGTTGTGTGGAAGTTTAAATCAAACTTTAGCCAGTGATACACTTTACGCCCTGACCACTTCTCGTGCGCCACTTTCTCGAACATTTTCTTCACGATAGACGCACGATCGGGATCCAAGATTACCTGGCACTTCTTGTCCATATGCTTCTGATTCAAGTAGCCAGTCGGCGCGACGCCAGGCCAGAGGCCCATCTCGACGCGTGTACGTAGTCCACGCTTCACATTGATGCCCCGATTATCGTTTTCGAGCTTCGCTTGTCCGCCGAGTATCGTGAGTAAAAACTTCTCATTCGGATTATTCCTGAACGTCTGACTGTATGTGCGGATTTCTTGAAGCTTTCCCGCATCCATCAGGTCAATCGTTTTTGCCAAATCGCCCGCATTTCTACCGATTCGATCTGCCGCCCACGTCAGGATGCCGTTGTACTTTCCGATCCGCAGCTCCTCCATGAGCTCGTTGAAGACTGGCCGCTGTCCGGTTTCTTTTGCCGAATGCGATTCGCGCTTCATGGCGACGACTTCCAACCCTTCACGCTCGGCCATTTGTAGCATCTCCTTCACTTGTGATTCGATCGATAAAACTTGCCTGTCTTCGGCCTCGCTACTGCGCCTCGCATACAGGCAGTACCTCACTTTTATCGCTTCTCGAATAACCTGCTTACCAATAATGCCCACGTCCCTCGTTGTAGTTTCCATACCCTAAGGGATGACGCTGACCCCTAGGGGAGTCAAGAGTGTCCCTGGGTCCTGCCTGTTGGTAAAGGAGGCTCTATTTACTTGCTCGTTTTCTTATCTCTTTCTCGACCATCCTTAGGTCGATCCCTTTTTGGGCAAGCAGGACGAAGAGGTGGTAGATCAGATCCACGGACTCTTCCACGAGACGGCGCTTCGTTTCCTTCGTGGCTGCCTGAATAACCTCCATCGACTCCTCGGACACTTTCAGGACGATGCGGTCGAGCCCTGCCTTGAAGAGCGATGCTGTGTAGGATTTTTTAGGCAGGTCTTTTTTTCGCTTTTCGATGGTTGAGAACAACTCTTGTATTGCGTTACCGCGCGCTTCTTCCTTGAAGCACGACATGTCACCGGTGTGACAGACGGGGCCAACCGGAATCGCTTTCACGAGGAGAGCATCATTATCGCAATCAACACTGATGTCTTTCACTCGCAGAGTATTGCCGGACGTTTCGCCTTTCTTCCAAAGTCTCTTCTTGGTTCGGCTATAGAACCACACGC
>Ga0209824_10001652_pt1 | contig 12271 bp, 8 predicted proteins | sample VDWuncwatermetaG_FD_184124 | JGI IMG/M metagenome (GOLD analysis project Ga0209824, IMG submission 184124) | Wastewater microbial communities from Netherlands to study Microbial Dark Matter (Phase II) - VDW unchlorinated drinking water (SPAdes)... ... | reverse complement strand
GTCCCATATCGGCCTCTGTGCGAGCCAAAATCAAAAGAGTGTCGGCATAACCGGCAAACGTGCACCATGTCTTGCAACCATTAATCAGCCAGCCACCTTCAGTCTTGGTGGCAGCCACCTTCATGCCAGCCACATCGGAACCATAATCGGGTTCTGTCACGGCCACAGCGGCCATGCGTTCACCTGTTGCGAGTAGCGGCAACCATTTTTGTTTTTGCGCTTCGGTGCCGCCTTTGAGCAGGGCTTTACCCAGAATTTCCGGACGCGTAATGAGGGAGCCTGCAATCCCAAGCGAGCCGCGGGAGAGTTCTTCCGTCACCACCACCATGCCGGTATTATCGGGCTTGGCATCGTCCTGGAAGCCGCCATACATTTGCGGCAGACTCAAACCAAAGCAACCCATCTCGGCCAGACCTTTAATGATGGATTCAGGAATGAGCTCATCATGTTTGTGAACTTTTTCGGCCAGCGGACGAACTTCTGATTCAGCAAATTTTTTGAACGTATCACGGAACATGGCATGTTGTTCATCCAGCCAATAATCAGCTCCCGTCGTCCGGCCTTTAAGCACAAGTTCAGCCGCCTTTTCGTAGGTTTTCGCATTATGGGCTTCCCCAACAAAAGCCATGACAGGTCCAAAAGATTCCATCTCGGCCATGCTCAAACCATATTCATCCAAACGTTTGTAACAGCTATCCATGATGCGGTGAATGGTTTCGCCAATAAAGATATGCGTGAGCATTTCTTCTAATTCAACAACCCCACCCTTTTGCTTTTGCGCTTCCAGGGCTTGCAAAGCCGCTTTAGCCGCCGTCACTTCTGAGGCCATGTAGGTGAAATCCACGGCCGCAATTTGGTGTTCATCGAGCTTGTCGATAGAAAAGCCTTTTGGCCCTTGGCACTGCTTGGCCAAATTAACAGTGACCTTTTTAATGATAGCATCGGCCAATTCGAGAGTTTGTTTTGCGGTTTGGATATTCATAATTTACTTTCTCCCCCTCTCTCGGTCTGCGCCCGATCTCTCCCCTCAAGGGAGAGAGATATATTCACCTCTCCCTTGAGGGGAGAGGTCTGCCGAAGGCAGGGAGAGGGGTTCTTCTAATGTTGATCCTGCGATAACTCGATTAACACCCCACCAGTCGATTTGGGATGGACAAAGGCGACCAACTTATTGTGAGCACCCACGCGTGGTTTTTCGTCGATCAAAACGACACCAGCGGCTTTGAGCTCGGCGATTTTGGCAATGATGTCATCGACAGCGACACACAGATGATGAATCCCACCGCGACCATTTTTCTCTATAAATTTAGCAATGGGGCTCTCGGAACTCGTGGCTTCCAATAATTCAATATTGGATTCACCGACCGAGAAAAAAGCCGCTTTAACTTTTTGATCGGTGACTTCTTCAAAATGTTCCGGCGCGTGGCCCGTTAAAGCCGTATAAACCGGCACGGCTTTTTCCAGGGAATCCACAGCGATGCCAATGTGATCGATCTTTTTGAGCAAGAGTTTCAACGCCTGATTCATAGGGCCCGTCATAAGTGAGAAACCGACGCTCCGTCAACGCCAAATGAATCGTGATTCAGTTTTATAGAATTAGTCTTGCTCCCCGCTGGCGAATAACATAAAGCTTTAAAATCAGGGCACTAGATGGAAATTGTTCCTACCAACAAACAGCGAATCATCCGCACACTTCGTTGCAAAAACCGCAATGTGATTGGCACGCTCGGCAAGCTCATTTCCACTATGTCTGGTGCTGGTGCCGACATCGGCATGATCAAAACTTATTCCATGGGTGAGCTCTACAATGTTCGCGATATCAGTATTTTAGCCAACGATGACACGCACCTGGAAGCCATTCTTGAAGTTGTCAGCGGGCTGCCAAACGTCACGATTCTGCAAGTCATTGACGACGTCCTCGATTGGCACATCGGCGGCAAAATCGCTGTCAAACCGACTTATCCTGTTACCAATTTTGAAGACATGCGCAAGGTGTACACACCGGGTGTTGCACAAGTTTGTTCCATGATCAAACGCGATCCGGAGCAAGCCTACAATTATACGGGACTCGCTAAAAATGTGGCTCTCATCACCAATGGCAGCCGCGTTTTGGGCTTGGGGAATTTGGGCCCCGTCGCTTCCATGCCTGTTATGGAAGGCAAAGCCGCCCTCTTCGCACAGTTCACGGGTTACAATATGTTTCCCATTTTTCTTGAAACACGCGACCCCAAAAAGTTTATCGAAACAGTCATAGAAATTTCTAGCGGATTTGGCGCCATTCAATTGGAAGATATCGAAACTCCGGCTTGCTTCGAAATCGAACAAGAGCTGATCAAACGTATTCAAAAACCTGTCATGCACGATGATCAACACGGCACAGCCGTCGTCTCGCTGGCAGCGGCCATCAATGCCTGCCGCTTAACGGGCTTTGATCTCAAAGACAAAGTCATTGGTCAAATTGGCCTGGGGGCGGCCGGTCAATCCATCGCCAGACTCATGCATCTTTACACGCATCACGATGTCTACGGCTGCGATGTCAGCCCAGAAGCCTGCCAACAATTCGAAGCCGCCGGTGGAAAATGTGGCAATCTCGAACACATCATGAAAACGTGCGATGTCGTGGTGGCTACAACAGGACGCCGTAATCTCATCAAGCCAGAGATGATTCGCAAAGGACAAATCATTCTGGCTTTGAGCAATCCTTATCCGGAAATTAACATTCAAGATGCTCTCGATGCCGGTGCGGCCTTTGCCTCTGATGGCACGCGCGTGAATAATATTTTGGGTTATCCTGGTATTCTCAAAGGGGCCATGGATGTGCGCGCCACCAAAATTGTTCCGGAAATGTACATTGCCGCAGCCGTGGCCATTGCAGCGTCAGCCCCAGATCGAGAATTAGTGCCAAGCGCCTTTGATCCACGCCTACATATTAATGTCGCTCATGCCGTTGCCAGAGCCGCTGTCATGGCTGGCGTGGCCATCGTCCATCCGGACGAAGACTATTACTTTGAAAAGAAATGAGTTCTTCATGAAATCTCCTCGTGAACAAGCCCTTGATTATCATAGCAGTGGCCGAGTCGGTAAGATTGAAGTCCGTCCGACCAAACCCTGCCTCAATCAAAACGACCTCTCGCTAGCCTACTCACCAGGTGTTGCGGAACCCTGTCTGGAAATTGCGCAAAATATTGCGGAATCTTACAAATACACGAGCCGCGGCAATCTGGTCGGCGTCATCTCTAATGGGACGGCTGTTTTGGGCTTGGGCAATATTGGCGCTCACGCTTCCAAGCCTGTGATGGAGGGCAAAGGTATTCTCTTCAAACTTTTTGCTGACATCGACGTCTTCGATATCGAAATTAACGAACAAGATCCAAAAAAGTTTATCGAAATTGTTGCTGCCCTCGAGCCAACTTTTGGCGGCATCAATCTGGAAGACATCAAGGGTCCAGAATGTTTTGAAATCGAAGAAGCTCTCATCAAGCGCATGAGTATTCCCGTTTTCCACGACGACCAACATGGCACGGCCATTGTCTCGACAGCGGGGCTCATCAACACTCTGGAAATTTCCGGCAAGAATCCCAAAGACATTAAAGTTGTTTTCTCCGGTGCCGGAGCAGCTGGAATTGCCTGTGCTAAAATGGTCATGCTTTTGGGCGTGCCCAAAGAAAACATTTTCCTGACCGACCGAGCGGGCCTCGTCACCAAGAACCGTTCCAACTTGGAGCCTTACCGCGGTTTCTTTGCCCAGGATGGCAAAGAGCAATCTTTAGCCGAAACGCTCAAAGGGGCTGACGTGTTTGTCGGTGTGTCACAAAAAGACTTGGTCTCTCCAGAAATGCTTTTGAGCATGAACAAAAACCCAGTTGTTTTTGCCATGGCCAATCCCGATCCAGAAATTCCTTACAAAGTCGCTGTGGCCACGCGCAAAGATGTCATCATGGCAACCGGCCGATCGGATTATCCAAATCAGGTGAATAACGTTTTAGGTTTCCCTTACATTTTCCGTGGCACGCTCGATGTGCACTCCAGTAAAATTAACGAAGCCATGAAGATGGCTGCCGCTAAAACTCTGGCGGCCCTTGCCCGCGAGCCAATTCCAGAAGAAGTCAAACGACTCTACAAAAATCCCGAAATGCGCTTTGGCCCGGAATACATTATTCCAAAACCGTTTGATCCACGTGTGCTTTCCTGGATTGCACCGGCTGTCGCCCAAGCCGCCATGGACAGTGGCGTGGCCGTCAAGCCGATTGCCGATATGGATGCCTACAAGCGCTGCTTGGAAACGAAGGCCTTTCGGCCGCAGATTTAAATAATCGCATTTTTTGCATATACAATTCAATTTTTACGGTATAAAATGAGTTATGTACGCTCGATTACTGGATATAGCACGTTCAAAACACTCAGTTTTTCTCTTGGGCCCACGCCAAGTCGGTAAAACAAGCCTCATCAAAGCAACTCTAAAGCCTGATTTATATGTGAACCTCCTTCTGCAAAAGGAATACCTGCGGTACGCCAAAGATCCTTCTCTTTTGACAGCTGAAGTCAAAGTTATTGCCCAAAAAAAGAAATCGCCTCTCATTGTCGTCGACGAAATTCAACGCTGCCCAGAATTGCTTAACGAAATCCATTCCATGATCGAGTCCGACATAAAACCTCGTTTTGTCATGACAGGCTCCAGTGCTCGTAAACTCAAACGCACAGGCGTGAATCTTTTAGGTGGCCGTGCCATCAAAAAAAATCTCTTCCCTCTTACGCATGGTGAAATAGGCTCAACATTTGTTCTCTCAGACGCTCTGCGCTTCGGCACTTTGCCGAGTCTTGTTCTCGAAAGTGACACAACTGAAAAAATCCAACTGCTGCAAAGTTATGTGGAAACTTATTTGAAAGAAGAAGTTCAACAAGAAGCCATCACCCGAAATATTCCAGCTTTTGCGCGTTTTTTGGAACTGGCCGCATTTGAAAATGGCAACCTCCTTAACTTTAACAATATAGCCCGTGATGTTGGCGTTGGCAGCAAAACAATCAAAGACTATTTTCAGATTTTAGAAGACACTTTAATCGGATTTTTTCTTTTACCCTACACGCGCTCACATAGGGACAAACTCGTCAAGCATCCAAAGTTTTATTTTTTTGATCCCGGTGTCGTGAGCGCACTCAAAAGCACACTTTCCAGTGAACTCATTCCAGGCACACCACCCTATGGTCATGCATTCGAACACTGGTGTATTTTGGAAATCCAAAGACTCTTAGCCTATCGAAACAAAGAGGCCAGAATCCATTTCTTCAAAACAAACGATGGCACAGAAATCGATTTGATCATCGAAATGAACAACGAAGTTTGGGCCATCGAGATAAAATCGAGTAGCCATCCAACAGGTTCAGATCTTCGTGGGCTCAAAAGTTTTGTGAAGGATCACAAACCCAATTTTGCCATCTGCCTTTGTCAAACGCCAAGACCCTTTGTCATCGACAAAATTGAAGTGCTCCCCTGGATAGATTTTTTTGATCGCCTTCAATAATTCAGTTAAGACCCCTCATGCCCTACTCCACCGAACTCAGCTATGCAAAAAAAGCGGCCATTGAAGCTGGCAAGGCCATTGCTTCGTTTTACGACAAAAATCTCGAAGTCAAATACAAGAACCCTCAGCAACCGGTGACAGAAGCTGACTTGGCGGCTAACGCCATCATCAAAGAAATACTTCTGGATGAGTTTGCGGGCGACGCCTGGCTCTCGGAAGAAGATGCCGATACCGAAGCGCGCTTAAAAAATCCGCGTGTCTGGATTGTCGACCCGCTCGATGGCACGCGTGAATTCATCAATAAGAACCCAGAATTTGCCGTCTCCATTGGTCTTGTGGTCGATGGCGTGGCTGTCGTTGGGGCAATCTACAATCCCATCACAAATGAATTATTTTCGGCAGCTGTTGGCGCTGGCGCTTGGAAGAATAAAGAGCGCATCTTTGTCAGTCCAAATCAGGACACCTCAAAAATAACCCTTTTGGCCAGTGTGAGTGAAAATCAACGTGGTGAATGGGACGAATTCAAAAAAATATTCTCTGTAAAAATGATCGGCGGTTCAGCCTATAAAATGGGCCTCATTGGTGCAGGAAGTGCCGATGGCAGTTTTACACTGCGCCCAAAAAGTGAATGGGATGTTTGCGCGGGCGTGGCTATTGTTAATGAAGCGGGTGGAGTTGTGACGGCCGCTGATGGCAGTAAAATTTTATTTAATCAACCGAGTCCATACCTTTCAAATTTGATTTACACGAGTCAGCCAGTTTACCAGACTGTGTTTGAGGCGATTCAGAAGCATAAAAGCTAGATTGGGAGGGCATTTTTTACCTCGCCCCAGAATTGGGGAGAGGTCGGCCGCAGCAGCGGACGGGAGAGGGGCCTATTTCACCATCTCGCTCAGCATCGCTGCCTTCAACCCTTCATCCCTAAAAAACTTAAGCATGACTTCCAGCATATCAAACATGTGCTTGAGCCCCGCCTCACTCTTCACATAAGGACTCGTGCCAATGGCTAGTTCACTCGAATGTGTCATGAATTGTAAATAGGGCAGCTTTTTTCGCCGAGCCGCCGCCAGCAAGCGCACAAAATCTTTTGGTTTGGTTGTATTAAAAATACGTAACCACGTTTGACCAAACAGAGTCTTATTGGCAACACGTTTAAGCCTGCCCTCTGGCATGGTTAAAAATACACGCTGCAAACGACGCGATTTTGGCATGAGTTTCCGCACAAATAAAACACTCATGGGAACTTCCAGAATTTTGGCTTTCCCCTTCTTGGCAGGATCGGCGTAGGACGGATGATAGAGCGAATTGGGTGCCAAACGAAAATCGGGGCCGCCAACTCCATCAGGATCGCCCATTGTGTTTTGCCAGGAAATTCTCGGCGTCACGGAAGAATCAACCCTGTATCCGAGTTTTTCTAAAAGCTCCAACTGCCGCCCATCAAGCCCCCAACGCCCAGCGCGATAAGAAACAGGCGAGCGACCCATACTTTTCTTAATGACTTGAGTGAGGGATTTTAACTTCTCTTCAAGAATGTCATCGTCGAGATCACAGGGAAATCGATGATACAACGGCATGGGCGTTTCATCTTTTAAATACGGCGGATTCGTCCAAGGGTGCAGATGAGCCCCCACTTCGGCCAGCCCTGTATCCTGCCAGCTTTTCAGATTTTTGACGGCTGCCTGATCAGAAAAAACTTCATGCGTACAAAGATAGGTCGGCTTGAAATCGTAACAAAGACAAAGTTCTTGAAAGCGAGGCAAGGCTTTAAGATTCGTCAAAGTCAGCGGACGCCCGAGTTTCCATTGATTGTCGGCTTCGGTGTCGACTGTGATGATGAGTTTTATAACCCCTCCTAACCTCCCCTTAACTTAAGGGGAGGAATAATCCCCCTCTTAATTTAAGAGGGGGCAGCGAAGCTGGGGGCGTTACTGCGTGACCGTCACACTGACTTCAGCAGCACTCCCCTGCGTCGTCAAAGCCGTCGCGCGTACGCGAACTTGAGTCCGGCCATTCCAAGCAGATGTTGGAACATCAAAGGTAAAATTGATGGTCTCTGTAGCCGTCTCTTCGTTAAAAGCCGCTGGCTCCACTAAAACATCGTCACGCTGCGGTTCATCTAAGGCTTCCGTGCTCGTTGCATCAAAACCAGTTCGATGATCATAATCCAACACACTTTGAGTCAAGACCACATCATCAGAATCGGCATCCAATACAGTGAAAACAATTCCATTAAAATTCAATCGATCTTGCCCAACGGCTACACGCGCCACAACTGTATTCGCATCGGCTGACACCAAAGTTGTCGTCACGTCTTCAGCGACGTCACCCACAAATAAATCGATGGGATTAACATGGGGATCGAATCCAGACGGCTCACAAGAGGCTGCCGAGTGAGCCAGTTGATACTCCAAACTACAAGGACTCCCCAAGCGCACTTCAAAATGGAGATGCACAAAATCCGTATCCCCGCTCTCCCCCATCGTCCCAATGACTTCATCGGCCGCGACGCTGGTTTGTGTCCCATCATTTAAATAAACCTGTGCCGCCGCACCAAAATCCTGGAGATGCATATAGATGGCGAAATATTGAGTGAGTGTTTCATTTTGGAACGGGAAAGGATTAACTTCGTGGCGAAGCACAACCACATTACCGCCATCTGGATAAGCTTCGCTGCCTTCCGAATAAGCGGCATAAAGTTCGCCCTCATCGAGGGCGTAAACAGAATCGCCTGCCGTCCCGGGAAAATCAATTCCGCGATGAAAATCATAGCGATTGGCATCACTGGCTTTGAGGCGTGGTCCAAAGGGGGAAGAAATTCGGGTGATATCATCGACGGGAGAGTGCTGAACCGTCACATACTGATCCAAACCGACAGCTGCTGGGATATCGTCGATGCTACCGGATGAAGTTGATGACGTCCCATTGGAGCAAGCCATCGACAGTGCAGGTAAAATGGCAAACATGAAGGGCCTTAGAGTCCTACAAATCACTCTGTCGTCTTTAGCTTTGATTACAGCCTAAAGACAAGATGGGAAATGTATGTCTTAAGTCATTCCCGCGAAGGTGGGGATCCAGGAAAGTATTGAAATCACTGGATTCCCGCCTTCGCGGGAATGACAAAAATTTTTATTTCTGATTTCGGAAACGCCCTCTGTAAGAAGAGGAAAAAAATTAAGACAATTTGGCCAATTCCACATCAGCAAAACGCAGTAAATCGTCAATAGCCCCTTGCGCTTCTGGCACACGGTTAATCACACCCTGTTTGATCGCTTCACGGTGGAAGAGAGTTGGTTTTCCGCCCCAGTTTTCAGGACGCGCCCGCCCACGACGCAGCGCCAAAACAAGTCCTAATTCTGGATAAATCATAGCAATGTGGAAGATGACGGCTAATTCGCGCTCGGCAATTTCAGTATGCGTTAAACGTAGATTCATCACCGTCTCATTAAAATCTTCACGCCCAGTCAGTAATCGATTATCTATAGCGTTATTAAATTTTGCAGCGACCTTATTTCCCACAATGATTTCCTGCAACTCCTTCAAAACAACCGTCAAGGCCTTCTCATCAAGACGATGTCCATCAGTCGCTTTAGGATCAGCCACAACCAGTCGTTGCCAGACGTCATCACGCAGACCAAAGCGCTTGGCCAAATCAGCAAACTCCGCAAAATCAATTTGCGGGGCAACATCGTAACCCTCTCGATCGTTGATAGAAAATGGTGCATAGCGATCAGGGTGTTTGGCCATCCAAAAATGTGGACCATTCTCAACGACTTCCCGTCGCATCGCTTCAACTTGCTGCTGACGGCTAGTGACAGCATCGGCAATCATTTGTTCAATCACAGCTTTTATTTGCTCATCGGCTTCCGTACTCAGCAATCCAGAAATTCCTGAATACAAAGCCGCCCGTGCAGCCGCCCCGGCTTCGTGAGCAATCAAGCGGGTATCATCCGGACGTGGGACTAACCAAAATTTTCCATAACTGTGATTTGACTTATCGGATGTTGCCGGACCCATCTTGGCCACTGCATGGATTCCCCGAGCGGCAGCCACCGTCATCGGACCATTGATGTGACTGGTTCGAGCGAGCAAAGCCGCCAAACCAATGTAACCAAAAGCCGTGAAATTATTGAAGGGGTTCTCAAAAACTTGATTCCCACTCCCATAGTAAACATCTGGGCGAACAGCATAAAGTTGTGCAGGTGTAATTCCTGGATCTGGATTTGTCATGGGCAGGAAAATGGCGTTCTTTGCCAAACCACGCACAAGACGTTCTGTAAAATTCAAATCAGCCGTTAAGCTTTCTTTAACTCCCAGATTGATGATGGCATCGGCGCCTTTGGCAAAATCCTCGATTTTGATTCCGGCTTTAATTCCTTGAACCATTGCCCCTTTGAAGGGATCATTCTGCACATCTTCGCGCGATTCATCGAGCACACCTTTGCTATCGACAACCAAAACATCTTCATGCCGAACACCATTGTTCACGAGCTCATCATAAACACCACGAGCACCTGCACCGGCACCAAACAAAACCACACGAATGCCTTCCAGAGGCTTTTCATCGCTCTTCCAACGTCCTGTTTGATCGGCCCAGCTCAGCATACCCGCTGCTGTAATCACCCCTGTGCCTTGACGATCATCCGACCAAATGGAACTACCGACACCCTCTTCTTCCAAGCGGCCAAAAATGAGAGGCAAGTCCTTGCCTTGAGCATCTTCTACGTTGATAAATCCATAATTATTGGCAACTGACAAAACGATGTCCGCAAAATTTTCGGCGCGATAAATTCTCATCTGTTCTTCACGTGCTCTGCCCGTTAAAGAATCAACGTGGCGCTTTTGATCGGGACGAAAACGGGTTTCGATCGTCAGAGGTTCGGCATTCACCCCTGCCGTCCAGCCAAAATAAGCTGATTTCCCAATCATGATAGGCCCGCCAGCACCCGCCAGAATCAAATCATCACGCCGCGGGGCTTCGCCCAAACCCAAAATGGCCGTACCCGGAGAAGCCACAACAGCCCGATGCCAACGACCCGTGGCGTTGTCGGTGTTCATAAGCATGCGCGCCCGTTCAACAGTCGCTGCCCCATAAGGCGAATAGTCCTCGGCTCCACGTAAAGGCACCACGAGACGCCGCTCCAAAATATGACCAAGATCGGCTCCGCGTCTTTCGGCACGCGCATAGCCCGACACTTCTTTAAGGGGCATGCCTCGTCTCAGTCCCTCAAAATAAGGTGTGCTGGGAAGATGGTAGCGGCCTTTGTTCATATTGGCTGACGTCATAAAAACTCCTTAAGGCTTATTTATTCTGTAAAAACTTTCGCCCACGTGTGCGTTGCAACGTGTAGGCAAATTCGCCACGCGAACGGGCAATATTAGGCAAATGAGTCGTCGCCATCGCAAGCGATGTTCGTTTACGAAACATGATTCGCCCATCTTTTAATTCCAAATATTCACGCGTAAAATCGCGTTTGGAGCCGCCGACTTCATGCAATTCAACAGGCCACTCATGGCCATTCCAATGCCCAAGGACTGTGCCCGGTCTGACGCTTTCAAAATTAAACCGTTCAATATCCGGGCGTAAATGGAACACACCCTCCGTCATGGCACTGGCACCCACTATCTGCAAACCAACATTGGCTCGCTGCGCGAGACGCAAGCTAGCTTCAATAGCGTAACGCGGTTTTAATTCGGTATTCCGGATACGAATTGATTGCGCCGATCGATTCAAAAACTTTGTCATGATCTCAAGAGCCCGTGTGTCAGATGCTGGCGACGCCATATAACCGCATTCAACAGCCAGGGCTGGCGCCATGTGCCGCACCCCTCCATCAAAGCCACCATTCAAGGCCATGGTCAGGTATTGATCCGTCAAGAAATTAGCCATGCTTTCGGAGGCTATTAAATTCTTCTGATGGACATCTGGATAAGACATGATGGCATAAGCCGGATTTTGCCCCGAGTTATTATGTAGGTCCAAAAAGCCATCGATCGGTCCAAGGGAATTTAAAAATTCATAAACTGTCGCTACATATGGATTGAGACTTTCACGCGAGGCCCCTTGCGGCGCCCATTCGCGATTCAGATCAACTTGCGACTCGGCGAGGTAGCGAAAAGAAAATGGTTTATCTGACGCTTGCGCTGCCAAAACATTCTGCACCAGGAAAACCACATTTGTGGGTTGATCACTTGGCTGATTGTTTAACCATTTGAGCATGGCATCAAAACCACTTAGCTCGTTGCCGTGAATCAAAACAGAAACGACTCGTGTTTTCGTCTGACCATAATCCAAAACAATAGCTGTGGGTCCACTCAGTCGCCTGAGGGCCTCTTCACGACTCATGCCCATTAAAAAATCTGGACGCCCTCGAATAACCGAAAACTCGCCAAAATTGGCAAGAGGCTTAGTCACGGCTTCACTTGGCGGATGCACGCGAACAACATCACGAAACAACGCGTGGTCATACACGCGGCTCACCAAAGCTTCTAACTCGGGGAAAATCTGGCGGGCCAAATTAAGCCCGTGCTCGCGCACAAATTCATCTGTGTAATAGGCAAGTTGTCCTGGCGCTTCTGCGCGCACACGGGCCACTAAGGCTCGAATGGGGGCAATATCAAATTCGTGCAGCTCCGTGGCACGGAGATAAGGATCGAAGGCTTGGCTGAGTTGTGGTGAAAGTGTCATAAAAAAACCCCAGTCCACTTCTGAGCAGACTGGAGTCAATAAGATGATTACCGGCGTACACCGACAC
>Ga0209824_10001650_pt1 | contig 12281 bp, 11 predicted proteins | sample VDWuncwatermetaG_FD_184124 | JGI IMG/M metagenome (GOLD analysis project Ga0209824, IMG submission 184124) | Wastewater microbial communities from Netherlands to study Microbial Dark Matter (Phase II) - VDW unchlorinated drinking water (SPAdes)... ... | reverse complement strand
GTCATCGCCGGCTGCGCGCATGCGGTCAATCTCACCGATGGAATGGATGGGCTCGCCCCCGGGTCTGGCGATTGCGTTTTCCGTCGTGGGGCTGTCGGTTCTTGGTGGCGATGGCCGGCAAGCGGTGATGGTGCCGTGGTGCGCGGCCTTCGCGGGTGCCTGCGTCGGCTTCCTGTGGTTCAACAGTTTTCCCGCCTCAGTCTTGTTGGGCGATGTCGGGGCGCTTGGCTTGGGCGCAGCACTCGGTGCCGTGTGTCTCCTGACCCGGAACGCGCTCTGGCTCATCGTCATCGGCGGGATCTTCGTGATCGAGGCGTTGTCGGTCATGCTCCAAGTGGCTTCTTATAAGTGGCGCAACAAGCGGCGGATCTTCCGCGTGGCCCCCATCCATCACCACTTTCATCTCGGCGGTGTCAGCGAGCCGAAACTGGTGGTGCGGTTTTGGATTATCGGATTGATCCTGGCGGTCTTGAGTTTGACGCGCGTGGCCCTGCCGTGACCTCTTCCAATGATGTGTTTGGCGACTCGTGGGCCGGGCGCCGCGTCGCCGTCGTCGGGCTAGGACGAAGCGGGCTCGCCGCGGCCGAGCTCTTATGTCGCGCGGGCGCTCGCGTGTGCGCGACCGAAGCCCGCGATACTCCGGCACTCCGGCAAGCAGCCGGTGCCCTCACAGCCCTCGGCGCTGACACCATCGAGCTCGGCGGGCACACGAAACAGTTGATTGAGGCGGCCGAGGTGGTCATCGTGAGCCCCGGGGTTCCGGAAGCCGATGGTCCCGTGGCTTGGGCGCTGGAGCAGGGACGTCCGGTCTTGAGCGAAATCGAGCTGGCCTTCCGATTCTGCCGGTCGCCGATCATCGCGGTGACGGGCACCAACGGGAAGAGCACGGCCGTGACGTCCATCGTCGAGCTGCTGCGAGCCGTCCGGCGCGAAGCGATTGCGTGCGGCAATCTCGGGACGCCGTTTTCCTCCATCATCGAGCAGCTGACGCCGCAGACCACGGTGGTCCTCGAGGTGAGCTCCTTTCAGCTGTTGTGGTGCGACGCGTTCCGCCCGCACCTCGGCGTGCTCTTGAACATCGGGGTGAATCACCTGGATCGTCACCGCGATCCGGACGCCTACTTGGCGGCGAAGAGCCGGCTCTTTCGCCGGCAGACGCCGGAGGATTGGGCGGTCTTAAACGGCGCCGATCCACGGATCGCGGCGGTCGGCGAGTCGCTCGTTTCCCGCCGCGTCTGGTTCGGCGACAACCGGTCCAACCCGCCTCGCTTTCACGTGGCTGCCGAAACCCAGCGAGCGTTCTCGCAGCGCGACCAGGCGATCCTGCAAGTGGGGCGGATTCTCGGCATTCCGGATCCATTGAGCTGGCAGGTCATGCGGCAGTTCCACGGCCTGGAGCATCGCCTCGAGCCGGTGGCGGTGATGCGGCGGGGCATCCGATTCATCAACGATTCGAAGTCCACCACCCCGGACAGCCTGCTCTTCGCCTTGCGGCAGACGCCGGGCGAGCTCATCGTCATTCTCGGGGGGCGCGACAAAGGCATGGATTTTGCGCCGCTCGTTCAGCCGCTTCATGAGGCACGGATTCAGGAGATTGTCCTCATCGGCGAATCGCGCAGCCGGCTCCGGAACCTCCTGAACGGCATTCCGAATCCGCCGGTCATCGAAGAGGCCACCTTAGAGCAGGCCGTTCAGTCGGCGGCGGAGTTGGCCAGGCCCGGCACGACGATTCTCTTTTCTCCGGCCTGTGCGAGCTTCGACATGTTCAAGGATTTCGAGGACCGTGGGCGGGCATTCAAGGCCATCGTTCACCGCCTCGCGGACCGCGGCTGAGCCATGACGCCGGCCGAACTGCGCCGCCTCCTGCTTGTCATTGTGTTTACCCTCCTCGGCATCGGGATCGTCGCCGTCTATTCCGCCAGCGCGATTGCCGCCGAGGCGACGTACGGTGATGGCCTCCGCTTCCTCCTGCATCATGTGCTCTCCATTGCCTGCGGGCTGGGACTTGGGTTGGCGACGCTGGGGCTTCCGTACAGGACGCTTCGCCGATCCAGCCGATGGCTGCTCTTGGCGAGCCTGCTCTGCTTAGTGCTGGTCGATGTGTTCGGCCAAGAGGTCAATGGCGCTCGACGGTGGTTTCGAATCGGACGGATCGGCCTCCAGCCGTCGGAATTCGCGCAGCTCTCCTTAGTGTTGTACCTCGCGGATCTGCTGGCACGGCGAGCCGGAATGCTCCACGACTTTTGGCGCGGAGTGGTTCCGCCGCTAGTCGCCACCGGTCTGACGGCCGGCTTGGTGCTGATCCAGCCGGATCTCGGGACGACGATTGCGGTGGGAGCGGTGGCGTTGCTGCTGCTCGTCGTCGCGAAAGCCCGCTGGCGGCATCTGGCGCTGATCGTCGCGTTGGCTGCGGTGGTGCTCGTCTTCCTGATTGCGGGAGCCGAATACCGCCGCCGGCGCATTCTCGCGTTCCTCGATCCCTGGCATGATCCGCGGGGAAGCGGTTACCAGATTCTCCAGTCGTATTTCTCGCTGGCCAGCGGCGGGCTGTTCGGCCTCGGGGTCGGCGGATCCGTGCAGCGGCTCTTCTTCCTGCCGAGCGCCCACACGGATTTCATCTTCGCCATCATCGGAGAAGAGATGGGACTCCTCGGCACGACGGCCGTCATCGGGCTCTTCGCGCTCTTCCTGGCGTGCGGATTCCGGATCGCCCTCGCGGTCCAGGATCTCTTCGGCAAGTATCTCGTCTGCGGGCTGGTCGGCATGATCGGGCTGGAGGCGATGGTCAACATCGCCGTGGTGACGGGATTGCTGCCGACGAAGGGGCTCCCGCTGCCGTTTCTGTCATATGGCGGCAGCTCGATGGTGATCAACCTGCTGGCCTGCGCGCTCATCTTCCACGCGAGTCGTCATGGAGAACAGCTCACGCCTGAAAGTATTGCTGGTCGCTGAGGGGAGCGGGGGACATCTCATCCCCGCGATCCAAGTCGCCCGGATCCTCACTCACACTGGGGCGAGGATCAAGCTCTGGTATGCGCGCCGTCAGCAGACTGAGCCGCTTATCCAGCAGCTGACCCACGAGATGCCCGCGGGCGCCGTTGAGACGGATCCCATTGTGGTGACGCGGTCCGCCAATCCGCTGGCGCGCTTGTGGCAGTGCGGACAGCTCTGGCATCGAGCGGAGCAGTGCTTTGATACCTTTCAGCCGGACGTCGTGGTGGGATTCGGCGGGTGGCTCTCGGCGCCGGTCGTGTTGGCGGCTCACCATCGGCGCATCGGCTGTTTGCTCCATGAACAGAATGTCGTGATGGGACGCGCGAATCGTTTACTCGCGCCCTGGGTGGACCGCATCGCACTGTCCTTCCATGAAACCCATCCGCCGGTTGGATCGGATCGCTCCGTGATCACCGGCTTGCCGGTTCGGACTGAGATCGGGCAGGGCTCTCGCACCCACGCGGCCGCTCAGTTCGGATTCGACCCGGCTCAATCCACCCTGCTGGTGCTGGGCGGCAGCCAAGGGGCTCGGGCCATCAACCGCATCGTCACGCAGCTCATCCGACAGCTCACCCCGGTCGAGCAACAGGTTTGGCAGATCCTCCACGTGACCGGAGCGACGGACGAAGCGGCTGTGAAGCGCGCCTATGCGGACGCGAAGATTCGCGCCTGGGTGGCCTCGTTCTGTGACGACATGGCCGCGGCGTATGCCGTCGCCGATGTCGTCATCGCGCGGGCCGGGGCTTCGACGATCGCGGAGCTGGCCCGGTGCGGCACGTCCGCCATCCTCATCCCGTATCCCTATGCCGGCGGCCATCAGGTGGCCAATGCGAGGCTGGTCGAAGAGATCGGCGGCGGGCTGATGCTCGAAGAGCGCGAGGCCGCGCCGGAGCGCGTGCTCGGATTCATTCGCCACCTCCTGACCGACCCACGGCTTCGACGGGTCATGGGCATGCAGATGCGCGCGCTGAGCGCAGCAGATGCCGCCGATCGTCTGGCCGATCTCATTGTGGAGCTGGCCCGCGAACGGGTGATCCACAATGGGACCATTGGAGTGTGATGAGCGCATCGCTCGCCGGGGAACGGCTGTTGCTCCCGACTCTTGCCCCGGGCACGCGGATGCATTTCATGGGAATCGGCGGAATCGGGATGAGCGGGTTGGCCGGCATTTGTATGGAGCAGGGGTGTATCGTCTCCGGATGCGATGCGAAATGGAACGGCTCGGCCCATCGGCTGCAGGAGCGCGGAGCGTCGATTTCGATCGGCCACCACCCGGATCATATAGAGGAAGCGACGGAACTCGTCGTGTACAGCTCGGCGGTGTCCAACCGCGAGCCGGAGCTGCTCGCCGCCCGCGCGCGGGGCCTGCGCATCGTCAGCCGCGGGGAACTCTTGGCCGCGCTCGCCGGCCCTCGGCGGCTCGTGGGAGTGGCTGGCGCCCATGGAAAAACGACGACCGCAGGCATGGCATCGCAGCTGTTGATCGAAGCCGGCTGGGATCCCACGGTTGTGGTGGGAGGCGTCATGCTCTCGCTCGGCACCAACGCCCGCTCCGGCCTGGGAGCGTATCTCGTCGCGGAAACGGATGAGTCTGATGGTTCGTTCTTGCATCTGGCTCCAGAGATCGCCATCGTCACGAACGTTGATCGGGAGCATTTGAACCACTACCAGACGTTCGAGCATCTCATTGAAGCCTTCCAGCAGTTTGTCCATCAGATCGAACCGACTGGAACGCTCATCCGCTGCGAGGATGATCCGGTGGTCCGCCAAGCCCTGTCTCATCCGAACCTGCTCACGTATGGACTCGACGCGGATGCGGACGTGACGGCCGAGCAGATCCGGCTCGCCGTGCAGGGGAGCAGTTTCTGCGCCCGGTACCGCGGTCGCCCGCTGGGGCGGTTCACCTTGCAGGTTCCAGGACGCCATAACATCTTGAACGCCCTCGGCGTCATCGGCTTGGGGTTGACGCTCGAGCTGCCGGTCATCACGATTCAAGCCGCCCTCGCCGCGTTCCAGGGCACCGGCCGGCGCTTTCAAATCCGCCGCCTGCCCGGCGACATCTGGTTCGTCGAAGACTACGCGCACCACCCGTCCGAGATTCGAGCGACCCTCGCGGCCGACGTCTCGACCGAGCGCCATCGTCTCGTCGTGTTTCAGCCGCACCGTTTTTCTCGCACGAAATCGCTCGAGGAGGAGTTCACCACCTGTTTCGACCGAGCGGACGGCCTCATCGTGACCGACATCTACTCGGCGTTTGAAGCGCCCATCCCCGGCGTATCGGGCGAGCGGCTAGCCCTCCTCATTAAAGCCCATGGGCATCCGTGCGTCCGCTACGTGCCGCGGCAGGAGCTGCTGTCATACGTCGGCCACATGGCGCGGTCGGGGGACACGGTGTTTTTTCTTGGAGCAGGCGACATCGGCGAGATGTGCCATGAACTGGTCAATCGATTGCATCCGCGCGCGTGAGCCGCTGGCCAATCACACGAGCTTCCGCATCGGCGGCCCGGCCGAGTGGTTTGCCGAGCCGAATACGCTGGACGAGCTGATTCGCGTCTTGCGGGATGCGCAGCGGCTGTCGCTTCCCGTCTCCATCGTCGGAGGAGGCACGAACACGCTCGCGGCCGACCGGGGCATCGGAGGCTTGGTCCTCCATCTGGGTCGAGGGTTTCGCACGGTGACCGAGATCGGCGAGCCGAGCACACCGACCGTCACCGTCTCCTGCGGGGCCGCGCTCCTCACGCAGCGGCTCGTGTTTCTCGCCACCCGCCACGGCTGGGGCGAACTCGAGAGTTTGGCGGGACTGCCGGGACAGCTCGGGGGAGCGATTGCCATGAACGCGCAGGATGTTGGACGATTCATCCGTCGCGTGACCCACGTCTCCTTTGACGGAGTCGTGCGGCAGTTCACGCGGGAGCAGCTGCATTTCAGTTACCGCTATACCGCGCTGGAGCCCGGCCTGGTGACGGAAGTTCTCTTGGAGTTTCCCAAAGTCGCTCCGCAGGACGCCTACGAGCGGATCCGTCGGACGCTGAAATACCGCAATGACACGCAGGAAGTTGGGCTGCCCTCAGCGGGGTGCGCATTCAAGAATCCTCCTGGAGTCGGGGCCGGACGGCTGATTGACCAGGCGGGCCTGAAGGGTGCTCGGATCGGCGACGCGCAGATTTCTCTCCGGCATGCCAACTTCATCGTGAACGTGGGGCGGGCGACGTGCGATGATGTGCTCTCCCTCATGGAGCATGTGCAGCGTCGAGTCCGCGGCGTCTTCGGTGTGACGCTGGAGCCTGAGGTGCGCCTGATCGGAGAACGCTTATGAACGGTTTAGTTCGGGTGGCGGTGCTGATGGGCGGGCCGTCGGAAGAGCATGAGATTTCCCTGAAAAGCGGCCACGGGGTGACCGATGCGCTTCGGCATCGCGGATGGGCGGCACAGCCGGTTGTGATCCCGAAGACCGCTTCCGTGAAAGAAGCCTGCGCATTCGTCGAGCGCGTCCTTCGTCAGAGCCGCGCCGACGTCGCCTTCCTTGCCCTGCATGGAACCTTCGGCGAGGACGGGACGATTCAGCAGCTCTGCGAGTCGTTGTCGGTCGCGTACACCGGATCGGATGCCCGAGCCAGCCGGTTGGGAATGGACAAGGTCGCATCGCGAAAACGGTTTGAAGCCTCCGGCCTTGCGGTGCCTCCCTGGCACGTGGTGGAACGCGCCAGGCACTCACCAGCCTCTGTCAGCCGATGGCTGCGGCAGCACCAATGGCCCTATCCCATGGTGGTAAAACCCACGGACCAGGGTTCCAGCATCGGCGTCTCGGTTGTTCGCGCCGAACAAGACCTGCCGGATGCGCTCAAGGCCGCCGGCCGCTACAGCGCGCAGATGTTGATTGAGCAGTTCGTGCAGGGCCGTGAAGTCACCGTCGGCATCCTCGGAGCGATGCCGCTTCCGGTCGTCGAGATTCGTCCGCATCAGCCCTTCTTCGATTTCACGGCGAAGTACACGGTCGGCATGACCGACTATCTCGTCCCGGCACCGCTCGAGCCTGATCTGGCCGCCCGGGTGCAGGCGGCAGGCTTGGCGGCGCATCGAGCGCTGGGTTGCCGGCATCTGTCGCGAACGGATCTCATCCTGACGCGCGACGGGGTCCCTGTCGTGTTGGAAGTGAACACGATCCCCGGTTTTACTCCGACCAGTCTCCTGCCCAAAGCCGCGGCTTACATCCAGATCTCCTACGACGAAATTTGCGAGCAGTTGATCGCGATGGCGTTGCAGGATCATCCGCAGGCAGCACGAGAGACCGCTCATGTCTAAACGCGGCGGGCGGCGCATCGGCGTCATTCCGCGGCTCTTCCAAGGGTTGCGGGAGATGTTGAACCGTCTCATCCGTCATCCCCAGTCTGCGCTGGCGACGGTCGTGTTGATCGCGGGAGTGTGGATGGTGGGGAGCTACGTCCAGCGGGCGGATGCGTTTCGGGTGACGCAGGTGATCGTGCCGTCCGAGAGTTCGTTGAAGGTGCCATCCCGCGTCATCGGGACGAACCTGTGGGAGTTGGATGTGGATGCCGTCGCGCGCGAGCTCAAGCAGGAGCAGCCGTGGTGGAAGGACATCCGGGTCATCCGCACGCCGCCGAATGCGATCCGCATCGAGCCCATCCCGCGCCTTCCCATCGCCCAGGTCCAGATTGACCGCTGGCACGCGGTCGACGAGAACGCCTTCATCCTGCCCTCAGCCAGCGGCCAGTCCACTGAAGGGTTGGTGCGGCTCATCGGCATCTCGCGCGGCGGAGGCGTCTTGAAGGTCGGGAAAGATAATCCGGATCCGCGGCTTCATCTTGCCCTCCGGATCCTCGCGGCCATTCGGCGAACCCACGCCGGCATCGGCAAGCGCTTAGAGGGAATCAGCGTCGCTGATCCACGGCAAATCCACCTCCTGCTTCAAGACGGCACCGAGGTGCGGTGCGGCGATGAGGCCGAGCTGGATGCGCAGCTTAAGCGGCTCCAGGCGGTCTTGCGCACGATCGAGAAGCATCCGGTTGCCGCCCGCTACATTGATATGAGATTCCAACAGCCGGTGGTCGGCTCCCGATGACGACCCGTCCTCTGGTGGCGCTTGATATTGGCGCCACGAAAGTCGCCTGCGCCATCGGCTTGCCTCATGAGCACACCCCCGGTTTCGAACTCTTGGGCACGAGTCTGGTGGCGTATCCGGCGCGACCGGACGGCTGGTTGAGCGAGCCCCTGGCGGTTGGGCAGACCATCGAGCAGGCGCTGGAGGCGGCCGGCGTTTCCGGTGATTTCGACCGGGCCGTCGTCGCGATCAATCCGCCGTCGCTGGCAAGCGAGCGGACACGCGCCATGGTGGCCTTGGCGGATGAACCGATCACCGTGCGATCGAAAGATCTGGAGCGCCTGCAAGCGCACGCGGTGCACCACATCCTCGGCATTGATCGCGAGCCGCTCCTCATCGAACGGCTCTCCTGCACGGGGAACGGGTTTGACGGCGTGCGCGATCCACGAGGGCTTGCGGCCACCCGCCTGGCCGGCGTCTTTCACATCCTCACGATGCCGTTGTCTGCGCGCCGAGCGCTCGTGCAGGCGGTGGAATCCGCCGGGCTCGAAGTGGCCCGGCTGACGTACGCGCTGCCGGCTGCATTGGCCGGAGCCGGCGATGAATCGCTGAGCCGAAAACGGATCATCGTCGTGGATATTGGCGGGTTGACCGCGGAGATGGGGTTGTTCATCGAGGGCGTCCTGCACGCGGTCTCGATCGTTCCGTGGGGCGGCTTGACCCTCTCAACCGAGATCGCCCAAACGTGCCGTGTCACCATGGACCAGGCCATCGCGTGGAGTCTCGAGGGCCGCGCCTGCCGCAAACCCGAGGCGCACGCCCTCATTGATGGCAAGTGGCAGTCCATTTCAGAGGCGTTGACGCGATTGCTGGAGGACCAGCCGCGTCCCGATGCCGTCCTGGTTTGCGGACGGGGTGCTCTCATGGACGGATTCGTCGAGTGGATTGAGCAGGCCATCGGCATTCCCGCCTCGCTGTGCCGCAGCCCTCGCACGAGCCAGCTCGGAGATCTCTCCCGCCAGATCGGGCTCGTCGGCGCCATCGGACTCCTTGAGCTGGCCCTGCGCGATGGAGCGAGCCGCGCGCTGCGGCCCTCCAGGGGAGTCAACCGCCTCCTCGAGCGCACCCGCACCATCCTCACCGAGTACTTCTAGCATACAGCTCGATCAGTGTGGCGGGTCCTGCCGCTGCGCGACCCCACGTCCGTCCTCGCCCAGCGACTATCGCGCTGGTTCTGCGGTCGGACGTAGGGGCCTCCGCTCCGCGTCACCCGCCACAGTTCCGCCACCCGTAGCTCCGTTTCATTGACCCTCCCTCGTCGGTGTGTTACAGTAGCCACCGTGATTTCTGACTGTCTTGATTCTGTCCGTGATCGCATTGCCCGGGCTTGCCAGCGCTGCGGCCGCCATCCCTCGACCGTGACCCTCATCGGCGTCACGAAAGGTGTTGCCGTTGACCGCATTCGAGAAGCGGTCGCGTTGGGACTGACCGACCTCGGCGAAAACCGGATTCAGGAGGGCCGAGAGAAACAGCAAGCGCTCGGCTCCGTTGCAGTGCGGTGGCACTTGATCGGACACCTGCAGCGCAATAAAGCGCGGCATGCCGTTGAGCTGTTTGATCTCATTCATTCCGTGGACTCGCTGGAGCTGATTGGCGAGTTGGATCGCTGTGCGGCTCAGCGGGGACGGAAGCCGGACGTGCTCATTCAGGTGAACGTGTCCGGGGAAGACACGAAGCACGGCTGCCGCCCGCAGGACGCGGCAGCGCTCGCGGAGGCGGTCGATAAAGCGACGCATGTGAAATTGGTCGGGCTCATGACGATCCCGCCTTTTTCCAATGATCCGGAAGCCTCGCGTCCGTTCTTTCGGCAATTGCGCGAGCTCCGGGATCGTCTCCGCTCGACACTCACCACTCACCACTCGCCACTGAAATTGTCGATGGGCATGTCACAAGATTTTGAAGTCGCCATTGAAGAAGGAGCCGATCTGGTGCGCATTGGAACGGCCATATTTTACGAGGATGATTCGTAGCATGAACGCACTCCGAGGACGACGCATCGCGATCATCGGCGCCGGCAAGATGGGTCAGGCCTTGATCAAAGGACTGCTCGCGCGCGGCCTCTCCCGACGCGCCGTGGTCGCCGCCGAATCGAACGCGGCGACGCGGCAGGCGATTCGCCGCCGGTTTCGAATTGCCGTCACTGACGACAATGTGTCTGCCGTTCGGCATGCCGATGTCGTGATGCTGGCCGTCAAGCCGCAGCAGTTCAGGGAGGTTATCGGCGAACTCGCCCCGCACCTGAGAGGAAAGCAGCTGGTCATCTCCATCGCCGCCGGCATCACGCTCCGCTGGCTGGAGCAGCGCCTGCCCCGCGTGCCGCTCATCCGCGTCATGCCGAATCTGCCCGCGACGGTCGGATGCGGATTTGCAGCGGTTGCGACGGGTCGCAGGGCGACCGCGCGTCATCGCGCGATCGCTCTGGCGATTTTTGGAGCGGTCGGTGAAGTCGCCGAGTTGCCAGAGCGCTCCTTCGATGCGATGACCGCGGTGAGCGGTTCAGGGCCGGCGTACGTCTTGTTCCTCGTGCAGGCGTGGCAGGAGGCGGCGCGAACGCTCGGGCTGTCTGATGCGGTCGCTCATCGCGCGATCCAGGCGACGCTTCGGGGCAGCGTGACGCTCCTTGAGGAGAGCCGGGAGCCGGCCGCGAGCTTGATCGCGAAGGTCGCGTCCAAAGGCGGCACGACCGAGGCCGCTCTCAAGCAGTTGGCCCGTCGACGCGTCGCGGCGCATTTCGCTGAGGCGCTTCAGGCCGCCGCCAAACGCTCCAAGGAGCTGGCATGGTCATAGTGGGCAATCTCTTTCAGGCGATCGCCACGATCCTGAATGGCCTCTTGCGCATCTACCAGTTCGTGATCATGATCTCGGTGCTCATTTCGTGGGTGAGCCCGGATCCCTTCAATCCGATCGTGAAGTTTTTGCGCGCGGCCACCGAGCCCATCTTCGACTGGATCCGCCGCCGGCTGCCATTTGCCGTCATCGGCATGCTTGATCTATCGCCACTTGTCGCCCTCCTGGCCATCCAACTGCTGCAGATGGTTGTCGTCCGCTCGCTTTTCGACTACGCCTTCCGGTTCCGCTAGGCGTTCCTCATGGACTATAAGCCGACGCTGAACCTTCCCAAGACGTCCTTTCCGATGAAGGCGGATTTGCCGCGCCGCGAGCCGGAGATGATCGCCCGCTGGCACACTACCGATCTCTACGGACAAATCCGCAAAGCGCGAGTCGGTGCCAAGGCGCGGTTCGTGCTCCATGACGGCCCGCCCTACGCCAACGGCGACATCCACATCGGCCATGCGCTCAACAAAATCCTCAAGGACCTCATCGTCCGCTACAAGACGATGCAGGGCTTCGACGCGCCCTACGTCCCCGGCTGGGACTGCCACGGGATGCCCATCGAGCATCAGCTCTTCAAGGAATTGAAGCTCACCAAGCATCAAATTGCGCAGATTGACTTCCGCCAAAAGGCGCGGGCGTACGCCCAGCGCTATGTGGACATTCAGCGGGAGCAGTTCAAGCGGCTCGGCGTCTTGGGCGATTGGCCGCAGCCGTACCTCACCATGGCGAAGGAGTATGAGCTGACCATCCTGCGCGTCTTCCGGGAACTCCTCGCTGCCGGCTACGTATATAGAGGAAAGAAGCCCGTGTACTGGTGCGCGACCTGCGAGACCGCCCTGGCAGAAGCCGAAATGGAGTATGAGGATCGGCAGGACACGTCGATCTATGTTGCGTTTCCTTTGAAAAAACAACCTGCGCTTGTCGTAAAACAAGGGTGGTGGGATGGGGCGAGCGTGGCTGTTTGGACCACAACTCCTTGGACGCTCCCCGCCAACACCGCCTTATGTTTTCACCCCCATCGTCAGTATTCGCTCGTGGTCGTGAAGCAGTCCGATGGAAAAGAACGAAAGCTCGTGATTGCGACCAACTTGGTGGACACAGTCACGTCGAAACTGAAAGCGACGATCGTCGAAACGCTTCAGGAGATCGATGGAAAGAGCCTTGCCAAACAGTTAGCGGGAGGTGAGGCAGCCCCAACCTTTCAGCATCCTTTTGGGCGACCAGACTCGATTGGAGTAACTGATTCCGGGGTGAGTCTTGATGAGGGGACAGGAGTCGTGCACATCGCTCCCGGTCACGGGCAAGTGGACTACCTCATCGGACAGCGGTACAA
>Ga0209824_10001648_pt1 | contig 12284 bp, 7 predicted proteins | sample VDWuncwatermetaG_FD_184124 | JGI IMG/M metagenome (GOLD analysis project Ga0209824, IMG submission 184124) | Wastewater microbial communities from Netherlands to study Microbial Dark Matter (Phase II) - VDW unchlorinated drinking water (SPAdes)... ... | reverse complement strand
CGATGCACAGGGAATCAGTTGTGCTACAATTGACTGATTTCCTTTTAACATAAAGGCGGGGTTGGTTATGGCAAAAATTGATGATTTTGACGGGATGGGCAATGCCGATTGGTTTCTGCAACTTCGTGAATCCGAAAAGTTTAAAGGTTTGGTGGAAGAGGGCACGCATGACGTAGTCGACTCGACCACTCTTCCTTATCCCGGGTTGCATGATGCTAATCAGTATCATGAGGAAAAAACCGTAAGCGATGATAAGTTCTTTGCCGCTCTTGGCAAATACAAAGATTCAGCCACGCGTGAGCGGATTTACAAGCGTTCAGTTTTTTTTGGTTACGGACAAGAGGGCAGCGGTGATGGTTTCGATGTTTCTGCTGCCGATCAGAAAAAATATGCCACGGCGTGGCGCCAGGCTGATTTATGGTTCATAGTTGGAAACTCAACGGTCGATCAGCAACTGGGTCACTACGATGGCAGCGATCCCACAAAACTCGATGGCAGTATTTTCTTTCAACATCGCTATGCCTTGAATGCGGCGGGACAACTCAGTTGCCGGATTGATCCAGCCTCAGATATTTATGTGTCGATCACAGCGGCTAACTTAGGTGTGTCCCAGACCGTTTATGACCAATTAACAGCTTATCAGACAGCGATTCAGGCCATTTCAGCTCGCTTGAAGGCTCCAGGCATCGTAACCATGAGTGATAACCTGACGCTCTCTCCTTTTAATCAGGATGGAACGCCCGTATTAGAAAATAACCTACGCGCGCAGGCTCAAACGCAGGCCTCCGGGACGAGTGTGGATTTTAATCTGGCAGGGCTGGTCTCGACCATGCAGTCGGTGGCCACCGGCAATACGGCTAACGATACCGATGCTCTTTTTGCTCTCGCCATTCATGGGGTGCTGGCCGAATGCAGCAGCATTAATTTTGCCGCCATGACGGTCACCTTCCCCAAAGACAAAGTGGAAGAGTTTATTGCCAGAATCACAGGGCAAAATACGTCAGCCACGCAACGCACGGAAACGGGCATTTCGCCGTTTGCTGTCGGGTCGGTGGGTTTTGAACATTCGCGCGCACTTTTTGTGCACGATGCGGGCGCTAAGTTGACTTTGGAAAAGAAGGAAGTCATTTCCAATCGGCATACGTTTTGGAAAATGGATGCGGAGTTGAGTTCTTCTATAATTGATTCGAATGTATCGATTACTCATTCTGACGGCCACATTCCCTTTGATCATCGCGCTTTTGTCAAAAAAGGGATGGTGTTAAAAAATACCTTAAGTGGAGAGTTGGAAATTGCTAAAAGTGCAGAGTTGCCTGGGTCCGTGGCTCCGGGATCAACAGGAGAGGCTTCTCTCCTTGGTATGACGAGTTGGCTCAAAAATGAAGATCAATATTTAGGGAATGGATTAGTTGTTCCTAAGGGTTATGAAATTCCTTCTGATGAGGAATACATGGCGTTTCAGAGTGGAAATAAACAGTTAATGGTGTCGGAGGTTACTCCTAACTTTAACGGTACATCCCAAGCAGGGATCAACTCACGGCCAGTTATATTTAGTGATGACACACAACATTTCGAAATGGGTACAGATGCAGCCGGTAATGACATCCTCATGATTAACATTTGGGAAACTGATCAACAGGTAGACATGAGGTTTATAAAAGCAGAAATTGGTTTTGCCGATGAATATTTGCCATTGCCAATGGCACTAGATGATGACGGAGATGGGTATTATTCTCATTCACAAATAATTAATGTGGCAAAAGTCTTTCCTGAATTTGTCAGTGCCCGCATGGAAATCCGGGCAGCTTTTGATTCATCTGATGCATCTGTGCTTCCTTACAAAGACTTTCCTCTAGTTGATGGTTCGTATGAAAGGCGTTACCGCAATGTGTATCGCGTTGATTCGGCAGCGTTGCGAGATTTTGTGACACGTGCTGAGGGTTATAAAAAACAAGCAGGTGAATCTCCCGATTTTTCTCAAGGTAGTATAGCTTTGACCGATAATCTTTCTGGCAAAAAGGTCTCTTTTAATCAGCAGCAGTATGAAGATGAAATGGAAGTCGCTGCTATTTTGGATGCCATGATTAAAGGTGATTTGGCACAAACTGATGTTTTGATCAGTCAAATTCACCAGGATAAATTAGACAGATTTGTAAATAATCCGTTGTTTTATTTAGTTATGTTTGGTGGTTTGGCAGGATTGATTGCCAAGTATGGTGAAAGTGCACTCAAGTTAGTGCCAGGGCTTGGGCGCTTCATGCTGTTTCTCGAAAGTAAAGCCATCGCTCGTACAAATAGAGGCGTTGAACAGGACCCAGCGACACGCGAGGCTGCCAGAGCGGGTGCTCGTAACGATGTTGCGCGGCGTGTAGAAAGTGGGGAAGAAGTTGGCCGAATGTTGGATGACACAACAGTGCCTAGAGATTCGCATGGTAGACCCACAGGTCCTTCTCCGAGTGATCGGGTGAAAGCGGCGGCAAATGCTGAAGGCCGCTTCAGTGGGTTGATTCAAAGTGAGCCAAGTAACTTAGATGCTTCCCGTAAGGTTTTTGAAGCGCGTGAGATGAAGGCTGAACTCAAAGCAAAATTTGATGCAGCGCCAGAAACTTTAACGCCCGATGAGTGGGCAGAAATTGACAGGATTATTGAATCCAAGGTCGATCGCGACCAGGAATTATCGGTGAAGGAAAACCAACGTTTTATCGAAAAGAAATTTGCCAGTCTCAAAGACGTGCGGGCAGGGGAAATTGCGGCTGGTGCGCAACGCGTGACGATGGGGACAGATGATGTTGTCAAACTGATGGAAGCTTATTGGGAACAAAGCACCAAGGTTAAAGGGCAGCCCACCAGCATCATGGTACAGTCCGATTTAGGGGGTACCGGTAAGACCTGGTTGGTCATGAAGGCTATGTGGGATACACTGGCGACGGGCGTGTTGCCGAATGGAGACACCCTCGCCAGTCGGTTTACACCTGCACAATTGGATTTTTTCAATAACAAGCTTGTCCTCCTCAATGCCGACGTCAACAACACGTTTACCAGCAAATATGTTGGGGCGATGGAAAATATCATCAAGCAATGGACAGTTTATACGCGCAACATGGCAAAGCCAGAAAATGGTGGACGATTTGTCAGCTTCTTCATCGACGAACTCGGGCTTGCTCTCATGAAGCGTATGGGCGGTGGAGAGAGTACGCTTGGCGATGTGACCATGTCGGCAACGGGTTCCGGTGATATCAGTATCACGGGGACGATGAGTAAAGAAAATACGGGTGATGCTTTAACCAAACTAGGTCAGTTATTGCGTCGTTATTTCCAATTGGATGTTGGTGACAAGTCAGATGCTGAAGTTTTTAAATCGTTGAAAGGAATGTTGCAGAAGTATGCGCGTGAGAGAAAATTCGATCCTGCCTTGTTGAATGATGATGCTGCTGTGACTTCCTTTATGAAGGAAGTGCGCAAACTGGCTTTGCAACGTTACCGGATGGTTGCTGATCCGGCACGTTCAGAGAATTTTTTGACGGAATACTTTTTAAAAGATTCGGGAGCCAAGGCCGCAAACCTTAGCGGCGAGAACCCTTTGTCTAAGGAGCAATTGCTGCGATTCATGAGCACAGAACCCATGAAGGGCATTACCGAAGATGTGAATGCTGTGCGAAAAATGAAGGAAGCCATCGATGCGCGGTTTCCTGAGTATAAGCTTGCAGAAGAAGTGGCACGAATTAAACGGACAAACCCCTCCTACAATTTCGATTTTGCTGCCGCTGAAGACAACCTGCAGCGCATACTCAAGTTAGACCCGAATGGGACGCGTGATTCTGTGCAGCATTATTATGACGTTCAGAAGACCAAAGCTTGCTTGCAATTACTCATGGAGGAAATGGCTTCGCTGGGCGGTGATCCCATTGCGATTCGAAATTTTACCCGTAAATGGATGCTATTTTTGCAAGAAGGGCCAAAAGTTTTCCGTGAAAAAATTGTGATTAATTCGAGTGGGCGAGCCTCACAAAAACAGACCCAGGAACTTAGTTATGAGTTTTGTTATGACACAGAGACGATGGCAAAAACCACGATTAGTCAGACAAAAATTCAGCGCGTGATTGATGATTTTGTCACGAAGAATAAAGTGCCAGCTACAGAGGCTCCAGGTGTAAAGGATCGCCTGAAAAGGGTCATGGATAGCTTTGATGCCTTGCCTGAAGAAGTTGCGGATGACCGTGCGGCTTTGCGCGAGGAATTTGTTAAAGCCTTACAAGAAAATTGGAGAGGAACAAATGATCCCTTAGAGGTTGTGGCCTCGCTTGAGGCTGGGGCCATGGAGGAAATTGGCAAGGCTATGCAAAAGGCTGATGCGATTCGGGCAGATATAGCGGCAAGACTGGCTCCACGTTCTGCCCCAGAACCCACTCGCGCCGCGCCACCACCTCCGCCTCCAGTTGTAGATCCAGTACCACCACCTCCGCCTCCAGTTGTAGATCCAGTATTACCACCTCCGCCTCCGCCTCCAGTTCTGCCTGCGCCTCCAGTTGTAGATCCAGTACCACCACCTCCTCGTCTCATTCCAGTCGAACCCACTCGCGCCGCGCCACCACCTCCGCCTCCAGTTGTAGATCCAGTACCACCACCTCCACCTCCGCCTCCAGTTCTGCCTGCGCCTGTAGATCCAGTACCAGCTCTCATATTAGAACCTGAAGCCAAATTACTTTGGGAAAGCGGCAGGGGGGGGGATAAGCCTGCTGCATTTAAAGCTGTTCTGAAAGCTGTGCATATGCCCGAGCCACTCCTCGACCAAGCAAAAGTCTGGCTCAATGAGCAAGTAAAAGTGGGTAAAAATTTTGCGACGTCATGGGCTGCTTTGCAGGCGCTGAGAAATGAATCAACACTTACAGGAGATTTAAAAATATTTGTTTCAGATTTAGATCGTCTCATGAAGGCAAAGACAAAAGGGCTTGTGGCTGATGCAGAATTCAAGACTGTCATGGCTCAAACACCAGCTGAGCGCGCAGCATCGATTGTAGCCATTGAAGCCAGGCCAAATCCAAAAGCGTCTCAGTACCAAGGTAACGATGAAGTGCCTTCAACTGGTAAAAAAAGAAAGCTGTTCGATAACTTGCACCCAGAAGCAGATGCAGGCGACAATCGCCCCGCATGGGAGAGTAGACTGGATCAGTCGATTGCGCAATGGCAGGATGATCAGCTGCGAGCCAGTATTGAAGCCGATGCACTTGCCCTGCATCAAGAAGGCGAAGCTGCATCAGCCGTCCCAAAACCACAAAGTGCACAGCCTCCAGCTCCTCCGGTAGCAAATGACGCGTTGCCAGCTCCTGTCAATCCGGATCCGACAGCCCTCGTGATGGATGATGACGGGAAAATCATTGGCGAAACGCGAACTGGTGTTTCCGAAGAGACACGCACAGTTTTGGTCATAGGTGATGCTAATGGTGACGGACGCATCATTGGCGAAACACGCGGCGGCATTCCCGATGATGGGGCGCTCCTGGAAATGGGAGACGATGGTATTAGGGCCATAGACGGAGCCACAGTTCCAAAACCTCGAGTGACTCGTCCGGTTACGAAGTTTGTTGGCGAGCATGGTAGCAACTTGGCCGCTGGCATAATCGGTGGCGTGGCGGCAGACGCCGGTTTGCGCGGTCTCGAACATTTAACCGGTACCGAGTTTGGTGAGCCGGTGCACTTTGGTGTTGCTCTGACGGGTGGAACAGAAGCCTCTCATTTGGCGGCTAAAGGTTGGATGCGTTACGCCCTCGGTGATGCCGCAGGAGCTGCCAAAATAACGCGTGTCATGACTTATGGTTCCGCCATTGCGGGCCTGCCTTATTTTATGGCGGGAGATTACTTGGCCAAAGAAGCGGCGATTGGCGCTGGTCTTATCGATCGCGATAATCTGTATTCCAGCACGGCTGTTGGCATGGCTGGTGGGATTGTGGCGTCATCGGGTGCTATGTGGGCTTTGGCCCGCATGGGTTTGAAAGTCGCCAAAGTCACGCCGTGGACTTATGCAGCGATGGCGTTGATGAGACCATCATCGCTTTCCACTGACCAAGATTACACAGATGAAGAAAAATATGAAGATGGCGTTTCTGCCGCAAATCTCATTCTTGCAAAATATAACAAAGAACGTGGCTTGGAAGGAACGCCAGCGGCCTTGGGTTATGAAAAACTTTTGGTGATCATGACAAATTGGGGTGTGCCGTATCAGGAAACAATGAGTGTGAGTAGACAGCCTTTGCATGAAACTATCATGCTGGTGGCGCATAGCTTGCAGGAAATTGATCAATTGCGGGCCAATGCCAAAATTGCTTCGGATTATCTTTCTTGCTCGTTAAATGAATCAGTGGCCAAAGCCAAAATGAAAGCTGACTATAATAGTGTCAACAATGCGGGCACTGAGCATCAAAATTTAAATGATGCTGATATTGAGTTAGCTTTTGCAGCAGTCAAAGATTTCAATAAAGCCGTCGCTCAGTTGTTCAGTGCTAAAAACAATGAGGGTGAAAGTCTTCGCGATCAAATCGCTGGCACGATCGGCCAATTTCCTGACGCTGTGAGCCGCTCAACGGCGCGCGTCTTGCTATCGACAATTGTCGGGCCGGTCGTTTTGGGCAATGCCGATCAAGGCATGCTCACGCTTAATGAAGACGATCCACGCGATGAGCAGTTCTATGAGACAGCTCTCGCGGGCGCCTTCTCCGGTTACTTGCACGACAACGACGACGACTACACTTATTATGCAGGTCTCTTGCAGCAAGCAGCAGAGTTGCCATCAGCCGAAGTTGACCCAGACGGCAATGGTGTGATCGACGAGGTTGAGCCGTTTGAGTACAGTGAGAGTCCTTCTGATGAAGACTTAATCGACGAAGATCAAGAACTCTACGATGAATTGTATGAAGATGTGTACAACAAGGATGAATCGTGAAGTGGTTTTTGTAGGGGCAACCCTCGCGGTTGCCCAAGAGGTAGATGAACATGCCTGGGCAACCGCGAGGGTTGCCCCTACGTGGTAAGGTCGGAAATATTTTAGACGAGATGAATCGTGAGCCGCATTGATTTTACTGGGGGAGAATGATAGGGGGAAGAGCATGACGGAGGCAGAAGAAAAGTTATACATTGAAAAGATCAGTCGCTATTGGCAGATCGCCCACGAAATAAGAGTTCAGCATCCTGAACATGATGCCGGTGACCTTGTGCATATTTTGCAATGTTTGGAGTCATCACCAAGAAACCGCTTAGAGGAAGGATTACGTTTTGGTCGAGCCGCAGATTATTACCGAAGACGCGCTGGTATTCCTGAAGAAATTGGGTGAATCGGGTGTGCCGTATCTAATTATCGGCATGACCTCAGCTATTTTGCAGGGGGCGCCCACAGGGACCAAAGACATCGATATCTGGTTCAAATCGATGGATAATCCCTTGCTGATGTCGATTATTCGTGAGTGTGGCGGTGTTTATATTCCGCCAGCGATAGTCGCCATGAATGCACCGATGTTTGGGGGGACTCTGACCTTGTTTGATCCTGTCTCGAACCCAAGTGGACTCAAGCAATTTGAAGACGAATATGGCAAGGCAGAAACATTTGATTTTGATGGGATTCCAATTACGCTGTTGCCCTTGGATCGCGTTATTGCCAGTAAAGAAGCCAGTGGACGTTTAAAGGACAAAGCAGTTTTGCCAATCTTGCGCGCCACCCTCGAAATCAAACAACGTCAGAAATGACTCTCCGCCACATCCCACCCTACGATTATCAATACCGCTTCGTGGTCGACGAATTCTACGCAGGCAAAACCGTGGCCGATTTTTATGCGGATCGTTTTGCCTTCAAGCCGCGGGAGTATTGGTTGGATTTGATCACCAAGGGCGATATCAAAATCAATAAAGAGATTTGTGAGCCTGGGCAGGTTTTGCAAAAAGACGATGTCTTGCACACGCTTGGCCGGGGCATTCAGGAACCGCCGGTGAATGCCGAGCTCGATGTTTTACTCGAGCGCGACTACGTTTTTGTTCTCAATAAAAAAGCGCCGATTCCTGTGCATCCCTCGGGGCGCTATTATCGCAACACGCTCATTCATGTGTTGGAAGAACAATATCCGGGCACCAAGTTTCATCCTATTCATCGCCTGGATTCCTGGACGACGGGCGTGCTTGTTTGGGCCACCGAACCCGAGCGCGCTAAATTCCTGCACAGGCAAGTCGAGAAAAAAACGATTGGGAAAATTTATGGTGTGCTTGCCGTCGGTGATTTGCCCACAGAAAAATTCCTCGTCGATGAAGCTGTCGGCCGGCTGCCGGGCGGCGTGCGTGGGTTTGGTCCGGAGCTGATTGATCCCAAAGCCTCGCGCACGGAATTCACGCCGTATCTCACGCGAAATGGTGTGACGATTCTCAAAGCCAATTTGCTCACGGGACGCACCAATCAAATTCGCATTCATCTGCAATCGATTGGCGCGCATGTCTTGAACGATCCCAAATTCTCGCCCACCCCAACAGAAGACAACATTCCTTTTTTGGGTCTGCATTGCCGCAGCATGAGTTTTAATATTTTGCCAAATGAGCCCATTACCGTCACGGCCCCGTGGCCTGCGGGCTTTCTCGAGCATTTCTCCAAAGCCGAGCTTGATGGGTTTTTTTGACAACACCCCACCCAATGTGAATATAAGTCCTGCATGACGCATAAAATTGCCGTTTTGGCCGGCGACGGAATTGGCCAAGAAATTGTTCCAGAAGCAGTCAACGTTCTCAAAGCTCTTGAGAAGACCGATGGCTTGCGCTTTGAATTTGAAGAAGCCCCAGTCGGCGGCACGGCCTACGACCAGACGGGGCACCCCTTGCCGGAGGCGACCCTCAAGCTGGCCAAAGCCGCTGATTCCGTACTTTTGGGCGCCGTCGGCGGACCCAAGTGGGAACCGCTAGATTATTCCGTGCGGCCCGAACGCGCTCTTTTGGGGCTCAGGGCCGAGCTTGGGCTTTTTGCTAACATTCGCCCAGCCAAGGTTTATGAAGCGCTTGTGGAGGCTTCCACACTTAAGCGGGAAGTCATCAGCGGCGTCGATGTTGTCGTCGTGCGTGAGCTGACGGGCGGAATTTACTTTGGGCAGCCACGCGGCGTGAGCGTCGAGAATGGTCAGCGCATCGGGCGCAACACGGCTGTTTACTCCGAATCCGAGATTCGCCGCATTGCCAAAGTCGCTTTCGAAATCGCCCGCAAACGCGGCAAGTCACTTTGTTCAGTCGATAAAGCCAATGTGCTGGAAGTCACCGAGCTTTGGCGAACCGTCGTGACGGAAACGCACAAAGATTATTCTGATGTTAAATTGTCGCATATGTATGTTGACAACGCGGCCATGCAGCTCATTCGGAATCCACGCCAGTTCGATGTGATTGTCACCAGCAATCTTTTTGGTGATGTGTTGTCAGACGAGGCGGCTATGCTGACAGGTTCGATTGGCATGTTGCCGAGCGCCTCATTAAATGATCAGAACAAAGGCATGTTCGAACCGATTCATGGGTCGGCCCCTGATATTGCTGGCAAGAACCTGGCTAATCCGATCGCTACGATTCTCTCGATGGCCATGATGCTCAGCTACACCTTTGGTGAAATGAAGGCGGCCAAGCGAATTGAAGACGCGGTGAATGCTGTTTTGACCAAAGGCCTGCGCACAGGTGATATTTGGACAGAGGGCTGCTCCAAGATTGGCACCAAAGAAATGGGAGCAGCGATTGTGGGGGAAATAATTAACTCCCCCGGCTGCGCCACCCCCTCTTAAATTAAGAGGGGGAATGGGTTCCTCCCCTTTGATAAAGGGGAGGTTAGGAGGGGTTACAGAATGGCTGAGCGGAGCGAAGAGAGAGGGCATATGCAAAAAAAATCATCATACACCGTGGCCATTGTTGGCGCGACTGGCGCCGTCGGCATTGAATTTCTTAAAGTGCTTGAAGCCCGTAAATTTCCTGTGGGGGATTTGAAGCTGCTCGCTTCGAAGCGTTCGATTGGCAAAATGTTGGATTTTAAAGGCAAAACTTATCCAGTGACTGAACTCACGGCCGATAGTTTTGCCGGCGTTGATATCGCTCTATTTTCGGCGGGTGGTTCGCGCTCCAAAGAGTTTGCTCAAGTGGCGGTAAAGGCGGGCGCTGTGGTTATCGATAACTCGAGCGCCTTCCGCATGGATCCAAACGTCCCGCTGGTGGTGCCAGAAATTAATCCACAAGATGCACTTTTGCATAAAGGCATCATTGCGAATCCCAACTGCACAACCATTATAATGGGCGTGGCCGTTTACCCGATTCATAAGATCAACCCCATCAAACGCGCCGTCGTGGCAACCTACCAGGCCGTGAGCGGGGCCGGGGCGATGGCTCTTGAGGAGTTGCGTCTGCAGCAGGAAGACTTGGTGGCCGGGCGCGAACCCAAAGCCAAGGTGCTCAAGCATGTGGTTGTGAATAATGTGTTTTCGCACAATTCAGACGTGCTTGAGAACGGCTATAATGAAGAAGAATTAAAGATGGTCAAAGAGACACACAAGATTTTTCACGATGAATCGATCGACATTTCTCCGACTTGTATTCGTGTGCCCATTTACCGGGCACACTCGGAAGCCATTCATTTGGAGCTAACGAATCCTCTGGATTTGGCGGCTGTTCGTAAAGTTTTATCCACGGCTCCTGGGGTCAAAATTGTTGATGATCCAGTGGGTAACCATTTTCCCATGCCGCTGGAAGCTGCTGGCCAGGATGCTGTCCTCGTTGGTCGCCTGCGCCAGGATTTGAGTTTAAAAAATGGGTTGAATCTCTTTGTGTGTGGGGATCAATTGCTTAAAGGTGCCGCGCTGAACGCCGTACAGATTGCGGAATTATTGATTTGATGAGTACCCTCTCTCGTCCGCCAAAGACGGCCGGTCTCTCCCTAAAAGGGCGAGACGAATTCACCTCTCCCTCGAAGAGGGTGTTTCCGAAGTCAGAAATCAAAAACTTCGTCATTCCCGCGAAGGCGGGAATCCAGTAATTTCAACACTTTTCTGGATCCCCGCCTTCGCGGGGATGACTATAAACATCATTGTTTCGACTTCGGAAACACCCTCCGAAGGGAGAGGTCCGCGCAGCGGGGAGAGGGTTTAACTCGCCTCCGCACTCGCCAACATATATTGAATCTTATGGGCAAGCGTCGCAATGTGAAAAGGCTTTGTCACGTAATCATCGGCACCATCGGAAAGTCCCGCCAAACGGTCTCTTTGGGCGTCCTTGGCTGAGAGCATCAGGAGTTTGATTCTATCAAATTGATGATCAGCTTTGATTTTTTGGCAAAGTCCAATGCCGGAGAGATGCGGCATCATGATGTCCAACACAATAAGGTCAGGCATTTCTGATTGCTGTTGGAGCGCTTCCCAGCAGGCTAAACCATTGGGATAGGGAATCAATTCGAGTGGGGAATGACGAAAAACAGTCTCAATAATTTTGAAGACTTGCGGGTCATCATCAACAATAAATACACGTTTCACACGTCAATTGGAGCATTCTTCAGCAGCAGAAAACAAACGGAATCGCGACGAACACGCAAATTTTTATAACGCACCACGAAAATATTCGGTCTAACGTCGGTCTTGTGAAGAAAGCTAAAGATATAAGTACTTGATAAGTATAGGCATTAATAGGCAGATCCTTACAACCATTAACATTTTTGTTTGACTTTGACTCTTTGCGTGAATACAGTTTCCCGGCTTACACGGATTACCGTCTGTGTTGGGCATACTAAAAGGAGAAATATAATGAAAAAGTTAATCGTTTCCGGTCTGCTGAGCGCAAGCTTGGTATCCGGTATGGCCTTCGCTGGCGGCACAGCCGCTCCAGTTGAAGAAGCACCAGCCCCTTCAGGTTTGGAAATCAGTGGGAACGTTGACGTTCTTGTTGGTTACCAGCTCGATAGTGCCAATGCGGCCGCTGCCCCTCTTGCTGGCGGTTTGACACAAGGTGACCTTGGCATTGCCAACGCTGCCAGTTCAAACCATTTCCGTTTCCTTGTTGATCAAGTCGAAATCGACTTGGCCAAAGAATTCGGCGAAAACCTCCGCGTTCGTGCTGACATCGATGCTTCTGACCTTGTCGGAACTGTCCGTGGCGGTGGCGACGTGTTCTCTATTGAACAGGCTTATGTCACATGGAACATCGGTTCTGGTGATGGCGCTGAGTGGTTACTCGGTAAGTTCAACTTGCCTTTGGGTCTTGAAAGCGTTGATCGTAACGAAAACGCCTTCACAACCTACACACCTGGC
>Ga0209824_10001647_pt1 | contig 12290 bp, 12 predicted proteins | sample VDWuncwatermetaG_FD_184124 | JGI IMG/M metagenome (GOLD analysis project Ga0209824, IMG submission 184124) | Wastewater microbial communities from Netherlands to study Microbial Dark Matter (Phase II) - VDW unchlorinated drinking water (SPAdes)... ... | reverse complement strand
GGCCAGAACCCCTTCTTTTAAAGCGAGGACTTCCTCAGCGCCCTCTGTTAAAAGCCTCTCCGCCAGCTCCTGTCCCAACTTCTCGGCATCCTTTGCCGAACCCGCGATCTCCCCTCTGAACAACTTGCTCCCGTCAACATCGCAAATCACGCCTGCGAGCCTGATCCGGTCTTCACTCGCCCATGCGCGCGCCCCGACCGGTATTTGACATCCCCCACCCAGGCGCCGGAGAAAACCCCTCTCGGCCTCCACTTCCAAGGAAGTCGGCAAGTGATGGAGGAATGCGATCTCATCCATCAACGGCTCCCCATCCCGGCCCTCCAAACCCAGAGCCCCTTGGGCCACCGCGCTCAGGCAAATTTCCGGAGAGAGGTATTCGCTGATTCGATTCTCGCGCCCTATTCTTTTAAGGCCCGCAGCCGCCATAACGACGGCATCGACCTCGCCCCGCTCCAGTTTTTTCAGGCGCGTATCTATGTTCCCGCGCATCGGCTGGACTGATAGGTCCGGCCGGTGGTACAGGATTTGCGCCCGCCGGCGCAGACTCCCCGTGCCGATCCGTGCCCCCTGGGGCAAATCTTTTAACGGCCTGTTGTCCAAACTCACGAGCACATCCCGCGGATCTTCCCGCTCGGGAACTGCCAACAACCTCAAGCCCGCGGGAATTTCTGTGGGGAGATCTTTCATCGAATGGACTGCCAGATCAATCTCCTTTCGGAGCAGCGCCTCCTCTATCTCTTTCACGAAAATGCCTTTTCCCCCGATTGCCTTGATCGGGGTGTTGAGGAAGCGGTCCCCGCTGGTCTTGATAGTGACGGTCTCGACTCCGATTCCAGGGTATCTTTCTTCCAGCTTCCGCTTCACCCAGTCCGCCTGAACCAGAGCCAGCGCACTCCCGCGCGTGCCGATGCGAATTGCTTTCATCTCAGATCGGTTTCAATGCACAGCCTCTCACTTCTCCCCCAAATCGAAAAGTTTTTTAAGCGCCTCAATGTAAAGCTCCTCATCCTGATCTTCCGGCCGCTTTTTTAGATGAGTAATCGGGGCGTGGAGAATCTTGCTGATCATCGCGGCGGTCATATCTTCCAGGGCCTCCCTCTCCTTTTCCGACAATCCCTTGAGGCTTGTGCTGAGAGATTTCTCCAATTCTCCCCGGCGGATCTCCTCCAATTTCTGTCGCAAGGCCACGATGGTCGGCACCTGTTCGAGCGAGCTGAGCCAGCGGAGAAACACAGCTACCTCTTCGTTCACGATCTCCTCGGCTTTCTGCGCCTCGCTCGACCTCTCCCTCAGCTTCTCGTCGGCCACCTCTTTCAGGTTATCGATATTGTAGAGGTAGGCGTTATCGATCTCGTCGATGCGGGGATCGAAATTGCGTGGAACCCCAAGATCGATCAGGAACATGGCTTTCTGCCTTCTCTCTTTCAAAGCATCCCGAACGGTCTCGGACCGCAGCAGGATTTGGGGAGAACCGCTGGAGCCGATCACCACGTCGGCCATTTGAAGGTAGCGAGGAAAATCCTCGTAGCGGATCGGGTTGCCCTGAAACTCTTCTGCCAGCTCCACCGCGCGCTCAAACGTGCGATTGGTGACCATAAGACTACGAACCCCGCTGCTTTGAAGATAACGAACCACCAGGGATCCCATCTTCCCTGCACCAATGAGCATGACGGTCTTATCTTCCAGCCGATCGAATATCCGCTTAGCCCGATCCACCGCCACCGAGCTTACGGAGACCACCCCACTCCCGATTCCCGTCTCGGTGCGCACTCTCTTGGCAACAGAAAAGGAGCGGTGGAACAACCGGTGGAGTATCGTTCCTACTGTGCCGGCCTCCTGCGCCGCAGTGTAGTAATCCTTTATCTGCCCCAGGATTTGCGGCTCTCCCACAACCATAGAGTCGAGGCTTGCCGCAACACGAAAGAGATGGCGCACAGCCTCGCCGCCCGAGTAGGCGTAGAGATGATCCTCCAGTCCGCCAGGTTTTTTTTCGCTCTCCTGTTCCGAGAGAAAGAGCTTGATTTCCCGGAAGGCAGCCTGCTCGTCCACGGCTGCCGCAATCACTTCCACACGATTACACGTAGACAGGATAACGCCTTCTCTGACAGCAGACAGAGAGTGGAGGCGTTTTAGGGATTCTCCAAGCGCCGACCTTTCAAACGCGAGCTTTTCCCGCACCTCGACCGGAGCGGTCTGGTGGTTGAGACCCAAGACTATGATCTTTTCTTCTGGCATGAACTACTCAAAACTGCCTGCATGCCGGCTCGGGAAAACCGATCCTCCCAAAAGGAAATAACCGAGGACCACGGCAAAACCCAGGATGGTCAAAACCGCGGCCTTCTTGCCGCGCAAACCGGACGTGATCCGGCCGTGCAGCAAGGCGCCGTAAAGAAGCCATGTGATCCCTGAAGAAATCTGGCGTGGGTCCCAGGACCAGTAGTTTCCCCAGCGGAAGCCGGCCCAAAGGCTGCCCGTGATGATGCCCAGCGTCATCAGGGGGAAGCCCCACACCAGAAAGACATAGTTGAGTCGATCCAGAGTCTCCAGGGAAGGAAACAGCCTGTAGAGAACATTCGTCTTCTTTTTTTTCAGTTGGAATTCCTGCAGGAGGTACATGAGGCTTACCCCGAAGGCCAAGGAGAAAACCGCGTTCCCCAAGAAGGCAAGAGTAACGTGGAGAAGCAACCAGTAAGTTTTCAGTTCGGGCGGAAGTTCGCCGGTACCGACACCGAAGGCAAAAGCGGCCAGTGACATGAGAAAGGCCAGAGGGGCAATGATGCAGCCCAGGACCGTCAAATGATACTTAAGTTGGAACAGGAGGTAGACCCCCACCATGAACCAGCAGTAAAAGGATAATGCCTCGCGGAACTGCGTGACCGCCGGATAACCCGATTGAAAAAAATGGACCCCAAGCGCTGACGTGTGAATTAAAAAACCGCCCAGAAGAATAAGGGGCGAAAGCCGCGAGAGAAGAGCCTTGGGCAAAACAAGGTAGACGATAAAACTCCCCGTCCCCAGTAAGTAAAAGACCGCGGTTACCTTAAGTAGCGTGACATCCATCACATAACCCTCTTAGTCCGGTCCAATCAACCTCTTATAAAAAAAGCGCAAAGAAACCGCGCGCGGGCCATGTAAAGAAACCACGTTATCGCGGCGCAGCAACGGGGCCTCTTTAACCGCGCCATTATAGCCTAATTCCCGGCTCACTCAAATGCCAGCCCTCTCGGGCCGAAAAGGAGAGAAGCGATCAGTGCTTGGGGATTTTGAGGTCCTGGCCGGCGGTAATGAGATGGGCGCTGGCAAGCCTGTTGGCCCGCTGAATCTCATGCACGGAAATCCGGTAATTTTTTGCGATTTGAGAGAGGGTTTCCCCGGGCGCCACCCGGTGGCGCGTCCAAGACGCGGCTTCCTCCGGGACAGAAGCCACCCTGGCCCTCACCGAAGTCGGGCCAACGAGACGCCCGTAGGAAGCGAGGACGCTTTCCAGCTTTTCGGGAGGGATCTTGACACGGTAACCCTTCGGGATATCCCTGATCTTGGGATTCAAGGCGGGGTTCCATTCCAAGAACACGCTGCGGGTAATATCCATGGGTTTCAGCAAGGCTGCGATGGAGACCGGCCGCTTGACCTCCACCTCCTCCATAGGGAAAGGTGGATGGTATTCGAGATTGGGGAAGAATTCCTCACTCCTCTTCGCCACCTCCAGAGCAGCCAGGAACTCCGCATAAAAACTCTTTGAGGCAAAGCCGAATGACGGACCTTGATAGCGCCGAATGATTTCCATCAGCTCTTTCGACCCCACCTCGGCAATCGCTCGCAGGATTCCTGCCGTGCCGTGATTGTAAGCGGTGATCGCCAACGGCCACTTCCCAAAGATTTCGTAGTTTTGCCTCAGAAATCGCGCGGCAGCCCGGGTGGACTCCATAGGATCTCTCCTCTCGTCCACTGCGGGACCGATGCGGAGAAATTTTTTCCCGGTCGAGGGCATAAACTGCCACATGCCCAGCGCCCCGGCACGGGAGCGGGCATGGATATTAAAGGACGATTCCACAAGCGGTAAATAGGCAAGCTCCGGCGGCAGGCCCTCCACCAGCAAAATCCGCTGCATCTGCCCGATATACCTGCTCGACAGCCTGAGACCTGAGGCAAAGCGCTCCTTGAGTCCGCGCTGGACCCGGACCCTTTTCTCATCCCTTTCCAGGCCGTACTCCCGCAATATTTTCTCTTTTTCTTCTTCGATCAGCCGCGGCGGCGGACTACCCGGCCCCACCTCCAGAACCCGGTAAATTCTCATCGGCTCCAGGGGGTCGTGAAAGATAAGCTCCGAACCACTATAGCGGGTAAAGGCAAGCTTCCAGAACTCCACCGCCTCCTCAAGCCCGGAAAGTAACGGAAGCGGCTCTTCAGCGGCAGAGGCCTCTCTGATTCGAAGCTGAATGGGAAAAGAGACAAGCAGCGAGAGCAGAAGCAGGGTTAGGAGTCTTGAGAGAAAAATCATTGGCTCTCTGATAAATAAATTGATTCATTGTAGCAAAAAAGCTATCCTGCTGTCAAAAATAATCCGCGGGGTAAATGAAATTTAAACCCTTTTTTCTGCTCGTTTTTGCCTGGGTATGGGTATCGCTGGCAGGCTGTCTCCCCTCCCCCCGGCCCGATCGGCCTGCCGGCTATCTGGTCATTGCTCTCGAGAGCAATCCCACCCACCTCGATCCCCGTTATGCCACGGATGCCAATTCCGTCCGCATCGGGGGACTGATCTTTAACGCCCTTACGCACACAGATCAACACGCCCGCTTGCAGCCCGAGCTGGCCGAACGCTGGGAAGCGGTGGATGAACGCACCTACCTGTTTCATCTCAAAAAGGGGGTTACCTTCCACGACGGAAAGCCCTTGACGGCAGCAGACGTCAAGTTCACTTACGAATCGGTCCTGGAGCCGAGAAACCGTTCCCCGAAGCGGGCTACGCTGAGGCTGCTCAAGGCGGTGGATGCAATCGGACCTTACCAAGTCCGCTTCCGGCTTTCGGCGCCTTATGCCCCCTTTTTGGAGAACTCCACTCTCGGGATTGTTCCCACAGGCACCCCTTCCCGCGGAGCCTCGGGCGAAAACAGCCTCATAGGATCAGGGCCCTTCTCGCTGGAGCAGTTCTCGCCGGGAGAAAAAGTCGTATTAAAGGCAAATCCTTCCTATTGGGGAGGGCAACCGGGGCTCTCCGGCCTGGTCTTCAAAATGATCCCTGACGCTATCGTGCGCTCTCTGGAGTTCAAAAAAGGAACGGTTGATTTCATCCAGAACGACATCGAGCCCGACAACCTTATCTGGTTTAAGAAAAACACCAACGCCTCCATCTTGACGCAGCAAGGGACCATCTTCCAGTACCTGGGCATGAATCTCGATCACCCTATCCTGAAAATCTTGGAGGTGCGCCAGGCGATTGCCTATGCGATAGATCGAGAGGCGATCATCCGCCATCTTTTGAAAGGACTGGCAACGCCTGCGACCGGCCTGCTCTCCCCTTCCCACTGGGCCTACGAGCGCTCCGTTCCCTACCTCCCCTACGATCCCGAAGAAGCAAAGAGACTGCTGGACCATGCCGGCTTTCCTGATCCTGACGGTGATGGGCCCCTGCCCCGCTTCAAGCTCTCTTACAAGACAACGACCCTGGACCTGCGCAGGAGAATTGCCGAGGCCTTCAAAGAACAGCTGAGCCGGGTAGGGATAGAACTGGAGGTGCGCACCTACGAGTGGGGAACTTTTTACGGGGACATCCAAAAGGGGAACTTCCACCTTTATTCGCTCTCATGGGTAGGTATCACCGATCCCGATATTTACTTTAATCTCTTTCACTCAAGCAGTATTGTCCCCTACGGCAACAACCGGGGCCGGTACCGCAATCCGGAAATCGATCGACTGCTGGAGAGAGGAAGGAACAGTTTAAGCCCTGAAGAGCGAAAACAAATCTACAGCCGGGTGCAAAAAATTCTCGCAGTCGAGCTGCCCACGATTCCCTTATGGTGGGCGAAGAACGTTGTCTTGATGAAGCGCAATATCGAAGGTTTCGTTCCCTTTCCGGATGGCGACCTGATCTCCTTAAAAAACGTCTCCATTGCTTCCCCCTTGCCCCCGTCATGAAGCGCTACTTCACCAACCGTCTGCTGCTGTTTGTGCCTACCCTGATGGGCTCTTTGACGCTGGTCTTTTTTCTCATCCACTTCATTCCCGGAGATCCGGTGGAGGTTATGCTGGGAGAGACCGCGAGCAGCGTGGACAAAGAGGCGCTGCGTCAAGAGCTGGGCCTGAACCAACCTCTTGGGATTCAATACATCCGTTTTTTTTCAGCCCTTCTTCAGGGAGACCTCGGGCGCTCCCTCTACGAACAGGGCACAGTTGCCGAGCTCATCCTCAGCCGTTTCCCTGCTACGATGGAGCTAACCCTGGCCGCCATGGGGATCGCCCTCTTCGTCGCCTTCCCTCTGGGGATACTAGCGGCAGTGAAAAAAAATAGTTTGATGGATCGGATTGCACTGCTTTTTTCCCTGCTGGGCCTTGCGATGCCCAATTTTTGGCTCGGCCCCTTGCTGATGATCATCTTCTCCATAGAGCTGGGCTGGCTGCCGGTCTCCGGGCGAGAAGGGCTGGCTCATCTCATTCTCCCCTCGTTCACCCTGGGCATGCTGATGGCCTCCATCCTTATCCGGATGGTCCGCTCGAGCCTTCTGGAGACCATTCACGAGGATTACATTCAGACTGCCCGGGCCAAAGGACTGAGCGAGTGGAGGGTCTGGCTGAAACACGCCCTCGGCAATTCCCTTCTCTCTGTCATCACAATTGTAGGGCTTCAGTTCGGCGCTCTCCTTGCCGGCTCCATCATCACGGAGACCATCTTCGCCTGGCCTGGGATCGGGCGCCTGACCATCCAGGCCATCCAGACCCGGGACTACCCGCTGGTCCAGGGATGCGTTCTGGTTATTTCCACCTCTTATCTCGTGGTGAATTTTCTCACGGACATTCTTTACCACCTTGCGGATCCCCGGGTCAGTTATGGACCATAGAACCCTCGTTTGGACCGGCGCCATGATCCTGCTTCTGCTGCTCGGCGTGGCACTACTCGGGCCCGCCATCGCTCCCTACAGCCCGACGGAACAGCATCTGGAGCAAGATCTCCTCTCGCCTTCTCAAGATCACCTTTTAGGAACCGACAAATTGGGGCGCGACATCTTGAGCCGCATCCTTTACGGCGCCCGCATCTCGGTCCTCGTGGGGACAAGCACCGTAGGCGCCTCCCTGCTGATCGGCCTTTCGATAGGCTCTCTATCAGGCTACTGTGGAGGCTGGGTGGACCAGCTTCTCATGCGGCTGGTCGATGTCCTCATGGCCTTTCCGGGCATTCTCCTGGCCATTGCCTTTACTGCCGTACTGGGGCCCGGTCTGAATCACGTTATTTTGGCCCTTTGCCTGATCGGATGGACCGGTTATGCTCGCCTGGTCCGCGGCGAGATCCTGGCGCTTAGAGAAAGGGAGTTCATCCATGCCGCCCGCGCTCTCGGCGGCAGCCCGGGCCGAATTATTGTCCTCCACTTGCTGCCGAATCTTCTTCCCCCTCTCTTGATCCAGGCTACCTTCGGCATAGCGGCGGCGATCATCGCTGAAGGGAGCTTGAGTTTCTTGGGATTGGGCGTTCAACCTCCCACTCCCTCCTGGGGGTCGATGCTGAATGAAGGAAGACAGTTTCTCTTGATCGCGCCCCATTTAACGACTTTCCCCGGCCTGGCTATTATGATAACCGTCTTAGGGCTCAACCTCGTGGGAGATGGGATGAGGGACAGGCTGGAGAAAAGGGGAAAATAGTGATAAAAGAAAAAATTCTAAGGAGGGACTATGAAACTATACTCCTGTCATACCTGACCCTATGCCCACAGGACTAGGATTGTCCTGGCGGAAAAAAAGCTGCCTTACGATCTGATCGAGGTCGATCTCAAGAACAAGCCTCGGGAGCTCTTGGAGCTGAATCCTTATGCAAAGGTGCCTGTGCTCGTTGACGGAGATGCGGTCATCTACGAATCCGCCATCATCGACGAATACCTGGAAGAGAAGTATCCTCAAATCCCGCTCATGCCCAGAGAGCAGGCTCAAAGGGCGCGGGTGAGAATCTGGATAGACTTCTGCAACACCCGACTCCAGGCGGCAGGCAGCGAGATCGCGCACGGAATTGACCCTGAGAAGGCTAAAGGAAAACTCCGGGGACATCTGACGGCGTTGGACCGGGAGATGAACGGCCGCGATTATATCGCGGGAGACTACTCCCTGGCAGATATCACGTTTATCCCTTTCTTTACACGACAGCAAAGGTACGGTGTGGCCATTGACGATACCCTCCCTAAGCTAAAACAGTGGGTGGAGCGCCTCCTCGCCCGTCCCGCCGTGCGCTCCACCTTATAATTTTTTCTTCCTGCAATGGAACCGCTATCCAGAAAAGAGAGACGCAAGGCCGAGCGCCAGGCCAAAAGAGAACGGAGCCAAAGAGAAAAAACAAAACATCAAAAGCTCTCTTTTGTTCAAAAACTTTTCCTCTATCTCGTCGGCATCCTGCTTTTAGGCGGCGTTGGATACTGGGCCTACGGCCGGCTGGCAGCCGCTTCGCCCGGCGAGTTTGTGGCCAGCCTGGGCAACCGGCATATCGCTCCCACGGAGATGGGCCTCATCACCTATAACAGCAACCCTCCTACCTCAGGACCGCATCTCCCCAACATCGCCCGCTGGGGAATTAGCGACGACCCGATTCCCAGGGAGCTTCAGGTCCACAATTTAGAGGACGGCGGTGTTGTCGTTCAGTACAACTGCCCCCAGACGAGTCAGGAATGCAGGACGCTGAAAGATAAACTGGCACAAATTGTCGGACGCTACGACCACGCGATCCTCGCCCCCTATCCGGGAATAAGTCACAAGATCGCTCTCACCGCCTGGTCCCGGATTGACAAGTTCAACGACTTCGATGAGGCAAGAATCGTAAGATTCATTGAGTCCTACATCAACATCGACCACCATCCGGCAAAATAAAGATGGGGTCGCGAGGGGCCTGACTCGCTCCCCGAAAGCAATAGTGCAGTGGTTAATCCGAAACTCCACGTCTGGTGCTTTCGGCTCGCTCCGCCAGGCCCCTCGCTCATGGAGTGAACCGCCGGAGGTGGATCGAAAGATCGATGCACCAGACGTGCAATCTCAACCGTATCAACGGTACAGCGTACCTGGACTCTATTGCATCGATCTTGAGAGACGCCTTCGGCGGTGAGCACCGCAGCTACTTCGTGTAGCGAACCTCGAAGGTAGTGCACCCGCTGGGTGACTTCCAGGGGCCATGAGGCATCCCCGGTGGCCGACAGGCATATTGCCCTGCCCGAAACTCCTGATTCAGGGTAAGGTCAATGAAGCTGCCTTCCACAATGTAGACTTCCTCCCAGAAGTCATGAGTCAACACTCCGTTGGGTGTGGTGTCACATCCGGGATCGAAGCGTAAAATCCGCGTGTAGTCACCGGTGTTGGGATCGCCGCTGAGTATGCGCTCACGCAGCCCTGTGCATTTGCTGCCGGGGACAGGGCGCCACGGCTTGCCGGTGACATCAAAAAACTCCAGTTCTTCCTTGATCATCCGCTTGCCTCCTTGGTGCTCTAATAACCTACAGGACTTTATAGAGGGAATCTTTAGGATGCGTCAACACGACGGGCCCTGTAGACGCAACGCAGGGAATGGCCCGTAGACTCATCGAAAAGTTCGGCCTCGAAGTACGGCCTGGGAGCAAACAGGCCGCCGATCAGGGGGATCGTCCCGGTGAAGATGACCGCCTCGTCCACTAGTTTTCCTAGACGCCGACGCAGGATAGCCAGCAAATCCTCCGGGCGAAGCACGGCAGACATACGACCTTCCTGGTAAAGTTGTTCCCGGCTCGATTCGCCGACCCAACTTCTAAGGACCAGGCTGTCCCAGCGCTTGCGCACATCCGCGTATCGCCAAACTTCGGCAGATACCGGCTTTGGGCAGACTTGCTTAGAGGCGGTGATATTCACCTTTTCCAACTCGCGATCGGTATGGTCACTCCCGATTCCAACCCAGATATTTTTGCCATCCACAAGCAGTACGATTTCCGCTTCTCCAGAGGTATGCTCGCCGACTACCTCAGTCTCGCTGTCTGTGGTCAGCCGGTCCAGCGTCACGCGAAAGATAGTCGGGATTTCCGCCGGGGCGGGGACCCCTTGTGCCGCAAGTTCATTTATGTGAGCCCTAACTTCCTCTTGGTTGCGGCCTGTGTAGCCGGCGATAATGATCCGCCGGGGCACGAAGCCTACATCCTGCCGAGTCAACTGCAGTTTGAATTTGACCATTGTCCGTTTCCTTATCAACGTGGGCGCCCTCGAGTTTCCAGAATTTCTTTTATCTCTTTTCCTATCCTTTCAGCGTCAACCTGCGCAGCGAGATTTTCAAAAAACGGAAAGAGCTCGCGCTCTTCGCGGCGAATATGGCGCTCCAGGAGATCTCCGATATCAAACAGAACCTTGGCCAGACCTTTATCCTCTTCCAGGCATCCCTCCCATTTGCGGAGCTGTTCGTGGTCTTTAAGCAATTCGTCGATCAACGAATGGCTCTCAGCAGCGCGCGCGCGGATGAGAGGAAAAAGAATTTCCTCCTCGGCTCGAAAGTGGGGCACGAGATTTTGCGCAAAAAAATCCCTGTACTCTTTGACCCTCTCTTTCAGTCCCTGAGCCACCATGGGCTTGATCTGGCCCAATGCCTGCCTGCGGCACCTCAGGGCCAGCGCCAATCCATGGTGGTGGTCATGCGAAAGGAGAGTCAAACTCGGGTGACGCATAGGGTCTCCTTCGAGGATCTCTCTTAATTCCTTGTTTACATTGATTGACCTGCGTGTTACAAGCCTTGGGAGGAAATCCAACCGCAATGAGACGAATCCTGGCGATTCTCGCTTTATCTACCCATCTCTGCCTCGCGAGTCCGCTCTCACCTGTTTGGGCTGCGGAACCTCCGGTCAAACTGCTCTTCGCCTACGGCGCAATTAGCAGCAACGTCGTCCCCCTCTGGACCGCCCATGATCAGGGCTTTTTACGCAAGTACGGCCTGGATGCGGATCTGGTCTTTATCATCGCGGGCCGGGCCGCCATGGCGATGCTCGCGGGACAGGTTGCCGTTGGTCTGGTCGGGGCTACCCACGTCACCAACGCCGTAACCGGCGGCGGAGACCTGACCATGATTCTAGGGCTGGAAAACACACTGGACTATCTTTTCATTGCCCGTCCCACGATCAAGAGCGGTGAAGAGCTGAAAGGAAGAAAAGTGGCCATCGGGACTCCTTCGGGCTCAGCCGCCCTGGCGACTTACGTGGCGCTCGATTATCTCGGGCTTGTTCCTAGAAGGGACAATGTTGTTCTTCTTCAGGTGGGTGGGGTTCCGGAGCGAATGGCCGCCCTGCGCGCGGGGAGCGTAGATGCCACAAGCCTTTCGCCAGAACTTGGACAGGTCGTTACCGCTGAAGGCTATCGGGTTCTTGTGGACACCGGCAAGGAAAACATCCCGTTTCAATCCTCCGGCCTGGTGACTTCAAGAAAGTTGATAAAATCAGACCCTCAGCTCATAGAAAATATCACCAAGGCAATTGTTGAAGGGGTTGCCTTTATCCATAACCCTTCGAACAAAAAGGCCGTGGAACGGATCATCGCCAAGTATCTGCGGCTGGATAAACCCGACCGCGTGGAAAAGGCCTATCAAGACCTGCGAAAAAAGCTTCCGCGCAAACCCTGCCCCACGCTGGAGGGAGTGGCTTCTGTACTTAAGCTCATGGCCCAGCACGGGATCAATGCCAGGGCGTCTCAGCTTAAACCCGAGGATGTCGTGGATATGAGCCTCTGTAAAAAACTTGACGAAAGCGGGTTTATGGATCGACTCTACCAGGGGTGGTAGTGCGGTGTCTCCTGAATTCGTGGAGTATTTCAAACGTCATTCCGGCCAAGCTGGCGATAGCCAGCGCGAGCCGGAATCCAGGGGTATTTAGAGAGTTCTGGATTCCCGCTTTCACGGGAATGACGATAGAGGGCATACGGATTTCTTCATCGAATTTGTGAGACGGGACAGTAGGATGCTCTCATCCTAATGCTTGCGGCGGCGCCTGCGCCTCGTCTGAGGAGGCTCCGCATCGGGGAACTGAATGCTGAGGCTGTGAACCTGATCCGCGTACTTGTCCGCCAGACGGCCGACCAAGGCACTTAATAGCCGCCATTCTGTCCCG
>Ga0209824_10001646_pt1 | contig 12290 bp, 13 predicted proteins | sample VDWuncwatermetaG_FD_184124 | JGI IMG/M metagenome (GOLD analysis project Ga0209824, IMG submission 184124) | Wastewater microbial communities from Netherlands to study Microbial Dark Matter (Phase II) - VDW unchlorinated drinking water (SPAdes)... ... | reverse complement strand
GTACGGAGTGGACGAGGCCGAGGCGCTGCCCTGGTACATGGGCCGCGACTTCGGCGCCGCGGGGTTCGCCGGGGGCGGCGAGGGCTCGCGCGCGCGCGTCACGCTCAAGCGCGCGACCGACGTCTGGGAGCGCCTCGCCGAAGCGCCGCCGCGATACGAGGAGCTCGCGGGCGAGGAGGAGCTGGTGCCGCAGCAGGTCGCCACGCATCCGATCCGCGCCGGCGACGTCATCGACGTGCGCGGCATGGGCGGGGGCGGCTACGGCGACGCGCGCCGGCGCGACCCCGCGCGCGTCGCCGAGGACGTCCGCGAGGGCTACGTCAGCGTCGAGCGCGCGCGGTCGGTGTACGGTGTCGCCATCGACGCATCAGGCTCGGTGGACGAGCGGGCGACCGCGGCGCTGCGCGAGGGCGCCCGATGAGGGCGCTGGCACCGCTCGTCGCGCTCGCGATCGTGGCGTCTTCGTGCGCCGCGCCGGCCACGTCCGCGCCGAGCACGGCGACCGGCGCGGCCGCAACACCGTCGCCGAGCCCGAGCCCGTTGCAGAAGGTGAAGGCGCTCTGGGTCGCGAAGGTCGCGAACATGGCGCCTGCGCTCGTGGCGCAGGAGGCGGGCTACTTCAGGGAAGAGGGCCTCGACCTCTCGCTCGACTACGTCAACGGGAGCCCGATCGGCATGGCCGCGCTCGTGTCGGGCGAGGTCGACTTCCTGCAGGTGGCGGGCAGCGCCGTCGTCACCGCGGCGGCGAGCGCGCCGTCCGACCCGAGGAGCCCCGTGCTCATCATCGGCACCGTGAACAAGAGCGTGTTCAAGCTCATGGTCGCCAAGGGGATCACCTCGGTGGAGCAGCTCCGCGGCAAGACGCTCTTCGTAAGCCGTCCGGGCACCGCCGACGAATTCACGCTCAAGGCCTTCCTCCGCCAGAACAAGCTGGATCCGGACAAGGACGTGACGATCCTCGCGGCGGGCAGCCTCGAGGCCGCGGTCGCCGCGCTCGACGCGAAGCGCGGCGAAGCCGGCGTGTTCAGCAGCCCGCTCACCGCGCTCCTGCAGTCGAAGGGGTACGTCACGCTCGTGGACTTCGCCACGCAGGACCTCCCGCTGCTCCAGCTCGGCGCCGCGACGACCCGCGCGTACGCCGCCGCCCATCCCGACACGGTGACGCGGTTCGTCCGCGCGTACATCCGCGGGATCCACCGCTTCAAGACCGACAAGGCGTTCGCGCAGAAGGTCATGGCGAAGTCGCTCGACATCAGCGATCAGGCCCAGCTCGATGACGCCTTCGACACCTACAAGGACGTGTTCGAGAAGGTGCCGTTGCCGAGCGAGGCGGCGGTGAAGGGCGTCATCGACCAGGTCGCGCAGGCCAAGGGCCTCCTGCCGTCGGCGTTCATCGACGACCGCTTCGTGAAGCAGGTCCAGGCCGACGGCTTCATCACGCGTCTCTACGGCAACTGAGGCCCGGCCGACTCGTCGAGATACGTCGCGGGGTCGTCCGACGGCACGTCGAGGCCGTCCTCGCGCATGAGGCGCAGCAGGTTGCCGAGCGTCGCGGGCGCCAGCTGGACCCCGGTCGCGAACGCGTCGTCCTCGACGACCAGCGACCGGTACGCACTGTCCAGCTCGTCGTCGGCGAAGCCGGTCGCCGCCGCGAGCGCGGCGATCGCGCGCTCGCGCCCTTCCGGCGCGCGCAGCAGCGCGCCGGCCTCGGCGAGCGCCGCGCCGAGACGTGACCACTCCGCGCCGGCAGTCCAGCCCCGGCGCACGTTCAGCGTCGTGAACGCGCAGCGGCCGAGCACGGTCCCGACGCGCGCCAGGCGCCGGAAGCCGAGCGCGACGAGCCGCGAATCGAACGGCGGGGTGAGCATCGCCGCGTCGACGTCGCCAGAGCGGAGCGCCTCGGCCTGGGCGGGGGTCGTCCCGCGCACGACCGCCTCGTAGTCGCCCGGCTGCAGGCCGCGCGCGCGCAGCGCCGCGCGCAGGAAGAGCGACACGCTGCCTCGCGCCTCGGTGAACGCGACGCGGGCGCCGCGGAGCCCGGTCAGGTCGGCGATGCGCGGCGCCGCGACGAGGACGCCGAGCGGCAGATCCGCGAGCCCGCCGCCCACACGCACGTCCTCGCCGCGGCCAACGGCCTCGACGATCGCGTCGGGACACGTGCCGGCGACGTCCACCCAGCCGTCGCGCAGCGCCGGGACGCCCGCGCTCGTGCTGCCGAGCTCGACGAGCGCGATCTCGAGCCCGTGCCGCGCGAAAAGGCCGGCGTGCTCGGCGAGGTAGAACGGCCAGTACGTCGCCGTGCGGGAGACGATGCCGACCCGCAGCGGCCGCACTAGGGCCGCGCGAGGCCCCGGTCCGCCGCGCTCTGCACGAACGAGGCGTCGATGATCTTCGCGAGGTCGAGCAGCTTGACCTTGTCGTTCTTCTTCGCGAGCTCCGTGATCGGATCGCCGAACTGCTCGGCGCGCGGGTACGGCAGGTCGGGGCGCACGGCCTTCGCGTAGTACTCCCACGTCGCCGCCATGGCCGCCTCGTCCTGCGACTCGAAGTACTTCTTCATCACCGTCACGGTCGCGGCCTTGTCACGCTTCTCGCGCGCGATCGCCTGGACGATCGCGTCGACGTAGCGCTGCACGACGTCGCGGTGCGCGGCCAGGTACGAGCGCTGCATCGCGATCGTGTTGTTGGCGAACGGGAGGTTCTCCTTCGCGAGGTCGAAGAGCGCGTGGAATCCGCGCGCCTCGAGGACGACCGAGTCCGGCGGGTGGCCCATGCCGCCGGCGACCGCTCCGCTCAGGAGCGCGCTCGTGAGGTTGGTGACCGACCCGACCGAGATGACGCTCACGTCCTTGTCCGGGACGAGGCCGACGCGCGGGAGGCCGACGCGGGTCGCGACGTCGGTCGAGCTGCCAACGCCGGTCACCCCGACCTTCTGGCCCACCAGGTCCGCGGCCGCCTTGATGTTCGCGGGCACGTAGAACGAGTAGGGGTACACGGGGCCGGGAACGGCGACGACGACGAGGTCCGCACCGCCGGCGACCGCGCTCAGCACCTCGGAGCCGCCGACGTGGGCGATCTGTGTCTCGCCGGACAGCAGCGCGGCCATGCTCGTCGTGCTGGCGATGTACTTGACGTCGACATCGAGCGCGTTCCGCTCGAAGAAGCCGCCTTCCTTCGCGAGCCACAGCGGCACCTGATCGCCGGAGACCGAGTTCCACGAGGCCGCGAGCGCCACGCGCGCGATGCTCGGCGAGGGGCTCGCCGGCGCCGCCACGGAGCCGCACGCGGTGATCGACGCCGCGAGCGCGACGAGGAGCGGACCGCGGATCGCCTCGCGGGCGTTCACGGGCGCGAACGATACGCGCCTCGACGCGTCCGACGCGACCGACAAGTAATCTCCTCGCGTGCGGTATCGGACGCTCGGGCGGACGGGCGTGCAGGTCTCCGAGATCGGGCTCGGCGGCAACACCTTCGGCAATCCGGTCGACGCTGCCGGCACGAAGGCGATCGTCGATGTGGCGCTGGAGCTCGGCGTCAACTTCATCGACACCGCCGAGGCCTACTCGAAGGGCGTCTCCGAGGAGCATCTCGGCAAGGCGCTCGCCGGCCGCCGCCAGGACGTCGTGCTCGCGACCAAGACCGGCGCGCCGAGCGACGCCATGGCGGGCGGAAGGCTCACGCGCACCCGGCTCGTCGCGAGGCTCGAGGCGAGCCTGAAGCGGCTCGGCACCGACTACGTCGACCTCTACTACTTCCACTTCCCCGATCCGCTCACGCCGATCGACGAGAGCCTGCGGGCGATCGACGACCTCGTGCGCGCGGGCAAGGTGCGCTACCCGACGGTCTCGAACTACCAGGCCTGGGAGGTCGCGGAGATGGTCGGCGTCTGCGAGCGCCGCGGCTACGCGCCGCCCGCCGCGTCGCAGGTGCCGCTCAGCCTCCTCGAGCGCGCCGCGGAGAAGGAGATGGTCCCGGCGTGCGCGCACCTCGGGCTCTCGATCGTGCCGTACTCGCCGCTCGCCGGCGGCTTCCTCACCGGCAAGTACGCGCGGGGCGGTCCGGTCCCCGAGGGGACGCGGCTCGCGCGCGTCGAGCGCGCGCGACAGGCGCGCCTCACCGACGCGAACTTCGACGCGCTCGAGCGCTACGCCGCGTTCGCGTCCGCGCGCGGCCACACCGTCGGCGAGCTCGCGGTGTCGTGGCTCCTCGCGAAAGCGGTCGTCTGCTCGGTCATCGCGGGCGCGACGGCGCCGGCGCAGGTCGAGGCGAACGTGCGTGCCGCGGAGTGGGTCCTCTCGGCCGACGAGGTGCGCGAGCTCGCCTGATCTCTCGAGTCCGTGCGGCCTCGTCTGGGAAGAGCGCGCTCGCGTGTCCGTCGTGAGTCTCTCGCGGCGCCATCGCAATCAACCGATATGGAAGTCCTCTGCGTAGCAGACGAGGCGGAGGCGGCTCGCAAGCGCCCGTGCGGCGGTGTTCTCCCAGTCGGTGCTGTAGAGCGGCACGCGCCCGCCTTGCCGCACCGCAGCGGCCCACGCGACGACAGCCATCGAGCCATAGCCGCGGCCGCGATACCTGTCGATTGTCCGATTGTCTCGACGCCCGCCTCGGCCGCGGCGGACGTGGAGCGGGCGGAGTAGCAGACCGATGCCAGCTCGCGATCGTCGGCGCGCACGATGGCGATCGGTTGTTCTGCCCCTGCCACATTCCTCAGCCACGCGAACGGGCCTTCGCGAGGCGCTTGGCGCATGTCGGTCAACAATTCCGCGCGATTGAGGCTCGGGAGCTCATCCGGGAACGAGAGCGCCGGACCGCGGTACTCGCGGACCGGACCTGCCTGCTCGGCAAGCGCGGCACGGATTGCCTCGATGTCAGGTGGATGGAACTGAGCCGCCGCGCAGTCGGGGATCAGCTGCTGCACCGCGAGAATCGACGCGACGCGTTCGCGCGGCGTGGGCTCCAAACTTGCGCCGAGGATCCACCGGTTCCCCATCGGGGTGCGCACGAGGTGGAAACGTGGCGGCGCCACACCTGAATCGCGCGAAGCGACGATGAAGCCCTCGGTGTCGCGTTGGTACAGCGCATCGATGTGGAGCTCGGCTAGCTCGAGCGCATTCATGTGCTCAGTTCGGCGGCCGTCAGCGGCTCCGCTCGGCGAGCCTCTCACGGAGCACCGCAAGCGCACGGCGGGTGTCCTCCCAGTGCAATAGCGGCGGCGCCCCCTCGAACCGAACCCACTGGTATTCCGTGTGCTCGCCGTCGAGCCGCGGCTGCCAGTCGAGGGGTGCCTGAGCCGCGAAATTCTCGAGGGTGACGCTGGTGATGCCTGCGGGGTACGCCTGGCGCTCGTGATCCGCCGGCGGATAACGCTGGGTACAGCCGAGGTCCTGTAGTTCGGACGACGCTCTTAGACCTGTTTCTTCCTCGCCCGCGCAGGATCAGGACTGAGCGGAGCCATCCTTGAGCGGTGCACGTCGGTAACGCACCTCGCGAAGTTCAATGTCCCCTCGGTGCTCGGTCTTCACCGCTCCGTCGGCGGCCCAGCCCGCGATCTCGTAGAAGCGGCGCGCGCGAGCGTTCGTGCCCAGGACCCAGAGCGTCGCCTCGCCGAACCCAGCGTCTGAGAGTCCGCGCATGGCGGCGGTGAAGAGCGCTCGCCCGTACCCCCGATCCCAGTAGCTGGGATCGACGTAGATCGCATACACCTCGCCAATCCGTGGATCGACCGGCTCGTCCTCCGAGGGCCCGAAGGTGACGAACCCGACCACCCGATCTCCGTTCTGCGCGACGAGGTAGACCTGACCCCGTGACGTGCGAGCGGCGATGAAACCCTCCCACCGTGAGGTTCGTTGATCAATCTCCGCGTCCAGGCCATTGAGGAAGGCGTCGGAGAGCTGGCCGCGGTAGGCGACCTGCCACGACCGAATGTGGACGCGCGCGATCGCCGCCGCATCGCGTAACTCCGCCGGGCGGATGGATGTGACAGGCTTCTTCAAGGCACCAGGAGTATCTCCGCAAGCCGTGAACTGAGAGATTGATCCGCCGCGCGCAGTTCGGCCATCACGCCTCCGCTACGACCGACCATTCGCCATGAGCGCTGCGTCGGGCATCCACGTCGGTGATCGCAGTCATGCGCCAGCGTGCCGCGCGATGACGGCGTCCTCTGCCAAGTAGTCGGTCTTCCGCTGCAGTAGAGGATGGCGGTCACCCTGCGGCGGCGGGTGGAGCCGCATCCACTCGACCGTCCGGCGCAGGCCTTCCATGAGGTCGACGCGCTCGCGGTAACCGAGCTCGGTCCGAACGCGCGCCGTGTCCAGGACGAACTCCTGATCAAGCCCGCCGCCTTCGCGGAGGACTTCCGGTAGTTCCTCTGCCGGGACGGACAACACCCGGCCGGACCACCCCACGAGATGTGCCATGCGCTCCACGATCTCGTTGACGCTGAGCGGCTCCGAGGCGCCGACGTTGTAGACGCGGCCGGCCGCGCGCTCGTCGGTAGCGGCACGCACGATCGCGTCGGCGACGTTCTCCGAGTACGCATGTGTCGCCCGCCAGCGGGACCAGGCCGCGTCGAGCACGATGGCCGGGCGGTCCTCCAGCATTCGCCGCAGGTAGGCGTAGTGGCGATAGGACCGGGGGCCATGCACGAGAGCTAGACGCAGGACGGTGCCCGGCATCGTGGCGACCGATCGCATCATCCGCTCGACGAGGATCTTGTCGTAATGGTCCATCCACGCATCCGGGTCGTCCGGCCCGCGCGGCGGATCTTGGCGGTACGGATAGGGACGCTCGCGGAGCGGGGCCTCTTCGCTCAACGGAAGCGGGTCGGGTGGTCCAGGTTCGCTGAGGTTGACGCGGCCGTATGCCCGATACACATCGGAGCTGCTGACCGCAACGAGCCGCTCCGCGATGCCGTCGAACGTCTGGACGAACGAACGCGCCTGGCGCTCGGTCGCAGCCGCCATGTGCAGGGCCACCGCGGGGCGCCACTCGCGGAGTGCGTCCCGGAAGCGCTCGAGCTCGTCCCGCTGCCCGTGAAGGTGCCTGACCGCCGCGGGCAGCTCGCGCTCGTGCTCGAGGCTGTGGTAGCTGAGGACGTCGTGGCCGGCATCGACCAGCTTTCGGACGACGTCCGGTCCCATGAAGTTGACGCCGCCGACCACGCAGACCCTCAAGACGTCCTCCATCGGCGCCGGTGATCACGCCTGATGAAGTCGGGTGCATAGGGCAGGTAGAGCGCTTGGCGCTCGGGATCAAGCGCGAAGAAGCTTCCGACGATCTCCCCGGAGCAGTTCGCGCTCCCGCACGCGCACGCCGACCGCTCGCCGCCGAAGGCGTTCAGCCGGTAGTCGATGGTGATCTCCTCGCCTCGGCGGATCGGTCGCCACGCGAACACCTTGACCCCGCTCCGCATCGCGTTCGGCTCACAGGAGTGTTTGAGGTAGCAGCCGGGTGGAAGGAGTACCGCGCTCGTCTCGAAGTCGAGCTCGACAAGATGCCTCCGCCCTTCCGCTGGCAGAGACCGTATCGCCCTGTTCCGGAGCACGCGCCCGTGCCGGCGGCGAAAGATGAACTCGCCCGTACGGAAGTCCCGCACAGCGAAGACGCCTTTGCCCTTCGCTCCCGCCTCACGGACGACGACGTCGCTGATCATCGCGTCGACGATTGTCGCGCCCGCTCCGGCGGGAGGAACCTGCTACAGGCTCCACCGACGTTTGAGGCCGCAATCTGCGACCTCAAGACCTCGGCGCGGGGAGCGTCGCTCCGTCTTCGCCGGAGTTAGGTCAACGACACGCCATACCCCCTAACGGGCCCGGCTAGGATCGATCGCCGTGCGCATGTATCTCTCCTCGTTCCGGATGGGAGACCATCCCGAGCGCCTCATCGCCATGTTGGGGGCCCCCGCACGCGCGGCCGTGATCACGAACGCGTGCGACGTGTATCCGCCCGACGACCGGCGACAAGGAGTAGAGCGCGAGCTCGGGGCGCTCGCCCAACTGGGCCTCGAGGCGGAGGAGCTCGACCTTCGCCACTACTTCGGACGAAAGGACCGGCTCGCCGCCGACATCGCCCGGTTCCAGCTCGTGTGGGTCCGCGGCGGGAACACGTTCATGCTCCGCCACGCCCTCGCCGAGAGCGGTGCGGACGCGACCTTGGCCGACCTGCTGGCGCGGGACGCCCTGGCCTACGGCGGCTACAGCGCAGGCGTCTGCGTCCTCGCGCCGAGCCTGCGCGGTCTCGAACTCGTGGACGAGCCAGACGCGGTGGCGCGAACTTACAGGGCGCCGCCGAGCTGGGACGGACTGGGGCTGATCGAGTACGCCGTTGTCCCGCACTTCCGCTCTCCGGGACATCCAGAGACCGAGGCCTCCGAGCGTCTCGCCGAGCACTATCGCGCGACCGGCGTGCCCCACCGAACTCTTCGAGACGGCCAAGCGATCGTCATTCACTACGGGACCACGGAAATCGTCTGAGTAGAGACGAACGCCAGGTCTCCCGCCCAGCGCGGAGGAGGCAATGAAGCTGCTGCCTCGCTCGACCCTGACCGGCTCAAGGAACATTGAGCGAGGGCTGGGTGTGCCGGTACAGCCCTCCTCGGCGCGGCGTCGAGCTCAATGACATCCTGTCGTCAGTGATGAGCGCGGATGGGAACAATGTCGTGGCGGTTGGGAGCTCGTCTCTGACGGCAATGATGTCATGGCGCGTACCAGTCGAAGCTCCGTCGCACTACCGCGCTGCTGAAAGCAGTGCAGGAAGATCCCTCAACGAGCGAATCTCGTAGTCAGGCTTGGGGGCGCCTTCTTTCCAAGGATCCCCGCCCCTGTTGAGCCAGACGGCGGTGAGGCTGGCCGCCTTCGCGCCCGCAACGTCGGTGTTCAGGTCGTCGCCGACATGCCACACGTTCTCCGGTTCAACGCCAAGCTCGTGGAGGGCAAACCGAAAGATCCGTGCATCGGGCTTCGCAACGCCGACCTCACCCGAGATCACGACCGCGCCGAACCGATGCTCAATATCCAGGACGCGTAGGTTCTCGCGCTGAGTATCGGAGGCACCGTTCGTGACGAGCGCAAGCGAGAAGCGCGGCTGCAGCAGCGAGATCAGCTTGCGTACATCGTCGAACAGGCGAAGGGTCTCGCGGCGATACTGCGAATACGTTTCCCTCCCAAGTCGCGCCATGGAGTCGTCGTTGCACCCGCAGGCGCGGAGCGTACGGCGCCAAACTTCGAGGCTGACGTTCGCCCCGTCTAGGACGCCTAGCGTCCACTCATCCGCCACCTCTGGCCAGTACCCCTGCCAGACTTTCCCATTCGCCTCCAGCAGTCGATGCGCATCCAGACCGGGCTGAGCCGAGGCGATGCTGCGGCATGTGCGCACGATCGCCTCTTGACGGCCACTACCGTCCAACAGTGTCTCGTCCAGGTCGAAGAAGAGAGCCTGAACCGGTCTCATGGCCTCAGCCTATCCGCGCTCGTCATGGAACCCGATCGCATGTCCGAGCTGATTCGCGCGGCGGCTGACACTGTGCGCGAGCGGACGCCAGCGAGCGGCTGCTTCGGCGAGGCTTCGTCAGGGAACATTGAGCGAGGCCTGGGTGCGCGGGAAGTATGTCCCCGCCGGAGCTCGTTTCAGATAGCCGTCTGGGGTCGAGGGACGGTGGCCCAAGCCGGCTTGAGGACAAGGGCGCGCCAGTCGGGAGGGACGTACGGCGTTCGCCGCCGCCGGGGTTGCGCTGCTGTTGGTCGTAGCATCTGGGATACGTCCTAGCCACAGGCCTGCCCAGATCGAAGCCGTCGGGAGCACTCGTTCGGGGCCCGGCGCACCTGCGGGGCGCGAATCGGTGCTATCTACAGCCCGTGGCCACGGATGACAGCGCCGTCCGCGCGTTCCTCGTCGAGCAGCTCGGAGCCGCGCCCGGTAGGGTCGAGCCGCTCCGGCCCGGCGAGTGGTCGAGCGTCTACGCGATCACTCGCGGGGGCGAGGAGCTCGTCGTGCGCTTCAGCCCTTACCGCGACGACTTCGAGAAGGACCGTGCCGTAGCGAGCTGGCACACCGCGGACCTGCCAGTCCCGCAGGTCTTGGAGGTTGGCGAGGCGCTCGGTCTCGCCTACGCCGTGACCCGACGCGTTCACGGGGAGTTCCTTGAGACGCTCGATGAGGCGAGTACGCGCGCGGTGCTGCCACGGGTGTTCGCGGCGCTCGACGCCGCTCGCGCCATCGACGTCTCCTCGACGACCGGCTTCGGCGGGTGGACAGCGCACGGCGGCGGCCAGCATCGAAGCTGGCGCGACGTGCTGCTCACCGTCGGCGAGTCCGTGCCGCCGGAGCGCACGGCGGGCTGGCGCGAGCGCCTCGAGGCATCGCCTACGGGGGCCGCCCCGTTCGATGAGGCGCACGCGCGGATGCGCGACCTTGTCGTGTTCTGCCCCGAGGAACGACACCTCATCCACGACGACTTGCTGAACCGGAACGTGCTGGTCGACGGTGAGCGCATCAGCGCGGTCCTCGACTGGGGCAGCTCGAAGTACGGCGACTTTCTCTACGACGTCTCGTCGCTGGTGTTCTGGACGCCGTGGTTCCCGGCCTGGTCGAACATCGACTTCCTGGCCCAGGCGACCCGGCACTACGCCGAGATCGGGCTCACCGTCCCGCACCTTGAGGCGCGGGTGCGCTGCTACGCCGTGAAGATCGGTCTCGGCGGGATGGGCTACAACGCCTGGAAGGGGCGTGAGCGCTGGGGCCACCTCGCGCGCATCGCGGCGCGGACGCTTGAGTTCGCGCGCGGCGAGCCCCTCGGTTCACGGGCGTGACCGGCCCATCCCTCGACCGCGCCCTCGTGATCTGGCGAGGACAGGTCCTGCTCGTGCATCGCCGAAGGCGTCGCGGCAGCGCTCGAGCTCATCCCGCAGCTCGTGAAGGTGCCTGACCACCGTGGGCAGCTCGCTCTCGTGCGCGGCGCTGTGGTAGCTGAGCACCTCGTGCCCGTCGTCGACGAGTCGTCGGACGACGTCCGGACCCATGAAGTTGATCCCGCCGACAACGCAGGTCCTCAACCCGTCAGCTCGATTAGCGGCGCGGGGTCAGGATGCCTTGGCCGAGCGCTCGATCTCGCCCAGGTGCTCGTTCCGGTGCAGGCTGCGGTCCACTCCCCGCTCCCACCCGGACCGCCTCATCTCTTCGAGGACCGCCTCGGGCGCGGTGGCGATGAGCCGATCCACGTCGTCCGCCGCCTCCAGGACCTCGCGGACCGCGTCGCGCGGCTGGACGGAGAGCCACTCCGGCAGCAGCTCGTCATTCACCGCATCGTCGAGGTACGTCGGCCGCGTGCCAGAGCGTAGGAAGTCCTCCCAGCGTCGCAGAGCGAGGCGGTCCCACCACGCCAGATGCGCCAGCAGCGCGCTGACCGTCCAGCCGCCCGGGAGCGCGGCGGCGAGCGCGTGCGTGTCCAGGCCCTCGACGATCCGCCGCAGACGCTCGCGAGATGCGTCGTTCTCCGCTCGCACTGAGCAAAACTCTCTCATGAAGGACCTTTCCTGTCTGGGAACATTGAGCGAGGCCTGGGTGGCTGAACGCGATCTACGTCGGCCGCCCACGCCGTCCGCGGGTTCCGCGGGACCTGCAAATGCGGGGCTCCTGCGCGGCCTCCCGGCCGCCGCGGTCCGGTCGCGACACGCTGCGCCCGTTGCGGGCATCGTCGCCGGGAGGCGTGATTCCAATTTCGCGGGAATTCGTAGGGGGGCCTCGTAATAGGACGATCGGGCTTGTCCGGCGGCTCGGGCAGCCGTCTAATCAGCCCGCCATGACCCTCGCCCCCGGCACCACCCTCGGCCGCTACCAGATCATCGAGCCTCTCGGGACCGGTGGGATGGCCACCGTGTACAAGGCCTACCAGCCCTCGCTGGAGCGGGAGGTCGCGCTCAAGGTGCTGCGCCCCGGCTTCGCCGAGGACCCCGAGTTCCTGCAGCGCTTCCAGCGCGAGGCACGCTCGATCGCCAAGCTGCGCCACCCGCATATCGTCCAGGTCTTCGACTTCGAGCCGCTCGACGGCCGCTACGTCCTGGCGATGGAGTACCTCGAAGGCGGCACGCTCAAGGAGCGCATCCACGCGCTCGCGGGAGGAGGGCAAGCGCCTCCCGCCGGGCCGGTGGCGGCCAGGCCGGTGGCAGCCCTCTAACGATCGACGTCCACGGCCAGAGCGGCACGCTGACACTCGCCGGCTTCCGCCTGTACCAACTCGCGGCGCCGTAGCGGCCACGGTTCGGCCGAAGCCGAGGGCCGGCTACGGCACCCTGTAC